>JAEEGI010008636.1_pt1 | contig 22456 bp, 14 predicted proteins | sample 8958751 | NCBI WGS metagenome assembly JAEEGI01 (sample SAMN16246545, study PRJNA631951) | gut metagenome | biome: gut microbiome; feature: rumen; material: KS-attached | host: Bos | place: Iran: Karaj | collected 2018-10 | reverse complement strand
GTATGTGATGACCACTTTGAGCATTAAACGGGCAACCTGAGCCTCGGGCAGGGGATAGGTGCCTTCCTGCTCGATGGGATTCTGTGTGGCCATGACAAGGAAAGGCTCGTCAAGGCGGTAGGTGGTTTCGCCGATAGTCACCTGGCGCTCCTGCATGGCTTCGAGCAGCGCGCTCTGCACTTTGGCAGGGGCACGGTTGATTTCGTCGGCCAGGATGAAGTGGGAGAAGATGGGGCCTTTCTTCACGTTGAAGGACTCTGTCTTCTGGCTGTAAATCATGGTGCCGAGGAGGTCGGCGGGCAACAGGTCGGGGGTGAACTGGATACGGCTGAACTTGGCGTCGATGGCGTTGGCCAGCGAAGTGATGGTGAGGGTTTTTGCAAGTCCGGGTACACCCTCAAGGAGTATGTGCCCGTTGCTGAGCAGGCCTATCATCAGGCTCTCGATCATGTGTTTCTGGCCTACGATGTTTTTGCGCAGTTCGATAGTGAGCGCATCGACGAAGGCACTTTCCCGCGAGATGCGTTCATTCAGCTCTTGGATATTGACAAAATCTTCCATATTATATAAAATGTTTCAGTCTTTATGTGTGCCGTGTCCCGAAGCGACGGGATGGCGGCTTTCTTTTTTTCGGTTTGATAACGCCACCGCATTTTTTTTATTGCCAAAAGTTCACTTTTTTTGTTTTTTTAGCACGAAAAGCTTATTATTATTGAAAAAAAATGTATCTTTGCTAATTAAAACATATTTTGGAAAATCAAATATCTAATTAAATATTAATATCTTATGAAAAGTAGAAAAGTACTTCTCGGCTTGATTGCAGGTTTCTGTGTCTGTTTTGCGGGTACAGTTACTGCTCAAAAAGCGAATTTCCAAAACAACAAACTGGTCGAAATCGGACCCGATAACATTGGCGGTAGAGTCACCACTATGGTGGCGATGCAGAAAAATGATACAAGAATGTATTATGCTGGTGCTGCGTCGGGTGGTTTGTATTCAGTCAAAAGTCTGTTAGCAACCGAATCCGAAGGCGTGAACGGGGTTTGGAATTATGTGCCCTGCTATGTTGACGGTAAGGAACTCACGTTGCCCATCAGCTGCATGATCCAGGTCAGTGACAGCACAATCCTGATTGGTACTGGCGAGAGCTATTACGCCAAGGGCAGCAAGCTGAACAAGATGGCCGCGTTGGGAAGAGGCATGTTCCTTTTCAACTGCAACGACAACAATCCTGCCACTCGCTTCACCCGTCTCACCAAAACCAATCCGGGTTACGACCTTGAAGCCGACTTCGCTTCAGTGAACTCGATGTCGATGATGAAGCTGCAGGGTGTCACCTATGTCTTCGTCGCCACTCCTAAAGGCCTTTTCCGTTGGGTAATCAATCAGGCTTCCGACTGGAACAATACTCCCGCCAAAATCTTCGAAGGCGATGTTCACAGTGTTGTTGCCTCCAAGCAGTATAACCGTGCTTTCTTCACCAGCAAAGGCAATGTTTATAAAATCAGTGACGTTATCAATGCTTCTGCAATTGTTGAAATCACGAGTAGCTGCACGGCTTTCGGCAACAAGGCCGCCAGCATTGAGTTGGCTTTGGCTCCCAGCGACGAGAGCTACATGTATGCCATGGCTTGCGATGCCAACGGTTTGATGACCGGCCTCTATCTGACCCGCAATACCAACAGCTGGCAGCTCCTCTCCACCAGCACTGTCACTCCGTTTACCAGTGCTGCCACCGCAAAAACTTGCGGCTCCCTCACCGTTAGCTCCATCGACCCCACCAAGGTGTATATCGGTGGCGCCAACCTTTGGATGGGCAAGGGCTATGTCGAAAACGCTCCTTATCAGTGGACGGTTTCCTCTTCAAACGAAAACCAGTTGAATGCCGGTGACTATATGTCGATGGTCTATTCCAACATTCAGTTTGTCCATTCCGGAATGCATCAGATTCTCACAATCCCTGAATGGGATGATGAGGTCGGTATGATTGAGAATCTTTTCATCGCAACTGACGGCGGTATATATGTCGGTAGCGGCTATGGCTCCACATATTTCTTCACCAACCACAACCGTGGTTTGAACAATGTCCAGATCAACGGTCTTGCTGTCTGCCCCGATGGTTCTATCATCAGCGGTGCCAACAACAACGCCTGCCCCTTCATTGAGGCTCGTGTTGAACACGACGGCGGTGTCAACGACAGCACTTGGTATGATGCCAGCGGTTCGAACCTCAACCACATGGCCAACATTATCTGGAAGGGCAATGGCGGTTCAGTGGCCGCTTCGCGCTTCAACCAATATCTTCCCCTCTCCCGCAGAACCATCTTCGTCTCTTCTGCCAATGGCTCTATTGGCCGTAGCTATGCCGACTTCTCCAACTATACCAATACCCAGACCTGGACCAGCGATGTTGATTTCACGACCGACATCGTTGCCGGCGGCCCCGCCATCGGCCAAATCTACCTGTGGGAAACCGATCACAACACTGCCTCCAACGACAGCATCACATTCACCATCGATACCCTCAGCTACATCCTCCGCAACGGTACTCGTCACGACCTTTCCCAGAACTTCCAGATCAGAGCTGGCGACTCCATTCTGGTTCTCGATCCTGCCCATGCCGCTTATCCTTTCTATCACCGCTTCGACCACGGCTTCACCGTCCGCAACGAACTCCGCCACACCATCCCCACTCCTTATCTGAGCCGTTTGCTGGCAGTCACCGTTGAGAACGAAAAACCCCAGAACACGAATGTAACCTACTGCTGGTGCCCCACCGATTTCCGTAAGGTCTTTGATGGCGACAACCGTTTCTGGAGCCATATATATGGTATCAGCCGCTCGATCAATCCCAATTATTATGTCCGTCTCTGCGCCATGTCGCAGGATGGCGACTGCGCCTTCATCGTTGTGGAGAACGACACCCTGAAACAGTCATTCCTGGTTCGTGTACACGGATTAAACAGCATCAACTACAATCAGAACCTTACTTCAATCCGTTCCGCTTGCGACTACTTGGTGCGTAACCGCGTAACCACTATCGATACCGTAATGGTGACCAGCGACAGTTACTATTTCAGCCGTCGCATCTCCTCAATCAATGTTGACCCGCGTCCCGGCCACGATGGTGTTATCCTGACCTTCGACGGTTATGATGCCACTGGCGCCAACGTCGTCTACATTGACCACGCCTCTGCTGACAACTATTCAATCAGACCCATTCCCCTGCCCAATACCTCCATCCCCACATACAGTGCAATGATTGAATACACCACTGGTGAAGTGTATGTCGGCACTGAGGACGGCGTCTTCAAGAGCAACAGCGTCAATAGCGGCAGCTGGAACGAGTATGGCGATTTCCGTGGTGTTCCCGTGACTTCCATGTACCAGGTCACCAACGACAACCCCTTCATCCAGTATGTTGGCCACGATGGTGTCACCGAGGTCCTTTATGTCTATCCCCGCACCAAGTGGAGCAAAGCCATGTATTTCGGCACCTACGGCCGTGGCATCTTCATGGACAGCACCTATGTTGTCGACCACACCAACGAGATTGTTCCTCCCGAAATCTATCTCGATGTTCCTTCGGTTGCCTCTGTCGGCAACAACAGCGTGCGCTTCTATCCCAACCCCGCCATCGACCGCTCCACTATGGAGATCACCGTCGGCAAGGCTGGCAAAGCCACCATGCGCATCTACGACCTCTCCGGCAAGATGGTCTATAGCGAGAGCCTTGGCAACCTCACCGAGGGTGTCCACACCCGCACCGTCGACTGCCAGGCACTGCCTCACGGCATGTATCTTGTCAATGTAGTGGTCGGAAGCCAGAGAGCCACCTCTAAATTAATTGTAAGATAAAACCGATTAGATATTAAAAGAGGTACTGGCATCCACTCAGTACCTCTTTTTTATATACTTCATTCAATATTATTATTCAATGCAAACAAACCTTGTCCAAGAACTCCAGTGGCGCGGCATGATCCACGACATCATGCCCGGCACAGAAGAACAGCTCAACAAAGAAGTAACTACCGCCTATGTGGGCATCGACCCCACCGCCGACTCGCTCCACATCGGACACCTCGTCAGCATTATGCTCCTCAAGCACCTGCAAATGGCCGGCCACAAGCCCCTCGCCGTTGTAGGTGGAGCCACCGGAATGATTGGCGACCCCTCGTTCAAGGCCGCCGAGCGCAAACTCCTCACCGTGGAGGAAGTGCAGCACAACGTCGACTGCATCCGTCAGCAACTCGGCAAATTCCTCGACTTCGACAACCCCGTGAACGGTGCCGAGATATGCAACAACTACGAATGGATGAAAGACTATCTCTTCCTCGACTTTATCCGCGACGTGGGCAAGCACATCACAGTCAACTACATGATGACCAAGGACTCGGTCAAGAAACGCCTTGAGACAGGACTCTCTTTCACCGAATTCAGCTACCAGCTGCTCCAGGGCTACGACTACCTGGTGCTCTACCGCACCAAAGGCTGCCGCCTGCAGATGGGTGGCAGCGACCAGTGGGGCAACATCACCACCGGCACCGAACTCATCCGCCGCATGGAGGGCGGCGAGGCATACGCCCTCACCTGCCCCCTTATCACCAAGGCCGACGGCACCAAGTTCGGCAAGACCGAGGGCGGCAATGTGTGGCTTGACCCCGCCAAGACCAGCCCCTACAAGTTCTACCAGTTCTGGCTGAACTGCTCCGATGTCGATGCGTCCCGCTACATTCGCATCTTCACCCTCCTCAGCAAGGAGGAAATCGAGGCACTCCAGCAGCAGCACGACGTTGCCCCCGAGCAGCGCATCCTGCAGAAAGCCTTGGCCAAGGACATCACCTGCCGTGTGCACAGCGTGGCCGATTATGAGTCGGCTGTGGCTGCCTCCGAACTGCTCTTTGGCAAGGGTACTACCGAGCAACTGAACAGCCTCGACCGGGCCACGATGCTTTCCGTCTTCGAGGGAGTGCCTCAGTTCACGGTGCCGCGTGCTCGTATCGATGAAGGCGTGTCACTGATAGACCTTGCCGCCGAAACCGGCATGTTCGCCTCCAAAGGCGAGATACGCCGCGAACTGAAGCAGAACTCCATCTCGGTCAACAAAGCCAAGGTGGGTGAAGACTGCCGTCTCACGGCTGCCGACATCCTCTCTTGTGGCAGCATCCTTGTCCAGAAAGGCAAGAAGAACTACTACTTGGTCAACATTGAGTAACCGAGCCCGGAACTTCCCGGAACGATAAGGGACATGCGTACTGCGGTGCGCGTGTCCCTTTCTTTATCCCCGCTCATTAAGGTTTCATACCAAATAGCCACCTGATATGACATGGCCGGGGAAGTCTATCCCCTCGCCACAGAGGGACACAATCTTAATAGGACCTACCCAGTATGTAGAAACTATCAAGCACCATCATTTATTCGATCGTTATTCGATCGTTTTCCACTCTTTCTCCGTTTCAGAAAGGGAAAAATGAGGGAAACATATCGAATAACGATAAGATAAAGAACGACGCAACATCGAGCCCTGAGGGCACACATAGGAACGTTGGGGACAAATATACGACACTATCGGAACGTTGAGGAAAGTCGGCGTAATCCTTCACAGAATAAAGAGTAACTTCCGCGCGAGGCGGCAGAAAGCAAAGTAAGAGGTAGGAGATATGAACCAGGATTGTATGCCACTGAGATATTGCTTGAATGCTTAAATGTGTAATTGCTTGAGTAATATGACTGCGCCAGTCAATCAGACAATCAAGCAATCAGACAATCAAGCAATACCCTAGCCCCTAAAAAGAATGCAGCACCCTGTTTGGGGGTGCTGCTATGCTTGTGTGACGGGTTTTAGTCTCAGATTTCGTCGACGACTTCAATCATCTTGCAGTTGGTCTCGAACGAGAGGGTTTTCACATCGGTCTCTTTCCGCCAGAAAAGGAAGCCTTTGTTGCGTGCGATGCGAGCCTGGTAGGTCATTTTGCCTTTCAGGTCGCGGATGTAGATGGTGGTGATTTTGTGCTTGGGGAATTGGCTGGCCACGGTGTCGAGGATGGCGTGGGGGTAGTAGGCGGGATCGACGAAGTAGCGTTTCTCGGTGCCTTTGTTGGAGAAGCGTGTGGCCTGTTTGTCGCCGTCGCTGTTGGTGAAGGTGGCGGTGTAGAAGAGGCTGTCTTCGGTCACGGTCCAGCTTACGTCTTTGGCGTCTTGGTTCTGGCCTTGGAAGTCCTTGACGAATCTAACGGGTACGTTGGCCTCTTTAATTGATTTCTCTTTTTGTGCAAAAACCAGTGTCTGGCTCATGATGATGAGTGCGGCAAGAAGGAGTATCTTTTTCATATCAAGATTTTTATAATGTTGTTATTGTTTTTTGTTCAATCTACAAAGATACTAATCTTTTTGTTATTATTGTAATTTTTTCAATAAAAATATTATTTCTTGTTGCAGGGCGCTTGTTTTGAGGGACTAACGATTGCCGAACAGGTTGGCGGAGATGTGTTCCATCACGCGTCGCCCGTCGTGAATCACCTGCATGCTCCAGTATAGTTTGAGGGTGATTTGCTCTTCTTCGGTCAGCCGCCAGTCTATGGCGGGGTTGGCGCGCATCTTTTCGGTGAGATAGAAGAGCGAAAGCGCGGCGCATACGCTGATGTTGAAGCTTTCGGTAAAGCCGTACATGGGCACTTTGACGTAGCCGTCGGCGTGGTCGATGGCTTCGGGTGTGAGGCCGGTGAGCTCGGTGCCGAAGACAAGGGCTGTGGGCTGAGAGATGTCGAGGTCGGTGATGAGGGTGTCGTTTTCGTGGGGCAGGGTGGCAATGATGCGGTAGCCTTTGGCGCGCAGTTCGTCATAGGTCTGCAGGATTGAGGGGTGTTTGTAATAGTCCACCCATTTGTCCGAACCCATCGAGACGTCGGAGTTCGGCGCATACCGGTTGCGGTTTTCCACCACGTGGATGTCCTGCACGCCGAAGCAGTCGCAGCTGCGCAGCACGGCGCTGGCGTTGTGGGATTGGAATATGTCCTCGAGCACTACGCAGATGTGGCGTGTACGGTTGAGCACGAGGCGGTCAAACAGTTGGCGCTTGTTTTCGCTGTATAGTTCCGTGGCGGCTTGGTAGAGGCGTTGTTTCTCTTCTATGGTGTATTGGGCGAACAGGTTGCGGTTTGATTCGTTGATTTCGGGCATGGTGGGAACAGGGGGGTTGAGGGTTATTGTTTTATTGCTTGATTGTGTTTTTGTTGATATGTTGATACGTTGATATGTTGATATGTTTTGCGTTGATATGTTGATATGTTGATATGTTGATATGTTGATATGATGCTAGCCGTATAAACTTATCAACTTATCAACGGATAACGTATTTACACAATCAGTCAATCAGGCAATTCTTTTGTCATTTCTCTCAGTGTGGCGTATTTCATGAAGGTGTAGTGGGCGTTCATGCGGCAGACCAGGTAGCCGGCGTGGCCGTCGAGGAAGCCTCCGAGCAGCACGTATCCGCGCAGGAAAGCCCAGAGGGGTTTGAGCACTACGGCGGCCATGGTGGCTTTGCGGCCTGCATGGTGTGCGGCCTGTGCGGCCAGGAGGTAGTAGCGGCGGTGGCGGAGGGTCATTTCGTCGATGCTGTAGAAGGAGTAGTGGAGCAGGTCGCCCTTGAGGGTGGTTACCGTGGGGCAGGCGCTGTGGTTCAGTTCTTCGTGTATGGTGCCCTGCCATTGTGCCTGGCCTGTGGGCCACAGGCGCACTTTTGCGTCGGGGTACCAGCCGCAGTGGTGTATCCAGCTTCCGCAGAAGTTGTTGAGCCGGTTGAACTGGTACACGCTGCCGTTGTCCAGTCCTTGCTCTTTCAGTTGCGCAAGGGTGCTGCGCAGGGTGGGGGAGAGGGCTTCGTCGGCGTCGATGCTGAGGGTCCATGGGTGGGAGGCGAGGCTGTCGGCATAGTTTTTCTGCCCGGAGTAGCCTGCCCAGGGGTGGTGCACAAAACGGGCTCCGAATTGCCGGCAGATGGTCTCTGTGGCATCGGTGGAGCCGGAGTCGACCACGATGATCTCGTCGGCGATTCCCTGCAGCGACGAGAGACAGCGCCCTATGTTGCGTTCTTCGTCTTGTGTGATGACTATTGCGGATATGCGTGTCATGCTTTTTTTTGATTTAATTTGCAAAGATACGATTTTTTTTTGTATTTTTGCAAATTCAAACAGGATATAATTATGGTTATCGGTTTTGACGCAAAGCGTGCATTTCAAAACAATACGGGGTTAGGGAACTACAGCCGTATGCTTGTCTGCGGACTGGCGCAGGAGCACCAGAATGTGCGCGCATTCCTTTATTCTCCCGTTATGTCGGGCGAGTATAAGAGCTATTTTACCGGCTATGCCAACATTTCCACCCGCCAGCCAACGGGTATCGACCGCTTCTTCCCCGATATTTGGAGGCGCTTTGGCGTGACTTTCCACTTGAAGGACGACAAGGTGAAGATTTTCCATGGCCTCAGCCACGAACTGCCGCACGGAATACCCCGCTCCATCAAGCGTGTGGTGACGATACACGACCTCATCGTGTGGCGTTTTCCGCAGTTCTATTCCGTTGTTGACAGGTGTGTACACCGCTCCAAGATTAGGCATTCGTGCAGGATAGCCGATGTGGTGGTGGCCGTCAGCGAGCAGACCAAGCGCGATTTGATAGACTTTATCCATGTGCCTGAGGACAAGATCAGGGTTGTCTACCAGTCGTGCGACCCAATCTTTTGGAAACCGGTCAGCGAGTCGGACAGGGCTTATGTGCGCGAGGAATACCACCTGCCGGAGAAGTATATCATCTGCGTGGGTTCGATAGAGGAGCGCAAGAACCAGATTGCTGTGGTGAAGGCTATGGCAGAGTTGCCCGACGATGTCCACTTGGTGATTGTGGGGAATAACCACGGTGCATACCATTCCTCGCTGATGTCTGCTGTGAGGTCGCTGCGCATGACAGAGAGGGTGCATATTTTAAACAAGGCCGATTTCGAGGACTTCCCGGCGCTCTATGCCTGTGCCCAAGCCTCGGCCTATATGTCGCTGTTCGAGGGTTTCGGCATCCCCATTCTGGAGTCCCTCTGCTGCGATACGCCCGTTGTCACCTCAAATGTCTCTTCCATGCCTGAGGCCGGTGGCGATGCAGCCCTGTATGCCGACCCCAAGAATCCCTCGGAGATTGCACAGCGGCTCAAGTCTATACTCGACGACCCCGCGTTGCGTCAGCAGCTGGTGGAGAAGGGCCGGGTGCAGAGGGAGAAGTTCTCCCAGCACAAAATCATCAGTGATTTCTACTCGCTTTACTGCAGTCTGTCGCCCTCGGAGAATGAGGAGTGACCCTCTTTTGCAATGACCGATTTGGGTTAAAGGGTTTGAGGGTTAAAAGGTTTGAAGGTTTATATGTTGATACGTTGATATGTTGATATGATGCGAGCCGTATAAACTTATCAACTTATCAACGGCATACAATAACACACTAAAACCTTTCTCCCCTAAAACCTTAAAACAAAAAGAAGAGAGGCGGACACAAGGTCTGCCTCTCTCTTTTTTTCATGCAGGGTAACGGCTATTTGCCGATGGTGATTTCAATGCGTCGGTTCTTGGCGCGGCCTTCGGGTGTGCTGTTGGTCTCGACGGGTTCGCTCTCACCCTTGCCTATGGCGGTGATGCGGTCGGCGGCGATGCCTTTCAGCACAAGCATCTTTTTGATGTTGTCGGCGCGGTTCTGCGACAGCTTCAGGTTGGCTGCGTCCTTGCCCACGTTGTCGGTGTGTCCGGTGACGGTAACCTTGATTTCGGGGTGCTTGTCCATGACGGCTTTCAGGTTGTCCCACGAGTCCTCGTTGAGTTCGCTGAATATCGGCATGTCCTTGCCGGTCTCGAAGTATGCCACGTCTCTGTATCCGGCCACGAAGGCGGCCTCTTCGCGGGCACGCTGTTCGGCGCGGGCGCGTTCACGAGCTTCTGCCTCGGCTCTGCGAGCCTCGGCTTCGGCCTTGGCGCGTGCTTCGGCCTCGGCTTTCAGACGGGCCTCGGTGGCAGCCTGTGCTTTGGCCAATGAGTCGGCAGCGGCTTTGGCGCGGTTCAGTGCTTCGGCCTGTGCGCGGGCTTCGGCTTCGGCTTTGGCGCGCTCGGCGGCATGCACACGGGCGATGGAGTCGGCGGCGGCACGGGCGCGAGCCTCGGCTTCAGCCTTCTCTTTTGCGATGGCCTCGGTAATGGCGGCTTCCTCGGCAGCCTTGCGCTCGGCCTCGGCCTTTGCAAGGGCGGCCTGGCGTTCAGCCTCGGCCTGTGCGGCAGCGGCTTCCTCGGCGGCCTTTATTATACGCCAGTCCATATCGCGACCCAATCCAAAGCGGAGGGTAATCTTGAGGCCGGCCTCATAGGCGTACACATTGCCCACGCGGTCGCTGCCAAAAGAGGCGGTGTAGACGTCGTTATAGTCCAGCATCGGGGTCTTGATTTCGCTTCGGGTATTGATATTGTTGGGGCCGAACTTTCCATAAATACCCAGATATATGCCGAAGGCGTCGCTGCAGTTGAACGTGTAGCCCAGGTCGGCGAGCAGGCTCATGTAGAATTTAGGCAGCTCGTTGTTGCCCTCGATTTTCTTTGATGTGGCGGAGTAGCGGCCCAGATTGTGCGAAGGCAGGTCGGAGTAGGTTACATTGGTATGGGGCATGTATGCCGAGCGGGAGTAGGTGCCGGCCGTCACGCGGTAGGTGCCCTTGAAGGGGATGTCGGCGGAAAGTCCCAGCCCCATCTGGAAGGCAATCGTGCGGTTTACGGGGTTGCGGAAGACTACCTGCAGCGGGATGCTGATGTCGGTCATGTGCTGCTTCTCCGTCAGGTTGTAGAGGGTTGTGGTCACATTGCTCTCATACTTGGCACCGGGCAGCTTGACGTTGTTGTTCACAATGCTGTAGTTGTATTTGGCCGAACTGTTCAGTGTGCTGGCCTCAACGCCGAACCCTAATCCCCAGTGGTGGTTGAACATGTACTGGTACTGCAGACCCACCAAGGCACCGGCTCCCGGGGAACGGATGCCCTCAACGGGATTGTAATACATTGAATGTACGCCACCGCCGCAATAGAGTTGGATGTTGTTGTGGTGGTCGATAAACTGGGCAGAAGCCGTGGCGGCTACGGCCAGCATTATGATTGTAGTGAATATTCTTTTCATAATAGTCTAAGTTATTGGTGAATTACAGTTTGACAGTCTTTGTGTTCATGTCGTCCACGCTGAGCATATAGACGCCCTGCGGCAGGCTGTTCATGTCAAGGCGATACTCGCTGCCTGAGAAGGTGGTTTTCAGCACGGGTGTGCCATAGCTGTTGTAGAGCGTAAGCTCGTGTGTCTCCCGGTCGGAGCCCGCAATCTTCACCTGGGTGGTGTTCACAACGGGGTTGGGGTAAAGCTTCATGCTCTTGGCGGGTGTGTTGTCGAACTCGATGGGGCATATCATGTGCTCATCGTCGGTGCCGGCATTCACTCTCACGGAGTAGAGTCCGTTCAGGTAGCCGTCAGGATCTTGGTAGTAGGGCAGAGTGGCACCGGACACGGCTTTGCCGTCCTTGAACCACTGGAACGTGTTGAAGCGCTCGGAAGTGTTGTCGATGCTCACCACATCGTTGAACACCTGAACCAGATAGGTGTTGGGCATGTCGACTTCAAAGTTCCATGAGGTGACAAGTCCGTCTTCGGCATCGTTGTATATCATGATAGTGACCGAATAGTTACCCTCTTCGCAGCCTTCAGGAATAAAGAACCCCATTGTGAAGCTGCTCTCTCCGCCGAGGATTATTGTGTCGTGCCGGTTTGAAAAACCTTGGGCCATGGCTGCGTCGTTGAAAACCAGTGTGTAGTTAGAAGGCAGACCCTGGGCAATATGGCATTCCAGCTCTACATAGTCGCTCTGACAGAAGTGGGTGCCGGCAGACACGATGCCGTTCAGGCCGAAAGAGGAGTCGAGCACCGTGGCGGCGATAATTCTGCCCTCGGTGGTGTAGATCTCGTCCTCGGGGGCAAGGTAGTTGGCGGAGTAGTCGTTCTCCTCCAGGTTGTAATGCAGGGTGATGGTCTTCCCTATGCCGATTTCGGGCGAGTCAAACGAAGCAGTGGTGCTGATAAGGATTGTTTCACCGTCGATGTAATTGGCGGGGAATGCGGGGTAAATCACATAGGCGTCGGTGGTGCCGTCATATGATTTGGTGGTGCGTACCACGGCACCCTGGGCACCCAGCTGGCGCGGAAGGATGTCGGCATGATAGGGGGTGGAAGCAGTGTCGACGACGGAGTAGTTAAAACTTTGGGGTCCATTCAGGGTGAATACGGGTGTTACAACCTTGTTCTCGCCAGCATCGGGGGTGAGGAACACAGCAGAAGCGGAGTAGGTGACCTCGTCGCCGCTGTAGATGCCGGTGATGGTGCCGGGGTCGAGGACCGGGCAGTTGACTGTGCCGTCATAGAACTTGGAAGGGGTAAGCGTGATGGCGGGGGCAATGAGTCCGAGCGGAGTGATGTCGGCCGTGAGCGTGTCGGTGGCAGGAAGGATGTAGTTGCTGTACACCATTGTATTGCCGCCGTAGAGCGAATAGGTGATCACCACGGGTTTGGCAACTCCCACGTTGGCATCGGCATAGCGTGCCGTGGCCGAGGGGAACACGTTGTCGCCAGCCACAACGCCCTGCAGGGTGCCGACGCGCTGGATGTTGGCAATCGTGCTGTGGTTGTAAACTTTGCTGCTGTCGATCATCGTGCCGGAGATAGTGAGCTGTTTAGGCATGATGCTGGCCCACAGGGTATCGTTGATAGGGGGGAGATACAGGGCGGAATCAGACCCGGCAAGCGAGTAGGTCACCACCACCATCTTGATGCCGCCCACCGAGGGGTCGGTGTAATTGGCCGCGGCCACAAGGGATACATTGGTGTAGGGTGCTACAATGCCCACGGGCGTGCCAACCACGGTGATTGTGGCGACAGTAGTGCCGTCGTACACCTTGGAGGAGGCAACCTGCGTGGAGGCTGACGTGTCGATGTACAGCCGTGTGGGCTGGGCCCATGCTGCAACTCCGGCTACACACAGCAGACACACCAGCGCCACTGCGCGTTTTGCGGAGAAAGACTTGTTGAAACGATGATAATTACTCATAATGTTTTGATTTTTTTGTTATTGCCTAAATATTTACAAATCCACTATAAAATGCAAATATACACTTTTTTTTAAAATAACAAAAGTTTAATAAGTTTCATCTCTTTTTCCCGTCCAAAACAGCCGGCGAATGTTTTCGGTGAGACTCTTGCCGCTTCGCGCGGAAGTTACGTTTTATTCTGTGAGGGGTTACACCAACTTTCCTCAACGTTCCAATAGTGTCGTATATTTGTCCCCAACGTTCCTATGTGTGCCCTCAGGGCTCGATGTTGCGCCGTTCTTTATCATATCGTTTTTCGATATGTTTCCCTCATTTTTCCCTTTCTGAAACGGAAAACGATGGGAAAACGATCGAATAACGATCGAATAAATGACGACGGAAGAAGGTCTATACATTGGGCGCAGTATGATGAACGATTTTTGAAAAAAACGCTCCACCTGACGATGGAGCGTTTCTGTATAGGAGTGTGGTTAGTGCGGCTATTTGACCACTAACCGGCGTGCGATGGTCTGTCCGTTACCGGAGAAAACTACGGTGTAGAGTCCTGCGGCCAGGCGCTCGGTGCGGATGGTGTAGACAATGGTGCCGGCGGTTTGCAGGGTGCTGGTGTGCACGGTGCGGCCGAGGTTGTCGATGATGGCTACGCTGTAGTCGCCGCCGTTGCCCAGGTCAATGCGGATGTTGGCCTGAGAGGTGGCGGGGTTGGGGTAGAACTGTCCGAAGGCCGATTCGTCGGCGGGAGTGTCGATGCCTACGGCAGGGGGTTCGGGAGCCGTGCTGGTGTCGCGGTGGGTGCGGTTGGCGGCAAAGAGGAAGGTGATGTCGGTGGCAGGCATGGGCGTGGTGTCGAAGTCGTACTGCATGCTGTCGAGCAAGGCAACGGTGTCGAGTTGACCGGTGAAGTAGTAGCTGTAGTAGCCACCTTGGTGGGCGGTCATAGGTTTGGTGATAGTCTTGCCGTTGTTGGATGTGGCAGAGATGTAGTACTCCACGTTCACGACGGTGTCAACCAGCACATCGACGGTGTCGACGGTGTAGGTGGTATCGTAGTGGAAGGTATAGGTGGTGTCGTAATGATAGGTGTAGGTGGTGGAGTCGGCGTTGAGGGTGCTGTCGATGACGGTTATGTTGGCTACGCTGTCGATGACGTTGTAATGGACAATGGTGTCAACACGGTCTACAAAGAAAGTGCTTTGCGGACGGGGCATGCGGCCGTAGTGGCGGTTGCCGTTGGCGGTGAGGCTGATGGTTTGCCATTCGCCACCGTTGGTGCGGTAGATGCATTCGGCATGGGCTATGCCGCTCTGGTTGGTGATGACGGCACTGACGGGCACTTCGTCCTGCAGGTCGTTGGCACAGCCGACAATGCTTTTGTGAAGTATGCGCACGGGGTTGTCGGCGGGTATCTGTTTGGTGACGCAGTGGATGGCGCCGCCGCTGCCGTCAAAGGTGCGCACGTCGACAGGATAGATGGTGTAGCCGGGGTAGGCTTCCTTGAGTTTCTCGATGTTGTCGCGGTCCCAGGCTGCGGAAGGTTGTCCGTTGACTACAGCCGAGAAACAGGGCTGGAGGATGAGGTCGTTGACGAAGGTGTGGTTGCTGTAGGTGCGGGTGTATTGCTCGTTATATTCCCGCTGGGAGGCGAAGTTGGAGCCGTCGTCCTTGCTGGGGAAGGGGATGGTGGTTTTGTAGTAGGGGCGGTTGAAAAGGGAGGTGTAGGAGCAGAGGGAGTCGATGTTGCGGGCACCGGTGCGGTAGTCTGCCCATGAGCTGTAGGCCTCGGGCATGACGGAGAAGACGAAGCCGTTTTCCTCGCACATGTCGGCATAGAGGTCGATATGGCCAGTGCCGCCGTCATATTGGTAGGTGGGCAGGATGTGTGTCTCGCGCTGTCCGAGGAGGTCGCGCAGGGCATTCCGGGTCTGGCTTTGGGTAAGGCGGGTCTTGCTGGTGTAGTGGATGGAGCTGGGGTTGCGTCCATCCCATGTGAGTTGGCCGTATTCGTCACTGTTGTTTCTGTAGAGTGCGTCGCTGCTTAGCAGGAAGCCGGCACCGTCTACCAGGCAGTTGCCGCCTTCCCATTCGATGGTGTTGATGTAGTTGGGGATGTTCATTTGGCGGTAGATGAGTGAAGGCAGGGAGTCGTCGAGTGCACGGCCGGGATAGTACTCGAAGTCCATCATGGCCACGCTGTCTTGGTCGCCATAGTAGAAGCAGATGGGGCCGCAATCGCGGTACCAGAAGGAGTTGCCGGGGCCGATGACGAAGCGGATGCTGTCGTTCCGCATATTTAAGCGTTTCAGTGTGCGGAGTACTTTGGCGGTGTCTTCTTCTTTTTCCACGCGTATCCATGCCTCGGCATGGCCGCGCTGGATGCCGTCCATGAGTCTGAAGAACACGAGTCCGAAGGCTGAGGTGGTGTCCATGGTGCTGACGTAGGGTCCGTAGATGTCCATGGATACCCATCCGCGGGTGGGGCTGTATTTGTAGTATTCAGCCACGCCGGTCACCATAGGTTCGGCCGAGAAGTAGCCGGAACCCAAGTTGGAGTCGGGTTGGTAGGTATAGGAGGGTGTGACGATGACGGCTTTCACCTCTTCCCATTCGCCGGGGAACCATACGCGGTCTTCGGGCAGGGCTTTTGTACTTTTGCTTTCGGGCAGGGCTTTTCCCAGTGGGATGGGGCTCAGCTTGGCCTGCTGGGAGATGTCGCGCTTGTGCTTCATCTGGCGCCATTGGAGCATCATCTCTTCTTCGGTAGTGGCATTCTGAGCCATAACGGCAGTGGTGAAGACCACTGCCGCCAGCATGAAAATAATTTTTTTCATTTAATATACAATTTGATAGGTTATCTTTTGAGTCCGAGAATTTCGCGGGCTTCGTCGCTGTTGGCTACGGGACGGCCGAGGAGTTTGGCCATGCGGACGACCTTGTCGACCAGTTCGCCGTTGCTCTTGGCCAGTACGCCGCGTTCAAGGTAGAGGTTGTCCTCGAAACCTACGCGCACGTTGCCGCCCATGACGATAGTGGGCGCTGCGAGCGTGAAGGCGTGGCGGCCGATGCCGGTGGCTGTCCAGGTGCTGCCTGCGGGGATGTTTTTGACGAGCCAGCAGAGGTTGTCGACGGTGGCGGGGGTGCAGCCGGGCACTCCGAGGACGAAGTTGAACTGCATAGGGGCGCCGGGCACTTCGCCTTTGCGGGCCATGGTGAGGATGGTGTCGAGGTGACCCATCTCGAAGCACTCGTATTCGGGCTTGATGCCGCGTTCCATCATTCGTTTGCCAAAGGCGCGCATGGTGGGCATGGTGTTGTCGAAGATTTCGTCACCGAAGTTGCAGGTGCCGCAGTCGAGGGTTGCCATTTCGGGCAGGGGAGTGGTGTCGGTGCTCTGTAGGCGCTCGTCGGGGGTCATGCCCACGGCACCGCCTGTGGAGGGAATGAGGATGACGTTAGGGCACTCTTTGAGGATGGCCTCTTCGCACTCTTGGAAACGGTCGCGGCTTTGGGTGGGTGTGCCGTCGTCGTGGCGCACGTGCAGGTGTACGATGGCGGCGCCGGCATCGACGGCCGATTTGGCCTCGCGCACTATCTCTTCAACGGTGTAGGGAACGGCAGGGTTCTGCTCCTTGGTAACTTCTGCGCCACAGATGGCAGCGGTGATAATCAGTTTGTCCATGGTATTGTTATAATTAAATTATTGTTGTCACTGCATTTAAAAATGCAAAGATACAAAAAATATTCGTATTTTTGCAAAAAATATGGCACAATGCTGATTCTAGGTATCGACCCCGGCACCCGGATATTGGGGTATAGTCTGATTGACACGGATGGCTCCGCACCACGGTTGGTGGTGATGGATGTGCTGTATCTGCGCAAAATTGTCGACTTCCATCTCCGTATGCGGAAAATCTTCGATACCACCCAGCGGATTATCGACTCGTACCACCCCGACCACTTGGCTATTGAGGCCCCTTTTGCGGGAAAGAATGTGCAGTCGATGCTCAAGCTGGGCAAGGCACAGGGCGTGGCAATAGGGGCGGCACTGAGCCGTGAGCTTTCCTATACCGAGTATGAGCCTGCCGCCATCAAGCAGCGGGTGACGGGCAACGGCAACGCCGCCAAGGAGCAGGTGGCGGCCATGCTGCAGGGTGTGTTTGGCTTTGACAGCATCCCCCAGTATCTCGACGCTTCGGATGCACTGGCGGTGGCCTATACCTGCCACTTGGAGCTGAGCGACCCGCTGGGCGACATCCGCCAGCAGTTGAAGCCCACCCGTGTCCGCAAGAGCAAAAAACAGCAGTGGGCCGACTTTGTGAGTGCAAACCCTGAGAGGGTCGGGTAAATCAGAATAATCATAATATTCAGAATAATCGGTAATCAGAAAATACTATCTTCTATGACACAACAAAAATCCTTTTCTTCCAATCTTGGAGCTATTATGGCTGCTGTCGGCTCTGCCGTCGGCCTGGGCAATATCTGGCGTTTTCCCTACACTTGTGGCAAATATGGCGGAGGTGCCTTCCTGATTGTCTATATTTGTTTTGTCTTTCTAATAGGCAGTGTGCTGATGATGTCGGAATTTGTCATCGGCCGCCGGGCACAGCATACGCCTATCAAGGCATTCCCTGCTTTGCGTCCCGACCGCAAGGGATGGGGACTGGTGGGCTTGCTGGGCATTGTCACCAGTTTCTTTATCCTGTCGCAGTATCTCGTTCTTTCGGGATGGACCACAGGCTATATCTGGGAATCGCTGTCCGGCTCGCTGGCAGCGTTGGGCACCAGTGCCGCGCCTATCTCCAACTATTTCTCCCAGTTCTCCACGGGCACCAAGCCTATCCTTTTCCTTGTCATCTTTGCTCTGCTGGGGCTGTTCATTGTCCTTGGCGGAGTGCAGAAGGGCATTGAGAATGTGTCGAAGGTGCTGATGCCGGTGCTGGTAGTCCTGATTCTGGTGCTTTGCGTGCGCAGTCTTACGCTGCCCGGCGCGGTGAAAGGCGTAGAGTATCTCTTTTCTCCGGATTTCTCCAAGCTTACGGGCGAGGGAATCCTTGCCGCACTCGGGCAGGCTCTCTTCTCGCTGAGTGTGGGCATGGGCATTATGCTGGTGTATGGCTCGTATATACCTGTCAACGACAATATCTTCAAGACAGCCATGTGGATTACGGTGTGCGACACGCTGATTGCCATCCTGGCCGGTGTGGCCATCTTCCCCGCAGTGTTCAGCTGTGGGTTCGACCCTGCCGGAGGTCCGGGGTTGGTGTTCTGTGTGCTGCCCAATGTGTTCAATACAATGGGTGGCGCCGGACAGGTGTTTTCCACGATATTCTTCATCCTTTTGATGGTTGCTGCGCTCACCAGCGCCATTTCCTTGCTTGAGGCACTCACGGCCACACTCTGCGAGCATACCGGCACACGCCGGGGTATTGGTGCCGGAATAGTATTCCTGCTGACCACGCTGCTGGGAGTGGTGTTCTCGCTCTCGGTAGGTCCTCTGTCTCACGTCAAGCTGGCAGGTTACACCCTGTTTGACTTTGTCGACCGACTCAACAGTATCTATCTGCCACCGCTTTGTGCATTGCTTACAGTCATATTCCTTGGCTGGGTGATGCCGGAGACCGAAGTCCTCGACGAGTTCACCAACCATGGCACTGTCGGCCGCCGATTCTATGGCGTATTCCGTTTCGTTGCCCGCTATGTCGCTCCGGTAGCATTGATAGTGGTAATGGTTTCCGGTATTCTGTCTTAATGTCAACAAACAATAAGAATATGTTATTCTGCAGATGCAATGCCCTTCATCATGGGCTTTCGTTCCGTCTTTTTCTGGCATTGGGCATGACTCTTTTGCTTCTGTCGTCGTGCCACAATAAAAAGCCAAAGGTTTTTGACCCCTCCTATGTGGATTTCGAGGCAGCATACAATCCGTATCTTGAAAACCAGTTCTACCCCTCGTTGGTGATGGGTGTGGCCAGCCTCAGTGACCAGACTTTCGGTCTGAACGACACCAATGCGCTGTTCAGCGTGTCGGTGACTGCCCCTGCCAGCAATGCGGTGCTGCGTATCACGATTGATTCCTCGAACCTCAACTATGTGACCATCTTTCAGGAGGTGTTGCCCATCAAGGATGTCCGCTACACCTTCCATCCTTCGGTAAAGTGGAAGTACGACAAACTTTACCAGATACGGCAGCAGGGTATCACAGACCTCACGTTCACCTGCTTTATCAACGACGAGGAGGTCGATGTCAAGAATGTCCGAATCAACTACCGCTCCGCCAACGACTGCCTGCTCAGTGTGCTCGACTCCGACAACAAACTGCACGACTTCCGCTGGCTGTTTGCCGCATATGTCAATGAGGAACACCCTTATATCGACAGCATCCTGAGCGATATCTTGCAGCAGGGCGTCGTGACGCGGATTACCGGCTACCAAAAGGATGCCAAGAGTGTGGTGAGCCAGGTGGAAGCCATCTGGTACTATGCCCTTGAACGCGGCATCACCTATTCCTCCATATCCTGTACCTCTACTCCCACCAAGAGAGCCAATGTGCAGCATATCCGTTTCTTCGACCAAGTCTACAACAACCGCCAGGCCAACTGTGTGGACGCCTGTGTCTTCTTTGCCTCCATAATGCGAAAGATAGGACTGAAACCTGTTATCTTCGTGGAGCCCTGCCACGCCTATTTAGGCTACTACACCGACAGCAAGCGGCGCTCGCTGCGACTGCTGGAAACCACCATCACCAGCTGGGTGGATTTCCCCGCCCTGACCAAGAACTACAACGAGACTATTGCACGCGACCCCGATGCCCAAGGCACACACCGCATCTCGGAAACAATGAACAGCCGCTATAACAAGTACCTCACTGCAGACGAGAAGAAGCGCTGGGAGGACGGCCGCATGTCGTTTGATGAATACAAGCGGGTTATTGCCCACAACATCTTTCTCAAGTCGACAGAGCAAAACCGCGAGAACTACAACAATAACAAGAAACTCTTTGCCGACCCCGACAACCAGCTCTATCAGCAGCTCGATATCGAACAGCTCCGCAAGCTCGTCCAGCCTATCAACGGGTGAGGTCCATTACGGGTAATTGAAAAAAGCAAAGCCACTCCGAAAAGTGGCTTTGCTGCAACAATTGAAACACAAATTTATCAGTCTTTGATATTCGGCTCTTCAAGACCGTAGCCTTTCTTTTTGTCGACGGCCTTGAGGTAGATGGAAATCAGCAGTGCTGCAATGCCGAGGGCGGCCAGCATGACCAGTGCCCAGGTGTAGTTGAGCTCATGGGCAGCGGCACCTTCTGCATTGGTCTTGTTAAGGACAATGCCGATAAGGGCGGGGAACAGACCGAGGCCGATATTCTGTATCCAGAAGATGGCGGCGTAGGCCGAACCGATAATCTTCTCGTCAACCAGCTTGGGCACTGAGGGCCACAGGGCGGCAGGCACCAGTGAGAAGGAGGCACCCAGCACGAGAATGGTGACATAAGCCACAACAACACCACCGGCAGCGGATTTGGCCGAAACACCAGGCAGGATGAATGCAAAGGTGAGGTGGCAGATGACCAGCAGGATGGAGCCAAGCATCAGCATCGAAGCGGCCTTGCCCTTATGGTCGACATAGTTGCCAAGGATGGGGGTGATGGCCACAGCCAGCAGCGGGAACACAGCGAAGATGGTCTCGGCGGTGCCGCGCATATATCCCATGTAGCAGTATACAATCAGTGCCACAACGGCAATGCCCATCAGGAGGTATTTCATGCCCTTTCTGTTTTTCATGAAGTTGCTGGAGAACGAGCCTGCTGCCACAATGAGCATCAGGATGTACTGCACCCAGGTCACCGAGCTTCCGCCCCAGTAGGTGTTGGGGTCGGCGGGAGTCAGGTCAAGGTTGCACTGCAGCATGTTGACGGCATATTTCTGGAAGGGGAAGATGGCGCTGTAGTAAAGCACGCAGAGCAGAGCCACGAGCCAGAAACCAAGGCTGGTGAAAATCTTGCCCAGGTCGCTGATCTTGAAGGGGTCGTCCTTCTCCTCGGCTTCGCCGGTCTGGCTGTCGAGTTTCTTGTCCATGAAGAAGTAGGTGATGAACATGATGAGGGCGATGCAGAGCAGCACGACACCGAATTTCACGGCATTGTCAACGTGCACCTCGCCGCCCAGCTTGGCAAAGTAGGGGGAGAAAATCATGCAGGTGGCCACACCGAGGCGGGCAAGAGCCATCTCGGAACCCATGGCCAGGGCAGTCTCACGGCCTTTGAACCATTTCACGATACCGCGGCTAACCGTGATACCGGCCATTTCGCAGCCGCAACCGAACAGCATGAAGCCGCAGGCGGCCAGCTTGGCCGAAGCGGGCATCCCGTCGCAGAATGGCAGGATGGCGCCAATCACCGGAAGTTCGCCGTTCCAGTTCAGGTTATTGGTGAACCACATCTCAATGCCTGTGCCTTTGAAGGCGTCGCTGACGGCATAGAACTTAATCAGACCGCCGATGAGCATCACCGCACCCGAAAGCACGGCAGTGAAGCGCACGCCCATCTTGTCGAGGATGATACCTGCGAAGATGAGGAAGAACACATACACGTTCAGGAACACTTCGGCGCCTTGCATGCGTCCAAACGAGGCGCTGTCCCAACCGCGGGTCTCCTGCATCAGGTCCTTGATGGGGGACAGAATGTCCATAAATACATAGCTGCAGAACATGGCCAATGCCAACAGCAACAGGGCTATCCAGCGCATGGCTGCATTGTCTCTTAAGGTTTTAACAGTTTCTGTCATAGTAGTATTATTTTTGTTTGTTGTTTTTTTCGCAATTGAGACTGCAAAATTACAAAAAATATTCGTAACTTTGCATATTCAATTAAGAATTATTTTCAAATGACACCGCAAGTACATCCCGACACACTCCGTTTTTTTGAGGAATTGACGGTAAACAACAACCGAGAATGGTTTAACGACAATAAGTTGCGCTGGACTGCCATCCGCGACTCTTTCTTGGAGTTTACACAACAACTAATCGATGTCATGGCACCCTTCGACCCTTCCGTGGGAGGCCTTTCTGCCAAGCAATGCGTGTATCGAATATACCGCGATTTGCGATTCTCGCCCGACAAACGCCCCTACAAAACCCATATAGCCTGCTTCCTCCCCTTCGGCGGCGACCGCACGCAGTGCGTCCCAGGCTACTACCTGCAGATAGGGCAGGAAGACTACGGCCTGCAGGGCAACTGCTCCCTGGGTGGGGGATTCTTTATGCCCTCAAGCAAACAGCTGGCCGCTATCCGACAGGAGATA
>JAEEGI010008635.1_pt1 | contig 22457 bp, 14 predicted proteins | sample 8958751 | NCBI WGS metagenome assembly JAEEGI01 (sample SAMN16246545, study PRJNA631951) | gut metagenome | biome: gut microbiome; feature: rumen; material: KS-attached | host: Bos | place: Iran: Karaj | collected 2018-10 | reverse complement strand
ATATTAAATGATGATATTATTACAAAAAATTTAAAAAAAATTACAAATAAAAAAATAAATCATGAAGAATTTAAAAATAATTTAGATTTTTTAATAGGAGGAGAAAGTAATTTAATATATAAATTAGGATTTGTTCCAAATATTGTAAATAAAAGAACTAAAAATTATAAAAAATCAAATGATAATCATTCTCTTTCTTATAATTTAAATCAGGAAATTTTTTATTTTACTATGGAAAAAGAAGAAGTTAAATCAGATTTTGAAACATTAATTAATTATTTAATCAAGGAACATTTTAAAAGAATTAGAGCAACAATTCCAGAAAAATTTTTAAATTTTTCTTTAGGCTTAATTTCAAATAATAAAAAAAAGGAAAAAAAAGAACCTAATTTTTTAGTAAAAATGTCTTCAATAATTAATTATTTAATTGTTTTATATATTTCTTTTGAATTATTTAAATATTTTGCAAAAAATTAATTATTTAATAATTTTTTGATAGATTCATTTTTTCTAATATTGAAAGAGTTTTTTTTAAATCATATTTTATCTCTTGGTTATTTGAATATTCATTTTTTTTAATTTTATTTATTTTTGTTTCTAGATCTTCATCTATTATATCAATAAAATCAGAATCATATGAATCTGAAGATGAAAAATCTTGTTCTAAATAAATTATTTCTTTTTTTTTTCTTTTAAATAAATTATTGAATTTTTTATATGAAGAATAATCTATTTTACTTGGATTTAAATTTTTCACTCTTACATTACATTTTCTTATCATGTCTTCATTTTCTCTAGCAGAGATATTTATTTTAATTTGATTTGAGATATAATTTAATTTATTCACTTTCTCTATTTTTTCAGCTAAACTTCTATAATTTTTATAATCATTATCATCATTCATTATTTTTAAAAATTCATTTAGTTTAGTATTTTCTAAATCATCTTCTATTAAATATCTTCTTTTAGGAATAAATGATTGTCTTATAGATTTTTTATTATGATCAACTGGTTTTATCATTGAAGAATTAAAATTTTTTAACCATTTTACTAAATTATTATTTAAATGGCTTTTTTTTTTTTTTTCCATTATTTTAAATTTTTTTTATTTTAAAAATTATTTAAATTTAAATATAAATATTATTAAAATTAAAGAAAAAAAAATTTATAACCATTTTTAAAATTATATAAAACAAATAAATATCAAAAAAAAATAAATATAAATAATATTAAATATATCAATTAATAAATATAATATAAAAACCTTTATACAAAAAAAAAATAAATAAAAACTAATAAAAATAAATAAAAAAACCCAATTTTATTTATTAAAATTCTCTTCAAAAATTTCGTCATTTTCAAAAATAACATTTTCTTTATCAAACTGACTTTCAGAATTATAATCACTATTACTATAATTTAAAACTTCAACATCTCTTACATAAAATTCTTTCTTCTCTTCCATTAGGATACTTAATTTCTTTTGTTCCATCTTGAAACTCTAAAGTAATAGTATTATCAATATCATTTTTTTGAATTATTCCATCTGCAAAATGAGTTTCTTCAAAACCATTTTTAAAAATATATTTAAATGAACCATCAGGGAAAAAAATTTGTTTTTGACCATCTGGGAAATGTTTTTCTATTTGATTATTATTAAATTTAAAAACTTGAATTCCATTTGGAAAAGAAGTTTGTACTGTTTTTGCACTATTAAAATAATATACATTTTTCCCATTTGGAAAAGTTTGTTTTAAATCTCCATTTTTAAAATAGACAATTTGATATCCATCAGTAAAAATTTCTTTACGAACTCCACTTTGAAATATTACTTCTCTTTTATTATTTGAAAATAAATTTATTTTTTTTCCTTCACTTGTTACTGTTTTTATTATTTCTGAATATTCATCTTTGTATTTTTCTGGTATTATAAAATCAAAATTTTCTTCATTGTTTATTGATGATATGTCAAAATTACTTATTGTATCATTTTCTGTTTTTGTATTGTTTAAATTTTTAATTTTTATATTTGGATTTGATTTATTTATATTTATGTTTTTTTTTATATTTTTATTTGTAAATTTTGTTCTTACTTTTAGTAAATTTGATGATTTTTCTGTTAAACTTTTTTCATTTATTGATTTTACTTTTGATAAAATTACATTATTTGTTTTATTTTTTGTTAACATTTTTTTTGTGTTTTCTAATTCATTTAATAAATTTCTTTTATTATGTTCTAATGCATCATCTTGACTTAATTTTTTTTTTGTTTTCATTTTTTGATTTGTAAATGAAGAATGAGTTCTTGAATTTGTTTTTCCTGAATTTAATATATTTTCTATAGTTTTTTTAGAATAAATATTTGTATCTAATGTACTTAAATTTTTCTTTGATGATGATTCTTTAATTTGTTTTTTCATTTTTATTAAAGCATGTTTATTATTTATTTCTTTATGTCTTAATTCATTTTGTAATTTTGATATTTGTTTACGTAAAAAATCTATTGTTTCTTTATCTTTTTTTGCATTATTTATTAATTGTTGATTTTGAATTTTTAATAAATTATAATTTTTTTTTTCTTTTTCAATTTTTTTCAATTCACTTTCTCTAAATTTTTCAAATTCTATTTTTTTTGAATTAAATTCTTCAATATCTAAATTTAATTCATATTGTAATTGTTCATATTCATTTTTTAATCTGTCAATTTTACTTCTTTCTTGTTTATATTTTATTAATTCATTATTTAATTCCCAAATTTTTTGTTCAATTATTTTTTCTTTTGTAAAATTTTTTTTTTTTTCATTTTTTTCAACAATAACTTCAATATTATTATTATTATCATTTTTCTTATCAGAATTTTCATCATAATTTAATTTATTATCAAAAATAATATCATGTAAAGGTCTTGAAGTTTTATTATTAATTTTAATTTCTATATTTGAAATATTATCACTTAAATTATTTTTATTTTCACTAAAACTATGTTTTTTATTTGAATTACTACTTTTATTTCTTCCACTTTTTGGATGAGTATTTTTATTATATTTTCCTTCTAAAAAATGACCTTTTTCATCTAAATAATCAGTATAATATGAATATTTTTTTTCTTTTTTTGAAGGCTTTGATAAAAGAATTTGTTTTTTTTTATTATCTGAATTTACTTTTATTACTTTTTTTTTTGGAATTGTATTATTAAAATTTTGTTCTTCTTTCTCATTTGCTAAAGTCTTTTCTAATAATTCCAAAAAATTTGATGGTTTAATTGGAATTTCATCATAATTATTTATTTTTTTTCTTTGTTTTGGTGATTCACTTTCATTTTCATTTTCATTTTCTTTTTCATTTATTTTTTTTTTATTTTCTTCTTTTTCTATATTATTATCTTCAAAATTTAATTTTTTTATTGGATTTAAATCTTGTTTGTTCATTTTATTCATATTTATAAAATTTTGAAACAAAACAAAAGTTTCGAATAAATTTTTTTGATCTAAAGATAAATTTTTATTTCCTTTTTGATTTAATAAAAGCTTGTTAAATTCTTTTTGTTTTTGTAAATAATTTTTATCATTCAAATCATTCAAACAATTTAATTTATCTGAATTATTATTTTTTATTTCATTTTTATTATTTGAATTTAAATCACTATTATCGATAATTTCAATTTCTAATTTTTTATCTTCATTTTCAATTTTTATATCATTAATATTTTTATTATCATTTTTTATTTCACTTTCTGACATTAAACAATTTAATTAAATATTTTTTTTTTACTTGTAAATTAAATTTTTTAAAAATTAAAAAAATGTTTGATCCAAAAAAAGAAATAACAGAAGATAATTCTTTTTTTAATAATTTATTTGAAAATGCAGAAAAAGAACAAGATGAAGAATTATATAAGAAAAATTTATATGTTTTAAAAGAAGAATTAGATTCAAGAAAAGATGAAAATTCAATTAAATTTATGCATGATGTTCTTTTAAGTAAATTAATACTTGAAGATTATACTGAATTTCCTCCTAAAATAGAAAATAATAATTCATCAGTTAATAATGATAATAAAAAAGAAGAAGATCCTGAAAAATTATTTGAAGAAGAAAATGATTTTTTAAGAGAAATGCATAAAATTAATTATTTAACTTTTTCACCTTTTGCTTTAAATTTCTTTGAAAAATCAATAAATCCAAATAATGAAAATATAGAAATAATAGAACAAGAAGAAGAAAAAGAAAAAGAAAAAAAAATATTAAAAATGATCAATTTCAATTATGATAATTATGAAATAAATAATGATTTATTATTTAATATATGTCAAGGATTTATAGATATAAATAAATTAAAAGAAGAAAATTTAAGTCTAAATCAGCAAAATTTAGAAAATAATAAATCAACAATGCCAACTGAAACATTAACTATTGAAACAATTAGAGATAAAGAATTAGTTGAGGAAGAAGAAGAATTAGATAAAAAAAATATTGATTTTGTGATGAATTGTTTTAAACATCAAAAAAATTCAATTAATTATAAAGAAATGTCTAATGAGTTTATTAAAGAAATGAAAAATCTTCCTAATAATATTAAAAATAAAGAGAAAAATATATTTTTTTTAAAATGGAAAAATAAAATCATTGAAAAGGAAAAATCGTTAAATGTTGAAAGAGAAAAAAGAAAAATGGAAAATGAAAGATTAATGATTGAATTAAAACAAAAAGAAATTGAAAAAAAAAAAAAAAAAATGAAAGACAAAGAATTTGAAAAAAAATATAAATAAATTAAATAAATTAAAAAAAGTAAATATTCTGTTAAAAGTCTTAACACAAAAAAATGGGAATAAAAAAAATTATGTATTATAAATAAAAATTAAACAAATATTTCTTTTTTGAAATTTTTTAATATTATTATACAAATTAATTTAAATTAATTTTTTTTATAAGTATTTAAATTTCTGGTTTAATAATAGGAGAAATTAAAGGATTCATTTGATGCATAAAAACACTAATCCACATCAGCCACATACAAAAAGCAGCAAGAAAAGTTAATCCAAAAGACATTCCTCTATATTCACTTCTCAATTGAGCATCGTTTACTCCTTTAGTCACTTTAAACATTATAATAAAAGAAGAAACCAACCATAATATTAAAAAAAAAATAGTTCCAATTATCATTGATGTGTTAGGGTTCATTTTTTTTATTAAAAAAATAATAAAAAATGATTATTTTAAGTTTTTTTAATTAAAAAATTTGAAATTAAATATGTCAAGATATTTTACTAGAAACAATAATTCCAAAGGAGAAAATAAAATAGTTGGAATTTGAGATTTTCAATAATGAAAATATAATTGTAAAAATAAATTCAAAGTCAAAGAAATTTAAAAAAAGTTCAAAGAATTAAATAATATTTGTTCCTGAAATTGGTTCTTATAAACAATATAATAATTATATATTATTTGAGGAAAAAGAAGAGAATATTCTTGAAAAAAATATTCCTGAAGAATTTATTGAAAGGAATAAAAAACAATATAAAAAAATATTGAATATGAAAAAAATAAAAATTAAGATTTTAAGATAAATAAAGAAAAAATAGAAAATAAATTAATTAAAAATAATATTGATTTTTATTCCTTAACATGAAAGAATTAAATGACAATAAAATAAAACTAATAAATATATAAAAATTATTAAACATTTAAATAATGAGTTAAAAAAGAGAAAAGTAAATTAAGAGAAATTCACAATTATTATAATAATAAAAAAAGAAAATTGAACTTTAAAACAAAAATTAAAAGAAATAGAAAACAATTAAGGAAAATTTTTCTTATAGAATAATTTAAAAAAAAGAAATTCATAATCAAATGAAAAATTAAATCTATAAATAATGAAAATGATAATAATAATTAGAATAATTATGACATTTGAAGGAGTTATAAATAATTATTTTTTTACTCTATTCTTTGTTTGTATTAAAAAATTATAGAAATAATTGAATAAAAAAAATTTCATTTAATAAAAAAACATCAAAAAAAAATTATTTAATTAATTTATATTTTAATACTCAAATTTTTTTTAGGAATTTTTTTCAATAAAGAATTAGTGTTATTATTCTTATTAAAAGAAGATGATTTATTTGAAACAGGATTAGGTTTATCTTTACTATTATGATTAGTAATAGCTCTATGAAATTTAAATTGTTTAGGTTGATTTATAGAAAAATTTTTAAGATTTAAAATTTGTTTTTTATCTTTTGAAATATTTTTTCTTATAATATTGTTAAAATTTACATTTCCAAATCCATTTAAATTTGTAAAAATATTTTTTTTGTTGTTTATTTTTTGATTCAATGAATTATTTTTTTTCCCATTTTGTTGATTTTGAAATTTTAATTCAATCATAATTGTTTTATTATTTTTATTAATATCACTATTTTTATTTCTTTTTATTAATTTTTTTTCTATTTCTTTATTAGGAGAACTTGTTTTTAAATTATTATATTTTAATATATTTCCTTTTTCTTTTGAATTATTTTGAGTTTTTAAACTAAATTTATTCTTAAAAAATTGATTTAATTTCTTAAATTCAACACCATTATTTTTTGGAATACATTTTAAATAATTTTTATTTTGAGAATTTTCCAATTCAGAAATATTAGAATAATTTTTAGAATGATGTTTTGTATTTTGAGTTGTTTTAAGAGGTCTTTTATTTAAGCTATTACTTTTCATATTAAATATTTTTTTCTTTGTATTACTAGTATAATTTGTAAGATTTAAAGATATATTATTTAGATTATTACTTCCGTTGTTTATATTAGATTCATTATTAAATGAAGATTCATTTTCAAATAATTGTTTAATATATAGTTTATTTACATATTTTGTTAAATTATCTCTTTTTGATTTTCCCTCATTTTTAATTTGAGTTTTTGCTTGATTAATTGTTTTTATGTTTCTACTTAAATTTGATGTCACTGGTTTATATTTTTTTTTATTGTTTTTTAAAACTAATTTTAAATTTTTTTCAGATGAATTTGGAGAATTAAAAAGATACTTTTTAGCATTATTGTTAATTCCTACTTTATATATATTTAAAGTTTTTTCTCCATTTGTTGTATTATTAATTAATGTATTATTCATTATTGGTGTTCCTAAAGAAACTGTTTTATTTTTTTGAGATATTAAACTTGATAAATTCCTACTGTTATGTTTTTTCATGTGATTTGAAATAAAATCATTAATATTTATTTTTGTTGCTTTATTTTGAGAATCATTATTTTCATTTAATTTTTTGATTATTTTTTTAGGAGAAATTGAATTATTGTTTTCTTTTGTTTCTCCTAAAAAATTATTTATAACAACTACATTATATCTATTATTTGAATTATTTAAATTTATGCTATCATTATTTCCATTTTGATTATTATAATTTCTTGAATTTTCAAAAGTTAATTTTTTCACATTATTCAAAAAAATATTTGCTTTTTTCCTTTCACTTTCATTTTTTTCCTTTTCACTTTTTTCTTTTTCAATTTTTTTTTTCTCTTCTTTGTTTTTAATCAAAAGATAATAAATAGCAGTGATAGAATTATAATAATTATGTGATATAAGTTCACAAATATATTCTTTAGTAATATAATCTTTATCTGCATAAAATTTATCTTTCATTTCTTTAATAACATCATAATCAATAAAAACATCATCAACACCTATAAAAACTCCTATATCCAAAGTAGATTTATCCAAATTAAAAAAAGGATGCAATTTCAAATCTTTTAATTTAATTCTTTTCTCAGGATTAACAGTTAAAATTTTTCTAATAACATCCTGAGCAATATCACTTAAAAAATTAGGAATAATGTAATTTCCAGATTTAATTTTTTTATATAATACATCAATTTTCTCATCATCAAAAGGTAATTTCCCACAAAGCATACAATATAAAACTACTCCACAAGCCCATAAATCAGAATATAAACCATTATATTTTTTCCCACTAATCATTTCTGGAGCAGCATAACAAGGACTTCCACAAGCAGTTTTAATTAAGTTTCCATGTTGATATGAATTACTTAATCCAAAATCAACTAATTTTACTGTTTTGTGGTCTTTTGTTAATAATATATTTTCTGGTTTAATATCTCTGTGTACTATTCCTAATTTATGAATATATTCTAAAGTTGATATTAATTGACGGAAAAGGAAACTTGCTTTTATTTCATTTAATCTTTTTAATGAATATATATATTGAAATAAATCTTTACCATCTACATATTCCATTATTATATATATGTGATTCTCACTTGTTATTGTTTCATATAATTGAACTATGTTTTTATGTCTTAAATTTTTTAATATGTGAATTTCTCTACTTATTCTTTCTATGTCACTTTCATCTCGAATTTTATCTTTATCTAATATTTTAATTGCTACTTTCTCCTTTGTTGGTAAATGTATTCCTAGTTTTACTTTACTAAATGTTCCAGTACCTATTGTGTTTGATAATATATAATTTCCTATTCTTTTTAATTTTATTGTTTCAGGAGAAAGAGAATTACTCTTTGATTCTTTTATTATTATATTACCAAAATTTCTATAGATATTATTTGATACTTGGGACATTGATTTAAATTTTTTGGAAAAAATTTTTAATTTTTTATTATATTAATAATTTTTTTTATTTTGTTCAATTAAAAAATTTTTTTATTTTATATGGAATAATATTTCTAAAACATCACAATAATTATATTTTATGAATTTATAACAATAATATTTCATATATAATTTTAATACTTCTAAGAAAACATTAATAATACACCTTAAAGAAATATATTTTAAAAATTTTTTAATAAATTAATTGTGTAAAAAAATATAGATTTAAATGAATAAATCCTTACTTAAAAATGAAAAAAGAATAATATTTCTGGGAGATAATAAAGTAGGGAAAACAACAATTTTAACTCAATTTACAAAAAATAAATTTTTAACAAATTACATTCCAACTATAGGAGTAGATAATTACATTAAAGAATTTAAATTTGATGAAAAAATTATAAATTATTGTTTATGGGATACAAATGGAGACGAAAAAACAATTCAAATTCTTCCTTTAAATATATATCAATCTACTGATGCTTTTATTATTATTTGTAGTTATGACTCAATTTCAAGTTATCAAAATATTCTTGATTGGATTAATTTAATTAAAAAATATTCAAATAAAAATAATTTGATATTAGAAAATAATAATGAAGATATTCCTATTTTTGTTTTAATCAATAAAGTTGATATTAAAGATAAATTTTTTTCAAGAGAAAATGTTTTAAATTCTGTTCAAAATGAATATGAAAATATTCAAATTATTGAAATTTCTGCCAAACAATATGATAATATAGAAAATTTATTTTTTACAATTTCTAAAAAATTATTAGGGTTAAAAGAAGACAATAATAATAAATTAATTTTAAAGAGTCAAAGCTCTTTTTTAAATTATAATGAAAAGAAAACAATAAAATGCCCTAACTGTTGTTAATTTATTTTCTTTTAAATTTTTATAAGTTTTAGTTAAAAAGGTAATTTTTATTCTTTTATTAAATGTATTTGAATAATATGAATTAATTAAATTGTAAAAAATGAAATAAAAATTAAAAAATAAATAAATTTATTTTTATCTTAATGAAATTAGATTGTTTGAATAAAATAATCTAAACAGAATAATAATATAAAATCACCAAAACTTAATTCTTCAAAATTAAAAAAAAATAAATCAAAAAAATAATTAAATCAAAATAAAAAAATAATTAATAAACCAATAACTTAACAAATAATAAATAAAATGTATTTGTCCTCTTATGAAACAGCTTTAAAGCGTCCAATGCGTGAAACCCCTGAAGAATATGTTTCAGGTGCAAAGCGTCCTCTCTTTATAAAGCAAGCAGTAGTAGACAAAGAAGAAGACTCTACACCAATAATGTAAATAATTAATATATAAAAAATTATAGATATGAATCCAAACGTCAATTAATATCAGATCATACTCAAGATAAAACAAATTTAGAAGGAAATGCTCTTCTCTCTCCATCAAATAATCAATATGATGCAGCTCAAAGTGAATTCCTTTCAAATAAACAGAGAGAAATTATTTTCCAAACAAGAAGTATAGGTTGCCAAACTTTAATGAGAGAAAATGAAGCTCAAACTCATCCTGCTTCCTTTGGTAATATTAAAAAAGATGGTTCTTTCCAAGAAATATTTGAATTGAAAGATTTACATTATGGTGATGGATTACCTGTAGATATGCATACTTTGGAACTTATTGCTAAAGCTAGAGAAAAAAGAACTTTTAATGATGCTTTACCTCCTCTTTCTGATGAAGCAAATTTCAATTTGAGAAATAAATTCACTAATGAACAAGAAACTAGAGAATGGAGATTGAAAGAAAAAGAAAAGGAAGAAATTAATAATAAGAGATTACTTATGTTACAAGAATTATTAGAAAAAAGAGAAAAAGAAACAGAAATTAAGAGATTGGAAAAAATTGATAAATTAAAAGAAAAAAAAGATGAAGAAGTTGAAGCTTTTATTATTAAATCACGTAAGCGTCGTGTTAAAGTTATACGTAATATATCTAAATTAAAAGATAAATTTGCAACAAATAAAGGAAATAATGGTAGAGATATAATATTAGATTATGCATCATTCGGTTCTAAAGTATATGCTCCATTAACAAGAGATGGACATAATCCAGATAGACATCCATTTAAATTTTCTTTAAATTCTTATTCTTTAAATACATATGACGGGTTAAGTGAAATAGAAAGTGAAGTATGTTCCACAGCAAATACAACAATGAAGAGTATAACAAAGCCAAAAATGGAGAAAAAATATAATAACTCTTTATCAAAATTAGAAAAAGTTCACTTAAAAGCAATAGGAGATGCATTTTCATCAATACAAAAGCAAGAACAGAAGAAATTAGAAGAAGAAAGAATTAGAAAATTAAAAGCTGAAGAAGAAGAAAGAGCACGTATAGAAAGGAATAAACCACCAGAACCTATACCTGAAAAGAATCTCATATTGGAAGATGTTCTTCTTTTCCAGAGATTACTTCGTGGTCGAAAAGAGCAACTACTTATGCAAGAAGGAAAGAAGAATCGTTTCGAACTTATTAGAGAACTTAAAAGAGCAGATGAATGGAAAGCTGCTGGAGCAAGTGAAGAAGAAGAGAAACTTATTGAGAATTATAAAGAGAAACTTACTAATGGTGTAGTTGATGCTATTCAAGGTGATAATATTGCAAAGACTCTGGATTATTTAAGTAAGGAAATGATAAGAATTCAAGAAGAACAAAAAATTAATGCTATTGTAATGATGGCTGAGAATGAAAGAAGGAAAAGAGAAGCAGAGGAAATGGGAAGAAGACAAGCAGAAAATATTTTACGAGATAGACAAGATATTATGGCAAGAGAAATTCAAGAAGTTCATCAAGCTACTATGGATTCTTATATTAATTCATTATTTACTAATACTGTTAATAAAGTTAGTAAGAAACAAGTTATTAAGGAAATTGAAATTAAAGCTAATAAATTAAATAAAATTGTTGATTCCATTGAAAATAAATTTGTTAAAGATGATGTTAGAATTAGAGATTTGGTTTCTAGTGTTATTATTCCTGAGATTGAAAAAAAGAAAAAACAAGATCAAATTGAATTGGAAGAAAAAAGATTTATTGAAAGAGCGAAAGTTGCTATTAATACTAGTTTAATTAATGCTCAAAATGAATATGGAAAAAATGATGAGGAAGATCAAAAAGAAGAAGGTAAAGAAGAAGATGAGGAAGATCAAAAAGTAGAAGTTAGAGAAGAACAAAAAGAAGATGATAAAATTAATGAAAATGTTCAAAATAATGATGATTTTATATAAAATTATTTTTATTTTTTTTAAACCTTAGATAAAAAAGGTGAAATTTATTTTTTTATGATTTTTACATAGTATATTTATTATAATAATATTTTTAAAATATTACTTTTAAAAAGGTAATTTTTTATTGTAATTTTTATATGAATTATATTCATTCTTGTGCTCTTAATTTTTATAGATTTTTAGATTTTTAGATATTATTTATAAATTGAAATATTTATTTTAAATTATATAAAATTCTTCTTATTTAAAAAAATCATTAATGAAATTTATTAATTCTTCCATATATTAAATTATTAATTATCTAAATTTTTCTATATTTTACCTCTCTTTGAAATTCAAAAATTTGTCATATAAAAACAATTAATATCTCTTTCAATTTTAAATTTAATGGTTTTTCTTTGTATTCTTTGTAAGGCCTCATTTTGTTCATTAAAGACATTTCATTGAGTATTTTTTTATAGTTTTATTATTCAATTTTCTTTTGAGTATTTTTTTATTTTTTTTCATGTTAATCATATTTATAAAACAATTCATTTTAATTTGATTGTTTTTCATTTATTTATTTCATTTGTATTTCAATTATTCCAAATAATATTTCTATAAAAATAATATATGGTGAGTGTTTAATTAACTAGAAATTTAAAATTATAATAAGAATTTAATATTTTTAACTGAAGTAATTTAAAAGATTAAAAATAAAAAACCTAAAGAAAAAACATATTTTCCAAATAAAAAAATAAAAAAAATAATAATGACAGACAATCCCCTAAATGACAATTTACCAACCCGTCAAAACACTCCAATTCCTTTAAGCATGAAAATAATAGAATATGAATCATCAGAAAATCGTCCAATCCCTCATGACGTAAGTTTAGATTATTATGAAGAAGAAAATTCTTTATTTTCTACAGAAATAATAATAATTCCATTTGTGTATTATAAAGATAAAAAAAAATATTCTTGGGAAGTTAGAAAAACATATAAATCATTTCGAAATTTATTAACATTCATAGAGGAACTTTTACCAACAAGAAAACATTATTTAACATTAAATAAAAAGAAATATTTTAAAAAAAATAATTTACAAATAAGAAGACAAAAAGAAAAAACATTACCTAAAAATTATAAAGAAATATTCTACAAAATATTTAAAATGAATTTCACTAAAATGAAGCAAGAACCAAAAGAAAAATTAACAGAATTTATTAAAATGATAATAAATTCATTTTTATATACATATTATACAATAAAAGAATTTTTTGAAATATCAAATCATTCATTTATATCATTTAATAATGGATTAAAACCAAAAGAAGGAGAAATGTTAAAACAAGCAGAATATACAACTTGTCAAATGACTTTAATAGATTTATGTCATTTTATAAAAGGAATTTGTTGTGCTGGAAGAAAAAGATATTGGTTTTTATTAAAAACTGATATGATATGTTATTTAGATTCTTCTAGTTCAAAAATTGGAAAAGGAGCTTTTTGGTTTGATCAAAATACTAAAATTAAAAAAGTTAAAAATATGGTTATTTTGAAAAATTCAATGCATAAATTAAAATTATTCTTTGAAGAACAATTTCAAAGAGATTTATGGTTTAATGAAATTTTTTGGAGAGTTGATAAAATTAAAAATAACTTTAAAGATAATATTTTCAATAGCTTTTGCTTAGAAAAACAAAAATGTAAATGTGTTTGGTTTATTGATGGAAAAGATTATTTTTCCGATTTAAAAAATAAATTGTTAAAAGCCAAAGAAACTGTTTATATAACTGATTGGTGGTTAAGTCCTGAATTATTCTTACAAAGACCAATTAATATAAATGATTATAAAAATTTAAATTATGGTGAAAGTTTAGATTTATCAAATGAAAAAATTTCTCGTTTATGTGATATATTAAAAAAAATAGCAGAAAAAGGAGTTAAAGTATATATATTATTATTTAAAGAAGTTTCATTTGCATTAAATTTAAATTCAAAACATTCAAAAACTTTCTTAGTTAATTTACATCCGAATATAAAAGTTTGTAGACACCCAAAAAAAAGTTTTGATATTCTTTGGTCTCATCATGAAAAATTAGTAATAATTGATCAACAATATGCTTATGTAGGAGGATTAGATTTATGCTGGGGAAGATATGATAATCATAGTCATCCAATAATCGAACCGAATAATGAAGAAAATATATATTATTTCCCAGGAATAGATTATAATAATGCAAGAATAAAAGATTTTGAAAATGTAAATATATATTTAAAAGAAAGTGTTCAAAGAAATACAGTTAAAATGCCTTGGCATGATATTCATTGTTTAATTCAAGGTCCTGCTGTTTTAGATGTTGGAAGACATTTTATTGAAAGATGGAATTATAGTAAAAGCGGAGAAACTGAAGAAGGAATTACAAATATTAAAACTCATTATACTATTGGGAAACCTAGTCATTTTTTTAAAAGTTTTTTAGGTAATGCTATTAAGAAAGTTTTAGAAAGAGAAAGTATTAATGAAACAAATGATAAAAATAATGATATTAATAACAATAACAATAATAATAATAATAATAATATTAATATTAATAATTTGAATAATAATAATAATATTGATAATGAGAATATTAATAAAAGCATTAGTATTATTATTGAGAATAATAGTAAAAGTGATAATATTGAAACAATTAATAATTCTGATGCTCACAGTATTCAAAATAATAATGAGTTTTCTTTTAAGGATGAGGGGAATAATAATTGTAATTCTTTTATTAAAAATACAACTAGTAAAAGATTATTAAAAGATAATGTTTCTAATGTTTCAAATGTTTCAAATAATAATAAAAATGTAAGTTTTAATATTAATGAAGGAAGCACCAGTAATTCAATTAATAATATTGATTTTAAAAATAATAATCCTTTAACGCTTGTTAATGGAATGAGTAATTTAAGAAATAAAAATGAAAACAATAGAAATTTCAATTATAATGTAAATACTAATAATACAAATCATTTATTTTTAAATAATTCTAATTCAAATAAACTTTATACTCCAAAACCAAAAGCAAAATTGAATTTATGGGGAAAGGTAAGAGAAAAAAAAAATATGATAGAAAATCCAAAAAATTTAGAAAAAAAGCATTTATTTTTTGAAAATAAAAATTATCAAAAAGAATCTAAAGAAAATAATAGTAATTTAACAACAAATAATACAAATTCAAATATGTTAGAAATAAATTATAATAATAATAATAATAGATTAAATTTAATTGGAGTAGATGAAAACAAAAATAATGAAGAAGCAAATTTTGATTTTATTAGAAAATCATTTACTCAAAGTGATGTAAATAAGCTAAGAGAATTTCAAAATTCACTTTCAGTAAATCAAAATAATGTCAGTCAAGAAAAGAAGAAAAAAAAAACTGATTATTATGAATTATTAAAGACAGGATTTAAAAAACAATTAAAATCATCATTTAAAATATTTAAATCAAATAATGAAGAAAATAAAATACAAAATGAAATAAATTTACAAAGTTATCAAGTAGAATTTAATAAAAGTGAAACAAAAATGACATGTCAATGTTTAAGGAGTTTAAGTTATTGGTCAGGAGGATTAAATAAAACAGAAACTTCAATATTAAATGCATATTATCATTTAATAGAAAAAAGTGAATATTATATATATATTGAAAATCAATTTTTTATATCAAAAAGTTTTACTGATGAAGAATATAGTTTAAATGGTTCTTCAGTATCAAATTTAATAATTAATGAAATAGCTTTGAAAATAAGAGACAGAATATTAAAAGCTCATTTCGAAAAAAAAAAATTTAGAGTTTTTATTTTTATTCCTTTATTACCTGGTTTTGCAGGAAGTATTCATGAATCAAGTACATTACAAGTAATATTAAAATTTACTTATAAAACAATTTCAAGAAATAATGGTTTAAGTATAGTTGAAAAATTAAGAGAATTTTTAGATGAAAAAAATCCAGATTTATTTAGAAATTACATATCTTTTTTTTCTTTAAGAAATCATAATATTTTAAACGGAATTCCAGTTACTGAATTAATATATATTCATTCTAAATTAATGATTGTTGATGATAAATATGTTATTATGGGAAGTGCAAATATTAATGATAGATCAATGATTGGTGATAGAGATTCTGAATTTGCAGTTTTATTTAAAGATGAAAATGAAAGAGAAAATTTTAATTCAATTATGAATGGTGAAAATTATAAAGCTTCAGATTTTGCAAAAAGTTTAAGAATCAATTTATGGAAAGAACATTTAGGTATTGAAAAAGAAGAAGATAATAATTTTAAATTATTAATTGATCCTTTAAGTGATGAAGTTTGGGATTTAATTAATAATACTGCTAAAAATAATACTCTGATTTATAGAGATATATTTAATTGTTATCCTGATGATAAATTTGCTTATTTTAAAGATATTCCTCGTGGAAAAGATTTTTCTCAAGAAGATTTAGTTAAATTGATTGAAAAATATAATTTAAATCATAATAAAATTAAAGGACATATTGTTGAATTTCCTTTGGAATTTTTAAGTAAAGAAATTTTGGAAAGAAGTTTTTTTTCTGCTGAAATGCTTGTTCCTATTAAAAATTTTGTTTGAAAGGATTTTTGAAAATTTTTTTATTAAGCTATTTTTCTAGATTATAAATGATTATTTATAAATTAATATAATTAGAAAATTAATTTTATTTTGTATTTACAATTTTTTACAAGTTAATTCTTTAATTTTGGAGTAGAATAGTTTTTGTGTATTTGATTAATAAGATAATAATAAATAATATAATATGATTGAAATAAGAATATTTTATCATATCTTTTATAATTTTTATTTGTTTAAGTATAAAAAAGAGTTATTTAATTTAATTTATGTTATAAAACGTTAATTGTATAAAAAGAAAAATATAGTTAAATATATTTTAAAAAGTCAATTTATAATAATTCATTTAAAAAATTCATTTTTTAAATGACTTTTTAAAAATAAAAAATAGTAATTATTTGATAATTAAAAATTGAATTGATATTGGGATATATTAGTTAAATTTTATTGAAAAATAAAAATGAAAATTAATTAGAAAAATTTAAAGAAGGTTATTATAATTTTTTTATAATTAAAAGTGCTCTAATTTTTGGTAAAAAGATATATTAAAAATAAAAAACTTTTAAAAATAATATCTATAAATTTTCTTTCGTAATATTTTTCGGTTATATTAAGGTTAAAAATATAAAAAATCTTTTAAAATAATTGATAAAAGAAAAAAATTAAATAGTTAATTTAAATTAATATTTCTAAAAAAGAAAGATATTCAAATGGAAAGAAAAGAAACAAATTATAAAAAAGTTGAAATTATAAATAATTTATTTTCAACTTATAATTATTTCCAAGATTTTTTTTTAGAAAACGAACTTAAAGAAATATATGATTATAACACATGGTAAATTACATTAAAATATATTTTTAGATTAGTTCAATCAAATTTTTTATCGAAAAAAGAAGTTTGTTCTTTTATTCAAGATTATATTTTTTTAACAAAGTATCATTTAAAAAGAATTCAAATATCAAAAAATAATATAATTACTTTTTCTTGTAGTTGCATTTCAAAAAAAAAAACTATTGAATCCAATGAAGAAGATTATTTTAATTTGGACTTTTTAGAAGATAAATATTCTTTTTATGAAATATTGTCAAAAAGAAAAATAAAAAGACTAAATAATCAATCTTGTAATTTTAGAATTAAATTTAAATATGATGAAAAACTTCATTGCTTTAAATTAATTCAAACTAAAAATATTTGTCATAATCATCAACCTGAAATTTTAAAAAATAAAGTAAGAATATTTTATTCATATCTTTTCTATATTTTTATAACTATTTAGAATTTTAATAAATTATATAGAAATATTAAAATCCCTATTGAATTTGTAAAAGAAATTTGTAAAATTATTTTAATCAATCAATATAATACATCTTCTTATAATCAAATTATTCAAATTATAAAAAATAAATACCCGAATGAGTATAGTGTAAATATTGATAAATATGGTAAAAATTTTTTAAAAAAATTAAAACAATTAATTAACCTTATAAATAAATCAAAAAATCAAATGGAAAAAATTTGTGGAGAAAATATAAATTTATTTGATAAAATTAAAAATTTATTTAAAATTTTTTTGAAGAAGTCTCCTTCTTCTTATTTAAGATTAGAACACTGTCAACAATTATTTGATGAATATAGTATTATTTAAGAGTATGAAGTTATTTAAACATTGTTGTTTTGCTTACAACAATTTAACTTTAAATATATATAATTTTCAATTTTTTACGAATTTGTTAAAAGTAAAAGTATGTATATTATTTATTGATTAATTTAATTTTAAATTTATTTTTGTTTTTTGGAAATTCAATTAAAAATTGATATGAAAATAAATTAAATTATTTTTTTAATTGGAATTTTAAAAAAAATAAAATAAATACTTTTAAATTAATTATTTATTCTCTTTTTCTTTAGGAAAAGGTTTTTTTAAAATTGCTTTTCCTTGATTGTAACTTTCAATAAAATCAGAACATAATTGTCTAATTCTTCTAAAAGTAAAAGGATTTTCCTTAAATTTATTTTGAAAATCTAAATTAGGATTTGAAGAAGTAATTCTTGTTAGATCAACAAATTCATCAATTCCTTTGGTTTTATTATAAGTTTTAACATCTTTATTTGTTTGATTAATATAATTTTTTTTTGAAGAATTTAAAATATTATATGAAACACTTGATTTATTGATTGCTTTCATTATATTTATTTTTTTATCTTCCCAATCACTTTTTGATTCTGCAATATTTGAAAATTTATTTTTTGATAATTGAGAATTAAATAAAAATTTTTCTCCTGTTTTTTCTTTTTCAAAATCAGTTAAATTTTTATTTGTATTAAAAATATCGCTTTGAAGATACATAATATTTTTTTTATGATTTTCTCGAAAAATATTATAATTTATTTCTTTTGGATCTTTTGTTTCTTTTAGCATGAAAATATCACTTTTTAAATTATTTAATTTTATATTTTGTAAATTTACTGACCCACGATTATTTCTTTTTTCTTTTATTTTATTATTAATTTTATTTTTAAAAAAATTTGGATTTGTTACACATTGAAAATAATACTTATAATTTTTTGGTAAATATCTATCACTTAAATTATGCAAAGTAAATACGTCATTATTTGATTTTTTTTTTTTTTCTAAATTTTCTAAATCTAATTCAGGAATTTTTTTTTCTTCTTTGTTTTTTTTTATTCTATTTTTTGTTTTTAAATTTTTAGCTGATTGAGGTCTTTTATTATTTTTATTTTCTATTTCGATTTCTGTTTTATTTTGTTTAATATTATGATTTATATTTCGACTATCTGAATTTATAGTTTTGAATTTTGTGCTAAAGTAATTATCTTCAAATTCAGTTTTATTTCTCATATATTGAATTGGTAATTCTGTTCCTTTTTGAATTTTATGAATATTAATATCTCTTAAAGAAAAAAGCTTATTTAAGTTATTTGGTGAGTCTATGATGATATTTCTAAATTTTTTTGAAGAAATTTTTGGACTTTGTTGTAAAGATAATTTTGAATGAGAAATTCCACTCATTGGTCTTTTAATATTATTTTTTGTTTCTTCATTATTTTTCATTTTTTATTTAAGTTTATTATCTTCAATAATTATTTTTATCTTATTTTTCATTTAATCATAAATATAAATTAGACATTTCACTTTTAATCTTTTTTTAAAAATGTGACATTGAAAAGAATATTCGTATTTTTTTCCAAAAAGAAAATTAAGTAAGAATCTTTTTAAAGAAAATTTTAGGGAAAGCAATTAAAAATTGATTTTAAATTTACAAAAATAATTAATGATATTACTAAAAAAATAAAGTTAATAAATTTAAAATTTATAGGAATGGAAAATTAAATTTAAAATAAATAATAAAATTGTAAATAAATGAATTCATTAATTTTTGTGTAGATTATATAACAAATTCTTATTTAGAAACTCTAATTGATATCCCTTTTTAAAAAAAGGAGAACATCCTTCTTTTATAAATAAAAATTATTGTTATTATCTCTTAATATAAATTATAATTATGAATATAACAGTTAAAATGAATTTACAGAAGATAAAAAATTTTATATCCTAATAAAAAATTATTTTATATGAAGTTTATTTATGAATTACCTTTATTTTTTAAATTTTCTCCAAATTGATTTTTACAATTTTTTTTGTTATTTTCTTGGAATTGCTTAACTTATTTGATATTAATTCAAAATATAAAATTGTTATAATTAGTGAATTATAATAATTAAAGTAATAAGGTTATTGTTTTAAAAAATTCAATTAATTGTAAAAAATTGACTATTTAAACGATATATAATAGTTAAAAGATAATATTCATAATATTTAAATATATTATAATTGAATTTACAAATACTAAAATGAATAATAATTTGTATTTTTATTTTAATATAGCATTTTTTTGATTTCTATAACTCTTTTTTCCAATTTGTATGAAAATTTTTTTTGTTATCTTCTTGTAATTTTAATAAAGATAATAAAGTTTTCAAGGATTTAAGTATTTTTCATATTTTTATCTTTTTAACATATAAATAATTACATTTCTTATTGCTCTTAAAATTTGTATTTTAATATTCTTAACATTTTTTATTTATATATATATTTAATTATTAAAATTTACTTTATTATTTGAAAAATCCTTTATTTTAATTAATTTAAATATATTCACTTTCATTTTTTTATTGCTAATTTAATGTTATTATAAAATTAATTTAAAAATAAGAATAAAATAATAATTGAATAAATAATTGAAAATTAAAAGCCAAAAAAATGAATACAAAAAGAGAAAAAGTATTAAAATAAATAATAAAATTAGAGGTATCTCTATTGGAGAGGTTCAAATTTTTTTTTTTTTAAAGGTAAATGTATAACTGGTCCAAAAAGTCTATTTCCATTAACAGTAACATCCCTAATATTTATATTTCCAAACGTTCTTTTTATTACAACAAATTATGAAGTAAAAATAATTTTATATAATAAAAAATTTATATAAAAAAAGTATCTAAAAACAAAATTTTCCATATTTTCAATAATTATAGAACTATTAATATTACTAATTCTCTTAATAATAACATTAAAAAGTGGATTATCAGATCCAGGACTATTAAAAAGAAATGAGCAAATAAATAATTGTAATAAAACCAAAATAAAATTTATTCATAAAGGAAATTATGTTAAAACAAGAATATGTTTTACATGTAATATAACTAAACCTTTAAGATCAGCTCATTGTTCAATATGTGATAATTGTATTTTACATTTTGATCATCATTGTCCTTGGATTGGAAATTGTGTTGGAAAAGGAAATTATTTTTTATTTTATTTTTCTTTAGTTTTGATTAATTTAAATTGCTTTTATATATTACTTTTTGGAATTTTAATATTATATTTTAAATTTAATGATGATAATAATAATATTAAAGATAATAATAAAAAATGGATTTCTCTAATTTTAATTCGTTGTATAGGATGTTTAATATCTATATTTTTTGTTTTGCTTGTTTTAGTTTTTGCTTTTGGATTATTGATATATCATTCGCTATTAATTTGTAAAAATTTAACTACAAAAGAAGAATTAAAAAAATTATTACATTCTCAAATTGGAAATTATTATAATAAAGGAATATTTAAAAATATTAAAGAGTTTTGGAATAGAAAATTACCTGAATATAACACTTTAAAACAATTAAATGAATATAATGAAACTTTGTTAAAACCCACTATAAAACCCTTTACTAATAATAGAAATTCTTTTGATAAATTAAATGAAAAAGGTAATTTAAATAAAAAAAACAATATTTTAAGCGATAATTATTATCAATCTAAAATCAATAAAATTAACGGACAAAAATTTAATAAAAGTGAAAATGATAATGAAAGTAATTCTGAAAATAAATTAAATTATTCTTCTTCAAGAAGAAGTTTAAAAAGCATTAAAGTGCAAGATTTAGAATCTACAATTTCTATTCCTAAAGAAAATTCTTTTAGTGAAGATATTCCAGAAAAATAAGATAAATAATCATACAGATTTTTTTAATTAAAAATTAATTATTATATATGGAAAAAATATAATTGATTTAATGGAAAACGAAGGTTTAATTTTTTAGAATTATATAAGCTCTTTGTGATGAAATATTTAATTTCATAAAGTATGATAAAACTTTTTGTTAACTTAAATTATCTTTTTATTCAAAAAAATTTCATAGATTAGTTTTAGAATTCAAAATTATAAAAAATTCATTTTTAACCAAATAAAAAAGGTTATTTTTTATCTTCAACCATTCATTTAAGTTTTAATTTCTCTATAATTTTATTATATATAATTTCTATTTTTAATAAATTAATTCTTGTATATCATTATTAATTTAATTAAAAATTGATTTATTTGTATATTAAAATCTTATTATA
>JAEEGI010008633.1_pt1 | contig 22458 bp, 10 predicted proteins | sample 8958751 | NCBI WGS metagenome assembly JAEEGI01 (sample SAMN16246545, study PRJNA631951) | gut metagenome | biome: gut microbiome; feature: rumen; material: KS-attached | host: Bos | place: Iran: Karaj | collected 2018-10 | reverse complement strand
ATTAAGAAGAAATAAAGCAATAGAAAAAATAAAAGATATTAAATCACAAATTAATGAAGAAGAAGATAAAATTGAAGAACCTCCAACTCCAATTCCACAAAATCCAGAAATTAAATTTTATGATAATGTTTACTTTAAAAATATAAGTGATGAGACTAGAAAAAATTTAAGTAATATATATAATGAAAAAAATATTGATTTAGTGAATACAAGTCAATATCCTTTTTATAATAAAACTGAAATATCATATGTTAATAATATTCATCAACCATTAATTACTGATAAAAGGAATGATATTTATCCAGCTAAAATCTTTAGTTCCTATTCTAAGAGTTCTAAAGATGCTATTATTAAATGTAATTCTTGTAAAAAAAATAAAAAAAACAATTTAAGTAAGAAAATAAATTATAGTAATAAAATTATTGATAAATACCATAAAAATAGAATTTATGATAATGATTTAGAAATCAAAAAAAAAATTGGGGAAATGAATAAAAAAAGTTTATCAAAAGAAAAAGAAATTGTTGAAAAATTTAAGAGAAATAATAAGCAAATTTTAAAATTTGAAACTTTTGAAAACAATAAAGATATAAATAATCGAAGATTACAAGATCTTCAATCTTTTCAAAGTTTTATTGATTCTTTTAATTCAAATATTAATGAAAAAAATAATCTCCAAAAGTCTAGTCATTCTTCTTCGAATATTAATAATACTTATCAAATTTCAAATTTTAAACAATGTGAAAAATATAATGATAATAATTATTACGCTCAATTTTTAAATCAAAGTCCAAATAAAATTTACAATTAAGAATAAAAATTATTTAATCTTTTTTTTTTATTTTAAAAAACTTATTATATTCAATTCAAATCTTTATTTTAAAAAAAAATTAAAATAAAATTAAATAACAACAAAATTAATTTTCGCCTTGGTTTTCTTCAAAAGGGTTAATATTATTTTTAACTTCATTTTCATTAATTTTAGGACTAACAAAATAATGTCTTCCAGTTCCTATAACATCTTCTGGAGGTAAAGCATCCCCATAAAAATAAATATTATTATAATCAATTTCACTTTCTACATTTTTTTCACAAGCAGAATTAACAACATTTTCATCTAAATAACAACCACAAAAATCACAAACCAAATTATATTTTTGTAACTCTAAAGCATATTTATCACTTAATTTAACCCATTCTTCAATTTCACTTTTTGTTTTTTCATTTATTTCATTTGGTTTATTATATTTATTATCAGTTAACATTTTCCATATTATTTCATCTTTTAATTTACATAATTCTTCTAATTTTTTATAATTTTCTAATTTTTTTCTATTTTCTTCCTGTTCTCTTGGGAAATCATCTAAAGTAATGTCAATTTTTGTTTTAACAGGTTTTGCTAAAATATATTCTATCATTTCATTAATTTGTTTATATCTTAATAAAAAAGCAATCATATCATTATTTTCATTATTATTCATTTCATTTAAATAATTCATAATTTCTTGCATCATATTAATATCTTTTTGTAATATTGCAGAATCATAATTTATAACTGCTAATTTTTTTCCTTCAATAGAATCTAAATTATCAATCATTTCACTAAAATCTTTTCTAATTCCTCTTTCAATATTATTTTTATAATTTTTAACTTGTTCAGTAACATAATCTAAATATTGTAATTGATTCATAGATTGAGCATATTTACTTTTAATATTTCGATTAATCATTTGATTTAAATAATTATATTTTTTATGAAAAGAATCATAAATACTAATAATTTTATGTAATTTACTATTATGAGGACCAATCATTTGACATTCTTGACATATTGGTTCTTCACAAGTTTCACAAAAAAATTTTAAAGGAGAATTATGATGATAACAAAATTTTTTTAAATTAGAATTTTCAGATACTGGTTTCTTTTCATGATTTCTATTTGAAGGAACAACATGAATTTGGTCATCACATATTTTACAATATAATTTATTACAATTTACACAATAACATATTGCATCTCCTTGATAACATCCATCACATTTTTCTCTATTATTATTATTTGAAAACTGATTGTTTATATTATTTCTATTATCTGACATTATTTGTTCATAATATTTTAAAGGATTATTATTATCTAATTGAGGATTTATGTCTGGATTTGTTAATTGATTAGGTTCTTTTGTTATTGGAAGAGATAAAACATCTTGAGAAGTTTCATTTACTTCTTCATTTAAGGTTGTTTTACTTTTCTTTTTTTTTACTGATTTAGTTTTTTTATCTTTATCTTTATCTTTTTCTTTTGATTTCGATTTTGATTTTGATTTTGATTTTGATTTTTTTTCTTCCATATTAATTAAAAAATAATAAATATTTTTAAATAAATTTTTTGTAAATGTTAGAATTTAAAATGTTTTATAGAAATATTTCTATTTTTTACTCAATCAAATATAATTATATTATATTCTTTTTGAATATTTTTTGAAATTATAAATAGGAATTATTAGAATTTTGGTTTTTCTTAATAATTTCAATTTTAAATTCAGTTATTTTTTAAGTATTTTGAATATGGAGACTCATTTTTATCAAATTTTTCGAATAATGTGATTTATAATTATATTTTATTGTTTTGAAATTTCCAGAATTTGAAAATCATATAAAACTAATGAAAGAAAATAATTATTCCCACATTTTATAAACAAAATAAAAACAATATACTTTGATTTCAATAGATAGTAATTAAAAAACTTTTTAGTAATTTAGGTGATGTATAAAAAGAATGTTTTCTTTTAAAAAAGACATAAGTTAATAACAAAAAATATTTGATATGAAAATTAATAAAAATATTTTTATCAAAGGATATTATAGGCTCAAGAAATTTCTGAAATTTAAGAAATATTCTTAATGGAATTTCTTTGATTTAAATTTTTAAATTTAAAACCACAATATTTAAATATATTTTAAAGTTTAATTAAATTATAATTTAAAATAAAAATGAAAAAAAAAGTAAAAAATCGTAAAAACCAAATTAAATTAGATTATTTAGTGGAAATTAAATCAATTTCTAATCATGATAGTATTAATTCGATTGGAATATTCCCTTCAGGAAATTTCATAACTGTTTCCAATGATAAATCAATTATTATATATGATAACAATTTGTTAGAAATTCAAACCATATTAAATGCACATTTAAACAGTATTATTTATGTTTCAATAAAAGATGATAATAATTTTATTACATGTTCAAAAGATATCACCATAAAAATATGGATTAAAAAAAATAATAAATTTCAAATTGATCAAATATTAAATAATATCCATTCTAAATGGATTAATCAAGTTATTTATTCTGAAGATGGAAATATAATATCTTGTTCTAGGGATCAGACAGTAAAAATTTTAAAAAAAACTATTCATGAAAATTATCAATGTATTATATCTTTAAAACATAATCAAAATATATTTAATTTATTTGATGTAAATAATAAAAATATTTTAGTATCATCAGGTTATGATGGAACTTATTTTTGGGATAAAATAGAATATAAATTACTTAAAAAAATAAATGTTTCATGTTATACAAATTACAGTCTTTCTCAAATTGATGAAGATAAATTAATTATAAGTGGAAATATAGGTAAAATTAATATTATAAGTATTTCAAATATGAATGTAATTCAAACTTTTGATAACAATTCATGGTGTTATGGTATTTTATTTGTTAAAAACAAAAATTTAATTTTATGTGGTGGAAATAAAGAAATAAAAATATATACATATGAAAATAATTTTGAGAATGTTCAAATAATTCAAAATGCACATGATGATAATATTAATGGATTAATTCTATATGAAAAAGATAAAATAATATCTTTTTCAGATGATGGAAAAATAAAATTATGGAGCTTGAATTAATCAAGTATTGTTATGAACAAAATAATAATTTACCTAAAATATATATTATGATAAATTTCAATATCATTCATATTTTTAGTATATAATATTTGATTTTTTACATTACATTATCAATATCTTTTTTTAGTTATTATAGAAAATTCTGGAATATCAAGTTGAAACATTTTTGGTTCAATTTTTTTATATTTTAATGCTAAATAATTCAATTAAAATAACACTTAGATAAATGTTATTTCGACAAAATAAAAAAAATAAAAAAGAATGTATATAAAAATCAATCTAATTGATCAAAAAGAATATTGATAATGTTAAAAATGGACAAATTTTGTATTTTGAATAGCATTTTTTAAACTAAAAGGAATTGAAAAATATTTTCTAATCTAGTATAAATAACCTTATATTCATTAGCATTTTTCTTTTGTTAAGGAAATCTCTTACTTTATTGATAATAAAAAATACTTTACAATAGTTTTTGACAAACAGAAGAAAAAAAATATATAAAAAAATTTATACATAAAAAGTGAATTTAAAAATAAAAAAGATATTAATAGAAAGAGATTCTACTAAACTTAATAATCATTAATTAGAAAAAAATGTATCTCAAAATAAAAAATATTTTAGAAAATAAATGATATTATCACATTAAAAGAAATTTTTTTATTTTATATTTTTTAAAATTAAAAAAATTAGAGTATTACTAATTATACCATTAATAAAAGTGAAATTTCTTTTTAAAGAAAAAACATCATAAAAACAATATTTAACTATATTTTTGAAATGTCAAAATAACAGTTAAATTTCTTGAAATAATTTATCTACAGGAATTATATATAATTAATTTAGAATTTTAGTTTAAAAAATATTTTTTTCTAAAAATTGTATTCTCTTTTTTAATAATTTTACCAGCCAAATTTAATTTATATATTTTATTAATTAAGGAAATATATTAATTTTTAATATATAAATATAATATTTAATTTTCAAAAGTAAAATATATCTTCAAATTTAAATATATTCATTAATAAATAAAAATGATTATATTCAAAAATTATAATATCATTATTATTTTTTTTGTTCTTTTTCCTTTTCTAAGTCATTTAACCTACTATTGATAAATTCTTTCATATCAATTAATTCTTGTGGGTTAACACAATGTCCCATATAAAAATCATATATTGTTAAATTTTTATAACCTTTAGTACTCAAATACTCATAACTCATTTTAGCTAATTTAACACTAATTATATCATCATTTATTCCATGACCAATATAAATAGGAATATCTAATTTTTCTTCTTTAATATTATTAGTACAAAAAGGAAATAAAATTCCACTAAATACAATAATTCCACCTAATTCTTTTTCAAAATTTAATCCAACATTTAATGCAATACAAGCACCTTGACTAAAACCTCCAATAAAAATTTTTTTATAATCTCCATTTACATTTTTAACTTCTCTATTAATTATATCATTAATTCTTTTTGAATTATTTTGAAATTCTTCTTTTGAAATATCTTCTTCATTCTTATAATTTTTTACATTAAACCAAGATCTCATTTCTTGATCATTATATAAAGTTACTGGAGAAAGAGGAGCTGTTGGTAAAATAACTTTCATTGATTCAGGAATTGGTTTTTCGCTTGAATTAAATGTTGCTATATATCCATCACCTGTGTCTCCTAATCCATGAAGAAATATTAATATCGATGTTGGTTCTATATTTTTTGGAGTTAATATTATGTCATCATTATCACGAGTTTCTTCTAAGTATGTTGAAGGATAAAAAAAATTTCTTATACAAGAAAACATTTTTTTTTCTTTTTGATTTTAATTTTTTTGTGAGAAAATTAATTATTCCAAAATTATTAAATAAGTTAAAAATTGATAAACTTTATTTAGTCAAATAAAAATGAAATAATGAAATTTTTTAAATAAAAAAATAATTAAATTAAATATTTAGAGAAAAATTGATAGAAACAAAATAAATATGTAGTTAAAAGTTAATAAAATTTTAATTGAAAAATATCCCAAAAAAAAATAAATTGAAGAAACTAAAGTATATAAATGTTAAAATAGAAATTTCAAACAAAATTTTATATAGAATAAAAAAATCATATTGGTCATTATTGAGAAAAAAATAATTAGATAATACAAATAATTCAACAATTATTGGAAATATTGATAAAATATCATCTTAAGAAAATGAAGGATGTGTAATTAAAAACAATAAAAGAATATTTAAACAACAAATAAACAAAAAATATTCAATTGATGAAATATATATGATATATTTCATATTATAATATATTTAAATGCAACATAATATTTATTCTTACTTTTAATTATAAACATAAAAAATAAAAATAATAAAATAATATTTCATTGAAAATAAAAGACAAAATATATTTTTCCATTTAGAAAAATTATATAAAACTACTGATTTAATACTCTAAATACAAAAAATTATTAATTTTATTTATCTGCTGCAGTTCCCCAAATAGTTAAATATCCTGAACCATCTCCAACATAAATTTGAGAATGATAAGGTCTCCATCTTACACTTAAAATAGGATTTCTAGATTTATTTTCAATAGTATCAGCAACAGTACCATCATTTAACTTAACAATATAAATTGTTCCTTTAGTGCTTCCAACTGCAAAATATTTTTTATCAGAAGAAATAGAAATTGAACTTTGACAATATTGAGGAATGACTCTATCATTAATAACATAAACAGCATTTTCTTTTCTTAAATCATATAATTTTATTGTTAAATCATTACTTAAAGTTAAAAATTGATTATCATTTTTTAACATTTCAATTCTTATAACAGCTTCTTCATGTAAATCAATAATTTTTTCTGCTTTTTCACTATTAGTCCATAATTTAACTGTTCCATCTTTATGTCCACTTAAAATAAAAGAATCATCAGGAGCAACAGATAAACATTGAACAGTAGAAACACCATTATATTTATTTACTGATTTTGATGTATTAAAATCCCATTCTCTAATTGTTCTATCAGAAGAACCTGTTAAACCTCTTTCATTTGAATATAAACTTTTTACACAATTTATATAATCAATATGACCTGTGAATGTATTTAATAATTTATTATTTTTTAATGACCATAATTTAGCTGATTTATCCATTGATCCTGCAAATAAATATTGCTCTGAATGATCAAAACATGCTTCTGTAACTGCTCCTGTAAATCCTGAAAATATTGCAATTTCTGAATTTTTTGAAGTATCCCATAATTTTATAAAGTTATCTGATCCTGTGGTTATGAAATTTGAACCAAATGAATTAAAAGTTAAAGAAGTTATTCCTTTTGAATGTGGTTTATAATTTAATTTTAATTTTTTTGGGATTTGAACTTCTTCTACATTTACCATATAATTTGGAAGCTTTTTTTTTGTTTTTTTTGAAAAAGATTCACTTTTTTCATTAAAATATAAATCTGCTGCTTTTTTCTTTTGTTGAGCACTTTCTAGCAATTCATTATATTCATTCATTTTTTGCATTGAATCTTCTTTTAATGATAAAACTTTTGTAGTTAATAATTTATTTTCTACTAATAATTTATTTGCTATTTCATTTAAACGGAAATTTTCCTTTTCTAATTTATCTTTTATTGATTTTAATTCTATTATTTCTTTTTCTTGATTTTGAGTTATTTCATTTAAATCTTTACATCTTTTATCTAAAGCTTCATTTCTTTGTTTTAATGTATCATTTTCTGGTTTTAATTTACTTAGTTCTTTTTCATATTGATTTACTTTTTCATTCAAATCCATCGTATATAACAAATTTTTATTTAAATTTTCTAAATTTTCTTGATTGGACATTTTAGTTTTATTTAACTCATTTTGTAATAGTTTATAATTTTTTGCTAATTCTGATTGATCTATATTTATTGTATTTGTCCCTAAATTTAAAGAACGAGTAATTTCTGAATTTTCTGTATATGAACGAGAGTTTAAATATTTTTCCATTAATTTTTGATAATTTTGAATTATATCATCATAACCTGAAGTTTTTAAATTTAATAATTTAAGTTTATTATATAATTTATTTTTTAATTCTATTTGATCTTGTAATGTTATATCATAAATTGTTTTAAAATTCAATGATGTTGTTATTGTAAATGGAGGTATTTGTTCATTATTTGATGAATTTACATTTTCTGGATCCATAAATTTTATTATTTATAATTATTATTTTATTTTTTTATATAAATTATTTGAAATAATTTTAATTTAAATTTTAAAGAGATAATTCTAAAATTTTTCTTTTTTATATTTTTATTTTTTTGTTTCTGAATTTATTGATTTTTCTTTAGTGTAAAAATTTAAATTCTCTAAATTTATGAAACTTAATAAAATTAATAATAAAATATTAAATAATTATATTACATTAATAAATGCAATCAAATAATAATAAATCATTAGAAAATAAAAGCATTAAATCAAAAGACTCGATCGATGAAATTTTATTAAATAATAAAGAAATATTTAATTCATTAATAATTGAAAATATGAACAGAAGAGAAAAATCTTTTATCACTGTAAAAGAAATCGATTTAATTAAACAATTTGAAAACAACTTAATCAAACTTGTAAATATGTGCCCGCCAAAGAAGGCAGAAAAAATTTTAAATGAAATATCAAATCTCTCAAATGATAAATAATGAAAATTAAATAATTAATTAAAAGAAAATAAACAATTTATAAAAAAGAATGAATAATTAAAAAAAAAATTTTAAAGCAAATACAACCTATAATATTTTATATTTACGTTTTCAATATTAAAAAAACAATAACAAATATATCTAAAAAAAATAATATTATTTAATATAAGATTTAAAATTAAAAAACAAATAAATTTATTGTTCATCATCTTCATCTTCTTCATTATCATTATTATCTTGTTTAGAAGATCCAACACTTTCACTAGATTCACTAGCAGAATCCATATCATCATCATTATTATCATTTTTTTCATCTTTTTTATTCACAGCATTTTCATAAAGAATTAAATTTTGTTTAATATTAGTTAAATATGCATTACATTCTGGAACAATATTAACAAGAATTTCAAAAGAAGGTTTAACAACAAAATTAATAAATCCAATCATAGCTTTATTAATATCTGTAGTATCTCTATCACATAATAGAGAAACAGGTAAACCTTTTTCTTTTTCTAAATCACCTTGTTTAAAAAATTCAGCATAAACTCTTTGAGTCCAAAGAGTACTTACTCTACTTGGTTTAGCAGGATTAGATATATCTGAACAATGTAAAAACATATCTAACATAGTTTGTTGATTATCAAATAATTTACTTTCATCTTTAAATACTTTATTATAATTAACTCCTTTTTCTATTTTGAATTCCCCAATTTTTGCTTTAACATTAGCTAAAACTTTCTGATGATTAGCCATATCAGTTGATAAAATACCTTCAATAATTCTTTTTCTTATAATTCTATATTCTTCTTCTTTAAAATTTTTTAATATATTAGTTTCTTCTTTTCCGAAAATTTTGAAAGAAGAAGCAATATGGAAATTTTCTAAAACACTAATATCATTATATCTAATGGCATATTTTGTTCTTGCATTAATATGATATGTATTGTTTTGTCCTGTATGATGTAAATCATGACAAATTGCTCCTACTAACATAGCAAAAACATCAATAGGTGATAATTTCATTTTTTCTGGTAATCTTCCAACAGTTAAAATAGTAAATAAAGTTTGCATTACGTCAACAGCATGAAAATCATTATGATATATTACATTAATTCTATCATAACCATCAATAACTGTTTGAATAAATTTTTCTAATATTTCATTTGGTACATAACCTTCTTTAACTATATCTGTATTTGATAAAATTTCAGAAGCAACTAAAAATGTAGTTTTATCTTTTTCCATATCATTAAGTGAAAAAATATCAAATTCAGAACTATCAATTAAAGCCATTTGGTTTTGAATTAAATTACTTGGAACAGAACTTAAATTAATTGCAGGAAATTCACTAATAGCATCTAATTTTTTATTCATTCCATATTTACCTAAAACTTTTAACGAACTAGGAGCCATTAATGTACTTTTTCTTTGCATACTCATTTTAACTGTTCCATTTCCTTTTCTTGTTGCTTGAAAAGCTTTTTGTACTAAATTATTATTTTCAACATGAGAATATTGCATTAAATATGCTAAACCACTTGTATTATTATCATTTTTAATTGTTGTATTAAAGTCATTTGTATCTATATCATATAAATTTTGATCATTTATTTTTGATATTATCCAATCTATATCTTGGGAACTTATTGTGTCATTTGCAGAAATCGCTTTTTCTTTTAATTTTCTTAATTTTGATATTATATTTTCACTTTTTGTTAATACTTTTTGTAATTCTTGAGTTTTCTCCTTTTTTTTTTTAAGAACAATGTCTTTTATAAAAAGATCTGATTCTATAAATTGCGATTTTTTAAGTTTGATATTCGGCAATAAATCTAATACTGAAATATTTGTTATTGATTTTTTCGTTATTGCCGCATTTGATTTAAATTTTTTTGGCTTTTTAAGTGATAATGTTTGCTTTCCTTTATCTCTTATATTCATTCTTAATTGTGTTTTTATATGAAATAAAGAAACTGAGGAAATTAATTTATATTAATTTTTTATTTAAATGAGTAATATGATTATATTTATTTAGTTATTTTAATAAATTTTATGGTAACTAAATATAAATTTTTTAGTTATTTTTATTTTATATTTTAATTAAAAAACAATATACCGAAAATTTGTCAAATTTTAAAATATTAAAAATTTGATTTGATATTTTTATAAACAATAAAATAATTATTTTTAATTTGAAAAAATATATTCAACTTTTAAAGAAAATTTTATTCTTTAGAAATCTCCCTTAAAAGCTTCATTTTTGCAATATCATCATTTATTTCAAAAGAATTAATTAAAATATTTAACCTTCCAAAGGCATCTTTTAAATCATAATTATCATCTAAATCATTAACATTATTTTTAATTAAATTAATAACATTAATAAATTCTTGATAATTATCGATTCTTCCATTGAATGAAATTAAATCTATGATTTTTTGTCTAATTGCTTTTACTTCATTCATTAAAATTTCAATGATAGTATTTTTATCTTCTTCACTATTATTATTTAAAATTAAATCAGTTTTTGATTGATATTCAGAAATTTGATTAGATAAATTTTTAACTAATTCTTCTTTATCTTCTAAAGCATTTCTTAATTCATCCATTTGTTCACTTGATCCAATTCCTTCTTCTAATTGAGATATATAATTTTGTAAACTTTTTAATTCTTTAGAATGATTTATAAAATCTTCTTCTAATTCTTTATTTTTTTTTGATAATTTATTTATTATTTTATCTTTTTCTTGTAATTTACTTTTTATATTTTCAATTTCTTCATTTTTTTCATTTTGTTTAGTTGTATTTATTTCAGATATTTTGGAATTTTCTTTTAACGTTTCTATTTCTTTAATTAATTTTTCATTTTCTTCTTTGTATTTTAAATTTGAATTTTTTTCATCATTTATTTTTGAAAAAAGTAAAGCAAATTGTTCTTTATCATCATTAATAGTATTATTTAATTTTTCTATTTCTTTATTTAAAATATTAATTTGTTCTTCATTTTTATTTGTATTTTCTTCTTTTATACTTTCATTTTGATTCTTAATTTCTTCAATTTTATTTTCAAAATCTTGTTTTTGTAATTCTTTTTCTTGTTTTAAAGTTTCATAATTATTAATTAAATCATTATATTTAATTTCAATTTGTTTTAAATTTCCAATTTCTTTTTCTAATTCTTCATAATTATTATTATTAACATTTTGAATAATTGAAAATTCTTTATTTGAGATATCTAATATTATTGAATTATCTTTTTCTTCATTTTCTAAAGGAGATATTTCTATATTTTCTAAATTTTCAATTTCATATTCATATATTAAGATTTCTCCTTCTATTAAAAAATCTTCTTTATATATTTTATAAGATTTTTTTTTTAATTCATTTCTCGTTTTTTCATCTCCTTTTTCTTTTTCTAATAAATTTATTTGTTCTTCAAATTCTTTTTTTTCATTTTCAATTTCAGTTTTTTCATTATTTAATTCATCATATTCTTTATTTAATTCCTCAATTTGATTTTTTAAGTTTTCTATTTCTTTTTCTTTTTCTTGGTAATCAATTTTTAAATTATTATAATTCTCTTCTATTTCTTCATTATCACTTTTTAATTTCTCATTTTCATTTTTTAATTCATTTGCTTCTTTCTCAATTTTTTCATTATTTTCTTTTAAATTATCATAACTTTGATTCAATAAATCAATTTCATTTTTTAATTCTTTATTTCCTTTAAACAATTCTTTTTTTTCTTTTTTCATATTTTCAATTTTTTCTTTCATTTCTTTTTTTTCATTTTTTAATTTTTCATTTTCTCTATTTGCATCTTCACTTCTTTTTTTATAAACATCTCTTTCATTTTTAATTCCAAACATCATATTATCCATTTTATTTTTATCATTAATACTTTTTATTTTTTGTTCTTCTTCTATTTTATTTATTTTTTCTTTTAAATCTTCAATTTCTTTATTTGCTTTATTTAAATCATCTGATAAATTATCATTTTCTTCTTCTTCTTTTTTTAATTTTTTTGAAATTTCTTCTTTTTCTTTATCTTTAATTAATAAATTTTTTTTATATTCATCTTCCTTCTTTTTATATTCAAGAATTTCTTTTTCCTTTTCTTTTAAATTTAAATTTCTTTCATTTATTTCATTTTCTTTCTCTGATATTAATGTTTTTGCTTCTTCTAATTCTTTTTCTTTATTAAAAATGTTAATTTTATTTTGATTTAATTCGTTATTTTTTTCATTTAAATTTTTAATATTATTTTCATTTTCTTTTTTAATATTATCTAATTGGGATTTTAACTTTTCTTTTTCTGATTCTTTATTAAATAATTGTTCTTTCATTAATTCATTTTCACTTTGTAAAGTTGTATATTTATTACTATATTCTTGAATAATTTTACTTGAATCTGTATTTGAATTTGACAATTGAGAATTTAATAATTTTATATGATTTTCTAATTCTTGTTTTGATTTAATCACTACATTTATTTTTTCTTGAATTGAATTTTTTTCATTATTAATTTTATCAATATTTTCTTCTAATGATGTTTTTTCTTCTTTTAATATTAAAATATTCTTTTGTAAAATTTCCTTCTCTTTTTTTGATATAGTTAAATTATTATTAATAGATTCTTTTTCTTTAATTAATTTATCTATTTTTTTCTTTAATTCTCTTTCATTTTTTTCATTATTATTTATTTGAATTTGTAATTCTTCAATTTCTTTTTCTTTAAAAGAAATAGATTCTTTTGCTAAAATTAACTCATTTTGTACTTCATTTTTTTCTTGAATTTCTTTATCTTTTTCATCACATACATTATCTAAATTTTTTTTAAATTTATCAAAATCTTTTTGTTGTTTTTTAATAGTTTCTTTCAATTTTTCTGAATCTTTTTTACCTTGTAAAATATCAGAATTTAATTTATCAACTAATTGATTTTGTTTATTTATTTTAGATTGAGCTTCTATATTTTCTTTTTGAATTTTTTCATTTTCAATTTGCAAATTATCTATTTGATTTTTAAATCCATTAATTTCTTTTATTAATTTATTTTTTTCTAATTCTAAATTGTCAACTTGTTCTTTTAAATCATTAATTTCACTTTCATAAATTAAATTTTTTTCTTTTAATTTTTTTGAATTTTCTTTTGATTCATCTAAATTTAAACTTAAAGTATCTCTTTCTTTTTTCATACAATCAATTTCAATTTTTAATTTTTTAAAATCTTGATTTAACTTATTATTTTCATCATTAGTTTTCAAATTAATTTCCTTAAGATTTAAATTATCTTCTCCTAAATTTTTAATATTATTTTTTGCATTTTCTAACTCTCGATTAATAATTTCAAAATTATCTTTTATTACATTATTATCATTTAATAAAGTCTTATATTTATTTAATAATTCTTCATTTTCTTTCACTAAATTAGAATATTTATCAGATAAACCTTGATAATCTGAATTAATTTCAATATATTTTCCTCTATATTCTTTTAATAATTCTATATCTTTTAAACTTTGATTATATTTTTCACTGCTATCTTTTGCTAAAGCTAAAGTCTTTTCTTTCATTTCTTTTAAAGAATTTATTTGTTGATTTAATAATTTATTTTTTTCTTCTTCTTCCTTTAATGATACAGTTTCTTTTTCATATTTTTCTTTATAATCTGTTAAATGTGAATTTTCTTCAATTAATATATCTTGTCTTTCTTTTAATAACGATAATTCTTGTGATAATGTATTTATATTACTTTTTAAAGATGAATTTTCATTTTTTATTTGTTCATTGTTTTCTTTTAATTTTAAATTTTCTTGTATTAATTTTTCTTGATTTTCTTTTGTTGAATTTTCACCTTTTTGAAGATTAGAAATTGAATTATTTAATAAAGCATTTTCCTCAACTAATTTATTTTTATTTTGATTTAATAAATCTATTTCATTATTTAATTCTTCTTTTTCTTTTTTAAAGTTTGAAATTTCTAATTTCAACTTTTCTTCATTTTCTTTCAATTTATTAATTTCTTGGATTAATGAAGCTGCATTTTCTTTTAATTGAGAATTTTCTTTAACTAATAATTTATATTGATCTTCAATTCCTTTAAGAGTATTATTTTCACCATTTAAATTATTATATTTTTCTTGAAGATCTTTTAATTCATTATTCTCAGAAATTAATTTATTTTGAAAATCTTTAATTGTATTATTTTCTACAATTAACGCATTATATTTTCCTTGAATTTCCTTTAATTTATTATAATCTTGAAGTAAATTGTTATATTTTTCTTTTAATTTGTTTAATTCTTCATTTTCATTATTTAATCTACTTATTTGATCTTTAAAACAATTTATTTCTTGTAAATTAGAATTTAATTGGTTTTGAATTTCCTTCTTTTCATTTGTTAAATCGTCAAAATCTTTTTTTAAGTTTATTGTATCTTTATTTAGGGAATTATATTTTTTTTCATAATCTTTTAAAACTTCATTTTCTTGAGTAAGAGTATCATTTATTTTTTTAACTTCATTAAATTTATCATCTGTAATTGTCTTTTCTTTATTAATATTAGTAATATTTTCTTTTAATTCATTATTTTCATTTATCAATTCTTGATATTGTATTTTTAAAGTATTATTATCTTGAGATAATAAATTGTATTTTTCTTGAACTAATTTTAAAACATCATTTTCAGAGCTTAAAGTAATAAATTTAGATTGAAATTCTTTTAATTTTTCATTTTCTTTATTTAATTCAATATATTTATTTTCAATTTCTTTTAATCTTAATTTTTCCAAATTAAGCTCTTTATTACTATTATAATATTGTTCACATTTAATTTTTTCTTTAGATAAATGATCACTTAAATCTTTTATTTTTTGAATATAATTTTTTTTAGCGTTATCTTTTTCTTTAGTTAATAAAATATATTCATCTCTTAATTTTTGATATGCTTCTTTATCATTAGCTAATTGAATATTTTCTTGTTCAATTGTTTTAAATTTCTCAACTTGTTGAATTAAATCATTATAATTCATTTGTTTTGATTTTAATAATTCATTTTCTTTTGCTAAATTTGAATAATTTTCTTCCCATTTTTTTAACATTTCTTGTGAATTTTTTGTATGTTTTAAACTTTGATTTTTTAATTCTGTATTTAAATTCATATATTGTTCTTTATCTTTAGCTAATTTATCTTTTTCTTGTTGGACATATATTTTTTCTTTCTGCATTTGTGTTAAAGAATTTTGAAGTGATGCTATACTATTATTTTTTTTTTTATTTTCTGAAATTGATTCTTCTAATTTTTGTCTTATTTCATTATAACCTTTTTCAAAAATTTCTTTGTTATTTTCTTTTGCATAATTTTCAAATTTTTCTTTTAATTTATTATTCTCAATAATCAAAAGTTCATATTTATTTTTAAATTCATTTAATTTTTCAATTTCTTTTAATGATTCATCATATTTTTCTTTTAATAAAATTAAGCTTTTATTTTCTTTTACAACTTCATTAAATTTTTTTTGAATATCTTGTAAGTTGTCATTAACTTTCATTAAATCATTAAAAGAATTTTGAATTTGAGTGTAATTTTCATTTAAATTTAAATATTTTTTTTTTAATTCTTTTAATTCAGTTTTATCTCTTTCACTTGCTTGATTAATTTTAATTAAATCTTCATTTTCTTTTGAAACTTTTATTAATTTATCTTGCATTCCTCTTAAACTTTCATTTTCCTTAAAAACAGAATCAAATTCATTTTCTTTTGCTTTTAATAATTCCATTTCTGCTAAAGTTTGTTCATATTTTGTCTTATATTCCTTTAAAAATATATTTTCCTTAAATAATTCATCATATTCATTTCTTAATTTTTTAATTGTTTCTTTATCTTTATCTGCTTTTTGACTTTTTAATTTTTGAACTTTATTATGTTCATTTATTAAATTTTGAAATTCTTCTTTTATTTTTTTTAAACCTTGATTTTCAAGAAGTAAATTAGAATATTTCTTTTGTAATTCATTATATTTATGTAAATCGACAATATCTCCTTCAGAGCTTAAATAATCACTTTGTGTAGTGAATTTATTTTCATTTTCTCTTAATTGAATAATTTCTTGTTTTAAAATTGTATTTTCTTCATATATTAAATTATATTCTTCTCTTAATTTTTTATTTTTATCTTTTTCATCTTTAACTAAAGCCTTAATTGAAATTATTTGCTGTTTTAAATCTTGAATGTTATCATCATTATTTAAGTTTATATTTGAAATTTCATTTTTTTCTTCTTCTAATTGTTGAATTTTTTCTTTTTTACTTTCTAATTGAGAACTTAATCTTCTATTTTCATTTTTTAAATTTGTGATTATGTCATTTGCTTTACTTCCCATTTCTTGCTTTAAATTTTTAACAGATAATTTTAAATTTATATTTTCTTTTATAAATTTATTTAATTCACTTTTTATCATTTCATTTTCTTTTGTTAAAATATCTTCAATTTCTTTATTTTTATTTAAAGAATTCATTTGAGCTTTTTTCATATCATTTTTATAATCAAATCTTAATTGGTCATAATTATTTTCTAAGTTTTCTTTTTGTCTTCTTAAATCTTCATATAAAGCTTTAGTTTCATTTAATCTAGTTTGTAAAATTTTAACTTTATCTTCTAAAATAATTCTTTCTCTTTCATTATCAATTAAATCCATTTCATTTTTTTTATTTTGACATTCTAAACTTTTCATTCTTTCATTTTGTATATTTGAATCACTTTTCATTTGAGAAATTAAACTTTTATAATAATTTTCAACTCCATTTTCATTTCTAATATTATTAGAAGTATCCATATTATTTTCATCATTAGAAGAATTTCCAATGTTTCCAAAAATACTATAATTTGAATTTGAACCTTTCATTTCTAAATTTTGAACAGAAGATGTATTTAAAATTTTTTCTTTACTTCGAGATTTATTCATATTGTCCGTTTGAAATTTATTTATTGTATCTCTTGCTTTTTTTATTAAATCATCATAACGAGATAAATCATTGTTGATTGAAGTCATTGATGAATTATTATGAAGATTTTTTTTTAATTTCACAGCATTAGAATAAGTTCTGTTCAATGGAGATCTACTTAATTTTGAATTTTGCATTTCACTAATTTAAAAAATGATTTAAGTTTAAATTTTTTATATATTATTTTTTATGAAAAATATTTATTTTTTATATTTTTTATTTTTGATTATTATATGTCAAATTATATATGGTATTTAATAAATTATATTTTTAAATAATTAAAAAAAGATGAATAAAAGACCAGAATATGAAAAAAGGTTATTTCATAGTGAAGTAATAGATAAATATATAGATGAAATGAGTGAAAAAATAAAAGATGAAAATTTAAAGCAATTATTTATAAATTGTTATCCAAATACTTTAGACACAACAGTGGAATATGACAAAGATAATTTTGATACATTTATAATTACAGGAGATATTAAAGCAATGTGGTTACGTGATAGTTGTTTTCAAATTTATCCTTATTTATTTCATTGTTCTAAAGATGATAATTTAAAAAATATGATAAAAGGAACTTTTAATAGACAATTAAATTCAATATTAATTGATCCTTATGCAAATGCTTTTAATAAAACTGAATTAGAATCTCCTTGGATAAATGATTTAACATATAAAAGAAATAAAGAAGGAAAATATGAATTAGCAATGAATAAAAAAATTTGGGAAAGAAAATATGAATTAGATTCATTAACATTACCAATATATACAATATTAAAATATATAGAATTAACAAATGATAAATCAATAATAAATGAAAAATTTTATGAAGTACTAAATAAAATTTTATATGTTTTAGAAAAAGAAAAGAGAGGATTTGAAGATGAAGATAAAGAAGGAGGACCTGAATATTTATTTCAAAGGATTATTCAAGATCCTTATGATAGTTTAAATAGAGGAAGAGGAAGTCCATGTAAGACTTGTGGTTTAATTAAAACTTCTTTTAGAAATTCTGATGATAGTTCAATTTTTCCATATAATATTCCTGAAAACTGTTTATTAGTTTCTGTTATTGAATTATTATTTAAATTAATTGAAAAGGATGAATTTAATAAAGATATTTTTAATAAATTGGATTTAATTTGTAAAGAAGTTAAAGATAGTATTTTTAAATATGGTGTAATTATTGATTATGAAAATAATAATGAAAAATTTTTTGCACATGAAATAGATGGATTTGGTAATTTTTATTTTATGGATGAACCTGGTTATCCAAATTTAATTTCATTACCTTTTTTTAATTTTTGTTCAAATAATGATGAAATTTATTTAAATACAAGAAAAAGAATTTTATCAGAAAAAAATCCATTTTATGTTAATGGTAAATTTGGTCCTGGAGAATCATCTTCTCATGGAAAAAGAAATTTTATTTGGCCATTATTTACTATAATGAGAGGATTAACTAGTAATAATAAAGAAGAAATTAAAGAATGTTTAGATTTACTTATTGAAAGTGGGAAAAATAGTGGATTTATTCATGAAAGTTATGATGTAGATAATGTAGATAATTATACAAGAGAATGGTTTGCTTGGGCTAATTCTTTTTTTGGTTTATTTATTGATAAAATAATCAAGGAATATCCTGATTTAATTTTTTAAAATATTTAATTTAATTTATAAACATAATATATTAATTAAAAATATTAAAAATGAATAAAAATAAAATTTACTTTAAAATGTTTATTATAATTTAAAATAAAAATATTTTACAATTAATTAAATAATTGCAATATAAATAAGAAGTGAATACTTCTTTCATCCAAAAAAATAATATCAAAAAACAATCTAATTATAAAAAAATACCATTATTTTTTGGAAAAACTAATTTAATTGTTTCAAAATATCTTCAAAATGAAAAAACATTTCATTAATCTTTCTAACATCATCAGTAGGTGCAATATAAGTTAATAAATAACTCATTACACTAAATAAATCATAATCATTTTTATCATAATAAAAACTATTAATTAATATCCCATTTCCTAATTGATTAGCAAAAGAATACATATTATTATCAATTAAAACAATATTTTTTAAATCAACTCCAATTATCCTTAAATCTTTAATACTTATATTATTGACTTTAATACATGAATTTCTATATAATCTAAATTTAATAAATTCATTATTTGGATCTAAATAATTAATAACTGCATCAGCATAATCTTTTGATGAAGCTGTGAAAATTCCAATATCAAAAATTTTGGAAATTTCTTCCAAAAATTTTTGAACTCCATTTCTAACAAAAATACCAACTGAAACTTCTTCTTGCTCATCTAAAGAAGTAAATTTAATAATTTTATCATAAGGATGATCTATATCATTTAAATATTCTTCTTGAAAATCTCCATGAATTAAAGTTTCATCTAAATCCAATAGAACTACTTTTTTTCCTGAAATAACGTTACGAGAAATTTCATTTCTATTCATATTTAAATATAATTGTGGATCCAATAATGCATATTCAAAGTTTAATTTATTTAGTTTTGAAATTCCTTTTAAAGTTTCTGTAATATAATTATCATAATTACCAACAAAATTTTCATTACTATTTATAATTGGAAAATAAATTTTAGAACTTTCAGAATAAAACTCTTTTATTTTATTTAAAGTTTCATCTTCTTTATTTATATTATTAGCTGCATCATTTGGAAAAGAAAGATTATTAAGTTCATTTGGAGTATTCATTGTTGGAAGAATTATTTCTGATTTATTATCTTTTGAGGATAAATTGATGGTTGTTACTGAATCACTCATTTTTATTCTTATTTTTTTCTGATAACTCTCCTCTTTTATATTATAAATTAATTATTATTATATTTTTGAATACACCAGAATTTTAAATTTAAATTTTGATTGAATTTTTCTATTGATTTTACTTATTTTTATTTTATGAATATTTTCTTATGATTTTAATTACCTTATATGTTTAATGAAAGAATATCAATTAAATAATTCCCCTTTTTAAAAATTTTTTTGTCCAAATTTTCGTTTATTAATTAATAATAATTTAAATTAATAACTGAATTATGGATAAAAAATTGGATTTTAAATTTTTTTTCTAATTATAGTGATTTGCTTTTATTTACTTATTAAATTAATAAATTAAAAACTATTTTTTAAAAGCAATTTATGTTTTACTGTATTAATAAAAAAAAGTTAAAAGTGAAACATCAAAAAAAAAAGAAAATTTAAATGATAATCATTTATTAAATATATATAAAAAATATAAGTATTCAATTTATTGAATTTTAATAATTTTTCATATTTTTAAATTTAAATAAACATTTAAATCACATTTCAAAAATAAAAATCATTTAAAATGTGTTATCCTTTTCAAAAAAAAAATTACAAAGAAGATGATTACTTTAACACAAAATTATATTTTGATTTAGGAAAATATAATAATCAAATAACTGAATCTTTTGACAATTTAGAACCAATTATTGAAAATCAAAATGGGAAATTTCTGCAACAATGTTTATCAAAAGATCTTTTAGATATAATTGACGCTTTAATTCCAGAAAATGAGTTAAAAAATAATATTTTATTTGATGAAACAACAGATACTTCAAATATTAATAATTCTTCAAATAAAAATGATTCTTTTGAAGATAGTTTTGTTAATCCAAATACAATTAAAGAACTTATTCCTTTAATTAAAAAAGAATATTCGTTTACTCCAAAAAATTTTATTCATCCTCAAAAAAAAAATATTAAAAGAAATTATAATGGAAGAAATGGTGATTGGATTTGTTTTTATTGTAAAAATTTAAATTTTTCTTTTAGGAAAAATTGTAATCGATGTGGAATTCAAAAAGAACAATCTTTTTTTAAATCTAATAAAAATTATTCAAAAAAATAAAAAAGAGTAAAGTAATGAGTGTTTAATTGAAAAAAACTTTGATTCTTTATTTTTTCAATTTTGATAATAGAATAAAGTTTGTATATAAAATTTATGATAATTTATAATAATGTTTTAAAGTATTTTTTTATTTGGGAATTTAAGAAAAATAATTAATTTCATCTTTAAATTATTTTTTTAAATCAAATAAAATAAAAATTAAAAATAAATTATTTTCCCCAAAATCACTAATTATATTTTCAAATGTTCTTCTAATATTTTATGTGTTTTTCTGAAATTGTTTTTTGATAATCCCATAATATTTCCAAATATTTTTTAAAAAGTATCATTAAAATAAAAGCTATTGAACCCTTTTTTCTATTATTGAAACTTCCGTAATATTAATAATATTAACACTAATGTAAATCCCTTTAATACAATTATTCTTTATAAAATCACTGACACACCATTAAATTCATTATTATCATAATCAGAAAAAGGTTCAAATATTTTTTTCTTTTAAACCCAGTTCCTTTTTAAATCATCTTTCTATCTTAATCATTATTTACATGAACAAATAAAATAACATTTATATTTTTGTATTTTTTTGTTATTGATTATTAATTTTCACTTATTGAATAAATCACATATTTTGATTTCAAGATTTGAATTTAAAAATCTGTTTAAAAAATATTTTCAAATTATTGATGTTTTTTACATTCAGATGTTTAATAAAATATTGAAATCAAAATACAATTTCTTTAATTTATTTTAATTTGCTATCATATTTTTTTGAGAATAATAAAAAATCTTCAAAATATTTAAATCTATTTTTATTAAGTTATTTCAAAAATTTATATTTTTTAAAATATAATGTATTATGATTGGGGATTGGGGATTGGGGATTGGGGATTGGGGATTGGGCCCAATCCCCAA
>JAEEGI010008628.1_pt1 | contig 22463 bp, 20 predicted proteins | sample 8958751 | NCBI WGS metagenome assembly JAEEGI01 (sample SAMN16246545, study PRJNA631951) | gut metagenome | biome: gut microbiome; feature: rumen; material: KS-attached | host: Bos | place: Iran: Karaj | collected 2018-10 | reverse complement strand
GCATGAGCCAGTCCGCAGCGCTGTTCGGCGCCGGCGTCGGCACGATCGTTTATCTGCTCTTCACCAAGTTCCGCAGCCCGGTGTTCCTCGGCTCGTCGTTCGCCTTCCTCGGCTCGATGTTCGCCGCGTTTGCCGGCGCCGTTTCCACCGAAGCGGGCTACGCGGGCATCATCCTCGGCGCGATCTTCGCGGGTCTGGTCTACGTTGCCATCGCCATCATCGTCAAGTTCGCGGGCGTCAAATGGATCAACAAGCTGATGCCGGCTGTCGTCATCGGCCCCACGGTCGCCATCATCGGTCTTTCCCTCGCGGGCAATGCCGTGGGCGACGCGCTCAAGTTTGCGGAAAATGCCGGCGGCACCTATGTGATGGGTCTTCACGGCTGGATCGGCTTCATCTGCGCTCTTGTCACACTGTTTGTTGTTATGATCTGCTCCGTCTTCGGCAAGAAGATGGCGCGTCTGATTCCGTTCATCATCGGTATCGTTGCGGGCTACGCCGTGGCTGCGCTCTTCACCGTCATCGGCATGAAGACCGGCAACGAAAACCTGATGATCATTGACTTCTCCCTGTTCCAGAATCTGCAGTGGGTGCCCGATTTCACCTTCCTCAACGCTGCGAAGGGTCTGTCGGCCATCGACGGCAAATACATCGCCACCATCGCCGTGGCTTACATTCCGGTCGCGTTCGTGGTCTTTGCCGAGCACATTGCCGACCACAAGAACCTTTCCACCATCATCGACCAGGATCTGCTGGAAGAGCCGGGCCTGCACCGCACGCTGCTCGGTGACGGCGTGGGCTCCATGGTCGGCGCCATCTTCGGCGGCTGCCCGAACACCACCTACGGCGAATCCGTCGGCTGCGTGGCCATCACCGGCAACGCCTCTGTCATCACGATCCTTGCAACGGCGATTCTTGCCATCATCGTTTCGTTCTTCGGCCCGTTCGTCACCTTCCTTGCCACCATCCCCTCCTGCGTCATGGGCGGCGTCTGCATCACCCTTTACGGCTTCATCGCCGTCAGCGGTCTCAAGATGCTGCAGAAGGTCGACCTCGGTCAGAACAAGAACCTGTTCGTCGTTTCCGTCATCCTGATCACCGGTATCGGCGGCATGACGCTGAAGATCGGCCAGGTCACGATCACCGAGATCGCCGGCGCCCTCATCCTCGGCATTATCACGAACCTCATCCTTTCCCGCAAAAAGGACGAAGCCGAAGACGTTGCCGCTGCGTAAGTGACATCCATTCAAGCCGAAACTGTCGCGCCAACCGGTGCGGCAGTTTTTTTGTCATGCGGCGCACCCCGCGCGCCAAAAAAACGCTTGACGCAGCGGGAAAAAACTGCTATTATGGAAAGGATCTGAGTGAAAGCAACGGAGGAATTCCCCATGACGATTTTTGATTTGCTGCAATTCTTCGGCGGCGTGGCCATGCTGCTGTTCGGCATGCGGCTGATGAGCGATATGCTGGAAAAGAAAGCCGGCGGCGTGCTGTCCGGCATGCTTTCAAGATTCACCGACAAAAAGCTGCGCGGCTTCGCATTCGGCGCGCTGCTCACCGCTGTGGTGCAATCCTCCTCGGCCATGACCGTCATGGTCGTCGGCCTTGTCAACGGCGCCGTGCTGACCCTGTCGCAGGCGATCCCGCTGATTATCGGCGCCAACGTGGGCACCACCGCCACGGTCTGGCTGCTTTCGCTGACAGGTATGCAGAGTGACCTTTTGTTTTTGCAGTTCCTGAAGCCGACCGCCTTTGTGCCGGTTCTTGCCCTCATCGGCGTGGTCATGCTGCTGTTCATCCGCGACCAGCGCAAAAAAGATATTGGCACTATCCTGCTTTCCTTCTCCGTGCTGATGTACGGCATGATCTTTGCCGCCGACGCGCTGGCGCCTCTGGGCGGCATGGAGCAGGTCAGGCAGATCTTCCTTGCGCTGGAAAACCCGGCGCTCGGCCTTCTGGCCGGTCTGGCGCTGACGGCGCTTTTGCAGTCGTCCGCCGCCGGTCTCGGTATTTTGCAGGCGCTGTCGCTGACCGGCCACCTGTCGTTTGCGGCGGCCGTGCCCATCATTCTGGGCCAGCACATCGGCACCTGCGTCACGGCGCTGCTTTCGTGCATCGGCGCGGGCAAGAACGCCAAACGGACGGCGCTCTCCCACCTGCTGTTCAACGTCATCGGCGCGGCGCTCAACCTGATTCTTTGGACGGTGTTCCGCCTGATCGTGCCCGCCGCGGCTGAGCGCAGCATCTCCGCCGTCTGGATCGCGATTCTGCACACGGGCTTCATGCTGACCACGGCCGCGCTGATGCTGCCGCTGTCGGGCGTGCTGGAAAAGCTGGTCTGCAAGCTGGTCAAGGACGGCCCCGACACGCAGGAAGCGCCCGCAACAGCGCTCGACACCCGCCTGTTCGTCAACCCCTCGCTGGCGCTCGTGCAGGCCAAGAACGCCGCCCAGCGGATGGCGCGCGAAAGCGAGATCGCCTTTTCGCTGGCTATCGACCAGTTTAGGGCCTTTGACCAGACCGCCGCAGATCAGATTGAACAAACCGAACAGGCGCTCGACACGCTGGAGGACGAAATCGACACCTATCTGCTCAAGCTCAGCTCCCGGCCGCTTTCGCAGAAGGACAGCGGTCTGCTCGGCCTGCTGCAGCAGATGACGGTGAACTTTGAGCGCGTGAGCGACCATGCCGTGCACGTGCGGGACTGCGCTTCGCTTTTGAACACCGAAAAGGGCGCGCCGGTCAAAGCGCATATCGATGCGATTCTGCGCGCGGCAAAGGCTGTTGTGCAGATGACGACCGACGCCTTCTGCAACGAAGACATCAACACCGCCTCCGACGTGGAGCCGCTGGAGCAGGTCATCGACCAGCTTTCCGACCGGTTCAAGCAGTCGCTGACCGAGGGCATGCGCGACGGCTCGCTGAGCCTCACCGCGGGTACGGCCGGCCGCGAAACAGTCTCCTATATCGAGCGCGTCAGCGACCACTGCTCGTCGATTGCCGCAGCTTTGATTGAAGCGCGGCGCGGCATGCTGGATATGCACGAATACGTGCAGGACGTCAAGGAAAACAGCCCGGTCTTCCGCGAGAAGGTGGAGGCCTTTGCCAAACAGTTTGAAGCGTGAGGGATATTCATGGCAAACAACTGCGAATTCTGCGCACACTATCTGTATGACGACGAGGAGGAGACGTACTACTGCGACGTTTCGCTGGATGAAGACGAGATGGAGCAGTATCTGCGCGGCAACAGCGCCGACTGCGGCTTCTTCAAGCTCTATGACGAATACAAAATGGTGGAAAGGCAAAACTGATGGAATCTCTGCGTTACCTCTATAAGATCGGCCGCGGGCCGTCGTCCTCCCACACGATGGGACCGGAAAAGGCCGCCCGGCTGTTCCGCGATATGTATCCCTCGGCAGACCGCTTCCGCGCGGATCTGTTCGGCTCGCTCTCCGACACGGGCAAGGGCCACAAAACCGACGTTGCCATTCTGGACGCCCTGGCGCCGGCCGAGGCGCAGGTGCGCTTTGCCGGCACGCCCGACACGCCGCTTGAGCACGAGAACACGATGGATTTTTACGCCTTCAGGGGCGGCGAACAGATCGGCTATGCGCGGATCCTTTCCGTCGGCGGCGGCGAGATCGAGGTGGTCGGCGCGCCGCAGTTCAGCAACCCGCAGATCTACGAAGAAAACTCTTTTGCCGAAATCTCGGCCCTTTGCGCCGCAGGGAATCTGCGGCTGAGCGATTACGTCTTTCAGAAGGAGGGCGAAGGCTTCCGCGGCTACCTCAACGAAATCTGGCAGGCGATGCAGCAGTCGATTCTGGACGGTCTGACCACGCGCGGCGTGCTGGACGGCGGGCTCGGCGTGGAGCGCAAGGCGCAGCTTTTATATCAGCAGCGCCACATCGATGAAAGCGAAACCACCCGCGAAAACCGCCTGGTCTGCGCCTATGCCTTTGCGGCAAGCGAGCAGAACGCCGGCGGCGGCACCGTGGTCACGGCGCCCACCTGCGGCTCCTGCGCCGTGGTGCCCGCCGTGCTCAAGTATATGCAGGACAAGCGCGGCTTCTCGGACGACGACATCTGCCGCGCGCTGGCCGTGGGCGGCCTGATCGGCAATCTGGTCAAGACCAACGCCTCCATCTCCGGCGCGGAATGCGGCTGCCAGGCTGAAATCGGCACCGCCTGCTCCATGGCGGCGGCCGCGCTGTGCGAGCTGTTCCAGATGGGACTCGGCCAGATTGAATACGCCGCCGAGGTCGCGATGGAGCACATGCTCGGCCTGACGTGCGACCCGGTATGCGGGCTGGTGCAGATCCCCTGCATCGAACGCAACGCCGTGGCGGCCATGCGCGCGATCAACGCGCTGTCGCTGGCCAACTTCCTTTCCAACACGCGGCGCGTGTCATTCGACACCGTGGTGGCCACGATGTACCGCACCGGCAAGGACATCTCCGCACGGTACAAAGAAACCTCGCAGGCCGGCCTTGCGGCGTTTGTGAAATAAGCAAAGCAAAAAAGAACACCGTCTTTTGGGACGGTGTTCTTCTTTAGGTTGGTTTTACACTTTAAAGATGGTCAGGCTCCGGAACGTCTCCCCTGCCTTCCGTTCGCAGGACGGAAATGCGGGCTGGTTCGGCGTGTCGGGATAATACTGCGTTTCCAGGCAGAAGCCGTAGTGCTTTTGCAGCGCGACGCCGCCCTTGCCGGTTTCGCTGCCGTCCAGAAAGTTGCCCGTATACAGCTGTATGCCGGGCAGGTCGGTCCAGACCTCCAGCTTGCGGCCGCAGCCTTCATCCAGCGCTTTCGCCGCCAGACGCAGCGTGCCCGCCTCGCCATTGATGCAGAAATTGTGGTCATAGCCTTTACACTGCCGGAGCTGTTCGTCGTCAGCACCGATGTCGCGGCCGATCGGCTTCGGCGCGCGGAAGTCGAACGCCGTGCCCTCCACCGGACGGATTTCGCCCGTGGGGATGGAACGCGCGTCGGTCGGGGTGAAGGAATCGCAGTTGAGCTGCAGCACCGTGCCGAGGATATCGCCGCTTTGCACCGTGCCGAGGTTGAAGTAGGCGTGGTTCGTGAAATTCATGACGGTGTCCTTGTCGCTCGTCGCCGCGTAGTGAATCTCCAGCTCGCCATGGTCGGTCAGCACATACTGCACCGTGATATCCACGTTGCCGGGGAAGCCCTCGGCGCCGTCGGGGCTGTGGTAGGAGAATTCCACGGCGTTGTCGTCGGTAATGATCGCCTTCCAAAGCGCGCTGCTGTATTCGTCGCCGCCGTGCAGGCAGGTGACGCCGTTTTCGTTCTTCGTCACGTTGTATTCTCTGCCGCCGAGCGTAAATCTGCCGTCGCAGATGCGGTTGGCATACTGACCGATGATCTGGCCCGCATAGGTCGTGGTGGCAAGGTGGCCGGCGAGGCTGTCGAAGCCCATGATGATGTCGCCCATGTTGCCGTCGCGGTCGGGGCAGACGAAAGAACTCAGCGTGGCGCCGCGGGTCAGCAGCTCCACGTAGACGCCGTTGTTGTTTTCAATCTTGTAAACATACACCTCTCTGCCGTCGGGCATGGTGTCATAGAGGGACTTATAAACGCTCATGGGTCGTTCCCCTTTCTCAGAGTCTTGCTTCCAGTTCTTTGCGGACGGCGGCGATGAAGTCGTCGGTCGTCAGCGTTTCGGCCTTCACGTCGCCCTGCCACATCAGCGCCAGATCCCTGGTCATGCGGCCGCTTTCGATCACGGCGAGCGACGCTTCCTCCAGCGTTTTTGCAAAGCGCACGAGGGCGGCGTTGCCGTCCAGCTCGCCGCGCTTTTTGAGCGCGCCCGTCCAGGCGAAGATCGTGGCGATCGGGTTGGTCGAGGTCGTTTCGCCCGCCAGATAGCGGTAGTAGTGGCGGGTCACGGTGCCGTGGGCGGCCTCGTATTCAAAGTTGCCGTCCGGCGAGACGAGCACGCTCGTCATCATGGCCAGCGAGCCGAACGCCGTCGAGACCATGTCGCTCATCACGTCGCCGTCATAGTTCTTGCACGCCCAGATGTAGCCGCCTTTGGAGCGGATCACGCGGGCCACGGCGTCGTCGATGAGGGTGTAGAAATAGGTGATGCCCAGTTCGTCGAATTTTGCCTTGTATTCGCGGTTAAAGATGTCTTCAAAGATCAGCTTGAACGTCTGGTCATACTGCTTCGAGATCGTGTCCTTGGTGGAAAACCAGAGGTCCTGCTTCGTCTCGATGGCATAGTTGAAGCACGAGCGCGCGAACGATTCGATGGACGTGTCCTTGTTGAACATGCCCTGCAGCACGCCGCCGCATTCGAAATCGTAGATGGTGGCGCGTCTTTGCTCGCCGTCCTCCGCGGTGAACAGCAGCTCGGCCCTGCCGGGCTTCGTCAGCCGGAACTCCGTGGCCTTATACACGTCGCCGTAGGCGTGACGCGCGATGGTGATCGGCTTTTGCCAGGAACGCACCGCGGGCTTGACGCCGCTGACGAGGATCGGGGTGCGGAACACCGTGCCGTCCAGAATGGCGCGGATGGTGCCGTTCGGGCTCTTCCACATCTCCTTGAGGTGATATTCCGCCACGCGCTGCGCGTTGGGCGTGATCGTGGCGCACTTGACGCCGACGCGGTATTTTTTGATCGCTTCGCCCGCGTCGATCGAGACCTGATCGTTCGTCTCATCGCGGTGCGGCAGACCGAGGTCGTAGTATTCGGTGTTCAGCTCCACAAAGGGAGAAAGCAATTCATCCTTGATCGTCTGCCAGATGATGCGGGTCATCTCGTCGCCGTCCATCTCGACGATCTTGTTCATTCTGATCTTTTCCATGGGGACGCCCTCTTTCTGTTTAATCGGCGCGGACAAATTTGTCGATGAACGCGTCGAGCTTGGCTTCATAGGCCGGCTGGTCGGTGATGAACGACGCGGCGTGGTCGGCGCCCTTCACAACAAGGATATCCTTGTCGGGGCAGGCGCAGGCGTCATAGAGCTCATAGACCATCTTGGTGGGCACAAAGGCGTCGGCTTCGCCGTGGACGAACAGCATGGGGATTTTGGCGCGCCTGACCGCGTCAATGGCGGAGGTATCCTTTTTGAAGTCGTAGCCGCCGATCTTTTTGTTGACCGCGTTGACGATCTCGATCAGCGGGTGCGCGGGCACCTTCATTTCGCCGAGCTTGTAGGTGAACTCATCCCACGCGCTGGTGAAGCCGCAGTCGGCCACGCAGAACTTGACGTTTTCGGGCAGGTCGGGCGAACCGGTCATCAGCATGACCGTGGCGGAACCCATCGAAATGCCGTGGATGATCAGCTTGATGTCGCTGCCGAACTTGTCGTTGAGATAGCCGAGCCACTTGATGCAGTCCTTCGATTCCAGCGCGCCGAAGCCGATGATGTTGCCCTGGCTGGACGCCGCGCCGCGGTGGTCGCAGATGAAGACGTTGATATTGCGGCTGAGATAGTATTGCAGAATCGCGCAGAACTCCGTCTTGCCGCTGCTGCGGTAGCCGTGGGAGCAGAAGGCGTAGATGTTGCTTTCTTCCTTTGCCTTGAACAAAAAGCCGTTGAGGGTCAGGCCGTCGTCCGTCACAAGGTGATGCTCCTCATAACCGTAGTTTTCCAGCCAGTTCATGTAGTCGTCGCGCAGCGCGTGCAGCTCGGTCATGTCGGCGCCCGAAACGGCGTCCTTGGCGCCCTGGGGCAGCTCGAACTTGCGGTGAATCAGCAGATGGTCGATCAGCACGGGAATGGCCGCGCCGACCGCGCCGGCGCCGAGGGCGGCTTTGAGCAACGTGGTTTTTTTCATGGGGAGTACCTCCGTTCATTTTCGATATCACTTTATTTTATCACACCGCCCCGAAAAAGGCAAGGCTTATTTCCCGCGGAAGCGGCCCCGGGGCAAAAAAGAGTTCATGCTTTCCACATAAAAAGGGCAACTTTGTCTTGACCGCCTCTCGCCGAAGTGCTATACTGAACACAGAACCCGCCCGGCCGAGCCGGAGAAAGGATGAGGAAGATGAAGAAAACGTCCAAAAAGCTGCTTTGCGTGCTGCTGAGTCTGGTGCTGCTGCTCACGACGGCGGCCCTTGCGTTTGCCGAAACCGGCAAGAAAGAAAAAACGCCCATCGTGCTGATTCCCGGCTTCGGCCAGAGCGAAACCAAGGTCTATGACGGCGACGAGTATCTGGGCATGATCAACGCCTTTGAGCTGCCGGGCCTCAACGTGGAAAACATTCTGAAAAAGGTGCTTGCGCCCGGCCTTGCCAGCATTCTGACCCGCAGCGACCTGCATCTTTCCAAGGCGGTCAAGGAGGTCGTGGACGACCTGTTCAAGGCGTTCAAAACGAACCCCGACGGCACGCCGGTCTATGAGCGCATCGTGACGCCCAACGACGCGGCGTTCAGCGACCTGCCGCCCGAAAAGCAGGCCGAGGTCCAGCACCATATCGCCATCCACGGGCTCGAGGATTACAACGACGTGCGCTATTATTACGCCTATGATTCCTTCGGCTCGATCAAGCAGGTCTCCGACGGGCTGCACCGCTTTCTGACAGAAATCGTGCTGCCGCAGACCGGCGCCGAAAAGGTGATGCTGGTCCCGGTCAGCCAGGGCGGCACCGTGCTGACGCAGTATCTGTATGACTATCCCGAAGACATCAAGTATATTGAAAAGATCGTGGCGGTGATTCCCGCCTTTGACGGCGCCCAGATCCTCGGCGACGTGATGACCGACAACGTCAAAATCTATGACGTCAACTATGACCACGAAACCGTTTTGCCGGCCCTGCTGCCCGGCGATCTCGGCTATCAGGTCTCGCTGGCGCTGCGCGCCGCCCTCCCCGCCCGCGTAACGGAAAAGGTGCTGCGCGAGGCGCTGGAGGAGGTGCGCCAGCTGCTCGTGGTCAACAGCTCCATGATGTGGGCGCTTTGCCCGGCGGCGGACTACGCCGTTGCCAAAGACAAGTATCTCGGCGACGAGGCGCACGCCAAGGTGCGCGCGGAATGCGACGCCTATGACGCGGCGCGCAGAGCGCTGCCCGGCACGCTGCAGCAGCTGCTGGCGGGCGGCATGCAGATCCACATCGTTTCGTGCTACGGCACCGGCAACATCATGCCCGTGCTCTTTGGCTCCGGCAACGTCAACTCCGACGAACTGCTGACGCCCTATTCCTCCGGCCTCGGCGCCACCTTCGCCAACATCGGCGAAACGCTGGGCGACGGCTACACCGCCAAGGGCACCGTCTGCAGCGACCCGGCCCACAACCACCTTTCGCCCGACGGCATGATCGACGCTTCCACCTGCGCCCTGCCGGAAAACACCTGGTTCTTCAAGGGCGTGGGTCACACCTACATGAACTTCCGCGAGGATATCAAGAACTTTGCGGCCAGACTGATTCTCGAGGACGTCAAGGATATCTATTCCCTGCCGCCCTATTCGCAGTTCAACGACCCGTCGCTGGAGGTGGCCCGCAGCGAGGTCGTCAACGGCTACGTCTATCATTACGACAAGAACGGCCGCTTCCTTTACAGCGAGCCCGCCCCGGCGGAAAACAACGCCTCCCCGTTCTGGAAGGGCCTTGCCGGGATCGTCAACAAGCTCTACCGCTCGTTCGACGCCATCAAGGCGGCGCTGCATCTTGACAAACTCAAGCTGCCCGCATAAGATATAAGAGACAGCCGCCGGTTCCCCATCGGCGGCTTTTTTGAAAGGAGTCTGGTTATGAAGGTATTACTGATCAACGGCAGCCCGCACAAAAACGGCAACACGGCGCTCGCCCTGCGTGAGATGGAACAGGTCTTTCGCGAAGAGGAGATCGAGGTCGTCACGATGCAGATCGGCAATCAGGCGATCCGCGGCTGCGCGGCCTGCGGCGGCTGCGGCAAAACCGGCAGATGCGTCTTTGACGACGCGGTGAACGAGGCGGCGGCGATCTTTCAGGATGCCGACGGTCTTGTTCTGGCTTCCCCCGTCTATTACGCCGGCCCGAACGCCACGCTGACCGCCTTTGCCGACCGGCTGTTTTACAGCTCGGGCTTTGACAAAACCATGAAGGTCGGCGCGTCGGTCGTCTGCGCGCGGCGCGGCGGCACCACGGCGAGCTTTGACCGGCTGAACAAGTATTTCACGATCTGCGGCATGCCCGTGGCGTCGAGCCAGTATTGGAACAGCATCCACGGCGGCGCGCCGGGCGAAGCGGACGCCGACGAGGAGGGCAAACAGACCATGCGCACCCTCGCGCGCAACATGGCGTTTTTGATGAAGAGCATTGCGCTCGGCAAGGAGGCGTTCGGTCTGCCGGAGAAGGAGCCGCACGCGTGGACGAATTTTATTCGGTAACAACAGCGCAGACACCTGTCAAAAGGAAACCCCGCTCATTGAGCGGGGCTGTTGTTTTATTTGCCGAAGATGATGCGGATCAGCTTTTGCAGGAATTCAAACACGGTGCGCAGGATGAAACGGACCTTGCTTTCCTTTGCGGGTGTGTCGGGCGTTTCCGGTGTATCGGGTTCGGCCGGCGCGCTCTCATCCACAACCACATACAGGCTGAAATGGTCGGTATAGAACACAAGGTGACTGCCCTCAAGGAACGCCTGCATATCGGTATAGGTGCCGTCGGCGTTCACGCGGTAGACTTTGTAATCGCCCGCTTTGAAATCGCCGGGGAGCTTCACCTTGACGGTACCCTTCGGCTGCACGTGCACGCCGTCTTGATTCTTCAGGCTGATGTCGAACGCTTTGACCACGTTCTGCTCGCCGAGGGCTTCCTGGATCAGCACATAGTCCGTGCTGACTGGTTCGACGTCAAACGAGGTGTCGCCGTCCGCCGGGCCGACGATTTCCGCGCCGCCGGGGTTCTCGGTTTCCAGCGGTTCGGTTTCGCGTTCATCGCAGTGGATGCACTTGCGCCAGCGGACGAGATTATCCCAGTCGTAGGTCCAGTCGCCCTCAAAGAAGTGGGTCAGCTCGTAGTCCATGCCGTGTTCGATGGCATAGGCTTCGGCAGTGGAACCTGAGTGGCAGCGAATGGTGCCGACGTAGTACCATTCATTCTTTTCAAGAAGGTAAGAATCAAGGGTATCATCAAGATTATACTTGAAATTCCAAATCAGCTCGTATGCATCGTCAAAAGAAATGTCCGCCAATTCATACCAGTTCGCGCCCATCGTGCCGGGCAATTCTTCTCCCAGATCATCAAAAGAGGCGGTCAAAGATTTTACAATATATCTACAAGAGGGGTGTAACATACAATAGAAGAATGCTAAAGGCTCTATTCTCTCAACCGATGCAGGAATGACGATTTGGTTTAAGAGAGAAGAAACAACAAAAGCCCCATAACCGATTTCTTTTGTCCCTTCAGGTACAGCATAGCTTTTCCTCTCATTTGCATTGGGATACGCAAGTAGTTTTGTCTTGTCTTTATCGAATAAAACGCCATCAATAGATGAATAAAAAGCGTTGTCTTCAGATACAGAGATGGAATTCACACAATGATCCCAATTATCTACATTAATCGATTTAATATTTTTTCCAAAATACAAGTCCAACCTTGGACAGTTTTGAAATACATAATGTCCGATATCAGTAACACTATCTGGTATTTGAATGCTTTCCAAGTGTATGCATTTTGAAAATGCCCCTTCTTTAATAGTCGTTACACTCTCAGGAATCACAACACTCTCAAGATTTCTACATCCAGAAAACGCATAATCATCGATACTCGTTATACCATCTTCTATCAAAACTTTTTTAATCTGTGTAGAATAGGTGGATATCCATGGACTACTCGTCATATCGCCAGTTCCTCTGATTGTCAGCGTACCTTCGCTGTCGAGCGTCCAAGTCAGGTTATCGCCGCACGTCCCGCTGTCCACAATCGTCACATCCTCCGCAAACGCAAACGGCACACCTGTGCAAAGCAGCACCAGCGTCAGCAAAACGACAAGGGTTCTTTTCATGTGTTTCATTGTATGCTCTCCTCCCCAAACTTAAAAATGCGCCCCGCAAGCGAGACGCACGAAAAATGCATCTCATTTGCTGTCACACAAACTAACATTCCACACAGGTATTGTTAATCGAGACGCACTTTTACCAAGTGCATCCTGTGTGTTAATATTTAGTTTGTGTGACGCCTTTACTCTACCATATTTCCGCAAAAAAAGCAAGCAAAAATTGTTTAAGCGTTCGCGCCTCTTCCACCACGCGCTTCGCGCGCGGTCCCCCTTCCCCATATCGCGCACTGCGTGCGCTGGGGAAGGCTTTATAAGCCCTCCCCGCTGCGCTGAAAAGCGCAGCTTCATGGGGAGGGTGGCATCGTGCGCAGCACGATGACGGGAGAGGCAGACAGCCGACAATGGATCTTCCTGTGCGGTCGCGTCCTTCCCTCCGCAACTCTCCCCGCCCGCGTCACTAACCACTAGCCACTGACCACGAAAAAAACCGCTCCACCAGGAGCGGCTTTTTGCTAACTGCTAACAGCTAACTGCTGACTGCTTACTTTGAAGCTTCTTCCACGGCAACGGCGCAGGCGACGGTCGCGCCGACCATCGGGTTGTTGCCCATGCCGATGAGACCCATCATTTCCACGTGCGCGGGCACCGAAGAGGAGCCGGCGAACTGCGCGTCGGAATGCATGCGGCCCATGGTGTCGGTCATGCCGTAGGAAGCCGGGCCTGCCGCCATGTTGTCCGGATGGAGCGTGCGGCCTGTGCCGCCGCCGGACGCCACGGAGAAGTAGCTGACGCCGTTTTCGGTGCACCATTTCTTATAGGTGCCGGCCACCGGATGCTGGAAGCGGGTGGGGTTGGTGGAGTTGCCGGTGATCGAAACGCCGACGTTCTCCAGCTTCATGATGGCAACGCCTTCGGGGACGTTGTCGGCGCCGTAGCAGCGGACCTTGGCGCGCGGGCCGTCGGAATAGGGCGTTTCGGAAACGACCGTGACGGTTTCAGAGTAGGGATCGAACTCGGTCTTGACATAGGTGAAGCCGTTGATGCGGGAAATGATCATGGCGGCGTCCTTGCCGAGGCCGTTCAGGATGACGCGCAGGGGCTTCACGCGGACCTTGTTGGCGTTAAGTGCAATCTTGATGGCGCCTTCCGCGGCGGCAAAGCTTTCGTGGCCGGCCAGGAAGCAGAAGCATTCGGTCTCTTCGGAAAGCAGCATTTTGCCCAGGTTGCCGTGGCCGAGGCCGACCTTGCGGTTTTCGGCAACGGAGCCGGGGATGCAGAACGACTGCAGGCCTTCGCCGATGGCGGCGGCGGCGTCGGCAGCCTTGGTGCAGCCCTTCTTGAGCGCGATGGCGCAGCCGACGGTGTAGGCCCAGACGGCGTTTTCAAAGCAGATGGGCTGGGTCTCGCGGACGATCTTATCCACGTCGATGCCTCTGGCGAGGGTCAGCTCTTTGCATTCTTCGATGGAAGAAATGCCGTATTCCTTCAGAACGGCGAGGATCTTGTCCGCGCGTCTTTCATAGTTTTCAAACAAAGCCATCTTTTCTTACCTCCTTATTCCTTGCGGGGATCAATATACTTCGCGGCGTCGGCGAATCTGCCGTAGGTGCCCTTGGCCTTTTCAAAGGCCGTGTTCGCGTCGTCGCCCTTCTTCATGAAGTCGGTCATCTTGCCGAGCGAAACGAATTCGTAACCGATCACCTGATCGTCGCTGTCCAGCGCCATGCGGGTCACGTAGCCCTCCGCCATTTCCAGATAGCGGGTGCCCTTCAGTCTGGTGCCGTACATCGTGCCGACCTGGGAGCGAAGACCCTTGCCGAGGTCCTCGAGCCCTGCGCCGACGGTGAGGCCGTCGTCGGAGAACGCGGACTGCGAACGGCCGTAGACGATCTGCAAAAACAGCTCGCGCATGGCGGTGTTGATCGCGTCGCACACAAGGTCGGTGTTCAGCGCTTCCAGAATGGTCTTGCCGGGCAGGATCTCGCTGGCCATGGCGGCGGAGTGGGTCATGCCGGAGCAGCCGATCGTTTCCACGAGCGCTTCTTCGATGATGCCGTTTTTGATATTGAGCGAAAGCTTGCAGGCGCCCTGCTGCGGCGCGCACCAGCCGACGCCGTGCGTGAAACCGGAGATATCCTTGATCTCATACGCCTTGACCCATTTGCCCTCTTCGGGAATGGGAGCCGGTCCGTGGTGCGGTCCCTTGGCGACCGTGCACATTCTTTCCACTTCGTTTGAATAATTCATGCTGCTTGTTCTCCTTTCGGATTGTTTTGAATTGGCAAAGGCGGCAAAACCGCCGCTTGATTAACCAAATAATATGATACCAAATTCAGCGCTTTGTTGCAAGAGCTAACCGCAAAAAAGCCGAGATTTTTTACGTTCCGTTGTACTGCAGCCGATACTGCTCTTTGCAGTCGTAGGCGATCGCCGCGTCGAAGGCGACCGAAGCGGCATAGCAGTCCAGCTTCAGCGCCGCGCGCACCCGGGTGGTCAGCGCCGCTGCGCGGCCTTTTTGATCCAGCGTGAGCTTCAGCACCGCGCCGTCATAGAACACCTTGCCGCTTTGCAGGCGGATCGGCGTGGTGTCGAGCTTTTCAAAGCGCAGCCAGCCCGTCGCCCTGGAAAGCGTGGTCGGGCGGCTCGTTTTGCCGTCTTCATACAAAGAGACGTCCTCGTTCAGCGTCAGCGTCAGCGTATAGCCGCCGTCCCGGTTCTCTTCCACGGAAAAGCGCTTGACGTCATTCGGCGTCAGACTGACGTCCCTGCCGGCGGGCGGCAAAAGCGACGCGGCGGCGGTGCCGTCGGCGGCCTTGCCGTTCTTCACGCTGTATTTCTTCGTCTGCGACCCCGAAAACAGGTGCATCAGGTTCTGGACCGTGCCGTCAAACGCCGCGCGCGACACGCTGTGCTTTTCGGTCTGAACCGTCTTTTTCCGGGTCAGCTGATACGTGCCGCCGTGCTTGGCGGCGTTCAGCGCGGCGCCGTAGGCCTTGCACGCCTGCCAGACCGTGTGCGGCAGACCGTCGGTGTCGGTGGTCTCTTCCGTTTCGCCGGCGTCGGGCGCGGGCGCATATTTGCCCTTGTCGAGCCGGAACGGCCGCACGCGGAACCGGTAGAGCCGGTCGGGCTGCAGATTCTTCACCGTCATCTGCAGATGGCCGCTGAGTCCGTAGAGCCGGAACGACCCCTTCGCGTCGTCAAAGAGATAGACCTCGTAATGCGTGGCGCCCTTCGTCTGTTTCCAGCCGAGCGTCACGGTGGTTCTGGAAACGTCCTTGACGTGAAGGCCGCGCAGAGCGCCCGGCGCCGTTGCGGCATAGGCGTCCGCGCTCGGTTCGCCCCAGACAACGTTCCCGCCGTCTTTTCGGAACGCGCGCACGCGCAGGCGATAGGTTTTGCCGCGTTCCAGCGAAAACAGCAGCGCCCGGGTCGCCGTGGTGGTCACCAGCGTTTTGTATTTGTCGGTCTTTTCGTTGTAATACGCGACCTTGTAGCCCGTGGCTTCGGGCACGGCGCTCCACTGCAGAGACACGGTGGTCTCGTCCTCCAGCGTCGTCGTCACGTCCTGCACCTGCCCCACGGCGGGCGGTTCTTCGGCCGCCGCGGCCGCGGGAAGTATGCACCCGGCGAAAAGCAGAAGCGCTAAAACAAAGCACAGTAATCGGTTCATGGTGATCTCCTGTCAGGCGGTTCTTTCTTGGAAAGATGCCTTAATTCCGAAAAAGTTCTGCAAAAGAGGTTGCTTTTTTTGTGGTTCTGTTATACAATGATGGGTAGAGACAGTGCCCGCAATATGCGGATTTTTTCATTCAGAAGGGACTTGAGCGTATGTTTCCGCTTTATGCAAGCGACCGGATCAGCTGGCTCATGCTGCTGGAATTCGGATTGCGCATTCTGCTTGCCATGTGCAGCGGCGCCGTCATCGGCTATGAGCGCAGCCGCCGGTTCAAGGGCGCCGGCCTGCGCACCCACGTGATCGTCTGCGCGGCCTCTGCGCTGATTATGGTGGTCTCCAAATACGGCTTCACCGATATGGCCACCAGCACCGGGCTGTTCTATGAAGGCGTCCGCGGCACCGACCCGGCGCGTCTTGCGGCGCAGGTCATCAGCGGCATCAGCTTTCTCGGCGCGGGCGTCATCTTCAAGAACAAGGGCGCCGTCAGCGGCCTGACCACGGCGGCCGGTCTGTGGTGCACGGCAGGCATCGGCCTTGCCATCGGCGGCGGCATGTACGTGCTGGGCATCTTCACCACGGCCATGATCGCGCTGTTCCAGTATCTGCTGCACAAGTTCAAGGTCGGCTCGGAATCGATGCCGCTTTATCAGATTTCGTTCACCGTGGTGCAAAGCCAGGAATTCCAGAACGCGCTGGACGAGCAGCTCAAGGAATGGGCCATCCATCTGGTCGACATGCGCATGTCGAAAAAAGAGCACGGCCGCGTCGCCTACGATCTGTCGCTGCGCGCGTCCTACAAGCTGGACACCGAGGACATTCTGAGCTTCTTCAACAAACGCGACGACGTGGTGACCGTTTCGGTCGTCATGCCGTGAGCCGGCGCACGGCGGACAAAAGAACCCTCAAAACCAACGGCGGGGAGTTGTTCCCTGCCGTGTTTTTTTGTCTGTTTTGCCTCGAGCGATCCTGCGCGCTGCGCGCTCAAATCTTGCTTTCGTCCAGATCGATCACGATGCTCTTGCGCTTCGGCTGCAGCTTGGTCAGCTTGACGCCGGCGGCGTTGAACATCCGCTTGCTGGCGCGCGTCATCGGCGTGTCGGCGTATTTGTCGGACAGATAAACCACCTCGCGGATGCCGCTCTGGATGATCGCCTTGGCGCATTCGTTGCACGGGAACAGCGCCACGTAGATGCGGCAGCCCGCCAGATTCGCTCCGGCGTTGTTGAGGATGGCGTTCAGCTCCGCGTGGCAGACGTAGGGGTACTTGGTGTCATAGGCGTCGCCCTCGCGCTCCCAGGGGAACTGGTCGTCGCTGCAGCCGATCGGAAAGCCGTTGTAGCCCACCGACATGATCTTGTTATGGTCGTTGACGATGCAGGCGCCCACCTGCGTGTTGGGGTCCTTGCTGCGATAGGACGAAAGGATGGCAATGCCCATGAAGTATTCGTCCCACGAAAGGTAATCGCTGCGTTTCGGCATAGTGTTGTCCTCCTGCGTTATTCCACGCCTCTGTAATATAACCCGCGGGTAAAGTCGCCGGTTGCAGGCCGGCCGCTGCGGTAGGCAGCCAGCACGGCGTCGACCGTCTGCCGCGGTTCGTCGGTAAAAGAAAAGGTAAGAAAGTCCAGACCGCGCAGTTCGCGCATCCGGTCGGCCAGCCAGATCGGATAGGCATTGAGCACCTCGGCACAGCCGAAGCGGCAGCGCACCGGGAAGCGCAGACCCTTGCGGTCGGTCAGAAAGCGGCTGCGTTTGCAGCTCCCGCAATCGGTCACGTTGCGGATCGGGCAGTTGCGCGTGAGCATCAGCGGCAGTCTGCCGTAGCCGATCAGGCCGCGCGGCACGCTTGTTCTGAGCGCCAGCGCCTGCTGCAAGGTCAGTTCAGGTGACAAGGTAATTGACTTTACACCAAACGCCTCCTCCAGAACCTCTGCGGTCAGGCTGTTGAAGCAGTGCAGACCGAAGCCGCCGTGGATCTCAAACCCGTGTTTTTTGGCCAGCGCAACGGCATCCAGCGTGGAGCAAAGCGCAATTCTGATTCCGTTTTCTTTTGCGCGGCGCAGCAGCCGTTCCAGCCGTTCTTCGCCGCCGAAAATGCCCCGCGGAAGCTCCAATCCCAGTGGAATCAGGCAGTTTTGCACTTTTTCCACAAGCTTTTCCTCGCATTCCAGCGGGAAATATAAGTTTTCCACATCCGTCAGATCCTGTGGAATCTGCGCCGGCGACTCCAGCCGCAGGCGGAATTTCGGCGTCCGGGCGTCCGCGCGGCCGTGCGCGGCAGTGCCGGAGCTTGTTTTTTCCAAATCGGAATCACTCTTAAAAATCTGCACGTCTGTAAAGTTCTTTGCCTTTACAGATGAAAGCGCATGTTCCAGCCGTTCCAGCGCGGCGCGGCGCAGGGCGTTGATCTCGCTTGCGGGCACGATCAGCCCGTCGTCCAGCGTGACCGCGATCTCCTCCGGGGCAAAGGCCGTGCCGCCGCATTTTTGCAGCCGGCGGATAAGGCCGTCCTCGGTCAAGGGTTTTTCGCGCGCCGGTTCCGGCGGCTCATCGCCGCACACGGTGACCGTTTCGCCGCGGGCGCTCGCCTGCAGCGCGGGCGGTTCTCCCGCGCGGACCTTCAGCCGGAACGAAACCGGTACGTCGGCGCGTTCTTTTTCATAAAGCTGCGCGAGCGCGGAGAACACCTTGCCGCTCGCGGCGGTCACGTCCTCTTTGGTGCGCACGCCGAACATCTCTCTGCCGCGCAGGTCGTCATAGTACCCGGACGTAAACCCCTGCCGCGAAAAGACGGCGCGCAGGGCGTCGGCGGTTGCGGCGTCGCGCTCCCCTGCCATCGCTTTTTTGGCGTAGGTCACGGCGGCGGCCACGTATTCGGGGCGCTTCATGCGCCCTTCGATTTTGAAGGAATCGATCCCGAGGCCGGAAAGCTCCTGCAGCCGGTCCATCAGAGAAAGATCCTTTAAGCTCAGATCATAGCGCAGGCTGTCGTCGGCCGAAAACGGCAGACGGCACGGCTGGGCGCAAAGGCCGCGGTTGCCGCTGCGCGAGCCGAGCATGGCGCTCATAAAGCATTGACCCGACACGCACATGCACTGTGCGCCGTGGATGAAGACTTCCAATTCCAGGTCGGTGCTTTCGCGCAGGGCGCGGATCTCTTCTTTCGTCAGCTCCCGCGGCAGCACCGCGCGGCAATAGCCGAGATCACGCAGCAGCGCAAGGCCGGCCCTGGTCTGCACCGACATCTGGGTGGACGCGTGGCGCGCAAGGTCGGGTGCGCAGCGCTTTGCCAGCGCGGCAAGGCCGAGATCCTGCAAAATAAGCACGTCTGCGCCCAGGGCGCAAACGTGCCTGATGACCTCTTTCGCCTGCGGCAGCTCGGCGTCGGAAACGAGCGTATTCAGCGTGATATGCACCTTGACGCCGTGCAGACGGCAATAGCGGATCGCCTGCTGCAGCGCTTCGTCGTCAAAGTTTTCCGCGCCGCGGCGGGCGTTGAACGCTCTGGTGCCCAGATAGACCGCGTCGGCGCCGGCGCGCACGGCGGCGGTCACGCATTGGGGCGACCCGGCGGGCGCCAGAAGCTCCGGACGGTCTGTCATGTTCAGCTGCCGGAGATCTGGTTGAGCACGGAGGCGAGCTGCGCCTTCAGACGGTCGATCTCGAGGTTGGCGTTTTCCAGGTCGCGCTTGGCCTTTTCGGCTTCGTGGCGGGCCCAGTCGGCCTTGCTCTTGGCGTTGGAAGCGTCGTCGAGATAATCCTTGATCTGCTCGCGCAGGTGGTCGGCCGTGGTGCTTGCCTTTTTGTATTCGTCGGCAAAGGTCAGCGTGGTCAGCACGGCGGCCTGCGTCACGGAGATATGCGGGTTTTCCTTCATCGTCTGGGTGATGGCGCGGTCCACGTCCTTGCCCAACTCGGCCACGTATTTGACGTCGTCTTCGGTCACGATGGCATATTCCGCGCCGGCGATGTTGAGCTTCACTTTGTTGCGTACCATTCTGGATCATCCTTTCAGGGGTACCTGTTTCTGCGGTAAAACGTTCATAATCAGATGTATTATACCACAATCTGTTGCGGTTTGCAAGTCATCGGGCGCAAAAAGTGTGGAGGGGTCAGAGAACAGGGGACAGGGACGCGGGGAAGAGTTGGGCGATCGGAAGAGAGCGGCCGCGAAGGGAACAGACCGTAGCGCCGCGCGCCGCGCGGCTCAGTTGACAGTCAACAGTCAACAGAAGTGCACAGCACCGGCGCTCCGGCAAGGCAACCAAATCACCGCCAACCTCGCTGCGAGCCCGCAACCTAACTTGCCCTCCCCTTTGGGTTGCGGGTCTCCGGTGGAGACCTCGCAAGGCAAAGCCTTGCGAAGCAACGACCGAGGCGGGAGCCGAGAAAGGGTGGATTCGCGCGAAGCGCGAAGACGGGTAAGGCCACCTCACCCCCGCGCACCCTTGGCGGAAAGGCACAACAATGGCGTCCCCGTTTGCGCAGCAAATGGGAACGCTGTCGCCGCGCACTGTTTGCCGCAGAGAAAACCGGGCGGCCGCCGGCCGCCCTTGACGTTACAATTCAACCCTCCATCTCCACCGACCACGACCGGCCGATCAGCGGCTTGCCGTCGCGGTCCAGAAGCGGGGTTATGGTCGCGCTGTATCCGTGCTCCAAAAGCAGGTACTGCACGCCGGTCTCCTTGTCGAGCAATATCAGCTTGATCGGCGAAAGGCCCCTGCCCTCTTTGTGAATCTGGATGAATCTGTTTCCCTTTTTCATGTCAAACGCTCCCTTCCCTGCGTATCCCGTTTTCGTCAAAGGTTTGTTTCAGCCTGCGCTCCACCGGCAAAAACGTGGCGGCCAGCAGCAGCGTCTGGAGCCAGACCAGCCCGCCACCGACAAAGCCGATCGTCTGCACGCCGCGCCCGAGCAGCAGGGCGAACACGAGGATCGTTGCCGCGGACGCGATCGCGCCGCAGCGCACCCAGAGCCGGCCGCAGCAGGCATGGGCAAAGCGCCAGGCGTCGGCGCTCTGCATCGACCGCGCCGTGCGGTAGCCGTAAAGGTTGTTGATCTCCTGCGGCGGCCTTGTCTGGAACAGGCGGCCGAACACCAGCATGGTTGCCGGCAGCAGCAGGGCGCTGATCAGCATGAACAGCCAGAATGCCATGGTCGTTTCTCCTTTCACAGCAGCGCTTCCAGCTTTTTGAGGAAGGCTTCTTCGCCGAAGGTGTTGATCTTATAAAACAGCGCCTGGCTCCCGCCGGAGGTGATGGCCGTCACCTGCGTCTGACCGCAGCGCTCGCTGACGATCAGCGTCATCGTGAGCCGGTTGCCGCCCAGATAGCTGTAGCGCTCGAACACGCGCACCGCCACGCGGCCGTCGGAAAAGGCGTAGTCGGCCTGATCCTCCAGCGAGGCAGAGATGCTGCCTTGCAGGATGCCGCGCGTCAGCCGGTCAAGCACAGCGTCGAAATGATCTTGTACCGTACGTTCCAGTTTTGCCATGCGGGATCTCTCCTTTCCACAGCGTTCCGGTGAATGTAACCCGGGCGACCACGCAGGGTCGCCCCTACGCGACAAAAGCCAACTGTTTTCCGCATTGAACTACCGCTTTGACAGCTTAAGATATACACCCATCGATTTACGCTCTTTGCGCGGGTGCGCGGGTTCGGTATATCTGAACCTCCCCCGCGTCCCGCTGACTGCTAACCGCTAACAGCTGACTGCTGACGGCTCACTTCCCGCTTTCACCGGCGAGATCGCTGAAATCCACCAGCGTGCCGGCGCTGCCGCTGACCCTGGGCAGCACGCCGTCCCATTTTTCGATCTTCTTGTTTTCGATGATCTTGTCGGACAGCGACGCGCTGATCCTGCGGTTGGCTTCGGCTTCGCCCTCGGCGCGGATCTTCATCGCCTCGGCCTCGGCCTTGGCGTTGGTGATCGCGGTCTGCTTCTCGGTTTCGGCCTTCAGCAGCTTTTGCTGCGCCACCTGTTTTTCTTCAATGGCGGCGATGAAGGCCTCGGAGAAGTCGAAGTCGATGATGTTGACGTCCGTCACGTAAAGGCCGATGTCGTTGAGCTTTTCGTTGAGCCCGCTGACCAGACCGTCGGAGATCAGGCTGCGGTTGGTCACGCTCTCCTCCGCCGTGTAGGTGGCGGTGATCGCCTTGAGCACCTCGTTGACCGCCGGGGTCACCAGCACCGTTTCATAGTCGGCGCCGATGTTCTTATAGATGGAATAGCTCTTGGCCGTGTCCACGCGGTAGTTGATGGCGAGGACGGTCCGCACGCTCTGCAGGTCCTTGGAGAACGCCTCGGTGTTGACCTCCAGCTTGCGGATGCGGTTGTCGATCTTGACCACCTGCTGAATGAACGGGATCTTGACGTGGATGCCCTCCTGCAGCACGCCCTCCTTCACCTTGCCGAGCGTGACGACCACGCCCGTATGGCCGGCGTCCACGATCGTGAACGTGCCGCCCAGCAGAATCACCGCCAGCAGCACAACCACCGCCGCGGCGATCAGGCCGTTTCTTTTTCTTGCCGTAAATACCTTGTTGTTCATCACGCACAGTCTCCTTTCGTTTGCGTTGATATGATTATATCACAAGTTCACGTGACTGTCAATAGGGTTCGCAAAATATTTTTTGCGCGAAAGCCTTCTATTAAAAATGATTCAGGTTTCCGGGGGCGAATTGACCGCTCCTGCAATCTGTGATACTATGAAGCACGGGAGATGATAACATGAAAGCGATTTTCCACAACATCGGCTATAAAATGATTGCGCTCGTGCTGGCGCTCTGCGTGCTGTTCGGCGCATCCACGGCGTGGTTCCAGGCGGACAG
>JAEEGI010008627.1_pt1 | contig 22465 bp, 17 predicted proteins | sample 8958751 | NCBI WGS metagenome assembly JAEEGI01 (sample SAMN16246545, study PRJNA631951) | gut metagenome | biome: gut microbiome; feature: rumen; material: KS-attached | host: Bos | place: Iran: Karaj | collected 2018-10 | reverse complement strand
AGAAAGTTATGAAGAGAATTATTTTAGCAGTGATGGCTGTTGCTGCCATCGGATTTACATCATGTGGCAACAAGACTCAGCAGGGTGAAGCTACTGACAGTACTGTAGTTGCAGTTAATACTGCCGACGAAGAGGCTGATGGTGCCATCGCTATGTTGTCAGCTAACCTCGAAGCCAATGATGCCAGCAAGTTCCAGGAGGCTCTGGAGGCTGTGAAGGCTAAGATTGCTGAGTTTATCAAGTCTGATCCTGAGGCTGCTAAGCAATATGTTGCTCGCATTCAGGGCTTCCTGAAGGAGAATGCAGACAAGATTAAGAGTGTTGTAGGCGACAATGCCGCTGTGGCTGCTGCCGTTTCTTCAATCGCAGATATTGAGCCCGCCAAGATTGTTGACGGTGTGCTGGAGAAAGTAGGCGACGCTGCTACCGACGTGAAGGATGCTGCTGTTGATGCTGCCAATCAGAAGGTAGATGAGGCAAAGCAGGCTGCTGCCGACAAGGCCAACGAGGTGAAGGACGCAGCCAAGGAGAAGGCTTCTGGTGCCATCGACGACGCTGCTAACGCTGCCAAGAAAGGTCTGGGATTGTAAGAGTTGAGAGTTTAGAGTTTAGAGACTGGACTCTGGATTCGCTGAATAAATCAGCCGGTTCGTTGAAGATTTTTCGCGAACCGGCTTTTTTCGTCTACCTTTGCATCATCTAAATCATAGATAATATTAACTAAAACAAAAAAGGATATGAAAAAGATGATGACAAGTTTGCTCTTTGCAGCAGCAATGATGACCATGACGACAGCATGTTCGTCGGACGATCCACTGACAACAAGCGGTGGCACAACAATTCTTAATGGTGGTGACGAGGGAGATAACGGTGGCAGCACCAGTGGCAGTGGCACCATTACCGGTGGTGGCAGCTCGACGGGTTCTTACAGTGAGATGTCCACCTTCACCGTAGCTATTGACAAGACAACAGCAGAGCCTACGGATGTGGCTGATGCACAATACCCTGAGGATGGCGACGCTCCAAGCGCCAACACGTTCGCTACCACTGTCAATATCGACATGACGAGTCCTACAGACCCGGGTGTTGCCGGAGTTACGATGACTATCGCGGGCAATGACGTCACCGTCTATCATGGCAACACGGAGGGTATCAACTACGTTGTAACTGGTACGACGACGGACGGTTCACTCATTATCAACGGTAAGACCAACTTCGGTCTGACACTGAACGGAGTGAATATCACCAGTGCATCGAAAACGGCACTCGACATTGAGTGTTCGGGCAATGCATACCTTTACGCCACAGGCAGCAATAAGCTGAACGACGGAACTACGGAAGACCACAAGGGTGCTATTTTCGCTAAAGGTAAACTGCTGATTAGCGGTGACGGTTCGCTGGAGGTTTACGGCAACTACAAGAACGGTATTCACGGTAAGAACAGTATCGTGATTGAAAAGGGCGTCAATCTGTATGTGAAGTCGACAGAGAACAATGGTATCAAGTCTGGTGGCGACATGTTCATCAATGGAGGTATCATCAACGTGGAAGTTTCAGCTGACGGCGGTAAGGCCATCAATGGCGATGCCAACGTAACCATCAACGGCGGACGCACCACGGTGATTGCAACAGGTAACGGCACCTGGGAAACCGACGAGACACTCTCAACAGGTGGCGACACCAAGGCGGCAGCAGGTATCGGCAGTGACGGCAATTTCTATATGAATGGCGGCGAGCTGTATGCCAAGGCTACCGGCAGTGGCGGTAAGGGTGTCAAGGCCGACTATGAAGGCTATATCACCGGTGGTAAAATCCGTATCATCACGGAGGGCAATCTTTACTATAGCAACGGAACGTCTGAAAGTCATAACTACACGGGCAACACCGATAACCTGCCCAGTGCCTACACCTCATCGCCAAAGGGCATGAAGATGGGCGGTAAGGACGAGAACGAAGTTGCGTATGGCGGTCCACTGGTTATCTCAGGCGGCGACATCATGATTCGTACCAGCGGCAATAACGCTGAGGGAATGGAAAGTAAGGGAACTCTTGAAATTTCCGGTGGCTCAGTGCTGGTATATGCTCACGACGATGCCATCAACTCTACAGGCGACATGACCATCTCAGGCGGTACGGTGGTAGCAGTAGGTACCAATAACGATGCTATCGACGCCAACGGCAATATGTATCTGAAAGGTGGTACGATTATCGCTTGCGGAGCCAATGGAGCAGAGGCAGGTATTGACATTGACGAACAGCACAAGCTCTACATCACCGGTGGTAAAATCTTCGCTATCGGCGGACGTGTGGACGGCAATCTGGGAAGCACCTCACAGGGTATCGTCAGCGCTACAGGCTCCGTATCAGCCAACGGCAGTGTCAGCATCGGCGATGGCAGCACTACCTACTGCACCTTCGTGATGCCTCCAGTGAACTACGGCAGTAGCAACATCATCATGATCAGCACACCGGAGCTGAAGAGCGGTAGCAGCTATACGCTGACATCAGGCAGCAGTTCTGCCAGCGTGACGGCTTCCAATACCATTAGCAACAGTGGAATGGGCGGTGGTCCTGGTGGTGCCCCTGGAGGCGGTGGTCCTGGTGGTTGGTAAACCAATACAATAAATCTGAAATACTTGCGTTATATGAAATGGATGCAAGAACAAAAACGACATGAGAATCTGACTTATCTGGCACTGTGGAGCATACTCTTTGCAGTGCCAGTGCTCAGCCTCTATATGCGTTCTGTCAACAGTCCCGTCTTCGACTTTGAATGGAGAGAGGTCTTTATGATCTGGAAAGTCTTTGGCATCTTCCTCGCCATCTTCCTAGTCCATAATTTCCTCATTGCTCCCTTGTTGGTGTACAAACAACGTCGTGCCCTGTATTTTGGTATCGTCGCTGTTGTCATCGGAGGTTTTATCGTCTTCCAATGCTCCAACCGCCCTTCAGAACGGAGAGCTTTCAACCATGAGCCTCCTCCCTATGAACAGATGGGACAATCCCATGGGCCACAGCATCATCGTCCACACGACTTCAAGGAGCTCAGACGCCACAGACCGCCTATGATGGTGGGGCAGCATGACATCATTGCCCTCATTATCCTGATTCTGATGCTGGGCATGAACATCGGTATCAAACTATACTTCAAGTCGCGCCATGATGCCAAGCAGTTAATAGCCTTGGAAAAGGAGAATTTGGAACAGCAACTGGAATATCTGAAATATCAGATTAACCCACACTTCTTCATGAACACCCTCAACAATATCCACGCTTTGGTAGATATTGACCCCGAAAAGGCCAAGAACACCATTGTGGAGTTGTCGAAGATGATGCGTTTCATCCTCTATGAAGGCAATAAGAAGGGAGTTCCCCTTACTCGTGAATTTGACTTCATTCGCAACTACATCACGCTGATGCAACTGCGCTATACGGATAAGGTGGAGGTGAAAGTGGAATTACCCACCGAGGTACCTGACTACGAACTGCCACCACTGATGCTTATCACGTTTATCGAGAATGCCTTCAAGCACGGCATCAGCTATCAGCACGATTCCTTCGTGCATGTGAAGGTAGGCTTAGAAGGTGCCAAGCTCAGATTCCTATGCCATAACAGCAAGGCAGACAAGCCCAACGAAGAGAAAGGCGGTGTAGGACTTACAAATGTAAAACAACGGTTGAATTTAATCTATGGCAATAATTTTACACTGAATATACAGGACAATCCTGAAACCTATAAAGTAGAACTTGTAATTCCACTCACATGATTAGATGTTTGGCTATTGACGATGAGCCACTGGCACTACAGCAGTTGGCTGCATATATCAAGAAAGTATCGTTTCTTGAACTGGCTGCCCAGTGCCAAAGTGCATTGGAAGCCCGCCAGTTTCTGGAGCAAGAAACGGTTGACGCTATATTCTGCGACATAAACATGCCCGACCTTAACGGGATGGATTTCGTGAAATCATTGGTATCCCCTCCCCTGGTGGTCTTCACAACGGCCTATGCGGAATATGCCATCGAGGGGTTCAAAGTGAATGCGGTTGACTATCTGCTGAAGCCTTTCGGTCTGCAGGACTTCCAACGGGCAGCCAATCGCCTTAAGGAAAGAATGGTCCCTACCAACGCTACCACACCTACCCCTCCCGACGACACCATTTTCGTCAAAACCGAATATCGCATAGTCAAAGTCAAAATAGCAGACATCCGATATGTCGAAGCTATGAGCGAATACCTCAAACTACATGTTGAGGGCGAGGCAAAGCCCATTATCACCCTGCTATCGATGAAGAAAATGGAGGAACGGCTTCCCGACTATTTTATGCGCATCCACCGCTCCTATATCGTCAACCTCAACATGATACAGGAAGTCAATAAAAACCGTGTTATTATGGACTCAGACACCTATCTTCCTATCGGAGATATGTATAAAGAGACCTTCCAACAGTATCTTGATACGAAATTTCTTGGTAAATAAAGAGATTTTCTGTAACTTTGCCATCGCAATGAAAAGATTATACGTTATAGTGCTGATGTTAAGCGCTGTGTTCTCTATGAGTGCACAGATGGTTGACCCTGTGCATTTTACTTCTCAATTGAAAGAACTTGCCAATGGAGAGGCAGAGATTATCTTCACTGGAAAGATAGATGCAGGATGGCACGTTTACTCTACCAATTTGGTAGGAGGTCCCATCCCTGCTACCTTCAACAAGAGGAAGATGGAAGGTGTTGAGACCATTGGAAAACTAAAAGCCAGAGGCAACGAACAGCAGAAGTTCGACAAGCTCTTCGACATGGAGGTGCGTTACTTCGAAGGTATCGCTACTTTTGTACAAAAGATAAAGTTCACCAAGGAGAAATACCTTATCGACTGTTATCTGGAATATGGTGCCTGCAACGACGAGATGTGCATGCCTCCATCATCCGTTGAGTTTAAAAAGAGTGGAAGCCTCACCCCCGACCCCTCTCCTGCAGAGAGGGGAGGTTCAGAGGAACCTTTGGTGAAGGACAGCGTAGCGTCTTCCGACACCGCCCAACTCTCAACTCTCAACTCTCAACTCCCCACCGACCTCTGGCAACCTGTTATCAAAGAACTTCAGGCCCAAGACAATACTCCCTCGCCTATTGGAGAGGGTTGGGGTGAGGCCGCTATTTTCTTTGCCGGTCTGCTGGGCGGCTTCTTAGCATTGCTGACCCCCTGTGTATGGCCCATCATCCCGATGACGGTATCGTTCTTTTTGAAACGTAACAAAGAACGCTCGAAAGCTATCCGCGAGGCTTTCACCTACGGACTGAGCATCATCGTCATCTATGTTTTCCTCGGACTACTCGTTACATTGTTGTTTGGTGCTAATGCACTGAACGCCATGTCAACTAATGCATGGTTCAATATTTTCTTCGCCCTGTTGCTCATTGTCTTTGCTGCCTCCTTCTTCGGGGCCTTTGAACTGACACTGCCCTCCTCTTGGTCGAACAAGATTGACGAAAAGTCGGAAAGCACAACAGGTTTGCTTAGTATTTTCCTGATGGCATTTACACTTGTATTGGTCAGTTTCTCCTGCACAGGACCTATCATCGGGTTCCTCTTGGTGGCAGTATCTACACAAGGCAGTATCCTCGGGCCAACCCTTGGCATGTTAGGTTTCTCCATCGGACTTGCCATCCCATTTGCTATCTTTGCCCTCTTCCCTTCTTTGCTGAAATCAGCACCGAAATCTGGAGGATGGATGAACACTATCAAAGTAGTATTAGGATTCATCGAACTGGCTTTCGCCCTGAAATTCCTAAGTGTAGCTGACTTGGCTTACGGATGGCGACTGCTCGACCGTGAGGTGTTTCTCTCACTATGGATAGCACTCTTCGGACTGATGGGAGCTTACCTAATGGGCTGGATACATTTCCCACATGACGATGCAGAACATCGCACCAATGTGCCACAGTTCTTCCTCGGACTTATCTCGTTTGCCTTTACCATCTACATGATTCCTGGATTATGGGGAGCACCACTGAAAGCTATCAGTGCATTCACCCCACCAATGTACACACAGGATTACAAAATTATCCAAACAACTGTCGTGGAGCCGAAGTTCAAGGATTTTGAACAAGGAATGACCTATGCCAAAGAACAAGGTAAACCCGTTATCATTGATTTCACTGGATTCGGATGTGTGAACTGCCGTAAGATGGAGGCTGCTGTATGGACGGACCAAGAGGTAGCCCGCCGACTGAACGACGACTACGTGCTGATTTCACTCTATGTCGATGACAAGACACCGCTGGCGGAGCCTATGGAAGTAGAGGTGGCTGGACAAAAGCGCGCCCTATATACCGTCGGCGACAAATGGAGCCATTTGCAAGCCACTAAGTTCGGGGCCAACACACAACCATTCTATGTGCTGCTTGACACCGACGGAAAACCTATAGCCCCCTCACGCTCCTACAACGAAGACATACAGGAATATATCGACTGGTTGGACCAGGGACTATCTAACTTGAAACAATAAAAAAACTAGATAAACATGAAAAGAGCCATTACAATCATCATGCTCATAGCGCTGACTTTACCGTCATTCGCTCAGTTTGAAACCAGTAAAAGCCGTAGCCGATACAACCGTGACGATACGGAACGTTATTACGGACTGCGTCTCGGTATGAATATTGCCAGTACCAGCAGTGAATCAACCACATTCGATACCAATCCACGTGCAGGACTGGTTATCGGAGGAGTCTTTGGCATGCAACTTACACGTCATTCACCCCTTTGGCTTGAACTCGGTCTGATGTATTCTGAAAAGGGAGGAAAAACTCACCATAACGACGAGAAGGTAACTTACCGCCTAGGATACCTACAACTGCCGGTTGTAGCCAAGTACACATTCAATATTGACGACGACCTCTACCTATCGCCCTTCCTTGGTGGTTATTTTTCTATCGGCATCTCTGGCAAGGTGAAGAATTATGCCACTCGTGAGTCTGAGAGTGTGTTTGACGACATGAAACGCTTCGATGGTGGACTTCGAGCCGGTTGTGGTCTGGAATATCGAATGATGTATGTGGAGTTAGGCTATGACCTCGGTCTGGCTAATATCACCAAAGATGATTTCGACTCTGCTAAGACACGCTGTCTCTTCATCAATTTAGGCATTAATTTCTAATTATATATGGAAAAACTTTATCCTCAGATGATAGTAGAAGCCCTGCAGACCGTAACTTATGCAGGCACCAAGAAAAATATCATAGAGAGCGGCATGCTGGCTGACCAACCAGCTGTGGACAATAAGAATAACAAGGTGATGGTAGTGCTGGAGTTTCCACGTGATACCGACCCTTTTCTGAAATCGACTGTCAAGGCTGCCGAAGCGGCTATCAAGTATCATTGTGGCAAGGATGTCACCGTGGATATACAAACCGAGTTTAAATCGAAACCACGACCTGAAGTTGGAAAGATGCTCCCTCAGGTAAAGAACATCGTTGCTGTCAGCAGCGGCAAAGGCGGTGTGGGCAAGAGCACCGTTTCCGCTAACCTTGCCATTGCACTGGCCCGCTTAGGTTATAAGGTAGGATTGCTCGATGCTGACATCTTCGGTCCTTCAATGCCCAAGATGTTTAAGGCGGAGGATGCACGTCCCTATGCTGTCAATGTTGATGGGCGCGACTTGATAGAACCCATTGAGGCTTATGGCGTCAAACTGCTTTCTATTGGTTTCTTCGTATCGCCAGAAACAGCTACATTGTGGCGAGGCGGTATGGCTTCGAATGCCCTTAAACAACTCATTGCCGACGCTGACTGGGGAGAACTTGACTATCTTATTCTTGACACTCCGCCAGGCACATCAGATATCCACCTTACCCTTTTGCAGACTCTTGCCATCACAGGCGCTATTATTGTATCGACGCCTCAACAGGTAGCATTAGCCGATGCCCGTAAGGGTATTGACATGTATCGCAACGACAAGGTGAATGTTCCCATCCTCGGTTTGGTGGAGAACATGGCATGGTTTACGCCTGCCGAACTGCCAGAGAACCGCTATTACATTTTCGGCAAAGAGGGTTGCAAACAACTCGCTGAGGAGATGAAAGTACCCCTACTCGCTCAAATTCCATTGGTACAAGGTATCTGCGACAGCGGTGATCAAGGAATGCCTGCAGCCCTTAACAGCGATACCGCTACGGGAATTGCCTTCATCAATCTGGCCCAGTCGGTAGTAACAGTTGTCAACAAGCGTAACCGTGAACTACCCAAGACCCAGATAGTTGGTGTAAAACAATAACGTACTCTTATTTTTCAATAACCCCATGTTATCGGGTAATAACCCCATGTTATTGCGGAATAACATGGGGTTATTGCAACATACCTGTTATTCGGACAATTTTGCCTCTCGCTTATGTTTCAGGAATTTCAGACGCTCCATAGCGTAACGTCGTGCTATGTAGAACTGGAAGCGATAAACGCAAAGGGTCATGGCGAGATAACAAACTGCCTGTATCCACAGTATGCGTAACTCAGGCATCACATCACTGACATCTGCCCCCATTGAATTCAACCGAATATAAGCTCTGGCTCCGAAGGTGGATGGGAATAACCATGACACGCCCTGCCAATACCCGGGAATACTCGTCTGAGGCCATGACACACCTGTGAGGAACAACAAAGGTACAGACATAAATACTACTATCAGCATCACATTCTCGCGATACTTTACCGTACACGATACCATCATGCCAAAGAAGAGACAGGCAAGTGTATAAGGCAACATCATACACAGCAAAGAATACCAAGTGGCAAGCTGTGGGAAATGGAACAGTCTCGGAACGGCAATTGACAACCAAGCTCCCATCACGATAAATATCATGAAATAACACATCGCCTTGCCCATCACAATAGGTATTGTGTGCTCATAACGAGAGTCACCCACAGGAATCAGATTACGGTACGGATTCTCATCACGGGCTGTACCGGCAGAAAGACCGATGCCCAAGACCAGTGTCTGTTGCAGAATAAGCATCAGTACGGCTGGGAGAACGGCTGAGCCGTATCCACCGGCAGGACTGAAAATTGGCACATCATCATAGTCAAGCGGACGGGCAGCAATAGCTTCCTCACGAGCCGTATTATGACCACCGAACTGTGTCTTCAACTCCGTTCCCATCTCCATCGTAACCATCTGTGCTGTCTGGAAGATGGCCTTATAGGTAAGTACCAAGCTCATATCACAATAAACGCTGATAGTGCCTTGCTTCAAGCCATAGACATCTCCATCGAATGAGCTCGGAATAAGATAGACACCTTTCACCAATTGGCGACTGACCAGTGACTTCGCTTCCTCAAGATCTTGCGCATAGTATTTCACCTGAACATCGGGCGAAGCATCACACTTACGGATAAACTCACGTGACAACTGACTATGCGACTGGTCAACCACACAGACTGGCACTTCGTGAACCACCTCATTATTATATATCCAGGAGTAAAGTAACGGATAGACCAATGGAACAACGACAAAGAAGATCAGTACTCCCTCATCCTTCACTACCTGCATCATCTCCTTACGCCAAATGTAACAGGCATCCTGTATCCCTCTATATATACTATGGAATATAGACATAAGTCAACATCGCATTCTTAATCTTATTAACAACGAGCCAAGGCAGCAATAGGAATGCAGCCATAGCAGCAAAATGGAACCATGTTTCAACGAGTGGGAATCCATTGAGCACACAGGTCTGATACATCATCCAATAATGACGCAAGGGGAAAAGCCACGATAGCGACTGCAAGGGAGCATCCATACCCATAATAGGAAAGGCGCTACCCGCCATAGAGATACTCAGCACCGCCCATAAAGAACAGACACTCATTGACATACGAAGTGAAGGCATCAGACCAAAGGCAAAAATGCCAAACCCCTGAGAGGATAGTACTTGCATCAGTCCTAAGAGCACCAACATCCAAGGACTGCCCAAATGGGGGAAACCGAGATGATAGAACACATACCACTCATAGCCGTAAACGATAGCCAGCCAAATGATGGTCTGAGGCAGAAACTTACCCAGCAAAGCCACAGTAATGTTATTATCCGCCATCTCCATCCATTTCTTACCTGTTGCAAACTTCAGCTCTGTACCGATAGAATAGGCAGAGATAAGGAAAATGAACAACATAATGATACCCGGTACCATCATTGTACTCAAATAAGCATTATAATTGGTCCAAGGGTTGGCTATTTGGTGTAAATCAATCTTGATAGGTTGTAAGAGCGTCTGTATCTGCGCATCCGTCAGTCCCTTCGCCCTCATGGTAGCTTGTCCGAGTCCTGCCGAGCCTAAGGTAGAAACCGTCTTCAAATCTTTCATCAGCATCGAACCGGCAGCTATCGAGGTGTAAGTATAATAATAGGATATCTTTGGCTGTCGGCTGGCAAGGAGCTTATCCGTTGTTCCCTTAGGAATATACAAGAAACCGTAAATCTCATTTCGCTGGATGGCACGGCGAGCCTCAGCTACACTGGGATAGCGAGCCACAACCTTTGACATCTGGAAACCATCTAATTTTCTTGACAACGAACGTGAAGTTGACGTATTATCCAAATCGACTATACCCACAGGCAGATTGAGAGGCTGACCGTCGTCCATCAAAGAGGTAAAGAAAAATATTACCAATATGGGAAACAACACCATACAGAAGCCGTAGATGTGATTCTGACGCAGAATCAACAGCTCCCTAAGCATAATCTCATATATCTGCCTGAGATTTTTCATTATTTGATAATTAGCGACATACCAGGACGCAAGCCTTCCATCTTTTCTACAGGACGGGCCTTGACCTCAAAAGTCTTTAAATCATACTGACCATTTGTCTTGGTGGCTTTCCACACAGCATACGACCCCTGATCTTTCATATAATAGACCTTCATCTGGATATTCTTGTTAAAAGCAGGAACAAAGGCCTCAAAGGTTTTGCCGACTGCCAGTCCATTGAGTTGGTCTTCACGCACATTGAAAGTTCCCCACATATCGCTCATCAAAGAAATCGTCATAATGGGTGAACCAGTACCTACCAATTCACCAACCTTAGGATAAACATCGCTGACTTCACCTTCCATCTGAGCAATCTGTACGGTTTCATGAATATAACTGTTAACCTCTTGAACTGCACCTTTTGCGCGCCCCACTTGGGCTGCTGCAGCTAACTTGTCCTCACGGCGAGCACCATTGCGGGCCATGTCATACTGACTCTCTGCTGCTTTTGCCTGAGCTTCCATCGCCTTGTAATTGGCATATACCTCATCTCGCTTCTGAGCAGAAACAACGCCCTCATCAAACAGGCGCTGAATGCGCTGATAAGATTTCTCAGCAATTTCAAGACCGGCCTTAGCCTGCTGCATTAGGTTATAGGCTCCACGAATCTGCTCTTCACGGGCTCCATTCTGTGCCTTCAGTTCCATCGCAGCAGCTGCATTTTCTGCACTGCGAGCCTGTTCCATCTTGGCACGAACCTCTGGGGCATCAAGGATGGCAAGGGTATCACCCACCTTCACGAAATCACCTTCCTTCACTCGGATTTCCAAGATACGTCCTGGTACCTTGCTCGATACTCGATACTCACTCACTTCTACCTGCCCCTGTATCAATTCTGGATCACGGCCAAGGGCAAAAAAACCTATCAAGGCTACGATAGCCACTGCTGCCGAAAAACCGATGATGGCAAGCAGGATGTTGTTATGTTGCGTTTTTGCTGACATAATTATTTTAATTATCAATTATAATTTACTGTAGTGTTCCCAAAGCCTTCTGCAGATTAACCTGACTGAGCTTGACGTCAATCTCTGCATCAATCTTCTGAGACTGAGCTTGGAGCCAGGCAGTTTGGGCCTCCATCACTGTGGTGGATGAAATCACACCCTCGTGGAATCCCAAATTGGCAGTACGCAGGTTTTCATCGGCTTTCTCGGTATTCTTCCTGGCCATTTCCAGTTTCTTATAGGCCTCGTTTACATGGAAACTGCTTTGATTTACCTGCAGCTCTATCTTTTCACGGGCTTCTGCCAGTTCGAGATTAGCAATGGCTGTAGCTCCCTTCGAAGCACGTACCTTATAAGCCACATCTCCCCAGTTCCATATTGGTACACGAACCAGTACACCGACATTCCATACACCGGCGAACTTACGCTCGAAGCCATTGAACATATTAGGATTAGAAACGGCATAACCTCCTGTCAGTGCTACCATGGGCAGATTGCCTGCCTTGAGGATGTTTGTAAACTGACGACTCATATCTACGATATTCTTCAACTGGCGCAGTTCTGGACGCATCTCAGCCACCTGATCCATGTCGAACGTTGGTGTCACAGCCGTTGTTGCTAAATCATCCGTATCTTCATCAGCCAGAGTTACCTGACTTTTCAATGGTATTCCGCAGAGCTGACAGAGCAGCATCTTCGATAGTGTCAATCCGTCATTGACCTTCATCAGCGTCATCTCTGCTTCATTCACTTTCACACTGACGCTCAGCCCTTCAGAGCGAGTAGCGATGCCCTCTTCTATCATCTTTTGTACATCGCTATCAAGCTTCGACACAAGATCCAGATAACCCTGTGCTAACTTTTGTTTGTGTTTCAAAGAAACAACCTGCCAGTATGCCTGATCTATCTGATAGATGGTGAGCTGACGCTTGGCCTCTGCTGAGTTGGCTGCCAATTGCTCGCCAATATCAGCCATCTTGTTCATAGCAATAATAGCACCACCCATAAAGACAGGCTGCGTAACCATAATAGCTCCAGCAAAGACATTACGCGAATCAGTGCGGAAAGCATCAACAATACGCTGTCCTCCTGCATTCAGCATTCCACCTAACTGATTCAGGCCAGAACCTAAGTTCTGCTGAACGCTCTCAGGGGAAATACCCATAGCTCCTAACATTGTCCAAACGCCTTCTGGAAGACCTGCCAATCCTTTCTGAATCCCTTGACCTATCGAGGTCGTCAGATTTGTACCAAGATTCGATAGTTTCGACTTTTGGTCATCATTCAGGATAGACACTTCCTTGCTGGTCCACTCGTAACCACCCAATGCACTGACATGAGGTAAGTATTTCGTACGGGCCGATTTACGCAGGTTGGCAGCAACATCCTGTTGTACTTTCGAAACGCTCAGTTGCTTGTTGTTACGCAATGCCATTGCCCGACAACTGTCGAGTGTCAACACCTGTTGCGCTCCAACGGGCAATGCGACCAAAGACAACAATGCAAAAATAATCTTCTTATTCATTCTTTTACTTCTCAAGTTCTATAGTACGGGCTCCTATTTCATGTCCATCGGCAATTACCTGAACCCTGTAATCGCCGGGTATAAGAGTCTCTTTCTTAGCAACAAACAATTCCATAGGAGTCTCCTCACCAGTATATTCTATGGCTTTCACTGCCGTATATGCGACTTCCTTATCTTCAAACGGGCATTGACCTGACACATTCAATACGCTGCCAGTAGGAGTCAGGATGCGCACGTAAATCTTTCGCATGCCATTCGACGCCGTCACATTACGCGAAAGGACGAAACGTACTTTCATCTCGTTGGTTGAACCGCCAATCTTATGTGGATGTTTGGTGCGTTCTTTGGTCTTCGACGAAAGAGCGGCCTTGACTATCATCATGATGTCAATATTGACGGCATTGAGCTGGGCGGCAATAGCCACTTTCTGTGAGAGCGAAGCATTGTCGTTGGTCAAAGCCTGGTTCTGCTGATTGCTCTCCTCCAGTTCTGTACGCATCTGGCTATTCTCGTCCTGCAAGGCCTGATTGAGTCGGTTCAACGAGTCAATTTCCAAAACATAGCTACGGAGGACTGCACGCACCGAGGCCAATTCCTTCTTCAGACGGGTTATTTCTGCGGCATCGGTGGCTTTGGTTTTCTTCAACTCCTGTAAGAGTTGCTCTGTACGTTCTTGCTCACGTGTCAACTGGGCGATGATAGAATCATTGTTGATGCGTGTCTTCATCTCGCTATATTGGTCGGCAAACTGACGATATTCCCCTTCCATCTCCTGTTTATCGAGGGTAGCCAGTTCCTCCATATCTCGATTTATCTGTGTCTGTTCACTGAGATTATAAGCAAGATAAATGAGACCTGCTATCAGTAATACTATGATGGCGGATAGTGCCGTTATGACTTTTTTGTTCATAATTATGTAATAATTGGCTGCAAAGATAGGACTTTTCGAGAAAAATGCAAAGGTTTTTTGCTGTTATCTATTGGATGTTTAAGATTTATTTTATATATTTGCAGAAAATATGGCACTATTTATGGACAAAAAAGGATTCTGGTATAGAACTTTCGACCTTTACTATGACGGCTTCCGTCACATGCGATTGGGTAAAACTCTATGGACGGTGATTCTCATCAAGTTGTTCATTATGTTTGCCATCTTGAAGGTTTTCTTCTTTCCAAATTTTCTGAAGACTCACGCTGAAAAAGGTCATGAGTCTGACTATGTGGCCAACGAACTCTTTGAGCGAGCAGCTACCCCCAATTCCCCTAACAAAACTAACTAAACCAATTATAATATGAACGATTTACTGTTAAACATCGATGCAGGAGCCATCAACTGGGCAAGAGCACAGTTTGCTCTGACTGCCATTTATCATTGGCTGTTCGTTCCCTTGACTCTGGGACTAGCTGTTATTATGGGCATCTGCGAGACGAAGTATTATCGGACGCAAGATGTCTTTTGGAAAGACACTGCCAAATTCTGGCAGAAATTGTTTGGCGTCAATTTCGCGATGGGTGTTGCCACAGGTATCATCCTCGAATTTGAGTTTGGCACCAATTGGTCGAACTACTCCTGGTTTGTTGGAGACATCTTCGGTGCGCCATTGGCCATTGAGGGAATTTTGGCTTTCTTCATGGAATCGACATTCGTAGCCGTAATGTATTTTGGATGGAACAAGGTTTCCAAAGGTTTCCATCTGGCATCCACATGGCTCACAGGTTTGGGGGCGACTATTTCGGCTTGGTGGATTCTGGTAGCCAATGCCTGGATGCAGCATCCGGTGGGTTGCGAGTTTAATCCCGACACTATGCGCAACGAAATGGTTGATTTCTTTGCCGTGGCTTTTTCGCCATTTGCCGTGGGAAAATTCTGTCACACAGTTATATCTGCTTGGATCATCGGAGCGGTATTCGTAGTGGCCGTATGCAGTTGGTATCTGATGAAAAAGCGCGAGATTCGCTTAGCAAAGGAGAGTATTAAGATCGCAGCCATTGTTGGACTGATAGCATCTTTAGGTGCGGCATTTACAGGTCATGTCAGTGGCCAACAGGTGGCCGAGTATCAGCCGATGAAGATGGCGGCAATTGAGGGGCTGTACGATGGTGGTACTGAACAAGGACTGGCTATTGTGCCGGGCATTGAGGTACCTTATGCTCTAAGCGTCATGGCTACCAACGACCCTAAGGGCTACGTGCCAGGTATCAATGATATTCTGAATGGTTATACCTCTCCTGACGGAAGACGCGAACCTTCGATTGACGAAAAGATTGAACGAGGTAAGCAGGCTATCACTGCCTTGGCTGCTTATCGGAAAGCGAAAAGTGATGGGGCGAACGAGATAGTTATCAATCAACAATTATCCATTATCAAGGCCAACATACAGTATATGGGCTATGGTTATGTAAAGGATAAGCATGATGTGGTACCACCGGTATTGATAAATTTCTGGGCTTTCCGTGTCATGGTAGGAATGGGATGTTTGTTCATTTTGTTCTTCGGGGTACTAACAATAATATCATTCCGCGACTATGACATCAGTGGCCTACCGGCTTGGCACTATTGGGTAGCTATCGCATTAGTACCTCTAGCCTATATTGCATCAGAGAGTGGATGGTTGGTGGCTGAGTTTGGACGACAGCCATGGACCATTCAGGACATGTTACCCACATGGGTGGCTGTCAGCGATGTCAGCGGCAATGCCGTTGCACTCACTTTCTGTATTTTCCTGTTCTTGTTCACGCTGATGCTGGCGGTGGAAATCAATATTCTATTGAAGCAGATCCAAAAGGGACCGGAGCGTGAGAATTGACAATTGAAAAATGATAATTGAGAATTGCTATGACATACAGTTTCTTACAGCATTATTGGTGCTTTGTGGTTGCACTATTGGGTGCACTGCTTGTATTCCTGCTATTTGTTCAAGGAGCCAATTCCGTGGCTCGCAGTTTGGGTTGGACGGACGAGGGACGCCGTTTGGTTTATAATTCTACGGGGCGTAAGTGGGAGTTCACTTTTACCACACTCGTCACATTCGGCGGAGCCTTCTTCGCCTCCTATCCGCTATTCTACTCGACATCGTTTGGCGGAGCCTATTGGTTATGGATGCTGATTCTATTTACGTTTGTGATGCAGGCCGTCAGCTATGAGTTCCAGAATAAGATCGGCAATTTCCTTGGCCCACGAACATTCCAGTTCTGCCTAACGCTGAACGGTATTGTAGGTCCTTTGTTACTGGGCGGAGCTGTTGCTACATTCTTCGAGGGCTCTAATTTCATTGTCGAGAAAAATAACATGATTGACGCAACGGCTTTGACACCTATCATCTCACGCTGGACCAATGCATCACACGGATTGGACGCACTGCTCAATCCGTGGGTTCTTGTCTTCGGTTTCGCCGTTGTATTCCTGGCACGAGTATTGGGTATTCTCTATATAATAAATAATGTGGACGACGAGGATATCCGTTCACGTGGTTCGGTACGACTAGTTGGCGCAGCCATCCCGTTCGTCATCCTTTTCGTAGCATATTTGGTGCATCTACTCGTAAAAGATGGCTTCGCATACACGGACGAGGGTGTCATCTTTATGGAACAATTCAAGTATCTCCATAACCTATTGGAGATGTGGTATCTGCTCGTGACCTTACTCATCGGTGTTGTTCTCGTGTTATATGGCATCGGTCGCACTATCACATCACCAAAATACATAAGCGGCATCTGGCCAGCCGGCATCGGCACCGTCCTGGCAGTCTTGGCTTTACTGCTCACATCGGCATGGAACCATACAGCGTATTATCCTTCAACAGCCGACCTTCAGTCGTCGCTAACTATGGTCAATTCGTGTTCCAGCGAATTCACACTGCGCACCATGTTCTACGTTTCGCTGCTCGTCCCATTCGTTCTGGCTTACATCGTTTATGCCTGGCGAGCCATCGACAAGAAAAAACTTACTAAGGAAGAAATAAAAACAGAGCATTCATATTAAACATGACACCTACAGAATTACGCAACCAACGACTGGGCCAAAAGATGATAAAGCATCTTGAGCGCCGTCATTTCGATGCCTATTACTGCGCAACAGGAAAAGAGGCTACAGAAAAAGTGATCCTGCTGATTCCCGACGGAAGCAGCGTAACGTGGGGCGGCACTATGACTGTCCGTAACTTGGGCATACCTGAGCTACTGAAACAGCGCGGCACTCTTGATGTATGGGACCGCGACACCGTTGAGACACCAGAAGAGAAACAGGAAATGTATCATCGCGCCTTCCATGCCGACTACTACCTCAGTTCAGCCAATGCCATCACCGAGGACGGTGTCATTGTGAACATCGACGGCAACGGCAATCGCGTGGCAGCTATCACCTGGGGCCCTCAACACGTCATCTTCGTCATAGGAATGAACAAGGTAACTCAAGACGCCGAAGCAGCCCTGAAAAGGGCTCGCTCGACAGCCAGTCCTATCAATGCAGCCCGCTTCGACATCAACACCCCATGCCAGATTGACGGTCAGTGTCACAACTGCAATTCACCGCAGAGTATCTGTAACTACATCCATTTCTTGCGCAACAGCAGCAAACCTGGTAGAATCATCGTCATCTTAGTAGGCGAAACTCTTGGTTATTAGAAAGTGAGCAATACAAAGAAAATCTCAAATAAATTTGGTTTTTCATTTGGTTTGCACTAACTTTGCCCCTCGTTATGATAGTTTGTATTGCTGAGAAGCCCAGTGTGGCAAAAGATATAGCCCGTATTATCGGGGCAACAAATGCCCACGACGGGTACATGGAAGGAAATGGTTATCAGGTGACGTGGACATTCGGTCATTTGTGTACGCTTAAGGAGCCCCACGACTATACTCCCATGTGGAGGACATGGAGATTGTCGTCACTTCCTATTATCCCCGAACGTTTCGGCATCAAACTCATCGACCAGCCCAGCATAAAAAAGCAGTTCTCCATCATTGAGAGCCTCATGCAGAAAGCTGAACGCATTGTCAATTGTGGTGACGCCGGACAGGAGGGAGAACTCATTCAGCGTTGGGTGATGCAGAAAGCAGGTGCCAAATGTCCAGTCAGCCGACTCTGGATATCGTCAATGACGGACGAGGCTATCAACGAGGGGTTTTCGCAACTCAAAGACCAAGCTGACTACCAACCACTCTACTTGGCAGGACTTTCGCGAGCTATCGGCGACTGGTTACTCGGCATGAACGCCACCCGACTCTATACTCTCAAATACGGGCAGAACCGACAGGTGCTATCAATCGGACGCGTTCAGACACCAACCCTCGCACTCATTGTCAACCGGCAAAAGGAAATAGAGAACTTCAAGCCCGAGCCATATTGGGTGCTGGCTACTGTCTATCGCGACACTACATTCACAGCCACCAAAGGGAAATTCACATCCAAGGAAGAGGGCGAACAAGCCTTCCAAACTATTGAGGGAAAACCTTTTACCGTCACCAAAGTCGAAAAGAAAGAAGGTAAGGAACAGCCCCCACAGCTCTATGACCTCACCACACTGCAGGTTGAATGTAACCGCAAGTTTGGCTTCTCTGCCGAAATGACGCTCAATCTCATACAGTCGCTTTACGAAAAAAAATTCACCACTTACCCCCGTGTCGACACCCAATTCCTCTCGGACGACATTTATCCAAAATGTCCGCAGACACTCAACGGACTTTACCTGACTAAGTTTGCAGGTCAAGCACCCTATGCGGACTTCATCAAGACCATCGGTGGAAAATCCTTGAAAAAATCGAAACGCGTCTTCGACACATCCAAAGTGACTGACCACCATGCCATCATCCCTACCGGTGTGATACCACAAGGGTTATCTGATGCCGAACAAAAAGTATTCGACCTCGTAGCACGTCGCTTCATCGGTGTATTCCTGCCAGATTGTAAGTTCTCTACCACCACTGTTCTTGGCGAAGTAGACGGCATTGAGTTTAAGGTGACTGGTAAGGAAATTTTGGAACCTGGATGGCGTATCGTCAGAGAAAAAGGTTCTGAAAACTCGGAAAATACTGATAACCCGGAGAAAGCCGACGAGGAGCGCACACTTCCCACCTTCGTCAAAGGCGAGACAGGTGACCACCAGCCAACTCTCACTGAGAAATGGACCACTCCCCCGCCTTATTACAACGAAGCCTCACTGCTCCGTGCCATGGAAACCGCTGGTAAGTTTGTTGAAGACGAAACTCTGCGCGCAGCCATGAAAGAAAACGGCATCGGACGCCCATCGAGCCGAGCCAGCATCATCGAAACCCTCTTCAAACGCCACTATATTAAGCGCGACAAGAAACGACTCATAGCAACACCTACAGGCATTGAGCTCATTGACCTCATCCGCGAAGAGCTCCTAAAGAGTTGTGAACTCACTGGTATCTGGGAAAAGAAACTCCGTGACATCGAGCATCAACAATACGATGCCCAACAGTTTATCGAGGAACTCAAAGCGCAAGTCACTGAGATTGTTCGCGACGTTATGGTAGACAACAGCAATAGACGTGTCACCGTCCTCACCGATGCCGAACTCAAGAAAGTCAAGTCAGCTAAAACTGAAAAAAAGCCCAAGTCGGCAGTCAACGCCAAACATACAAGTCAAAACTCCCAACTAAAACCAAACGACAGCATCATCGGACAGCCCTGCCCCCTTTGCGGCAAAGGTCACATCATCAAAGGCAGGACAGCTTATGGATGCTCCGATTACCAACACTGCTCTTGGCGCCTCCCTTTTGAAAAGTAACAACACATCGTGGAATCCGAAAAGGAAATTATAACAAAAATTCGTACGAATTATTTTGTAGTTTGACGGCTTCTTCGTATCTTTGTCGAAAATTATCACTATTAACAACAAATAAAAGACATGAATGACAAACGCTATGGCCATTTCGACGACCAACATCGCGAGTATGTGATTACTGACCCAAAGACGCCGTGGCCTTGGATTAACTATCTGGGCAACGAGGATTTCTTCTCACTCATCTCCAATACTGCTGGAGGTTATTCTTTCTATAAAGATGCCAAATTCCGCCGTATCACCCGCTATCGCTACAACAACGTACCGATGGATAATGGCGGACGCTACTTTTACATTAACGACAACGGCAACATCTGGAATCCTGGATGGAAACCTTGCAAGACGCCATTGGATTTCTACGAGTGCCGTCACGGCATGAGCTACACCCGCATCACTGGTCGTAAGAACGGCATTGAAGCCAGTGTACTCTTCTTCGTTCCACTGAACACCTTTGCCGAAGTACAAAAGCTGACACTGACCAACCAAAGCAACGAAACAAAAAAACTGAAACTCTTCTCGTTCGAAGAGTGGTGTTTGTGGAATGCTGCTACTGACATGGAGAATTTCCAGCGTAACTTCTCTACAGGAGAAGTCGAGATTGAGGGTAGCACCATCTATCACAAGACAGAATATCGCGAGCGTCGCAACCACTATGCTTTCTACCATGTGAATGCGGAGATTCAGGGTTTCGACACTGATCGTGAGACCTTCGTAGGACTCTATAACGAGTTTGCCAATCCTGATGCTGTTGTCGAGGGAAAGCCACGCAATAGTCATGCACACGGATGGAGTCCCATTGCCTCGCATTATATTGAGGTAGAGTTGAAGGCCGGTGAGTCGAAAGACTTCATCTTTCTGCTGGGATATGTCGAGAACGAACAGGACAAGAAGTTCGTAGCTCCACAAGTCATCAACAAGGAGAAGGCACATGCTATTATCGAGAAGCTGAACACCACGGAGAAGGTGGACAAAGCGTTTGCTGAACTCGGTGAATATTGGGATGCCTTGCTTAATATCTATAAGGTGAACACCGGTAACGACAAGCTGGACCGCATGGTAAACATCTGGAACCAGTATCAGTGTATGGTCACCTTCAACTTCTCACGTTCTGCCAGTTTCTTCGAGAGTGGTGTAGGACGTGGCATGGGTTTCCGCGATTCAAATCAGGACTTGGTGGGCTTTGTTCATCAGATTCCACCACGTGCCCGTCAGCGAATCATCGACATTGCTTCTACTCAGTTCCCTGACGGAGGTTGCTACCACCAGTATCAGCCACTGACTAAGCGAGGCAACAATGACATCGGTGGTGGTTTCAATGACGACCCCTGCTGGCTTATCTTCGGAACTGTTGCTTATATCAAAGAAACAGGCGATTTCTCTATTCTCGACGAGATGGTGCCCTTCGATAACCAGCCTGGTTCTGAGGTAACTCTATTTGAACACTTGAAGGTATCAATGGATCATGTGATTAAGAACCTCGGCCCCCATCAATTGCCATTAATAGGACGTGCAGACTGGAACGACTGTCTGAACTTGAACTGTTTCTCATGGGATCCGAACGAGAGTTTCCAGACCACTGAGAATAAGAGTGAAGGTTCGAAGGCCGAATCACTGATGATTGCCGGACTCTTCGTCGTAACTGCCAAACAGTATGTTGAACTTTGCCAAAAGATTGGCAAGGAAGAGGAGGCTAATCGTATGCAAAAGGCTATAGACGCTATGGTAACAGCTGTAAAGAAAGACGGTTGGGATGGTGAGTGGTATCTCCGTGCCTACGACTTCTTCGGCAACAAGATTGGCTCGAACGAATGTGAGGAGGCCAAGATTTTCATCGAGAGCCAAGGCTGGTGTACGATGGCACAAATTGGTGCAGAAGACGGCATGGTTGCCAAGAGTCTCGACTCGTGCAAGAAATACCTGGAATGCGAACATGGCATGGTGCTCAACAACCCTGCTTTCAGCAAGTATATTTATGAATATGGTGAAATCAGCTCTTACCCAGAGGGCTACAAGGAGAATGCCGGTATCTTCTGTCACAACAATCCTTGGGTCATTATCGGTGAGACGCTGGCAGGCCGAGGTAACGACGCCTGGAACCACTACGCCAAGATTCTACCAAGTTATGTGGAGGAGAAATATCAGACACTGCACAAGGTTGAGCCATACGTAAACTGCCAGATGGTAGCTGGTAAAGATGCTGCCAAGCCTGGCGAGGGCAAGAACTCATGGCTCACAGGTACTGCCGCATGGATGTGGCTTACTGTTTCGCAGTATATCTTAGGCATCAAACCACAGTATGACGGTCTTCAGATTGATCCCTGTCTGCCTACCACTGCGAAGGAATACACCGTTCAGCGTAAGTTCCGTGATGCAGAATACAACATCACCATCAAGAA
>JAEEGI010008624.1_pt1 | contig 22467 bp, 15 predicted proteins | sample 8958751 | NCBI WGS metagenome assembly JAEEGI01 (sample SAMN16246545, study PRJNA631951) | gut metagenome | biome: gut microbiome; feature: rumen; material: KS-attached | host: Bos | place: Iran: Karaj | collected 2018-10 | reverse complement strand
CAGTTCTTTAATCAATTCATACTGTCATCCACAGCATTCCTTGTCAAATTTCAAGACATAGCAGAGAAGAATGTGTAAAAATTTTATTAACAAAAATCCGCAAGCTCACTTAAGAGCCTGCGGATTTATTATATCAGAACAAGTGATTCTCACTTAAAAATCTTTTGGGCAAACATAGTTAGATAGATGCGCCAGTTGCGCCAAATGTGACCGCCGTCGGTCTCGACATATTCGTACTTGTACCCCTTGCTGTCCCAGTAGTTGCGAAGGTCAACGGTACTTTGGTAGAGAAAATCGGTCTTGCCCATTCCCATCCAGTAGAGTTTCGGCTTACTGCCGAACAGTTTTACACTCTGCTGCGCGAAGTCAGGGTCGCTCTTAATCTGCTCGGCAAATGGCTGATTCATATTGAAGTCCTTGCCCAGATGCAGACCGGCAGAGAAGAGTCCGTAATAATCGAACGTGGTTGGATAAAGCAGACTGATGGCGAATGTGTGCCCTCCGCCCATTGACAGACCGCAGACGGCACGCCCGGCACGGTTCTTAACGGTTCGGTAGTTGGCATCGACATACTTTACGATATCCATGAAACTTGCAGGAATGGTAGCAGCGGCAGGCTCGGTCGGTCCAGTTCCTGCGCCACGGAATCCCGGCGTGTACATACCAAACGACCACTCGCCCGGAGCAGCCTGACAGTTTGGATTGCCATTTGGCATTACAACAATCATCGGCTTTGCCTTGCCCGTGGCTATGAGGTTGTCGAGAATCTGGGCGGCTCTGCCAAGTTCGCTCCAAGCATTCTCGTCGCCACCCGAACCATGAAGCAGATACAGGACGGGATATTTTCCACCCTTGTCGTAGCCGGGAGGAGTATAGATTGTCATGCGTCGCTGCATCTTCAACGTAGGACTGTTGTACCACACCTTGCTGAGGTTTCCGTGAGGCACTTCGTTTACTCTGTACAAATCGCCTTTGTCGCCCTTTTCTGCGCTTACAATAAAGATGTTGGTAAACGATACAATATCGCGATTGACATAGATATTTGCAGGGTCTTTCACACCCGTCATTCCGTCTATGTTGAAAGTATAACTGTACATCTCGGGAGACAGTTTGCCCGATGTGTAACTCCACACGCCATTCTTGCCCTCTACAAGTTGGGCAACACCGGGAGCATCGTATGTGCCATAGCCGGGAATCTCGATTGGATTTGTTGGCAGAAAATCACCTGTCACCTCAACCTTTACAGCCTTTGGAGCATAAAGGTTGAAAGTGACCGTGCCATCTTTGTTTACAACCGGAGACTGCACGCTGGCGCTGTTGAACAGTTTCTCCTGAGCCTGAACGGAAAGACTGCACATCGCCGCAAGTGCCAATGTTATTATCGTCCTCATACATCTATCTCTTTAGCAGATTGAGTTTCACCTCTGGTTTCAGCACGTCGTGAACCTTTGTCTGCTGATTCTTGACAGATGCTTTCAGAGTTGTCTTGATGTCCTGAACTGATGCGGCTACGAGGAACTGATATTCGCCCTCGGCAACAACCCACGCCGAAGAAGCCTCATCGAAAGATGCCAAATCGGCAGCGGCAACACTCAGCGTAAGAGTCTCGCTCTCGCCCGGCTTCAGATTCTTTGTCTTGGCATAAGCCTTCAACTCCTTGGCTGGCTTGTTGGCAGCCTTAGAATCTGGAGCTGAGATGTAGAGTTCTACAACTTCCTTGCCTTCGCACTCGCCGCTATTCTTTACTGTAACGGAAACTTCGTAATTATCGCCTTTCTGGGCAATATTTGCATCGCTATACTCAAAAGTAGTATAACTCAGACCAAAGCCGAACGGATAACTTACAGGAACGTTGAACGAGTCGAAATAGCGGTAGCCAACGTAGATGTCTTCCTCGTATTCGGTAAAGTCAACGTTGCGCACATTGCCCTTCTTGCCCTGATTAAGCATGTCGATGCGAGGGTCTTCGTCTATTGGGAAATTCTTTGAAGAATAGGCATCGGTGAACTTCACAGGCCATGTCATGGTGAATTTTCCTGATGGCGACTGCTTGCCGCTGAGTACATCGACAACGCTGTTTCCGCCTTCCTGACCGGCCTGCCAAGCGCAGAGAATGGCATCTGGCAAGTCCTTCCACGATGCTGTCTCTATTACTCCGCCGATATTCAGAAGCACAACCACCTTCTTGTTTGCCTTATGATAGACATCGCACACCTGCTGAAGCAACTGACGCTCCGAAGCGCTCAGATTGAAATCGGCAACCTTGCGGTCGAGGAACTCGCCAGACAAGCGTCCAAGCGTTATTACGGCGATGTCGGCAGTCTCTGCCTGCTTTTTCAGTTCGTCGACAGAGAACAACTTTTCTGCCGGCAGCGGCTGTGGCAAAAACTTAAGGAACATAGCCTTGTCGGGATTGCTCTTTTCCAGTTCCTTGATTTCAGCCTCAGCCTTCTTCTTGATATCGCCAAGATATGTTTCGTAGGCGTTTTTCAGGCTTCCTGAAACTGAGTAGGCGCCGTTATTCAAACCATCGAGAAGCGACACGACGTAAGCGTGATTAACATTGCCAGAGCCTGTTCCGCCGGCAATGAAATCGTAAGATGTATTTCCGTAGAGAGCCACATTCTTTACGGTCTTGGCGAATGGCAGAGCCTTCTCGTTCTTCATCAAGACCATACCTTCGGCAGCAGACTGGCGAGTTACGGCTGCATGAGCCTTCAAATCGGGTTTGTTGCTGAACTGATATCCTTGGAAACGAGGACTTTTCTCAACAAGATTCAGAATACGACTTACGCTGCGGTCGAGGTCGGCCTCGGCAAGTTTTCCGCTCTTCACGCCAGCCACGATACTGTCGAACTGCTCTTTTTTTCCGGGCTGAAGCATATCGTTTCCAGCCCACATCTGCTTGGCGCCGTCTTTTCCGCCAAACCAGTCGGTCATCACCGTGCCTTCGTAGCCCCATTCATCGCGCAGAATGGTTTCTACAAGGTCTTTACTCTCAGAAGAATACACTCCGTTGATGTAGTTATATGAAGTCATCACCGTCCAAGGCTTACTCTCTTTTATGGCAATCTCGAAGCCCTTCAGATAGATTTCGCGCAGGGCACGCTGCGAGATGCGCGCATCGGTATTCATTCGGTTTGTTTCCTGATTATTGGCAGCGAAGTGCTTTATACTTGTTCCGACATCGTTCTTCTGAACGCCTGCGATATAGGCGGCAGCAGTCTTTCCTGCCACAACCGGGTCTTCAGAATAGTACTCGAAATTTCGACCACACAACGGATTTCGCATGATGTTAAGGGCTGGAGCAAGCAGAACATCGGCACCATATTCCTTAACCTCCTCGCCAATGGCCTGACCAACCTCTCCTATCAACTTTGTGTTCCATGTAGAAGCAAGCAGAGTTCCTATTGGGAAATGGGTGCAGTAATATGTGGCTGAATCGCCCTCGCGCTTGGCATCGATGCGCAGTCCGGCAGGACCGTCTGCCAAAACGACAGCAGGGATTCCCAACGAATCGAGCGGATAAGTTGTACCAGCAGCACCGGGAACAATATTACGCGTAGCACCTATAACGGCATTATCGCCAGAGAAACCGGCCATGCCAGTACCAATAACGAAGTGAGCCTTGTCCTCAAGCGACAGTTTGCCCATCACTTCTTCCTGATTGATAGTGTTTTTACTCACCTTGTCGGCAGATGTACAACCCACCATGAGGGCTGCCATGCCGAGCCCGAAAAACATAATCTTCTTCATAAGCTATTATTTAAACAATAATGGTGTGAATTCTGAAAGATAGATGCGCCAGTTGCGCCAGATGTGACCGCCGTCGGTCTCGAGATAAGTGTACTTGTGCTTCTTCGAATCGAGATATGCGCGCAAGTCATTGTTATTCTTGATGAGGAAGTCGGTCTTTCCTATGCCTATCCAGAAGAGTTTAGGCTTCTTGGCAAAGAGGCCGTCAATCTTCGCGTTGCGGTCGGCATAGATTTCGGGATGACCGTTCGTGTCGGGTTGCTGCTGGTCTACGGCAGCAGAAAACAATCCCACATAGTCGAACAAATCAGGGTTGTTTATACTGATGAAGAGGCTGTGGAAACCGCCCATCGACAATCCGGCGATGGCGCGATTACCTTTGTCCTTCTTCACTCGATAGTTTTTCTCAATAAACTTCACAACGTCGGGGAAAGCCGTTTCGAAACTGCCCTCCATCGTCTTCGGAAGCATCATTGTAGGAACGCGGAACCCCTCGCTTGTCTCGCCCGGACAAGCCTCCTGCGAGATGTTGCCGTTGGTCATAACAACAAGCATCGGCTTAGCCTTGCCCTGTGCAATAAGATTGTCAAGAATCTGGGCAGCACGACCGAGCTCGCTCCAAGCATTCTCGTCGCCGCCAATTCCGTGCAGCAGATAGAGCACAGGATATTGCTTTCCACTGGTCTCGTAGCCTGCCGGAGTGTAGACCGTCAGACGACGAGTCAAGCCAGCCGTAGGACTGTCGTACCACACCTTGCTCACCGTTCCGTGAGGCACTTTGTTAACCTTGTAGAGGTCGGCACGCTTGTCGCCTCCAATCAGCAGCACACTAAAGAGATTGTTGATGTCGCGGATATTATAGACGTTAAGCGGGTCGATGATTTTCACGCCGTCAACAATCATGTTGTAGGTATAAAGTTCGGGCTTCAGAGGCTCGGTAGTATAACTCCAGACACCCTTGTCATTCTTCACAAGGTCTACCACGCCCGGCATGTCGTAGGTATTGCCTTGGTATTCCACCTTCTTTGCAGGCAGCATATCGCCCGTAATCTGCACCTTCTGTGCATCAGGAGCAATAATGTTAAACGTAACGCTATTGTCGGCATGAACATCCGGAGATGCCACCTGCGGCCCTTGTCCCCAGCTAAGGTTCTGCTGAGCCTGTGCTGCCATTACCATAATGCAAAAGGCAGCCGATATTAAAAGTTTTTTCATGGTTTTGTTTGATATTTTTACGTTTGAATTTATTTTAATGCGAGTTCTGCAACACAAGAGATTTCAAAAAAGGTAAACCTCGCTATTTGTATTGTTATAGTTGAAAAACAAGTTGGTTACAATATAGATATGCAATAATCACCAATGACAAAGCTACGATTTTTTTCTGTACTACGAATAAAAAAGACAAAAAAAATGAACCGCTAAATTGGAAATATTTTTCGTTTGCCTTAACAGAGCTGATGCAGAAAGTCCAAAAGCAGCAGAGTAAGCACCGATATCAACTATGCCATCAGATAAAAAACGACGTTTTGGCTGTCATTTACAAAAAAAAATATATATTTGTTCCCAAATTCAATGTATTATTAAGAAATTGCGTTCAGTCGTGCAAAAATCCGAATTGCAAAAGCCTTTGAGTTTTTTGCAACAACAGCCAAGCCATTATGCCATTTATATGGCACAATGCGCAAAAGTCAATTGTCAAATCTCAACTTTTTTATGTACAGTAACACTTCAGATTCATTTTGAAATATGGCAACAAATCATCATTACACAGGCTTAACCGACGCTCAGGTGCTCGAAAGCCGCGCTAAGTATGGAACAAACGTACTTACTCCGCCAGAGGAGACGTCTTTCTGGCAACAGATTAAAGACTGTATGCATTTCTGGCTGCTGAAAGTGTATCTCGTAATTTCAGCAATCACGGCACTTGCAGCCACAGTATTGCCTCTCGCTGGTATCTACAACCACGAAGGACTATGGATTGCACCAGTCCTGTCATTCATTCTCTCCAGTCTTACATATCTCGTAACTTTCCTTGGTGGCAAATGGAACGAAAAAGAAGAGGAATTCGACATCGACTCACTATATACTATTTTGCTCTTTGCGCTTCTTCTTTCTGGCTCTATTGCCTTCTACAACGGAGTTTATGGAGGCGTTGAGGGCTGGGAGCCCTATCTTGAACTGATTGGTATTGCTGCGGCTGTGCTTTTGGCAACAACGGTAGCACACATCCTCGAATCGCAGAACGAAAAAACATTCAAGAGTCTTAACAAGGACAACGACAACACTCTTGTGCACGTAATACGCAACAACAACGTATGCGATGTGCCAAGAAAAGACATCGTTGTTGGCGATATCGTTTTGCTTGAAACTGGTGCCGAGATTCCAGCAGATGCAGAACTTCTCGAATGTATGAACCTCACTGTAAACGAATCGTCGCTGACAGGTGAGCCTCTTTGTGCCAAGACCACAAATTCTGAGGATTTTGACAAGGATGCTACCTACCCTTCAAACCACATCATGAAAGGCTGTACGGTTATGGAAGGCGACTGTGTTGCCAAAGTCTTTGCCGTTGGCGATGCTACCGCCTGCGGTAAGGTATTCGAGGCGGCTCAGGTAAAGGACGGAGAGGCTACTCCTCTTAGCGAAAAACTTGACGAACTTGCAGGTCTCATCACCAAAACAAGTTACGGTCTGGCAATACTCATCGTGCTTGGCAGACTTGTACGCCATGCCATCATGCTTCTGGGAACAAACTTCCTTACGTTAGCCGGATACCTTGTAGGCTCATTGGCTATTGCAGCCGCTGTTTACTTCGGTCTTAACAAAAAGAAGAACGAAGACAATGAAGAGAAAGTGGAATTGTGGCAGGTTCTTGCATTCATGATTATTCCTATAATCGGAATCTTCATATACTTTGCAACCGAAGCCTCTGGCGACATGAACTGGCCTGTATTCATACAATATGCCTTAGACACCGTAATGATTGCAGTTACTCTTATCGTGGTTGCCGTTCCTGAAGGATTGCCGATGGCTGTTACGCTAAGTCTGGCATTCAGTATGAAGAGACTGATGAAACAGAACACTCTGCCTCGCACCATGCACGCTTGCGAAACGATGGGTGCCGTTTCTGTTATCTGCTCTGATAAAACAGGAACTCTTACACAAAACCAGATGAAGGTTGTTGGCACAGTGTTCCCTGAGCTGAACAATCAGGAACTAACCGACGATAAATTCTCTTCACTCCTGAAAGAGTGTATCGCCATAAACACGACAGCCAACCTCGACTTTGCCGACACAAGCAAAATTAAGGCTATCGGTAACCCAACCGAAGGTGCTCTTCTTCTGTGGCTGAACAACCACGGAGTTAACTATCTCGACATTCGCGAATCGCTTTCTGTCATAGACCGTTTGCAGTTCACTACCGAACTGAAATATATGGCAACAATCGTTAAATCAGAAGTTACCGGAAAGCGCGTTGTTTACGTCAAGGGTGCTCCGGATATCCTTATGAGCCTCTGCAACATAACAGATGACGAGATAAAGAACTACAACGAAAAACTGGCTGAATATCAGAGTCATGCCAACAGAACCCTTGCTTTTGCATACAAGGAGTTGAACGATACTGACGACATCTTTACAAACGGCAGACTGAACATCAACGACTTGAACATGATGGGCATTGTGGGCATTGAAGACCCTGTCCGCACAGATGTGCCAGCAGCCATCGCCGACTGTCTGAATGCAGGAATACAAGTAAAGATTGTAACTGGTGATGCTCCAGGAACAGCCAAGGAGATTGGCCGTCAGCTCGAACTGTGGAAGCCTGAAGATACCGACGAGAACATTCTTATCGGTACAGACCTCGCATCTATGTCTGACGAGGAACTGAAAAACCGTCTTCCTAAGGTTAAGATTATCTCACGCGCCCGACCAAACGACAAAGAGCGTGCGGTACGCATTCTGAAAGAACTGAATTATATCGTAGCCGTTACAGGAGACGGTACAAACGATGCTCCAGCCCTTAACGCTGCCAACGTTGGTCTGTCTATGGGCGACGGTACAGCCGTAGCAAAGGAGGCAAGCGATATGACTATCATCGACAACTCATTCAGCACAATTGCAAATGCCGTGATGTGGGGACGTTCGCTCTACAAAAACATCAAGCGTTTCATCTTGTTCCAGATGACAGTAAACGTTGCTGCATGTCTCATCGTTGCCATCGGAGCATTCATCGGAGAAGAATCGCCTCTTACAGTTACTCAGATGCTTTGGGTAAACCTGATTATGGATACGTTTGCAGCACTAGCATTGGCGTCTCTGCCTCCGACAAAGAAGGTGATGGAAGACAAGCCACGCTCTGTTTACGAGCATATCCTTAACGGCATGGGAACAGGAATTCTTGGCGTTGGCGGCTTATTTACTGCTGTCTTGCTCGGAATCTGCATTTACTTCCAGCACACTGATATTGTTTGCCTTGCCGACATCTTCAACGGTAATGCCGCATGGGGCGAGAACAACGGTTTGTCGTCATACGAACTTGGACTGTTCTTCACTATTTTCGTAATGCTCCAGTTCTGGAATCTCTTCAATGCAAAGGCATTCATGACAAGCGACTCGGCCTTCAAAGGCATATCATGGAGTAACACAAAATGGTTCATCATCATTGCCATCGTTATATTTGCAGGTCAGGTTCTGATAACCGAGATGCCGGGTCTGCAAGAGATGTTCAATGTTGCCAGAGGCGGTATCAAGGTTATAGACTGGCTGATTATCGTCGGTGCAACATCTTTGGTGCTATGGGTTGGTGAAATCATCAGACTATTCAAGAAATAGCACCTCAAAAAGAATACAACAAATGGTGCATCCCTAAGTTTTACGACTTAAAGATGCACCATTGTTATAAATAAACTGCACGTTTCTAAAATTATCTGCCTACAACAAACTTCTTTCCGTTACTTATGTATATTCCGGGCTGAAGGTTTCTACCATCAACCTTCTTTCCGTCAAGGCTATAGACGGCTAGAGATGTGGCATCGTCGTGCAGCACAGGGCTTTCTACCGCAGTTGACTGCAATTCACTTATGGCATCGCGGATTCCGTCCATCATGTACGAGTTGTAGATTGTCAGGTTTGCACGGTTTATGATGGTCATGGAGTTTTCGCCAAGACTGTTGGTGTCCCATGCAAAAGGCACGATGCCGCGCTCCATGCAGAGTTTGTTCATAAACTTGTAGTAGTAGCGTATCGAGGCGTTGTGCTTGTCCTGACTCTCGCCACTGCCCGTTATTTTTCGCCAGATTACTCCGTATTCGCCGTTTATTACCGGAATACCTTTGTCTACGAACGACTGCTTTAGCTGGTTGGCAATCGTTGTCATGGCTGCTTCCTCGCCCCAAGTGGCGTTATGCTTCGAGCCGCTAACATGATTCTCGCTGCCCCAGTAGTAGAACATATTGCCCCAGCTGGCATCTTCGGTCATTCCCCAGAAATTCCACGGATAGTAGAAGTGAATCTCAACGGCAAGCTTGTTGCCAACGGGGTCAGACGGCATATTGTCTGTCATCCAGTTGCAAGTCTTCTCGGCATCGGTCGAAGGACCTTGAACAACCAACAGTCTGCGAGCGTTGTTTCCGCCAGTTGCTCGTACAGCATCGATAAAAACCTGTTCATACTCAATTAGATTAGTCATCTGCGACGAATTTGCTACAGACGGCTCGTTTAGTCCGGCAAAGACCAGATGCTCGTCGTAGTCCTTGAACGTGTTGGCAATCTGCGTCCAGATGGCATCGAGCACCGCCTTGTTCTTCTCCTTGTCTGCGCCCGTTGCCGTAATATTTTCTTCGAGCCAGCCGCCGTCCCAATGGTCGTTCAGAACAACGTAGAGTCCATCGTTTATGCAATAATCAACGACCTCCTTCACCCTCGCCATCCATTCGGGATCGATGGTGTATGTTGAGGCATCGCTGATGTGTCCGTAAACCCATGCGCACGGTATTCTGACAGAGCGGAATCCGCACGATTTTACATAGTCTATTATCTCCTGCGTTGTGGTTGTTCCCTGCCACGCCGTTTCGGAATCCAGACCGCCGGCATTGCTGAACGTCGTCACCGGATTGTCTCCCCAAGTAACGGCAGCCTCCATTGTGTTGCCCAGATTCCAGCCCGGCATCATCTCCGATGCTATTTCGGTAGCTGTCTTGTCGAGTCCGTCCTGTGCCTTTGCCGATGTCATCGTCAGCAGCAAGCCTATCAGTATCAGTGTTTTTCTCATCTCTGTTAGAATTATCTGTTAACAAAATCCATGAAATCAGCCACTTGCTGCTGCAACTCCGCCTTCTGCGAATCGTCGAGAATAACCTTGTCCGAAGTCCACGCCTCAACGTTGACCGCCAATCCCACTTGATTCTCCATCACCTCTGCCCCGATGAACTGAAGGAGCGAGGTTAGTTTCGCGCGGCAGTCTTTCGTCTTGTTCTTTCCGCCAATTCCGGTTACGGCAATCTTGCTGCCGCGAATGGCTGTGGCACTGTCGCGCTCCTGAGTCATAGGACGAGAAAGCCAGTCGAAGAGATTCTTCACCAACGAAGGATAGCTGTAGTTGTACTCTGGTGTGAAAACCCAGATGGCATCAGCCTCCGTTATCTGCTTGCGCACGCGGGCAACCGACGGAGGAGTTGGGAACTCAATATCCTGATTCACAAAGGGAATGTCGGCATAATCGAGTTCAGAGACCTGCACTTTTCCGTCGAGCAAAGTCTTTACAAACTCGCTCACCTGCCGGTTGAAACTCTGCTTTCGAAACGAGCCAACAACAAATAACACTTTTTTCATAATGAATAGATTTTTAATAGTTTAATATCAGTAATTCATCTCGCTGCAAATATATACTTTTTATCAAGATATTTCAAATTTGCTGATGATATTATTCGGATTTTTCGGCAATGAAAGAGTCGTTTTTTACAAAAATTGTCTAATTTTACGCATCAAAAAAAACAATAATTATGGGATGGGATGTTGTACAAATAGGATTAAGGCACAATTTGCCGATAGACGACCCTTTCGAGATGGCAAACGAGGTTGCAAAGAGAATGAATCGAAATATCAGACTCGTTTGTTGGAATGATTTCGAACTCGACAAGTCTAATAACATTGTCCGACATGACTTCGATTACGACCTTATTGAACTTGGAGAAATAAAAGTGAACAACTCGTCTGACTATCTGCAAATGATGGATTCAAATTACAAGGCGAAACAAATTGCCGACACGTTGGGCTTTGAGAAAGTACGCAAGCTGTCGCAGTACTGCGGTTCGGCAAAATCACTGCTCCGCGATCTTGACTACCATCGTTACGATATTGAAGACGAAGAACTTCAGATTAGCGTTTACAACGAAAACGTTGACCTTGACGTTTTCGTTGTTGGAAGATGGAACGCATGGAGAAACGCATTTCATCAGATAAATATGCTTGACGAATGTACTGAATGGTTGCGAAATTACCACATGCAGATATACGAACGGGCAAGACTGTTTGGCTGCAACGAAGTGATAATCTGCTCAGACCAAGGTCCTACCGAGCAAATTTACAACAATTTGGAGCTTTCGGCAGACGATTTACTGAAATATGCACGTTCGCGCCAATATATGAAAAACGAAAGTTGGCAGACAACATCAGACAAAGAAAGATGGGAAAAACATGCAAAACAAATCACGTTCGCATCGTTTCTCAGAAACGAAACAAAGTTAGACGACGAAGATTTCGTAGAGGTTGTATACGATGACTTCAGCGACATCATCAATTCGCATAAATCATAATACATCCACAACACAGAAAAAACAGATTTCTTCCCAAAACTGTCGTTTTTATCCATGCGCAAAATGGCTTCTTAAAAATTTTATCCTTAAATTTGCAGACAAAAAACATCAGTAATGGAATATATGTCACAAGAAGGCTACGACAAACTTGTAGCCGAACTATACCAATTAGAACACGTTGAATACCCAAAGGTAAAGGAAGCACTCGTTGAGGCTCGCGAGAAGGGAGACCTTAGCGAGAATTTCGAGTATCATGCCGCAAAGCGAGAGCAGGCAAAGCTGATAAGCCGTATCCGCTTTAAGCAGAGAGTGCTTGAACATGCCAGAGTCTTAGACTCGCAGAAACTGAATTCCGACACCGTAGGACTGCTTAACACCGTAGATATCACCAATCTCGGAAACAACGGCAAGATTAGTTACACCATCGTAAGCCCTCACGAGGCAAATATTCAGGAAAAGAAGATTTCGATAAAATCGCCTATCGCTCAGTCTCTCTTAGGAAAGAAAGTAGGCGACGTGGTAGAGGTTAAAGTCCCTGCCGGAACAATGCAACTGCGAATAGACGACATAAAGTTGTAACAGCACAATGAATGTAGCACTATGATTTGGAAGAAAGACGGATTTCAAGGCGAACGCAGCGTTATTCTGCCGCCGGCACTCGTCGGGATGGAAGAAGACGACGAACTGTGCCAGAGTCTGTTCATCACCGACATAGGCTACTACCCTCGCGCAGAGCACCATCACCGCGCAAGGCAGCAGGGAGCCGACCAATACGTGCTTATCTATTGCGTTGACGGCAACGGATTCTTTGCGGTAGACGGCAAGCGTCACGAGGTGGAGAAGAACCAGTTCTTTGTGCTGCCCATAGGCAAGCCGCACGAGTATGGGGCTGCCGAGAATGCCGACGGCTACTGGACTATCTACTGGCTGCACTTTCGCGGAACGTGCGCCCACATCTTTGCCGAAGGGGCAGCCACGCCGCAGTCGGTAGACGTTACGATGAACTCGCGCATAGGCGACCGCATAAACATCTTCGAGGAGATAATGTCTACCCTGCACCTTGCCAACGGAATAGACGACCTCCGCTATGCCAGCAGTCTGCTACACTATTTTCTGGCATCTATGCGGTATCTGTCGCAGTTCCGACGGAAATCTGCCCCTGCCACCGGCTCAAAAGAGGGCTTCGACATCGTAGAACTTGCCATTCACTTTATGAGCGAGAATATCGAGAATCGCATCAGCATAAACGATGTACTGCGATATGTGGGCTATTCGCAAAGCCATTTTTCAAGAGAATTCAAGAAGAAGACCGGGCTGAGTCCGCTGGCTTTCATCAACAAGATGAAGGTTGAGCGGGCATGCCATCTGCTTATTTCTACCACTATGAAAATCAACATGATATGCTACAAAGTGGGCATTGACGACCCGCTCTATTTCTCGCGTATGTTCTCTAAAGCCGTGGGCATGTCGCCGCTTGAATACAGAAAGAAGAACAGCACCAGGAAATAGCATTTTTACATAATTCAGCCTAAAACTTGCAATGATAAAATAGTCCATATTCTTTGACAGAAAAGTACATATTTTTATTTGTGCAGATAATTTATATTTGCAACAATATTATAACCTTTAATTACCGTGTTAACATGAATAAAGATAGTAATACTTTTCTGTATTTCGTCTGTATGGTGTCGGCTATGGGCGGACTGCTCTTTGGCTACGACTGGGTGGTGATTGGCGGTGCAAAGCCTTTCTACGAGTTGTATTTTGGCATAGCCGAATCGCCTGTTATGCAAGGCGTTGCCATGACTACGGCGTTGATTGGATGCCTTGCCGGAGCAATGGTTGCCGGTGCTCTTGCCGACCGCTACGGCAGAAAGCCTCTGCTCACCACATCGGCGGTGCTGTTTACCGTGTCGGCAATAGGAACAGGGCTGTTCAACGACTTCACGCTGTTTAACATTGCGCGCTTCATCGGCGGCGTGGGAATTGGCGTGGCATCGGCATTGTCGCCTGTCTACATAGCCGAGGTCAGCCCGGCACCGATTCGCGGCAGAATGGTGTCGCTAAACCAGATGACCATCGTGCTCGGAATCCTTGGTGCACAGGTGGTTAATATGCTTCTGGCAAAAGATACATCGGTGGCAGAGCATCAGACTTGGAACATTGAATGGGGCTGGCGATGGATGTTCTGGGCAGAAACCGTTCCGGCGGCTCTGTTCCTCGCCATGAGTCTGTTCATTACCGAGAGTCCGGTGTTTCTGAGGATGAAGACCGAGAAGTCGGAAACGCACGAGAAAGAGGCTGGGCTGAGCGAGGTATTTCAGCGCAAATACTGGAAGGTGCTGCTGCTCGGACTTGTCATAGCCGTGTTCCAGCAATGGTGCGGCACGAACGTTATCTTCAACTACGCTCAGGAGATTTTTGCCGGGGCTGGCTTTGATGTCGACGGAATGTTCATCAACATAGTCATAACGGGCATTGCCAACGTGGTGTTTACCGTCGTGGCTCTTTACACCATCGAGAAGTGGGGACGCCGCACGCTTATCCTTATTGGCGCAAGCGGACTGGGTCTCATCTACCTCACGCTCGGAACGTGCTACTTCTTCGAGGTTAAGGGCTTTATGATGGTGGCGCTGGTGGTGATGGCCATATCGGTATATGCCATGACGCTCGGACCTGTTACATGGACGCTTCTGGCTGAGATATTCCCTAACCGCATACGCGGCGTGGCTATGGCTACATGCACCTTCGCGCTCTGGGTGGGCTGCTGCACGCTCACCTTCTCGTTCCCGTCGATGAACGCGGCACTTGGCAGCAGCGGCACATTCTGGATTTACAGCGGCATCTGTCTCTGCGCCTTCATCTTCCTTCTGAAGAGATGTCCCGAGACAAAGGGACAGAGTCTGGAAGAACTTGAAAACAAACTGATAAACAAATAATTAAGATATTATCATGGTAAAAGTCTGGAGAGATATCATAACGATTCCTACATACGAGGTTGGAAAGCCAGAGAAGAACCCTATGTTCTTGGAGAAACGAGTCTATCAGGGTTCGAGCGGAGTGGTATATCCCTACCCCGTCATCGAGTCGATAAGCGACGAGAAGACCGACAAGGACTATCAGGCTATCTGGCTCGAAAACGAATACATTAAGGTGATGGTTCTGCCCGAGCTTGGCGGTCGCGTGCAGATGGCATACGACAAGATTAAGAAGCGTCACTTCATCTACTACAACCACGTTGTAAAACCAGCTCTCGTGGGCTTGGCTGGTCCGTGGATTAGCGGCGGCATTGAGTTCAACTGGCCTCAGCATCACCGTCCAACAACCTTCATGCCCGTAGATACCTGCATAGAAGAAGGCGACGACGGCAGCATAACGGTTTGGGTTAGCGAGATGGAAAAGATGTTCCATCAGAAGGGAATGGCTGGCTTCACGCTGCGTCCGGGATGCGCCTATCTTGAGATAAAGGGAAGGCTATACAACCGCACCGACGTGCCTCAGACTTTCCTTTGGTGGGCAAACCCTGCCGTAGAGGTGAACGATGCCTACCAGAGTGTATTTCCGCCCGACATAAACGCGGTTTTCGACCACGGAAAGCGTGCCGTAAGCAGTTTCCCTATTGCCACTGGAACGTACTACAAGATGGACTATTCGGCTGGCGTTGACATTTCGAACTACAAGAATATATATGTGCCGACATCTTACATGGGCGTAAACTCGCGCTTCAACTTCGAGGGCGGATACGAGAATGACACGCAGGCTGGAATGTTGCACGTTGCGTCGCATCACTTCTCGCCGGGAAAGAAGCAATGGACGTGGGGAAACGGTGATTTCGGACGCGCATGGGACAGAAATCTGACGGATGAGATAATTGACAATTCACAATTGACAATGGACAATGGGCAGTTGGCAATTCACAATTCACAACTGACAGTTGACAATGAGGCGGCCTCGGACAGCGATGGCGATGAATTCAGTTTTTCTGCCATAAAAGAGCAGCTCAGACCGGGATTCCGTCCTTACATCGAACTGATGGCTGGCGTCTATACCGAGAATCAGCCTGACTTTGCATGGCTCATGCCATACGAGGAGAAGACGTTCACGCAGTACTTTATGCCGTATCGCGAGCTGGGCGTTGTAAAAGAGGCTTCAAAAGACCTCATTTTCAACATAAACGAGGCTGGCAGCGGAAAAGTTGAGTTCAAACTATTTGCAACGAACAAGCAGAATGTCAGTCTGATTCTGCGCAACGACAACGGCGAGGTTTACTACGCAAAAGATGTCACTCTGTCGCCCGAGAATGTGCTTGTCGAGACCGTCGATGTTAAGGGCGCGAAGTTCGGCGAGATAACATTCGAGGCTGTAAAGACATTCGTCTATGGCAAGCGCACTGTTCTCTGCTGGCATGCCGAGGACGATGAGATTCGTCCTATCCCAGACAGCGCAGAGGCAGCCCTTCTGCCCGAACAGATTAAGACTAACGAGCAGCTCTACCTCACCGGTCTGCACTTGGAGCAGTACCGCCACGCCACATGGCAGGCAACAGACTACTACGAGGAGGCTCTACGCCGCGACCCTAACGACATCCGTTGTCTTAACGCTCTCGGTCTGTGGTACATACGCAAGGGGCGTTTTGCCAAAGCCGAGGATTATCTGCGCAAGGCTGTCAGACCGTCGCAGAAGCGCAACCCTAACCCTTACGACGGCGAGCCTATTTACAATCTCGCTCTCGCGCTGAAATATCAGGGCAAAACAGCAGAGGCTTACGAACTGTTCTGGAAAGCCACTTGGAACAAGGCTTGGGCTGATGCTGGATATTTCGAGGCGGCAAAGATAAGCACTATGCAGGGCAGATTCGAAGACGCTCTCGACGAGGTGGACCGCTGTCTGAACAACAACTGGCACAACCACAAGGCGCGCGCGCTGAAGGCTGCCATCATGCGAAAACTCGGAAAGCATTCCAAAGCCATCAGTCTCATAGGCGAATCGCTTGAATGCGACCAGTTTAACTACGGATGCCGCTACGAGAAATATCTGTTAGAGAAAGACGATAAGGTTCTGGCAGAGATGAAGCAGATGATGCGCCGCTCGGCTCAGAACTACGACGAAATAGCACTCGACTACTGCGCCGCCGGTCTGACAGACGAGGCTCGCGACATCTGGCACATCGCCATCGGCGAGGATGCCGTTTCGCCAATGACGTGGTACTATCTGTTTGCCTTCTGCGGCGAGGCTGATGCGCTAATGAAAGCCGAACAAGCCGACAGCGCATACTGTTTCCCAAACCGCGCCGAAGATGTCATCGCCCTCAACGCAGCCAAGAACATCGTCAACTCTCAACTCTCAACTTTCAATTCTCAATTTTCAAGTCCTAATTGTCAACTGTCAATTGTCAATTGTCAATTATCAAAAGCACCTTACTACCTCGGCTGTCTCTACTACGCCGCGCGTCAGTACGACCTTGCCATCGAGAACTGGGAACAGTCGGCAAAAGCAAATCCCGACTTTCCTACCGTGTGGCGCAACCTCGCCCTTGCGCGCTTCAACAAGCAGAACCGACAGCAAGAGGCGTTGGAATACATGGAGCGCGCCTTCCGTCTCAACGAGGACGACGAGCGCATTCTGATGGAGCTCGACCAGCTCTACAAGCGTCTGCAGAAACCGCATGACGAGCGTCTCGCCTTCCTTCAGAAATATCCGCAGCTTATACAGCGACGCGACGACCTCGTTCTGGAAGAGATAACCTTGCTGAATCAGCTTGGACGATACGAAGAGGCAATGCAGAAACTCGACAGCCACATCTTCCACCCTTGGGAGGGAGGCGAAGGCAAGGTTAGCAGTCAATACCAGATTTGCCGTCTGGAGCTGGCTAAGAAGATGCTCACGGGCGGTTCGGAAAAGGTGGAAGCGAAGCGTCTGCTCGAAGAATGTCTGGTATTCCCAAGTCACTTGGGCGAAGGCAAGCTGTACGGCGCGCAGGACAACGACTTCCTCTACTTCCTTGAGCGTTACGACGAAGGCACAGCCGGACCAACAGAACCGGCCGCAGCCATGTACTACAACGATGCCAAGCCCGACAAGATTTTCTATGCCGCCCTTTGCTATCGCAAGTTAGGCAAGGAGGACAAGGCGCGCGGTCTGTTCTTCAAACTTGTGAACTACGGCAAACAGCATCTGTTCGACCATGTAACGATGGACTATTTTGCCGTATCGCTGCCCGACCTTCTCATCTGGGACGACTCGCTCGACACAAAGAACCGCATCCACTGCCTCTATATGCTCGCCCTCGGCTACTTCGGCTTAGGCGACAGAGAGCACGGAGAACGTTATCTGCACGAGGTGGAGGGGCTCGACATCAACCATCAGGGTGTTCAGGCTTTGCGCACGCTGCTAAAAAGCGGACTGATATAAACGAATTTATTCTCAAAAATGAAAGGTTAAATATAACGTAAAACGAGTTATATTTCAACTCGACTTTCTTTTTGTTAACGGTCGTCGCATCTCCCTTGCGATGGCCGTTTTTCTTATGCAACAGATAAACACCCCCAAAAAACAAGAGCGGAAAAACGAAATAGTTGATTCTTCGTTTTTGCCGCTCGGATTGCTTATTTTGCAAGGCTATGTAGTCAGTCATTAATCTAAGTCTATAAGATGTTGTACAACAAAATAAGCGCCAACTATGTAGGTGATGATAATCAGTCCCAAGAAAGACGTACCTATATAGCGATGTAGTCCTTTGGTGGACGGAATTGGAAAGATGTCTATCTCCATGATTATAACGTCTTCATTTTCTCTTGTGCAACAACAATAGCATCGTTGCAGAGGGCACGCTCTTGTTCATCCCCAACAGCATCAATGAACTTGTCTGCCAACCACAAGGTAAGCATTTCTTTTTCATCCTGATGAAGATACTCCGCAAGCTTGATGACCTGCTCACGCTTTGCTCTTCTGTCACCACGTTCAATCTTACTGAACATTGGGGTGTCAATCTCTAGGAATGCAGCCAACTGGCGTTGTAGCAAACCTTGCTCTTCTCTGAGCTCTTTAATCTTATCTCCGAATAACATGTTTATATCTATTTTTAGTCCTTCAGCAAGTTACCAGCAAGTTACCGGCAAGTTAAACTTAATTATTTATCTTCCTTGATATCAGCAATTTGGCAATATTACGAACTTTATTATTGGTGTTTCGGCAAGTTGCCAGCAAGTTACCGGCAAGTTAAATCTATGCCCAAATTGGGATATACTTCATATAACGAGGAGCTGTATTTGGGTCAAGTACTTTTATTAAGTTCTTTCCAATCGCTTCCTTGATTAATCTAGAAGAACTGCTGGATGATGTTTCAGGAATGCCAAACCTGTCTCTAAGAGACTTGTTTGTCAAAGCATCACCTTGTATATACATTAGACAAGCATGTAGATAGCATGACCACAGTTTGTCCTCCATCGGAATATTGCTAAACTCCATTTCAGAGAAAAGAGTAACCTTGGTGCTATCTTGGAAAACTTCAATGCGAGGAGCTGGAAGATATTGAGCTTCACATGCCAGTACCATTCTGTCCCAACCACGGCCAAGTTCCTCACACATCTTTAATCGACGCATGAGTGATGCCAGTTTCTCATTTCTCGATTTTGGAGGGTTGTCAATTATACGAAGTACATCTACCAATGGAGTACCAGGATTCGTCACCTCAATACGATTGTCAAATATCTCCACTACAGGAGCGGCCCCTGTTATGTACAGGTCTTGATGAATAAGACTATTTGCGATGGCTTCTCTTACAGATGGCAGTGGGAACTTGCTTGTTGTTGACAATTGAACAGCATTCACATCCTCGCTGCTTGGCAATAGAGCATTCACATAACGAACTATATTCTCGAAGCAAACTGCATAGCCCTGTATGAATGATTCTTCTTTCTGAATCAACAGTCTGTTTATACCCTTATATTGAACAACACGCATTGCCTTACGACCTAATCTCGCAAATTCGTTCAAGTCCTTTGCAAAAAGCAGAGCACCTAAGTTTGTTATTGAATAAAGGCCGTTGTCCTGCTTCTGGATGATTTCGTCCTCGTTCAAATAATGTACAACAGCCTCTTTCTCTACTGGCTGTGGTATCTTCAACAAAGTAAAGTATGCATCCACCTGAAGTAATCTAATGATATCTTCATATCTCTGGTCTGTCTTCACACAAACGTCTTCAAACTGTGCATGGCGTAATTTATCCCATAACTGAGCACGAAATACAGGGAACTCATGCAACTTCTTCGTATAGCTGCCACTACGAATATAGTCTATCTTCTGGAATGAAACAGGTTCGTTGAGTGCCTTGTGAATTCTGATCAACTCTACATGCTTGCCATCTATGTCCACACCATACAACTCAAAATCAGCATTTCTAGAAAGAAGGTAACGAAGCCAGTTCTCCAACTCTTGCTCTCCTTTCTTTTCAAGTTGAAGGCGTACCTTAGTACCTATAATCTCATGAGTACTATCATCCACACCCCATATCATATAAGCATAATCACGATCGTTCAAGGTGGCACTATTAGCAAGAGCACTAATATCCTCACCAACCATTGTCGGCTCGCAATTGTTATGCTTAAACTCAACCCAGCCTACTTCCTTGGGAAGTTTGCAGAGTTCTTTTACCAGTATGTCGATATTTCCAATCATTTTTTTGTTTTCAACGTGTTGTTTAAAATAAAGGAATAAAATCAAAAATACGCTCAGATTTTACAATATATGATTATCCGCAATTCGCCCTTCCGTTATACAATTTGTGCTCAAACGTAGGCTTATACGAAACGGCAGCGATAACTAATCGGTCGAACATCCTGTCACCGAAATATTTACGGTTGAATTTGTAGCAGAATTCATTCAAGTATTCTTGAAGAAACTCCTCCTTGATTCCGTGATACATGTCTGTGAACAACGACTTGGCGTTTGAAATGGCGATGTGTACCCACGGAAGAACCTTTGGAGCATTGCACCCGCGGACTGTCTGCCGTTCCGACTTTAACACCGCTTTCTCGACTGTCGAGTGTGAGGCAAAATTATCCATCACAGCCGTGGAGTCTGGACTTACGCTGCACTCGACTGCCGACTTCAGCGTCTCACCCTTGAGGTCGGTGATGACCTTCATCTTCAGATGACCGCATTTACGGCTCTTTTGGCTAGGCTTTGGATTGTCCGCCTTCTCGCTTTCCACCATAACGAGCACCTTCGACTTGCGTTGGCTGCCAAGTCCCCTCTTTTGGTTCTCGTCCTCATCTTCATCCTTTGCAGAATCGTTGTTTCTTGTAAAATAGCCCTCGTCCAGTTCTATTGTACCTTCAAGATTGTACTTTGAGTCGCGCTCGCCCATGACGCTGCGGAGTTTGTGCATCATCTCCCAGATAGGCTGATAGCGCTTGTGCCCGAGCTGGCGCTGCATCTCGGCTGCTGAGAACGTCTTTTTTGTGGACGTGAGCAAGTGAATGGCTGTGAACCAGTACAGCAGTGGAAGGTTGCTGCCGTGCATAACCGTGCCCGACCTGAGGGTGGTCTCATGTCCGCACTTGGCACACATCCAGCGTTTGTGGCAACGGTTCCAGTACTGTTTCTCGCAGCCACAGCGGCTGCACTTTATACCTTCTTTTTCGCGAGTTTCCTTGAGGTACTTTTCACAAGCTTCCTCGCTGTCGAAATGTTTTGCAAAATCCAACAACTTCATTTGACTATGATTTTTTTCAATTGCAAAGATAATACATTTGGGGATATTGCGGATTATCATTAAAAAATATTAGAAACTCCATTTGACGGATGCGGATGCATTTGTGGTATTCTTATTCTCTCGGCTGTACTACTCAGAATCGGCTATGGACTTGAAGGACTTGGAGTTAGTCGTGGTGTAGTAGCAAGTATCTTTATAGTGATTTTAATTGCAAATATAATTGGTATTCCAATTGTAGTAATCACGATTGTCGTTAAAGCACTAAAAAATAGAACAAAATCAAAAGAAGAGTGGGGCAAGAGGACCGAGAAATTCGAAAAAGAGAGTGTAATTACAACAGGAGAAGATAAAACAGAATCTGAAGAAGAGGAAGAAGGTCTCGAGGATTTCAAAAAAGAACTGGCAGAGGCACTCAAAAATGACCTCGTCTATATATTCGATGAATACGTAAAAGAGATGGTCGAAGAATTCAAAAAAGTAATAGACTGTCCATACCGATACTACGATAATGGGGCTTCAGACGAACTTTTGAAAGATTTCAACGAATCTCTTGAACGTGGGAAAAGAGAAGGCTTTATTCCAATTATCATCTATGTTAACGACAGCATGCTGATGGATATTGAATACAACGATGAAAGTAACGACAAGATTGACATTGACGAGATTGTCATTGAAAAGATCCGTACAATGCGAAAAGAACTGATAGACAACGCTTCGTCATACGAAGGAAAAAGATGGTTGGATGAAATGCTGAAAGAAGAACAGGAAGATTCAGAACATTATCAGAAGATTCTGGGCAACCCTTCTGACAAGGGATATGAAATTCATAAATTAACCCCTGAGGAGAAACATATACTTTTAGCTGAAGTACCTGTCAGTGAGCCATGGCAATTGTTTGCATGGTTCCCATTTAGCTACTACAACAATTGCCCAGACAATAAGACACTTGCAAACGTAGGCAAATATTGGTTCGAGCAGTATGGAGCAGTCCCAACATTCATTGCGCACAACATGCTCGGAATGACCGTTCCACAGCCGGTAAGCGATGCCCAGAGCCTGAATTTAGCAAAAGAGCAATGCGCCTTCTGTCTTGACATCGTTGAGGACACCGAGATGCAAACAATCCAGCAAACAATCCACGCCTTGGCAGACAGTCTGCGTAAATAAACCGAATGGAATTTC
>JAEEGI010008623.1_pt1 | contig 22469 bp, 19 predicted proteins | sample 8958751 | NCBI WGS metagenome assembly JAEEGI01 (sample SAMN16246545, study PRJNA631951) | gut metagenome | biome: gut microbiome; feature: rumen; material: KS-attached | host: Bos | place: Iran: Karaj | collected 2018-10 | reverse complement strand
AAACTCTTTTAAAGCAACTTTTGCCATTTGAAGGTGTGCATTATGAACAGGATCAAAAGAACCGCCCACAACCCCGATATTCATAATTCAGTCACACCTCCAAACATATATAAAAATTATTTTCTTATAACTCCGTTACCTCTGACAACATATTTTGTTGTGGTTAACTCTCTTGCACCCATTGCACCTCTTGCATGCAACTTACCGGTGGATATTCCTATTTCCGCACCCAACCCGAAAACTCCGCCGTCATGAAGTCTTGTGGAAACGTTATGGAACACTGCCGCGGAATCAACTTCTTTCAAAAACTTTTCCGCTCTTTGCTTATCTTCGGTAATTATTGAGTCGGAATGTTTTGAACCGTATCTGTTAATATGGTTTATTGCTTCTTCCAAAGAGTTAACAACTTTTATTGATACTATCTTATCCAAATATTCCGTTGCCCAATCTTGTTCGGTAGCATCTTTAACTTCCGGAACAACAGCTTTTGTCAATTTACAACCTCTTACTTCGGTATCATTGGCAAAAAACTGTTTACATAATTTCGGTAAAACTTTGTTTGCTATATCCCTGTGAACAAGAACGGTTTCGGTAGCATTACATACTCCCGGTCTTTGACATTTGGCATTTATGGTAACTTTTATTGCCATATCGATATTGGCAGCTTTATCAATGTAAGTGTGACATAACCCGCTGCCGTGAGAAAGTATAGGAATGGTGGAATGTTGTTTTATAAATTCTATCATTTTCCCGCTTCCTCTCGGTATCAACAAATCTATATAATTATCAAGTTTTATCATTTCGGAAACTGCAGCTCTGTCAACTACATCTATAAAAGTAATCGCACCTACCGGCATACCCGCAGATTCTCCTGCGGAAGAAATAATCTTTGCAAGTATTTTATTCGAATTTATAGCTTCCGAACCGCCTCTTAAAATAATAGCATTACCGGACTTTATACATAATGCCGCAGCATCAACGGTAACATTAGGTCTTGATTCGTATATCATTGCTATAGTTCCTATAGGAACTCTTATTTTTTGAATATTTATACCGTCAACATCTCTTGTTTCCATAATTTCGCCGATCGGATCTTTTTGATTAACGATACTTCTTACACCGTGTATCATATCTTCAATTCTTTTATTTGTTAATGTAAGCCTTTCTATCAAAACTTTATCCATACCGGAATTTTTCGCGGTTTCAACATCTATATCGTTATGAAACTGTATTTCACTGATATTTTTTTCCAAAGCATCGGCTATCGATAACAATATAGCGTTTCTTTGTTTAAAATCCAAAAGTCCCAACTGCATGGAAGCAACTTTTGCCAAAGAAACTTTTTTATTAACTATTTGTTTTATTTCTTGTTCTTCCATATTATTTTATTCCCTCTTTAATCCAATTTAACAAACCGCCGGCAAACAATATTTCTTTTTGTCTTTCGGTAAAACTGTAATTCAATTTAATATTTTTACCGTTAACGGTTATAACCAAATCTTTATTTTCTTTTATAATATTTTTTATATTTTTAAACTCTATTTTATCTGCAAGTTTTATAAGTTCATAATCGTTGACATCAGCAAATGTTAACGGAATAATTCCGAAATTTATTAAATTTGCCAAATGTATTCTTGCAAATGTTTTTGTAATAACAACTTTTATTCCCAAATATCTGGGAGCAAGTGCGGCATGTTCTCTTGAAGAGCCCTGCCCGTAATTTTCCGCTCCCACTATAACTCCGTTTTTAACCGATTTTGCTCTTGCAACAAAATCTTTATCTACAGCACCGAAAGTATGTTCGGATATTGCAGGCAAATTAGATCTTAAAGGCAAAATCTTTGCACCTGCAGGCAAGATATGGTCTGTTGATATATTATCTCCGACTTTTAAAACAACATCCGCCGAAATCGAATCGGGCATCGGTTCGAATTTCGGTAACGGTTTTATATTCGGACCTCTTACAATTTCCCCTTCGTTGGAAGGTTTTTGGAAATGGTCATCATTAATATAAAAACTGTCCGGCAAACTTATTTTAGGTTTTGCACCGAACAAAGTTGTAGGATCCGTTATTTCTCCCGTTAAAGCTGCAGCCAAAGCAACTTCCGGTGAACACAAATAAACCTGAGCATCTTTTGTTCCGCTTCTGCCTTCAAAATTTCTGTTAAATGTTCTTAACGAAACCGCTTTCGTTTTTGGAGCTTGTCCCATACCGATACACGGTCCGCAAGCACATTCCAATATTCTTGCACCGGCATTTATTATGTTAAACAATTTACCGGAACTTGCAAGCATTGAAAATACTTGTCTTGATCCCGGAGAAATCGTTAAACTTGTATTTTTATTTATCTTTTTATCTTTTAAAGTTTCGGCACATAACATCATGTCCGCATAAGATGAGTTTGTGCAGGAACCGATACAAACCTGATCAACTTTTGTTCCTTTCAAATCTTTAACTTTTTTTACATTGTCCGGACTGTGCGGCATAGCTATTAAAGGTTCAAGTTCGGATAAATTTATTGTTAATTCATCATCGTATGTTGCATCCGAATCGGCAACCATTTCAACCCAATCTTTTTCTCTGTTTTGTCTTTTTAAGAAATCTTTTGTTATTTCGTCAGAAGGAAATATTGTCGTTGTTGCACCGAGTTCCGTTCCCATATTTGTAATTGTCGCTCTTTCCGGAACAGACAAAGTTTTAACACCTTCACCTGCAAATTCAAATATTTTCCCTCTTCCGCCCTTTACGGACAATATTCTTAAAAGTTCAAGAATTATATCTTTGGCGCTTACCCAATCTCTTAACTTTCCTGTCAAATTAACTTTAACGATTTTAGGCATTGTTATATAAAAAGGTTGTCCCGCCATGGCACAAGCAACATCAAGTCCGCCAGCACCGAAAGCAAGCATACCGATACCGCCGCCGGTAGGAGTATGGGAATCGGATCCTATCAATGTTTTTCCCGGAATACCGAATCTTTCCAAATGCACCTGATGGCAAATACCGTTACCTGCAGGTGAAAAAACTATTCCGTGTTTATTTGCTATTGTCTGCAAAAATTTGTGGTCGTCGGCATTTTCAAAACCCGACTGTAATGTGTTATGATCAACATAACTTACAGAAAGTTCCGTTTTTACTTTAGGAACATTCATTGCCTCAAACTGCAAATATGCCATAGTACCGGTTGCATCCTGGGTTAATGTTTGATCTATTCTCAGTGCAACCTCACTTCCTACTTCCATTGAACCGGAAACCAAATGATTTTTAATAATTTTTCTTGCTAAATTCATAAAAAACTCCGTATATATAAAGTATTATTTTATTATCTTTGATATTTTACAAAATTATAAGAAAAATTTACATAAAAAAAGAGCAGGATTTTATAATCTGAAATCCTGCTCTTTTATATTCGAAACGGTACAAAATTAAAAAGTAACCGTTATCTGTTTTGCGAGTCTTTGTCTTATTTTTTCCGCATTTTTACCGATAACAACATTATCGTCAATAACATCTTTTGAATTATCGTTCCACAAAATTTCAATCTTTTTAATATTCATGTTCGGCAAATATGTACTCTTTTTAGATTTATTTATATATACCAAATCGGTTGTTGAAAACAATTTTGCTTTAAATTCGCCTTTTTTATCGAAAAATTCTCCGTTAATTACAGGTTTTAAACTAAACACCAACTCTTTTTTATCGTTTACGGAAAAAGGGTTATAACCTAAAATCATGGTAAGCCACATATCTATAAATTCGGCTGTCGAACCGCTGAGTCTTGCAACAAAACCTCTGCCCCAATTTCTTTTATCGGGGAATGCACTTGAAGAAATAAAAGATGAATTTTCAAGTATGCTTCTTCCGTAAATTTCAGGTTTTAAAAAGCACGGGAAACAAGTTTTTATCGACGAGAAAAATTCTTCATACAAACCGGCTTTTAAAAGTCCCAACAAATATTTAAATTCCATGTGCATAAATACGGATTCGTTTTCAAGCCAACCCGGTAAAAATACTCTTGATCTTCCTATTTCGTTGGATTCGCCAAGCAAAGAGGAACAAACTTTAAACATCTTTAATTCCTTGTCGTAAAGTCCGCTCTTTTTAATAGATGCAAAATGTTGCTTTGCTTCCTTTCTGTCTTTCGACATTCTCATATAATGTGTTTCCGATTCCAAAAATAACGGCAATGGATATCTTTGAAATTTAGAAACCTTAACACAAGGTAAACCTTTAGAATTTTTTTCGTTGTTTTTTTGATATTTTGTCGCTTCATATCTGAAATAAGTAACATATAATCCCGTTTTAGGATCTATGGCCTTTTTAAGACCTGCATTTATTTTTGCTACCGCTTTATCTATAAATTCTATTACCGAATCTATATTTATTTGTTCTTCTTTACCGTTTATACCGAATATAACGGATTTTCTGTACTCTTCTTTCAATGTTGTGGCTTTATCCCAAAAATCAAAAGAAGAAAGTTTTTGTTTTAATAATGACAAAATTCCTTTAAACAATTTTGCAACTTCTACAGGTACAAATATCTTTTCGTTTTTATTTTCTTTTAAAAGGTTTGAAAAGAAAATCATCATTTTTCTTAACTCAAAAACTTCCGGAGTCGATGACCCGAAAAGGCCCGGCAAACCGTTTAAAGCATCATACCAACCGGGTTTATCCGATTCCATTTCTATACCGATACCCTCACTATCCAAAGTTGCAAATTTTACAGACATTATTGTTATAAACTTTGAAGCAAGTGTCGTATAATAAATATCACCTTTACCGTTGTTTGTTCTTAATGCATTGGGATTAACTTTTCTTGATGCTATAAGTTCTGCTTTTTCGTCAGATTTTAATACTGAATTATATTGTCTTACAACACCTTTAGGTGTTAAAACATACTTTTGGTTTCTTGGTAAAACATAATGGTCGTTATCATAATAAATAAAAGATTTATCGTTAAAGAAAATATCTTTTTTCTTATCGGGATATATTGTTAAAAAGCTTTCCAATATATCGAAATTATATTTCCAATGGTCTACCCAATATCCTTCACCGTGATTTGCATCATTTTGAGCTTTTGCACTCGTTACAACTTTTGAAATAAAATCTTCGAATTTTATTTTTGTTTTTATATTTGAAAATTCCATAAATGTTGCAAGTGAACCGGGCTCAAACGGCTTTTGGAAAAATTTGCTCAATTTTTCTTCATCTTTTTTATTACTTAAATCACTTATTATATTTTTATATTCTTTACTTTTTGTATCTAAAACAAAAAGTGTTCCTTTAACCACCAAAGGATTACAAGCATCTATTTGCAACAAGTTATAAAATATTTTTACCGCACTGTCTTTTACATTAGGGTTAAAGAAAATATCTTTTCTTCTGTTTTGGTTTACATCTCTGTAATTTCCGTTACCTTGCGAATAATAGTTCGGTGATACCTGGAACTCGTTATAATCTCTTTCCAAATCACCGTGCTTTCTTGAAAAGACATAATACATTGCGGATTTGTCGTTATATTTAAATTCAATGGGAAGTCCGCCTCTCATAACATTATCAAGATAATTTTGTCTGCAATACATATCAAATTCAGGTATCGAAGAATGTGTTTCCATATTTGACGTAATTGAATTTATTAAATTTTTGTTTTCTTCCTGTTTTGTTTCGAAATATTTTATGTCGAACTTTTTAACGAAACTGTTTAAAGATTTTGCACTTTCAATGTGACCGACTATCGAATATATTTTAAAACTGTCTTTCGATTTCAAATTTTGTTTTGCATAACTGAAAGCCGCAGGATACTTGTTATCGGCAAATTGTTTTTTGGGATATACAAAATTTTCGTTAAACAATTTTTCCGGGAAAGCAAAACTTGTATCGGAACCGAACAAGATGTCCGGATCAATTATAATATCGGTTTTTTTCACTTTTTTATCCTGTAACAAAGAAAAATAAAAGTTGCCTTCAGTAATTTCTACAACTTCGGAACTGTCTGCCGTTTCAACTTTCAATTTATAAAAAGGAACTCCGGTCTTATCGAAATTATCAACTTTTGTCCAAGCTTGAATTGTTGTAGACATATATTTTTGCGACCAGGAATTAACATAGTAAGGAAGAATTTTCGGCATACCGTCAACAATTTCCACTTGAATATTTTGTTTTGATAAATTTTCAACCGTAACTTTTCTTAACAAACCCGCCAACGGTTGATTAGGTAAAGTAAAATATGTAACTGTTGTTTTTATACCGATTTTTGTGTTTATTTCTTCTATCGTTAAATCGTAAGCGGAAACATACATATTTTGTTTTATATTTTTTACATCGGCACTATTGTTTTTGAAAGGTTCATAACAAATTGTATCTTTACCTTTCTTTATTTTTAAAAATGTTCTAAAACCGAAAGTATTTACCAAATTATAACTTACATTTGCAGGATAAAATTCCATTATTGCATAGTTTTTATTTTTTATACCGAATGTACAAATTCCTTGTCCTCTGTTAACATAATATGCCCACATAGGAATACCTTTTACTCCGGAAATTCCCGGGAAAAAGCTTGAAAAAGTCGGTGCTAAATTATAATTCTCAATAACGAAACTTCCGTCTTGGTTAAGATAATACTTAAATTTGTTAGCCATTTTATCCTCACAGTTTTTAATTATAAATTGTAAATTATAAATTATAAATTAAAAATAAATTTTTCGGTAAAATTTATTTTTTAAAAACTCTCTTAAATATAAAATCAACATTTTTAAAGTGCGGTGACAAATCACAATCTCTTCTTATTTCTTTTTCGTTCATATATTTTCTTATTTCTTCATCTTTTAATGCTACTTCTTCAAGACTAACATTTTTTTCTCTTGCAGAAAATGCAAGTCTTTGCATAATTGCATAACCTTGCTCTCTCGTTAATCCTTTATCTACCAACGTTAACAAAAGTGTTCCGGAACAAATAACATCCTGGGTTTTGTTAAGATTTTTTTTCATATTTTCCGGATACACATTTAATCCGGAAAGTAATCCCTGCATTCTTTTTAAAATATAATAAAGTCCCATTGTTGCATCCGGCAACATTATTCTTTCGGTTGAAGAATGACTTATGTCTCTTTCATGCCATAAAGCAATATTTTCCATAGCCGTTACCGCATATCCTCTTAAAAGTCTTGCAAAACCGCAAACATTTTCCGATATTATCGGATTTCTTTTGTGCGGCATTGCAGATGAACCTTTTTGACCTTTTGTAAACGGTTCTTCCGCTTCTGCAACTTCCGTTCTTTGCAAATGTCTTATTTCAAGTGCTATTCTTTCAAGGTTAGCACCTACATGTGCAATTGTTGATAAAAATATTGAGTGTCTGTCTCTCGGAACAATTTGTGTTGAAACAGGTTCAGGTTTCAAATTCAATTTTTTGCAAACATATTCTTCAACTTTCGGACTTAAATGCGCAAATGTTCCCACGGCTCCGGAAATTGCTCCGTAACTTACGGTTTCCAATGCATAGTTTAATCTGTCGAGTGAACGGGAAAGTTCGCTGTACCAATTTGCAACTTTCAATCCGAATGTCGTAGGTTCGGCATGAACGCCGTGACTTCTTCCCATTGTGGGAGTATATTTATATTTGAAAGCCAACTTTTTTGTTATTTTCATTAACTCTTTAGTTTCTTTTATAAGGAGCAAACAAGCTTGTCTCATTTGAACTGCAAGGGAAGTATCCAAAACATCGGACGATGTCATACCCATATGCAAAAATCTTGCCTCGGGACCGACGGTTTCAACAACACTTGTTAAAAAAGCTATTACATCGTGTTTAACGGTTTTTTCTATTTCGTTTATTCTGTCTTTGTTTATCTTGGCTTTTTTTCTTACTTTGGCTATTGCGGATTTAGGAACTACACCCAACTTGCTCATAGCTTCGGATGCTAAAATTTCAACTTCCAACATTATTTTGAATTTGTTGTCGTCTGTCCAAATAGATTCCATTTCAGGTTTTGCATATCTTGGTATCATACTTTTTTACCTTCTTTATTTTAAATTTTCTATAACTTTTTTTATTGCTTGAGGGAATATTATATGTTCCTGAACTAAAACTCTTTTTGCAACATCTTCGGGACTATCGGTTTCGTAAACCGGTACTTCTTTTTGTAAAATGATGTTGCCGGTATCATAATTCTCGTCCACATAGTGAACCGTAGGACCGGATTTTGTTTCTTTTGCTTTTACCACCGCTTCATGAACAAAATGTCCGTACATTCCTTTACCTCCGAATTTCGGAAGTAAAGCCGGATGAATATTCAGTATTCTCGATTTATATTCTTTAACAATTTTATCGGAAACTTTTTTAAGATAACCCGCCAAACAAATTATGTCCGCACCGGATTCTTTTACAAGATTATACATTTTATCGTCATAATCTTGTTTATCCATATTTTTGTAATCCAATGCAACGGACTTTATTCCTTCTTTTTTGGCTCTTTCAAGCCCGTAAGCAGAAGGATTGTTGGATATAACGATAACAACTTCGGCAATATCTTTAAGTATTCCGTTTTTTGTTGAATCTATTATCGACTGTAAATTTGAGCCACCGCCGGAAACCAATACCGCTAACTTTTTCATTATATTATTTCCACACCCTTTTTACCTTTTTGAACAAATCCTATAACTTTTGAACCTTTCAAAAATTTGTGAACGGCTTGTGCATGTTCCGGTCTGACGAATATTGCCATACCGATACCCATGTTCAATGTTCTGTAAATATCTTTTTCAGGAACATTACCTTTCTTTTGAATTATGTTAAATATTTCCGGAACTTTCCAGGAACCTTTGTTTATTATTACATGTGCATCCTGCGGTAAAATTCTTCCGATTTTATCGTAAAAACTTCCGCCCGTAATATGTGCTATACCGGTTATTTTTCTGTTTTTACCGTTATTGAATTTTTTGAGTGCGGCTAAAACTTCTTTAACATAAATTTTTGTCGGGGCTAACAATTCTTTGGAATATTTTTTCAATTCTTTTTCGGAAAAAACTTTTCTTATTAAAGAGTATCCGTTGGAATGAGGACCGCTCGAAGGAAGACCTATTATAACATCACCTTCTTTAATATCTTTACCCGTAATTTCTTTACCTTTTTCAATTATACCTACGGCAAAACCTGCTAAATCATATTCTTCACCTTTATAAAAGCTTGGCATTTCAGCAGTTTCTCCGCCGATAAGTTGTGCATCGGACTGTTTGCAGCCGTCCATAATACCTTTTATAACTTTTTCGGTAAGAGAAACATTAAGTTTACCGCAAGCAAAATAATCCAAAAAGAAAAGAGGTTTTGCACCGACACAAATTATATCGTTAACATTCATTGCAACCAAATCTATACCTACGGTATCGTGCTTGTTTACCAAAAAAGCAATCTTTAATTTTGTCCCAACTCCGTCGGTAGAGCTAACCAAATTATATTTTGTATTTTCTATAGGGAATGCACCGCCAAAACCACCAACTTTAGGAAGTTTTTTCTTAAGTCTTTTAACTAACTCGTTTCCTGCATCAATGTTTACACCTGCTTTTTGATAAGTAATAGCCATTTTTCCCCCACGATACGACAATTTATATTTTACAATTTATAATTTATAATTAACGATAAAACAGCAACTTGTAATTAACAACTAAACGGCAATGTATAGTTTATAATTATAGAATATTTTAACATTAAAAAAAAGACGGAATTTTTGTTGACAAAAGGTAAAATTTTATAGTATCATAAATTATCATTTTAAATAGAATATGTTATGGGGGGCACCACCTCGGGCGCCAAAAACTTCATTCATATTCTATTTTTTTATTAAGGAGATAAAATGAGAGTTAACGGTAAAGATATCGCATTAAAAGAAACAATAACATTGTCCGACTTCTTGAAAAACAACAATTATAATATGGGACGAATTGTAATTGAATTAAACGGTAAAATTGTTTCTAAAGATAAATATACCACAGTAAATTTGAAAGATACGGATGTTATGGAAGTTTTAACTTTTGTAGGCGGCGGTTAAAAATGCGGAGCATTTTTAATGTACAATGTATAATGTACAATTTATAATTGCGGAACAGAAAAACGGCTAAAAATCACAAAGTGATTTTTACAGACCGCAAAGTTTAATACGAACCGAAACATTTGATGACTGCAGTGTGCTGAAAGAAAGCGAAGCGATTGGCACATAAAGGAACCAAATGTAAAGGTGCAGTTTAAAATCTGCGGTCGTTATATAGGAGAATTTATGGATAAATTAATAATTGCAGGGCACGAATTCAATTCAAGATTTATTTTAGGTTCGGGAAAATTTTCGTTGGATTTGGTAAAAGCTGCGGTTGAAAGTGCGGGTGCGGAAATCGTAACCCTTGCACTAAGACGAGCAAACACCAAAACGGAATATAACATATTAGATTTTATACCTAAAACCGTAACTTTGCTTCCCAACACTTCCGGTGCAAGAACTGCAGAAGAAGCCGTTAGAATTGCAAGACTTTCAAGAGAACTCGGTTGCGGAGACTTTGTAAAAATTGAAGTTATAAAAGATACAAAATTTTTGTTACCGGATAATTACGAAACCATAAAAGCGACGGAAATTCTTGCAAAAGAAGGTTTTGTTGTAATGCCATACATGTATCCGGACTTAAATGTTGCAAGAGATTTGGCAAATGCAGGCGCTGCAACAATTATGCCGCTTGCCGCACCTATCGGCAGCAATTTGGGACTTCTCACAAAACATTTTATTAAAATAATTATAGATGAAATAAAGCTGCCTGTAATTGTTGATGCAGGTATCGGTTCCCCTTCTCAAGCATGTGAAATCATGCAGGAAGGTGCTGCTGCCGTTATGATAAATACGGCAATTGCAACAGCCAAAAATATAGACGAAATGGCAGAAGCTTTTAAGCTTGCAATTATTGCAGGAAGAAAAGCTTATCTTGCGGGACTTGGCAGAGTACTTAATTTTAAAGCGGAAGCATCCAGTCCTTTGATAGACTTTTTGGAGGACAAATAAAATGTTTTATAAAAACATGGAACAAATAAAGTCCGACATGTTGGAACAAGTTTTAAATTTAACAAACGGTTACGATTATAACATATACACAAAAAACGATGTTCAAAAAACATTAAACAAAGAAATTTTAGATGTTGAAGATTTGAAAGTTTTGTTATCTCCCGCAGCAACGGATTTTTTAAATTTAATTGCACATAAGGCACAATACGAAACGAGAAAACATTTCGGTTCAAGTATATCTTTATTTACTCCTCTGTATATTTCAAATTACTGCGAAAATCAGTGCACTTATTGCGGATACAATTGTAAAAATAATATACACAGAGGAAAACTTACCATAGAAGAAACAGAAAAAGAATTTAAAGCAATTTCCAAAACAGGGCTTGAAGATATTTTAATACTTACGGGAGAATCAAGAAGTGCATCAAGTGTTGAATATATAGGTGAAGCGGTAAAACTTGCAAAGAAATATTTTTCTTCCATATCAATAGAAATTTATCCGTTAAATACGGACGAATATAAATATCTTTGCCAATGCGGAGCTGATTTCGTTTGTGTTTATCAGGAAACATACAACAAAGAAAGATACAAACAACTGCATTTGGCAGGTCCGAAATCCGTTTTTGAATACAGATTTTATGCTCAGGAAAGAGCCGCTCTTGCAGGTATGAGAGGTGTATCGCTCGGAATACTTTTCGGGTTGGACGATTTTAGAAAAGATGCTTTTTCCACCGCGGTTCATGCTTATTTACTGCAACAAAAGTATCCCGATCTTAAAATAGGTTTTTCCGTACCCAGATTAAGGCCGTACATTCACGAACATAAAGAACAAAACCCTCACTATGTTAATGAAAAACAGTTGTTCCAGGCATTGTGTGCTTACAGACTTTTTATGCCGTTTTCCGATATTACCATTTCCACAAGAGAAAGAGCAGGGTTCAGAGATAATGTTATAGGTGTATGTGCAACAAAAATTTCGGCAGGTGTAAAAACTTCCGTAGGCGGACATAAAGACGAAGCTAAAGGTGATGAACAATTTGAAATTTCCGATTCAAGAACAGTTGCGGAAATCGTGGATACGATAAAACAAAAAGGATTGTATCCTGTTTTCAGCAACCATATTAGACTTTAAACTTGATGAAATCAATTTTAAAGTGATGTATAGATGCATAGAAACGTCAACGACAGCTAGATAATTGAAAAGATTAAATGGGTGAAAAGTTAAATTTTTATGAAAACAATTTGTGTAACCAACAGACTGTTATGTAAAAATGATTTTTTTGAGCAAATAGAAAATATTTGTAAAGAAGATCTTTATGCTTTGATTTTAAGAGAAAAAGATTTGGACGACGAAACTTATGAAAAGTTTGCCGTAAAATGCAACGATATTTGCAACAAAAACAATGTTTTATTTTTTATAAACACAAAAATAAATATTGCACAAAAATTAAAAATAAAAAATGTTCAAGTTTCGTATAAAGATTTTATAACCAACAAAAATATTTTAAATTCGTTTGATAATGTTGCCGTTTCAATACATTCGTTAAGTGAAGCACTAATCATACAAAGATTTGTTGAACAAACAAAACAAAATATTTTTCTTTTTGCAGGTCATATTTTTGAAACAGACTGCAAAAAAGGATTACAGCCGAGAGGGATGGATTTTTTAAAAGAGATTTGTTCAAATGTAACAGTTCCGGTTTTTGCAATAGGCGGAATAAACGAAAAGACTATAAAACAATTAAAAGGCATAAATATTGAAGGTGTCTGCTTAATGTCTGGCCTCATGAAAAAAAGATTATCTTCTCATTGAAAAACAGCCATAAAACAATAACAGACATAAACCAACCAACAATAAAAAAACTGCAATTAAAAATGTTTTTGATTTTAAAATTTAAAGGAAAGCGATAAGAAGTGAGAACCGTAACTGTCCTCTACTTCTATCGGTAATTCAAATGCATAATCTACCAACAATTTGGTTGCATTAGCAAAAGAAAATTCGTAACCGAAACCGACATTAAAAGCTTCTTCTCTTCCGCCTAATCTTATTGCCAACTTTCTATCAAGCACATAACTTTCTACACCGGCTCTTATAAAAGTTTCATTATCTCTAAATATTACATCCAAGGCAATTGTGAAATAAGGAATTTTTATGTACGGCAACTCGTCATTATAATAACTTAAACCTAAAACATTTATATTTTTAACTTCATCTTTTTCCATGAAACCGATATCGGCTGGAACTATATATTTACTGCTGTAACCTATACCGATACCATTCGAAAACATTGCCAATATACCGATATCACCGGTCATGGCGCCTTTATAAGTATCTAAATCTTCTTCTTTAACACCAAACTTAACTTCTTGCAACAAATATTTAAAATTTAAGCCTGCAGCAATTTCTACAACTTCACTGTTTAATCCTACCAAATCGTTTAATAATCTTGCATAACCGACATTAAATGTATCTTCTCTTCTTAATCCCGGAGTAGATATTGATGACCAAGCAAAAGATATTGAACCGGCTCTTGCACTTATAGGATGAACATATCCGGCATAGTTTGCACCGACTTCAACACCTTCCAAACCGGCAAACAGTCTTGAACCCATCAATGTCACTTCTTTTTGAGCAACAAAAGCTGTACCTGCAACATTGTATAACGGTGCATTTGCATCGTTAGATACTGCCGTAAATGCTCCACCCATACCTAAAGCTCTTACACCCCAATAGGTATCATCAAAAGCTGCCTGTACCTGCTGAGCTGTAAAAAACGCTATGGTTAATAATAAAGCTGCTATTTTTTTCATTTTTTATATAAGTTTTACCAAACGAAAGCGATTGTTCCGCTTATAACATCGCCGCCGTCTTTCAATTTAATCTGATATATATATGTTCCGCTTTCTACCCAATCACCTGAATTATTTGTTCCTTTCTTACCTTCCCAAACAAATCCATCAGATGATCCGCTGTTAAGCTCTGCTATTTTTTTACCCTTTAAATTATATATTTTTACTTTATCGCCTTCTTTCAAATATTTGAATTCAAACCCCGGATAACTGCCGGGGATTTTGTTCTTTACAACTATTCTGTTTGACGGTCTGTAACTCGAGTCTGATAATGTTACAGTTTCCAATACTCTGTATATCCCCAAAGCATCTGCAGAGAAAGAATATGTTTGGTTCTTCTTATCTACAGACAAACCTGATTTTGGTACGGTTTTCCATTCAGCGCCATCAAAGAATTGTAAAGAAAATTTATTTGCTTTAGTTTCGTTCTGCAACGGAAGATTTTTAATTGCTATTGCTTTTTTAAGTTCGGAAATTGAATCAACATCAACAGATACTGCCGAAATAACAGTCTCTCTTTTGCCGGATGATGATGAATCCGCATAAGAAATATCTTCAAGGAAATCAACAGTAACTTTATGTGTTCCGTCATATGCACCTTTCGGAACGGAAACAATAACATATCCCTCGTCACCTTTAGACTGATCTCCACTGAAAACTTTTATTTCAGCACCGTCAGAACCGTTAACATTTTCTTCCTCTATAACACTTATAACATCAACCGTTACAAATGTAGTTGATGAAGCATCTGTCGGAGCATAAGCATAATAAGGTTCAGTTTCTCCTTCAATTGTAAATTCACCTACAATTCTATATTCTAACGAGGTATGCTCTTCAGTTATAAGTCCGTCCGGTATTGCAAGATAATAATCTCTTTTACTTGCCACATTTTTAATTGATACAGTACTAATATTGGTATCAGAATCCAACTTATATTCCAAATAAATATTTGCTGCCTTAGCTTCACCGAAAGTAACGGAAACTTTTGCATTTAATTTACCGTTTGCCAAAACAGTAGGGATTGCCTCGTGTTTAACTGTAGGTTCTATAAAAGAAAAATCCGCTACAGACGATATTGTTTTATATGTTTCCGAACTGGCAGCATAACAAATACCAATGCCTAAAAACAGTATTGAAAATATAAACATTATTAAGAATGATTTTTTTGTATAAAACTTTTCCATATTATTCATAACTTAAATTCAAAACTAAATTCGCTGTATATTTTGCTGCTGTTGCTTTTTTTGTATCACATGCTAAAAACAATTTCGGTTTTCTTTCATAAAAGTTTGTAAGTGCATCATAATACTCATGAACTACACCACCTGTATCAGTGTTTTCAAAAGTATGACACCCGGATTGTGAAGGATTGCCGGAAACGTTCTGCCAAATTACAGAATATTCACTTGTATCTCCGTTTGCCTTTACAAAAAACCAAGGATACAACCATTTTACTCCTTCATCATGAAGGAACTCAACTTTACCGGCATCATATAATCCAAAAAACTCTCCGGCTTCACTTTTATTTTCACCTATTTCATAAGTATTTTTATTTTGAAACGGATTACCTTGAGCATCATAATCCGTATACACATACGGCAAAGTGGAACAACTTATTTTCCATGCCATAGGTAAAACATCGTTTTCATTATCGATATTATATAATCCGTTTATATCATTATTGGTATAAACTCTTATCTTCCAATTGTTATTCTGAAATTCCCCGTCAACATCCATTTCCAAATATTGTTCTGCAACAGACCACCCTTTTCCAAAAGAATCTGCTGCAAAAGATATTGTTCCTTCCGAAACTTCTGAATTATTTGAAACATTCTTTGTTGTAACAGAAAATTCCGCAGGGTTGCCGCTTTTTACCCAACGGATATTGTCTACTTCTAAAACATTACCACCTTCGACAAATGTATCCTGGGAAAGAATGAACAAAATACTTGTCTTTGCAAGATTTTCAGAAGTAAATCTGGAATCCGTACTTGTATTAAGATTTACAGTTATCTCTTGCCACTGCCCGTTAGCAGAAAAACCTAAATCTTCCAATGTTTTATAAACTATACCACCATTTATTTCAATACCCACTCTACAATTTACTACTTTTGAATTTGATGAACGAACCAAGAATTTAATTGTACCGCCATAATATGCGGACATATCTTGATAACCGTTAGAATTTGTACTTGTCCAACCACAACCGTTCCAATTAAGATTGCCAACCCACGAAAGTCTTGTATATTCTTTACCCTCGGGAGCATTAGTATTAACAGATGAAGGAGTTATTGTTCCCGACCATGTATAAAGCCTAATAGAATCTTCATCCGAAGCATCAGCATCAAAATGTGAACCGTTAAAATTATCGGAATAAACACTATAAACATTTCTTGTATTATTAGCAGCAAAAGCAACTGTTGTTGCCGCAAATAACATAACGAATAATGATATACTTTTTTTCAAATTCATAATTATTCAACAACCTTCTCTATAACAATTTGATCTGTTCCAAAAATATCCTTTTTGAAAACATTAATAAAGTTTCCACCGAAATATATGTATGCAGTGTTATCGGTAAGATCAGGTCTCCACGGAGCATATTCACCTGCTTCATTATAAACACCGAAAACCGGTCCGCCCAAACATGCAATAATTGCATACTCTCTATTAAAATTACTGTCGGCATTATCGGTAAAATATCTTGTTACTTTTGTCTTTTCCATAATCTCCGGATTGTATTTTTTTTGTAAATCGGAACTGCTTAACTTGTTTGAAGTGACAAGGTAACTTAAAGGAATATAACCGCCGTATTCCCCACCTTGTTTTGCTTGATTAACCAAACCGCTATAAACGGTTGAACCATCTGCATTTGTTCTCGGTACAGTTGATTTGTATACCGTACTTTCTGTATTTTTTTGATAAACATAATAACTTACCGTGCTGACCGTTATATGTGCTTTTATTTCAGCATAGGTTGTAGACCACAACCATTGATCTGAAGATTGTGCAATGTTTACATTTTGAACATTCCAATTTATTGTATCGGTAGAAACATTAGTGGAAATATCTTTTAACTCGAAAGAAAAATCTACTACGGCACTGCCTGTAAAATCGGCACCGACGGAAACCGTTGAAAAGTCCCCTTCAGGAAATGCGGCGAAAGTTATATTTGAACAAACAAATAAACTCGTTAAAATAAAAGCAAAAACAAAAATTTTTTTCATTTATTTAATTATTTATATTTATAAAAAAATTTAACAACAGAATTATTATACAAAAACAATTAAATATTTACAAGTGAAATTTAATTGAATCTAAATGAAATGGCTATGAAATGTGAGCCGTAACTTTCTTCAATTTCAAAAGGCAACTCAAAAGCATAATCTACTATCAATGTTGATTCGTTTGCAAATGTAATCTCGTAACCGAAACCGATATCAAAAGCTTCTTCTCTTCCGCCAAGTCTTATTGCCAACTTATCGTTCAAAACATAACTTTCCATACCTAATCTCGGTTTTACTTCACCGTCTATAAATACTACATCCAAATCAACCGTAAATGTAGGTATCTTTACATAAGGTAACAAATCCGTATAATAAGCTATACCTATTACATTTATATTACTTACCGTATCTTTTTCTTCAAAACCTACATCCGGAGCAGTTAAATACTTGCTGCTGAAACCTAAACTTATACCATTTTTAAATTGTGCCAATATACCGATATCTGCGGTCAATGCACCTTTACTGCTGGACAAGTCCGCATCTTCTTCATCAAAATTTATTTCCTGTCTTAAATATTTTAAGTTTAAACCGGCAGCTAAATTTACAATTTCGGTATTCAAATTAAACGCATCATTCAATCTTCTTGCATAACCTATATTAAATGTGTCGTATCTTGATAATCCCGGAGTACTTAACGAAGACCATACAAAAGAAAATGATCCTATTTTTTCAGAAAAAGGATATTCAAATCCCAAATAATTTGCTGCAATCTCCACGCCTTCCAAACCGGCAAACAATCTTGAACTCATTAACGTTACTTCTTTCTGAGCACAATTTGCTATTCCGGCGATATTATATAACGGTGCATTGGAATCGTTTACTACAGCAGTAAAAGCACCACCCATACCTAAAGCTCTTACACCCCAATAGGTATCTTCAAAAACGGCTTCAGCTTTTTGAACCGTTATAACCGATATGGATAATAATAATACTGCTACTAATACCTTTTTCAAAATAACCTCTTAATTACCAAACAAATGCTATCGTACCGCTTATTACTTTACTCTTTTCTTTTAACTTAATTTGATAAATATATGTTCCGCTCTTTGCCCAATCGCCGCTATTGTTTGTTCCTTCCCTACCTCTCCATTCAAAACCTTCAGCATTACCGGATGTAAGCTCAGCAACTTTTTTACCGCTTACAGTATATATCTTAACAACATCACCATCTTTTAAGTTATTAAATTTAAATCCGCCATAAGTCGAAATTCTAGATTTTACTCTTACTCTCTTTGCAGGTCTGTAATCTTTATTTTCTACTTCTTTACCTGCGAACAATAAATATTGACCGGCTTTTGTAGCCTTAACATAAACTCGTCTGCCTTCCTCTCCGTCTGAGAAATCAACTTTGTATATTTTTACATTTTCCCATTCTTCTTCAGGAACACTTGAATCTTTTCTATACATAACAATGAAACTTGTTGCGGTTGAATCTTTCATAGATAAAAATACTGTTATAGGCGGATCAAAAGTATCTTGAGGAGGCTCTGTCCTTACACTTATTCCGCTTATAGGTTTACCATTTGACACAGCAAATGATGTTCTGTTTATATTCATTGCAGGGAACCAATCATCAAAGTCAAGATCTTCTATTATAACTATTGTCCCAGGATCCAATGTTCCCGGATCTACAGTAACACCGGAATCACCTGTTCCTTGATTACCATCATCAATAATAAGTGTTCCGCCTTCAGATCCAATAACGGTCGATGTAGAATTTGATATTGTTGCCGTATGGAAAGTATCACTTGATACAGATTGATCTTCCGGCCAGTAAGCATAACCTTCTGCACCGGATTGATTTGTTAATTTTGCTCTTATTTGATAACTTATAGAATTATGACCTGTATCAAAAGTACCGGTTTCAATATAAAAAGGTTGTCCGTTAGAAATATCACTTTTTGAAACTGTTTGCATAGTTGAAGGATTACCATCAAAATAATACAACAAATCCACCTGAGAAGAAGTATATACACCAAAATTAACCGTAACTTCAATATTTAAGTTTCTGTTCACGGAAGAAACATTAGTAACAGCAGAATGGGTTATTTGCGGAGCCTCAAATATAGCTTCCGCAATAAATGTTTGTGTACTGTATGTTACTGCCTGCACGGAAAAATTAAATCCGAACATTAAAGCTAAAACTAAAATTGATAATAATATTTTTTTATTTTTCATTTTTCTCTATTTAATATTCTACTTTATTTTTTACAAATTTATTCCGTAACAACTTCGCCTAATCTTGAAACCTTAAATCTTTTTCTTCCTATTACTTGCTTATCAAAAGCTTTTATCTTAAACAAAGCTACATATTTGCCTTTTTTCAAATCTGTCCCGCTTATTACAAAACCTTTAAAATTCCTGCTGTCCTGTGCATAAGTAGGAAAAGTCTCATCTATATTAACTGACTTTACCAAATCGCCTGTTTGTTTATTATAAATTTCAATAACACCATTATGTCTTATATGAATATTCCCGTTATTTTTAAGAGTCAAATTATAATAAATTCCGCCGTCTCTTGTTGATGTTTTCAAATCCAACTCGTCAATTTTAAAATCTAACTTTTCGGTCCCTTTTATAACCAAATATACAGGTTGTTTCATCGAAATTTGAAACATTCCGCCTTCAATAGTGAATACAACCATTCCGGAAATTGAACCTTTCATATTACTATCGGTTGTAACTACAAACGGAACTTCAACTGTTCCTTTAGGAGCAATATCAACTACCGTTTTAGGTAACTCCAACCACCTATCAACTGTAGTAAAACTATCGTTTCCGGAAGAATTTTTCCAATCTTCTTTTTCAATATTTACCGTGACCGGAACATCTTCAAGATTGGTAACAACAAACTTACCTTCATATACAGACATCGGTTCCGCATTGATATTAACAACCGCAGGTGCTATTTCTAAGTTAGCGTAAGCTAAATTAAAAACAAACATTAAACTTACAAAGATCAAAAATTTTTTAAAGATCAATCTATTCATATTCCAAAACAACTAATATGTTTCCCTGATATTTTAAACCGCCTGCTGCATTTTTACAATTTGCGCCTAAATATAAACAAACTTTACTGCCTGATTCATAGCCGTTGTTTCCAGGTCCGCCACCGTAAACTCCCGAACGAACATGATATCCACCGGTTTTATACCCCATTACTGTTGAATAATCTTTTTTTTCATCTGTTTCTAAACTTCCTAAATCCTGCATATATAGCCACACAGGATTTGTTGTAGAAGAACTGCCGCTATCATAAAGATATTTGTATTTTCCCTGACTACCGGTTGCTTCACCCTCAGCTATTTGATAAGAATGATATCCATAATAATCCGAATAAGGCAGAGCTTCTGTAGTTGCTCTCCAACACATAGGTAAAACATATTCCCTGCCGGATTTGATTGCATACAAACCATTCCTGTCTTTTGAACCGTTGTTTACAAACAATTTAACATTCCAGTTGTTGGTTGAAGAATCTTTATCATAATTTATTTCCAAATACTGCTCTGCAACTTTCCAGTCTGTTTGAAAAGTACTTGATGCCCAAGTTATATTACTTGTACTAACGGTAGAACTATCAGAAACTTTTTTTACCGTAACATTGAAAGAACCACTACCTGATTTTATCCAACGAACATAATCAAAATCCAACAATAAACCACTACTAACAACATCATTACCATAAGTTATTAAAAACAAGTAAGATGTTTCAGCCATATTCGCAGAGGTTATCCTCGAATCGGTAGTGCTATTCAAATTCATGGAAACTTCCTGCCATTGATTTAACTTAGTAGAATCGAAACCAGAAAAAACAGTACTGTTACTTAAGGGAAAACAAACTTCATTCCCGCCTACCTTGATACCGACAGGAATATTTTTACAATTAGCACTATTAATTTTAACTAAAAATTTTAGTTTCCCGCCATAATAAGCGGACATATTTCTTGTGGTCGCTTCATTTGAAGAATTAACAAAAGTCACTCCTCCGCCACCCCAAGTAGATCCATTTACAGAACATCTTGTATAAATTAATCCTTCAGCAGGACTGACTGTCCTGGAAGATGTCTTCAATGTTCCCCAAGCAAACATTCTTACACTTTCATCAATATGTAAATTATCATCAAAATTAGGACCGCTTATAGATTCAGCATAAGCACCATAAACATGCCTGCCTATATTACTTGCATAAGCAGCAGATATTGCTAAACATAAAAATAATGATAATACTAAAACTTTTTTTATATACACTTAAAACCTTTCTGTAAACAAAAAAATTCTTTTTAATAAAATTGTATAAAACTTTTTTAAACAACTTAATAAAAAAGAACTGACTTCTTATCTTGTGTCGAGATATGCACCAAACCGGTGCATATCCCAACAATATAACTTAACTTACAATTATTCTGTAACTTGAACTACATACAATTTTTCTGTTTTGTAAATATCGTTAGATCCGCCTTGAATGTTAGCAAATCCGCCGAAGAAATACATATATGCAGTGTGGTTTGTAACTTGAGAACCTGTCCAATCACCGGTATTATTATCAACACCGAATACAGGACCAACTATACTTGCGATTTTTGTATAAGCTCCAATTCCTTTAGGATAAGATGTTGCTGCATTTGTATCTGAAACATCACCAAAATATCTGTCTGCTCTTGTTGCAGATGTTGTTGATGTTGCTTGTGAATAAGTAATATTTGCATTTTTTGTTCCAACGAAAGAATAAGCTACAGGAATATAACCTCTGTAATCTCCACCGCCTGAACCTTTTCTAACCAATCCGCTGAAAGCTTTTGAACCACCCTCATTTGTTCTTCCGGTTGTAGCTTTATAGTCTGAAGAATTGTTTTTGTTATCTTGGAACATATAAACATTGAAACCTGCTTTTGTAACTGTTGCAGCTACAACTGCATATTGATCTGCTCTTACCCAAGCTATAGTTGAACCTGTAACAAAAGCATCTGCACTTGTCCATTTAATTGTGCTATCCGATACTGTTGCATCACCGCTTACATTCTTAAGTGTGAAAGTAAACGCTACATTACCTGCATTTGTGAAATCTGCAATACCTGTGTAAGTACCTGTAGAATACGTTACTGCAAAAACTGAACTGCCCAACATCACAGTTGCTACTAATGCAACTGCCAAACTTAACATTTTTTTCATTTTTTTCCTCTCCTATTTTTTTGTTTTTTGTTAAAGTTTTCTTACAATACCTTCATAGTCTATAAGATAAATTCAAAAAAGTCAATAAAAAACTTACCGATTTCACAACTTTTTTACAAGTTGTTA
>JAEEGI010008618.1_pt1 | contig 22483 bp, 18 predicted proteins | sample 8958751 | NCBI WGS metagenome assembly JAEEGI01 (sample SAMN16246545, study PRJNA631951) | gut metagenome | biome: gut microbiome; feature: rumen; material: KS-attached | host: Bos | place: Iran: Karaj | collected 2018-10 | reverse complement strand
TCTTTCCTTGTCCCAGATGCCGGAATGGTACATGTCCACCACCCGGAACACTTTGTCATTGGCGACTTTTCCCATGACAAGATCGTATTGCTGGTAAACGGGTTTTCCATCACGGCAATCGCATACAAATTCTATCCATTCCATCAGATCGTCCGGAAAGGTCTTGACGCGGAGGCCAGACATTTCCTCGTTCATCCGATACTGGTTGATAAGAGCTTTTCCGCCAAACAAGTCCGCTTTTCGCTGTGCCCAACGCTCCGCCTGCTCTTTAACAGACGTCACATAAAAACCTTTGCCAAAATCAAGTGGCCGATATGAATGCAGGATATCTGGCTGGCGAACAATATCGGAAGAGCCATGATACACAATCATATGGAGAACCCTCTTTTTTGCAGGTACAGCTCAATATCATTCAAAACATATCCGCTTGACTGCGTATGAAGCACATCGTAGTGCGGCACAAGATAGGAACGGATGCAGCCGGATTCCTCCAGTTTTTGATAGACCTTAGACGGAGACAAATTCCACTGGTTCGCGCACCGGTGGATCATATAAACGACAAAAGCCATTGAATCTTTGTCCATATCAGTCTCCTGAAGCGCACCGCCGTTTTACAGTCTTGAACAAAATTTCTCATTTTTTTCGTTACATTCATTCTGAGGAACTCCCCCACCCGGCTTTCGCCGGGAGCCCTGCATTTTTCTGCGGGCATCGGGCTTTGCCCCCATGTCCTTGAAAAAGCCTGTGAAGGAGCCTTTAAAAGCTTCCCCCTTTGGGGGAAGTGGCCCGTAGGGCCGATAGAGGTCGGAAAGCCTGTTTTCCCCCCTCAGACTCGCTTCGCTCGCCAGCTCCCCCAAAGGGGGCGCCTTTAAGCCTTATTTTCCCCTTTGCTGACGGAAGAGGTAAAAAGCCGCGTTCTGACCTCTCCCGTCCCTACGGGACACCCTCCCCAAAGATACCGTGTCCGGAGTCAAGCACAATTTTGTGCATAATTTGGGTTGAAGGGTTGTGTATGCTTGAGCACGCCAAAAGCAATCTGCATCAGTTTTTTCATGCAGGCACAAATAATCACCTTGGCGGGTTTGCCTTTTTCCTCAAGGCGCAAGGCCAGAGCATGCACCAGCGGATTGCAACGTTTGGCGATTATAGATGGCATGTACATCAGAGAACGCAGACGACGGTTGCCTTTCTTGCTAATATGGGCTTTTCCGTGTACAGAGGAGCCGGAACTCCTCTCCTGCGGCGACAGCCCCAGAAAGGCCACAACCTCCTTAGCACGCGTAAAACGAGCGAAATTTCCGGTTTCCGAGATGATAGCCTCGGCGCAAACTGCCCCAATGCCCGGGATGCTCTGTAACAGATCCCTCTGTTTTTTCAAGTCGGGATGTTGGTCGATATGCTCCGCGATTTTCCGTTCTATCTCTTCAATTTCGTGGTCAATTGAGACCAGCATCGATTTGATGGACTCCTCTACCGAAGGTATGTTAAGGCCGGTCCGGTTGCTTTCCTGGATGCGCATTTCGATCAACGCATCCCGGCGACGTCCCAAAGCTCTGAGCTCCCGGATTTTCAGGGGTTCTGGCTGCCAGGGTTGCGGCTGCATTACCTTGCAAAAGCGGGCGATCAGACGGGCGTCAATCTGGTCATTTTTGGTGCGGATGCCTTGTGAAGCCCCGAAACTCTTGATCCGTTGGGGATTGATGATACTAACCTTGTGCCCCGCATCGAAAAGGTAAGTGGCAAGGGTTTCGTGGTAAGCACCGGTGGCTTCCATGCAGGCTGGCGCCTGAGCAGCGTCATGAAGGGCAAGCCAGTCTCGCAGAGCTGCGAAACCTTGGGAGGTATTGGCAAAGACTTTGGTTTTGAACTTGTCATTCTCCAGCAGGAGAGCGGCGTCCACTTTGCTTTTGGCGACATCAAGACCGAGGAAAACAGACATAGTAAGTTCCTCCTTGGAGAGTTATAGATTCGTTTTTGAGGAGAGCGGCCTTTGTTCCAGGCTTACCTTGCACAATACAAGCTCTGTCCGAAAAGGGAGGCTTCAGATACCGTCCAACCTTAAGGAACAAAGACGGAGAAAGGGATCTCATCTTTAGGACAGGGTGAAACCCTCAGGGGAAGTACAGATTCACCTTTCTCCCGCTACCCAAACAACCCAAGGTATCTCAAAATGAAACATCCTGAAAACCTGCTCCTAAACATACAAGGGGCGGGCAACTTCCTTACCTAAGCTATTCCTCAGAGCCCCATCTCCTTCATATTTCGCGAGATAGTCTCCATCAATTCGTTGGATTCCGCCTGAAGGGACAGCAGTTCCCTGTGGATTTCCGCCATGCGTTCGGCAAAGTCCACGCCGTCATCCTCGACTGGCGCCACGCCCACATAGGCACCGGGCGTAAGCGACCAGCCCTTGTCCTCAATATCGGTAATTGTAGCTGCCCTGCACAGACCAGGGACATCCGTATAGACACCGTCGCCGAATTTTTCGTGGAGCCAGTGGGCTTCCCGGGCCGTGGTCAGCATCTCCTCAACCTGGCCGATGAGGTAATCGTACTTTATCTGGACGGTCTTTTTTTCGCGTTTGCCGGCGCTTTCCACCTCGTTTTTGGCACTTTGGCGCAGGGTGGAAAGCGTTTCCCTCAGCGCGGCGGCGATATCCGCAAAGGATTTCTTCGAGACGGCCTCTTCAATCTCCGCCAGATTGTCGCGCAGGAGCTCCGCCTCCCGGCGCAGATGCCCGCGGTATTCATCCAGCAGCGCGGTGTATTTTTCCTTTTCTCCCCGGTGCAGCCACACGATGGCGCTCAGGTTTTTGAGCTGCCATTCGCTCCACTCGTTCAGGGTGCGGTCCACCACGGTATAGTAGTTCCGGGCGTCGATGAACAGCACCTTGTCACGGATGCTTTCCGCCTTGTCCTTGTCGAAGAACCACAGGGAGCAGGGGAGGGACTTGGTGTAGAAGAAGTTGTTGCCGACGGAGATCATCACGTCCACATGGCCGGTTTCGATGAGCTGCCTGCGGATATCCCGGTCCTTGCCCTGGCTGTCGGTGGCGGAGGAGGCCATGACAAAACCCGCCCGGCCGTGCTCGTTCAGGTAGGAGTAGAAGTAGGAGATCCAGAGGTAGTTGGCGTTGCCGACCTCCTTGTTCTTGTTGACAGAGGGCAGGCCGAAGGGAAGCCGCCCAGCGCTTTCGCAGGATTCGGCCTTGACCTTGTCCACGTTGAAGGGCGGATTTGCCATGACATAGTTGCAGCGGCCTTCCAGATTGTGGGCGTCGTGGTAGAAGGTGTTGGCCTCGTCGCCGGACTTGATGATGCCGGTCAGGCCATGCACCGCCATGTTCATCAGGCAGAGCTGGGCGTTGTATTCGACCTTTTCCTGTCCGTAAAAAGTCATGACACTGCCTGCATGTTTGCCGGAGGCATTCACGAAGTCGCCGCTCTGGATGAACATGCCGCCGGAACCGCAGGCGGGATCGAGCAGTTCGCCGTTTTGGGGCTCAATGACGTTGACAATCATCCTGACCAGCGATTTGGGCGTGAAGAACACGCCGTCGTCGGAGGCGATGTTCTTGGCGAACTTGTTGAGGAAGTACTCATAGATGCGGCCGATGATGTCGTCGCCCACAGTGTCAAGGGCGCTGTTGTTGAAGATGCGGAGCAGCTCCGCCAGAAGCCCGTCGGAAAAGTCGGTGTAGCTCTTGGGGAGAACGCCGGCGAGCTGCTGGCTCTGATCTTCCACGAGCCGCATGGCGTTGTTGACCACTTCGCCCAGGCTGTTCATGGGATGGCCGTCCCGATTGCGCAGCCCGGCGGCCGCGATATTCTCCGGCAGTTCGACCAGGTAGGAGTACTGCGCCTCCTTTGGCAGGAACAGGGCATTTTTTTCGGAAAAGTCGCTGGCTTCCACCGGAAGCGTCTTGCCGCCTCGGGAGGGGCGGTTCCGGAGAATCTCCGCTTCAACCTTCTTGAAACGGCTGTAGGCGTAGCGGAGAAAGATCAACCCCAGCACCGGCATGCAGTACTGGTTCGAGGTCAGTTTCGATCCGGATCGGAGGAGATCGGCGGACTCCCACAGTTCGGATTCCAGGTTGCGTATATTGGCCATGTCTCGTGTTCTTCCCATTCGGAATCTCTTTCGCTATACGCGCAGGTTTGCCCGGTTCCATCCAGGCTGGTTTCATCTGAGTAGAGTGATTTTGTATGACACCCATCCAATCGCAGGCAATGCGGGATTACACCGTGAAAGCTTCATGTATCCCGGGGCGTAGTGTACACGGGTAGGCCGAGCGCCTGCATCAGTTTCTCTTCATGTTCCAGGAGTGCCGCCCTGCCGAGATCGGCCAGCATTTTGCCGATGCGCCTGCGCGAATTGGGGTCGATATCCTGCAGGGATGCGAGCACCGCACCCGGACGGGTGAGAAAACCCATCCAGAACTCCCTGTCGAAACTGCGTGCGTCCGTTGAGCCGAGCACATGAAAAAGGGTGTCAACAAATAGCCGGCGTTCTTCGTCGTCCACTTCGGCAAGCCAGCGCCGGATCACCGACTGGATATAGAGGCTGTCCTTCGTCAGCATGGGGCTGCGCACGAACCTGCAGCCCTCGATCTGCCAGGAATAGGGATCATGCTGCAGGATGCTTACGGAGTCGCTCTCGATTATTTCATACCCGTCCGGGTGGGCGAGCAGCATGCCGATGATCGAGGACTGGGGCACGAACGACACCAGGCGGTCCCGGATCGTTTCATAGAGCCTTGCAGCCTCGCCCCTGTCGGGGAAGCCCGGCCCGTCGTAGTTATAGACGCGGATGATGCGCTTGAGGATGTCCGGGCCGGTCTGTGCCGCGGCGTACATGGCGAGATTGCCGCCCTTCGAATGTCCGCCGGCATACAGCCTCCGTCCGGTACGGGCAGCAACCCGGGCAAAGTATGCGGCGGCCGCCGCCTGCGCCGGGATCGGCATCTCGTACGACATGCTGAGGTCTTCCTTCCAGCCTACGAGTGTACTGTCCGTGCCGCGGAACGACAGGAAGGAATCGCCGTCCGGAAGATGAAAGGTCACGGCGGCGAACTGGATTTGGGCGCCTTCGTCGAAGTTATGCTCGAAATCGGACAGCACCAGGCCGCCGAACCGCGCGCTCGCGGCTGCCGTTTCCAGAAGCAGGGCATCGTTTTTTGCCGTGAATCCGGCAGAAACGGTTTTGCCCTTTAAAACCTGGGCGAGCTCGCTTAAGGGACGGCTTTCATCCCGCCCCATCCCTTTTTCCCAGAAGATCATGGAAAGCTGCGCCAGGATCAGTCCGTCGACTTCCCCGAGGGGGATGACAGAAAAGGGCAGGTCGCCCCGCCAGCGGATATAGTCCAGCATGTTGCTCATCGTACATCCTTCGTAAATATGCAAGGTGTCTTATGCGCTGCCAGCAAAATGGCACGCATCGTTTTCTTTCCAAAATGTTCAAGGCGAGTATAGTGATTTTGGCTGTTATGACAAACTTCTTTGTCCTGGAGGCACTCTTATGACCATTCTGCGCGCAGGCGTTCTTTCCGATACCCATATCCGCTCTGCCAACCCAGCCTTTTGCCAGCAGGTTGCCAGCGCCTTTGCCGGCTGCGATGTGATCATTCACGCGGGTGATCTGACGGAGAGCGGCATTCTGACCGCCTTTGCCGGCAAGACCGTGTATGCGGTGCATGGCAACTGCTGCAGCGCCGTGACCAAGGCCACGCTTTCGGAGCGTCTCCAGTTCCGGCTGGGGAATTTCACCATCGGCCTTGCTCACGGAAACGGGCGAAAGAATATTGAGGACAGTCTGTGGATGGACTTTCCCGAAGCGGACTGCATCGTGTATGGACACACCCACCGGGCCGTCTGCCACCGGGAAGGCAGCGATCCGGGCATCCTGTTTTTGAATCCCGGAACGTTCAAGAGCGGTTCCTACGCCATTCTGGAGGCGGGGGAAACGCTTTCCGCCCGGCTTTTCCAGATTGGATGAAAAAGTTGTTCTTCTGAAAATCGGCAAATGGGCCTAGGTTTGCCCGCCCAGGACCGCCCTGATCAGGAGGGCCGTGTAGCCCGCATAACAGGCCAAAAGCGCCGCGCCCTCGATGCGGTTGATGCGTCCCGGTCCCCGGAATCCATAGCCGAGTACGAAGAGCGACAGCGTCAGTGTGGCCATGGTTAGCATGTCCCGATGGAAAACTTCCGGCTCTACCGCCATCGGATGGATCGCACCGGCGATTCCCACCACCGCCAGGGTGTTGAACAGGTTGGAACCCAGGACGTTGCCAAGGGCGATCTCGTGTTCGCCCTTCCTGGCCGCAATGATTGACGAGGCCAGTTCCGGCAGGGAGGTGCCGATCGCGACAATGGTCAGGCCGATAATCAGGTCGCTGATCCCGAAACCATGAGCGATCTCGACTGCGCCCCAAACCAGAATACGGGAACTGACAATTAAGAGCGCCAGCCCCGTCATCAGCCAGAAAACCGCGCGGCCGAGGGGCATGGCCTGAGTGCTCAGTCCTTGATCCACTTCGCTTCCCAGCATATCTTCCTTTTTTCGCAGTCCCTCCCGGATGCTCCAGGCCATCAGGCCTCCGAACACGGTCAGCAGGACAATGGCATCAAGCCGGGTGATGTGGCCATCCCGGAGCTGCCATGCCGCCAGCGCGGTGGCCAGCGTGAGCAGGGGCAGTTCCTTGCGCAGGACCTGCGACTGGACGGCAATGGGGCTGATCAGCGCGGTCATCCCCAGAATCAGGGCGATGTTGGTAATGTTGGAACCGTAGGCATTCCCCAGAGCGATGCCCGGATTGCCCTGCAAGGCGGCAAGAAACGAGACCACCAGCTCCGGCGCGGAGGTGCCGAAGCCCACAATCACCATGCCAATGAGCAGGGGAGGCATGCCAAAATGGCGGGCGGTGGAAGCCGAACCCTCCACAAAACGATCGGCGCTCCAGACGAGGAGGGCCAAACCCACAATGACAGCAATGCAGGCCAGTGTCATATGAACGAAAAACTCCTTCGTGACGATTCTCTTTGGAATGGGTGCGGATCCGGTCTCTCCGCTTCACACCGGATCGGGCAGCCAAACGCAAAAAGCCCGTGATTTCTCACGGGCTTTTATATTTGGTTGGTGCCGAAGGCGAGACTCGAACTCGCACGAGCATCCGCCCACTACCCCCTCAAGGTAGCGTGTCTACCAGTTCCACCACTTCGGCAGTGCGTTGATTCTTATATGCGTAGCGCCTCCGAATGTCAAGGGAAAAGCCCATGAAGAAATTCATTTGTCCGCAGGCGCACTGGCTTCCGGAGCCTGCTGCTTTTCGGGTGCAGGGGCCTCTGCAGATTTTTCGGCTTTGGCCGCCTGGGCCTTTTCCCGCTCGGCGACCCGTTTCCGAATCGCCTCGACACTCGCGGAAGTGGTCGCATCCGCCGCTGGCGCGGCCTTCGTTTCGGTATCTACAGCTTTGGCAACCGGCTCCTGCCGGGCTTCGGCAGCCGGATTTTCCTCAGATTGCGCGGTTTTTTCCTGCTCTGGGGCTGCGCCTGCCTTATCCGCTTTTTCTGAAACAGCCGGAGCGCTTTCGGCCGTTTTTCCCGCTTCCGTGGCATCAGCCGCTGCTGCCGCCGGTTCGGAATCATCCTTTGGTTCGGCGGCTGCCGGTTCCTCCGCCGGAGTTTCCGCTGCCGGGGCTTCTGTGGCCGCCGGAGTTTCCGTAGCGGCTGGCTCTTCCGTCGCTGCCGGAGTTTCTGGAGCAGCTGGAGTTTCCGTAGCTGCCGGGGCTTCCGTAGCGGCTGGCTCTTCCGTAACTGCCGGAGTTTCTGAAGCGGTTGGAGTTTTCGCAGCGGCCGGCGCTTCCTTGGTTGGCAGTTTCTCGGGCATGATGCTGCTCATCTGAGGCTGTTTGGAGACGTAGCTCAGCCACAGCGTGGTCAGCATGAAGATGACGGCGATAATGGTGGTCATCCGCCCCATGAACGATTTGCCGCCACTGGCGCCGAAAACCGTATTGCTGGCGCCCGCGCCAAAGCTTGCGCCTATTTCGGCGCCTTTGCCGCCCTGGATCAGGACGACGCCGATAAGGCACAAACAAACCAGAACATGGATGATGGTCACAAAAGTTGTCATAACGTTCCTCTTTTTATCGTGAAAAAATAAATTGCCGGATATCTTGATCCGTTCGCCGCCCTCTTTAGCACAGAAAAGCCGTGGGGAAAAGCCGCTTGTTGCTTGTCACATGCCCAGCGCGTTGCGGATAAGCGCCAGAAAATCCTCCGCCTTGAGGCTTGCGCCGCCAACCAGCGCGCCGTCGATATCTGGTTCCGCCAAAAGCGCGGCGATATTGTCCGGCTTGACACTGCCGCCGTACAGAATGGGGATGATCTTCGACGCTTCTCCGCCGAAGTTCCGATCCAGCATGTCACGGAGGAAACAGTGTACTTCCTGGGCCTGATCCGGAGTTGCAGTTTTGCCGGTTCCTATGGCCCAGACAGGTTCATACGCAACCGTGATTTGCTGGGAAACGCTGGCGGGTACCCCCAGAAAACATTCTTTCAGCTGCTTGCTCAGCACGTTGAAGGTTTTCCCGTTCTCCCGTTCCTCCAGCGTTTCACCGACGCAGAGGATCACGTGCAGATCCGAACCGATGACGGCGCGAACCTTGCGGTTGATGAAGTCATTGCTTTCGTTCAGCAGATGCCGGCGTTCGGAATGGCCGACAATCACATACTGACAGCCGGCATCCCGCAGCAGAAGCGGGGAAACTTCACCGGTGAAGGCGCCGCGGGCTTCGGGATAGCAGTTTTGGGCGGCCAGGGCTATGGGACTGGACTCAATCACTTCCCTGACAGCGGCAAGAGCGGTGAAAGGCGGCGCAATCGTCACGTCCACTTCCATATCCGGGGTAACGCCCTCGACGATTTTTTGGGCGAGGGCGCTTGCCGCATCAATGCTCTTGTTCAGTTTCCAGTTGCCGGCGATAAATGGTCTGCGCATGGACTTTTCACTCCTCCTTTTATATATCTACGCTTGTTTACATTTTGTCGTTCAATGCCTGGATGCCGGGCAGCTTCTTTCCTTCCAGAAATTCCAGCGAAGCGCCGCCGCCGGTGGAGATGTGGGTCATGCGATCCTCCAGGCCGGAGCGTTTGACCGCCGCCATGGAATCGCCGCCGCCGATGATGGTAACCGCGCCGGAATCGGCAAGCGCCTTCGCGATGGCAAATGTACCTTCAGCGAAGGTGGCGTTTTCAAAGACGCCCATCGGACCGTTCCAGACCACGGTCTGGGCTTTCGCGATAACTTCGGCGTAGCGTTTGACGGTTTTGGGGCCGATGTCCAGACCCATTTCGTCCTGCGGAAAGGCGCTGTTGTCGTAGGCATGTGCCTCGCTGCTTTCCGGATCGCTTCCCGTCAGATGATCTTCCGGCAGCAGGACGGTCACGTTCTGTGCCCGGCTTTCCGCCAGCAGGTCGCGTGCCAGTTCGAGCTGGTCTTCCTGCACCAGCGAGCGCCCCACCTCAAGGCCTTCCGCCTTCAGGAAGGTGTAGGCCATGCCGCCGCCGATAAGCAGCGTATCCACCTTTTTGATGAGGTTGTGGATGACCGGGATCTTGTCTTTCGCCTTGGCGCCGCCCAGAATGGCCACGAAGGGATGCGCCGGCTCGGTAAGCGCCTGGCCAAGGTAGCGGATCTCGTCTTCCATCAGGAAGCCGGCCACCGCCGGATTCAGCAGATGCGCCACCCCTTCGGTGGAGGCGTGGGCGCGGTGCGCCGTGCCAAAGGCGTCGTTGACATAGGCATCGGCCAGCTTGGCCAGTTCACGGCTGAAGGCCGGATCGTTGAGTTCCTCTTCCGGATGGAAGCGGACATTTTCCAGAAGCAGCACGTCGCCGTTTTTGAGCGCGTCCACCATCTTCTGGGCTTCGGGCCCGATGCAGTCGGGGGTAAGCGGCACCTCGCGTCCGAGGAGCTCGCCCAGCCGGCGGGCAACCGGCGCCAGCGTGTATTTGGCATCAACCTTTCCCTTGGGACGGCCCAGGTGGGAGGCCAGAATCAGTTTGCCGCCCTGCTGAAGGATGTGCTGGACTGTCTTGAGCGCGGCCACGATGCGGGAGTCGTCGCTGACCTGGCCATCGGCGATGGGCACGTTGAAGTCAACCCGGCACAGCACCCGTTTACCGCCGAGATTCACGTCGTTCAGGGTCATCTTGTTGTACATGCTTTTTCTGTCTCCTTCTTTTTTGAAAGTACACCGGAAAAACATGAAAAAAGCGGGAAAGGCTTTTTATTTCGCTTCCCCGCTTTATTTTAAGAATTAACCGGCGATTCTGATGATCAGATCGACAACTCTGCAGGAATACCCCCATTCGTTGTCGTACCAGGCGAAGACTTTGGCCATGTTGCCATCAATAACGCGGGTGTTGCCGGCGTCAAAGATGGACGAGGCGTCGTTGCCGTTGAAGTCGCTGGAAACCAGCGGCAGATCGCAGTACTCAAGAATGCCCTTGAGAGGACCGGAGGCGGCCTTCTGCATCGCGGCGTTGATCTCCTCGACGGTGGCCGGCTTTTTCAGCTCGACGACCAGATCCACCAGGGAAACGTTGGGGGTCGGCACCCGGACCGCCAGACCGTCAAGCTTGCCCTGCAGATGCGGCAGAACCAGTCCTACCGCCTTGGCTGCGCCGGTGCTGGTGGGAATCATGGAGAGACCGGCGGCGCGGGCGCGGCGCAGATCCTTGTGCGGCAGATCGAGAATGCGCTGATCGTTGGTATAGGCGTGAATGGTGGTGATCAGTCCACGGACGATACCAAAGGAATCATCCATTACCTTGGCGACCGGTGCCAGGCAGTTGGTGGTGCAGGAGGCATTGGAAATGACGAAATGCTTGGCCGGATCAAAGTCCTTGTCGTTGACGCCGACCACAAAAGTGCCGTCGACCTCTTTGCCGGGAGCGGTAATGAGGACCCGTTTGGCGCCGGCGGCCAGATGCTTGGCCGCGTCATCGCGTTTGGTGAACTTGCCGGTGGCTTCAACCACGATCTCCACTCCCAGTTCCTTCCAAGGGAGTTTGGCGGGATCGAGTTCCTTGCTGATGCGGATTCTTTTGCCATTCACGATGATGGCGTCCTCTTCGGCGCTGATTTCAGCGTTGAAGATGCCATGCACCGAATCGTACTTGAGCAGATGCGCAAGTGTTTTGGCATCGGTCAAATCGTTGATGGCGACGATGTCCACTCCTCCTGTCGCCAAAGCTCTGCGCAGAACCAGCCGCCCGATGCGGCCAAACCCGTTGATCGCGACTTTTGGGGCCATAGCTTTTCCCTTTCCGTATGTGGGGTTAAGAATCGAAGCGACAAAAACGTCCTTCTTCAAAGAAAACTATCACCTTTTTCCGCTATCGTGAATGATAAAATGTTTTTTATCTGCTTGTCTTGCATGATGGGGGCGGATTGGGAAGCCGGCGAAGATTGTCCTTTGACCGGCGATATGCTATGACACGAGCGTTTTTGCCCGATGGATGCGAAAGCGAAATGTTTTTCAGGACGGTTGAAAGGGGACGGCGCGATTGAGAGTGGCAATGCTGGCAAGCGGCAGTACGGGCAATTCCGTGCTGGTCGAGGCGGACGGACGGCGGCTTCTCATCGATGCGGGCCTTTCGGCGCGTGAACTGACGCGGAGACTTGCGCAGCTGGAGGTGGATCCCGCCACCCTCAATGCGGTGCTGGTCACGCACGAGCATGATGATCATGTCCGGGGGCTGGTGCCCTTTTCCAAAAGGTACGGAGTGCCGGTGTACCTGCATCGGCGCCTGGAAGCGCAACTGGACAGAAAACCGGCGCTTGTGCGCGTGTTCGACGAGGACGAGCTCCTTGTGGTGGACAGGCTGCGGATTGCCCCCTGTCCCCTGACCCATGATGCGGTGGCGCCGGTGGGTTTTGTGGTGGAAAGTTCGGAAGGGAAGGTGGGGTTGGCCACCGATCTGGGACTGGCAACCCGTCTGGTGGCGGATCGCCTGCAGGAATGCCGGGTGCTGATTCTGGAGAGCAACCACGACGAGATTATGCTGCGCGATGGACCCTATCCCTGGCATCTGAAACAGCGAATCAAGAGCCGTCACGGACATCTTTCCAACAGCGAATCGGCGCAGCTGCTGGAACAGCTGCGCTGGAAAGGACTGGAGGCGGTCTTTCTGGCGCATTTGAGCCAAAAGAACAACACGCCGGAACTGGCGATATCCGCCGCAAGCCGGGCGCTTGAGGGCGCGGATCCTCCGCAGCTGCTTGTCGGTTCGCCAAACGAGGTCCGCAGCTGGGAATCGGACGGAAAGGCTCCCATCTTGTAACGTCCTTCGGCAAGGGGCGGAAAGGCGCTTTTTCGGCAAAAGGACAGGGGAAAACAAGTGCCTTCATTCAAATTTTCATTTACAGTTGCTTAATAATTTCAAGAGACAGGGAGAACGAGTCGTGATTGAACGGTATACCCGCAAGGAAATGGCACACATTTGGGAACCCCAGAACCGCTTTCGGATCTGGCTGCAAATCGAGACCCTGGCCTGCGAGGCTCAGGCGCAGCTGGGCGTCATTCCGCCGGAGGCGGCGCGGGCCGTCCGCGAGAAGGGCGCCTTCGATCTGGAGCGTATCGCGGCTATCGAGGCCGAAGTCAAGCATGACGTCATCGCGTTTCTGACCTCGGTTGCGGAATATGTCGGTCCCGAGGCGCGTTTCATCCACCAGGGAATGACGTCCTCCGACGTGCTGGATACCTGTCTTGCGGTGCAGCTGACTCAGGCTGCCGACGAACTGGCCGCCGATCTGCGTGAGCTCCTGAAGGTGATTCGCGCGCGTGCCTTCGAGCACAAGTATACGGTCTGCATTGGCCGTTCCCACGGCGTGCATGCCGAACCCACGACCTTTGGCCTAAAACTCGCCTCGTGGCATGCGGAGATGGAGCGTGCCCTGAAGCGCCTGCTCACCGCGCGTGAGGAGGTGGCAACCGGCGCGATTTCCGGCGCGGTGGGAACCTTCGCCCATATCGATCCGCGTGTGGAGGCCTACGTCTGCGAGCATTTGGGCCTGCGTCCCGAACCGGTTTCCACCCAGATCATTCCGCGTGACCGCCATGCGGCGTTCTTCTGCGGACTGGCGGTTATCGCCTCGTCCATCGAGCGGATCGCCGTAGAAATTCGTCATCTGCAGCGCACGGAGGTGCTGGAGGCGGAGGAACAGTTCACGAAGGGCCAGAAAGGTTCCTCGGCCATGCCGCACAAGCGCAACCCCATCCTGAGCGAAAATCTCTGCGGCCTGGCGCGGCTGGTACGCTGCCAGGCGATACCGGCTCTGGAGGACGTGGCGCTTTGGCACGAGCGTGACATCTCCCACTCCTCGGTGGAGCGTGGTATCGCTCCCGACGCCACGGTAACGCTCGACTTCGCGTTGCGCAGGCTGAAAGGACTGATCCAGAATCTGGTGGTCTATCCGGAGCGGATGCGGCGCAATCTGGAGCTGACTCGTGGCCTCTGGTGTTCGCAGCGGGTACTGTTGGCACTGACGCAGGCCGGGGTTGCGCGCGAAGTCGCCTATCGGATGGTGCAGCGCAATGCCATGCGGGTTTGGGAAGAGGGCGGTGATTTTCTGAAGCTGCTGTTGGCCGATGAGGAGGTCACGAAGGCTCTGGGCGGCGCGGAGGCGGTTTCCGCCCTGTTCAAACTGGATTGTCATCTGGCGCATGTGGATACCATCTTTGCGCGGGTCTTTGGAAAGGAGTGAAAGCCTATGGTCAGCCGGATAGAAGTTGCTCTGAAAAGTGGACTGCGCGATGCGCGCGGCGATCGGGTAAAACGCGATCTGGCGCGTCACTTCGCCATTGATGTGCGCAATGTGCGCACGCTGGATGTCTACACGCTGGATGCGGAATTTTCCGCAGAGGAGCTGGAGCGTATTGCGAACGGGCCGCTCTGCGATCCGGTGATTCAGGATGTGGCGATTAACCGTCCGCTGGCCAAAGACTTTGATGTCCTGATGGAAGTTGGTTTCCTGCCCGGCGTGACCGACAACGTGGGACGCACCGCGCGGGAGGCCATCGCGGAACTGCTGGGCCGGCCGCTGAGGGTGGGCGAGGGCGTATACACCTCGGTGCAGTACCTGTTTGAGGGCGAACTCTCCGAAGCGGAAAGGCGCCTGATAGCGGAAGGCTATCTGGCGAACGCGCTGATTCAGCGCTGCCGGATCCTTTCACGCGCCGAATTTGACGCGGCGGGCGGCGTTGCTCCTCTGGTGCCCAAGGTCATGGTTTCGGCTCTGCCACAGGCGCAGGTCGTTGAACTGCCCGATGATGACGAAAAGCTTCTGGAGTTGAGCCGCCGCCATATGCTGGCGCTCAATCTGGAGGAGATGCGGAAGATCCGCGCCCATTTTGCCTCTCCCGAGGTAAGCGCCGCCCGGGCGGCCAAAGGCCTTCCCGCGCACCCGCTGGATGCCGAACTGGAGGCGCTGGCGCAGACCTGGAGCGAGCACTGCAAGCACAAGATCTTCTCCTCGCGTATCGACTACAGCGACGAGCACGGGCACCGCGTCATCGACTCCCTCTTCAAGACCTTTGTGGCGGGCGCGACCGAAACGGTGCGCAGGAACAAGGGCAAGGACGACATCTGCCTTTCGGTGTTCAAGGACAACGCCGGCGTCATCCGCTTTACCGACGACTGGAGCGTGGTGTTCAAGGTGGAGACGCACAATTCGCCCAGCGCGCTCGATCCCTACGGCGGGGCGCTGACCGGCATCGTCGGTGTCAACCGTGATGCCTTTGGCACCGGACAGGGCGGGGAGCTGCTGTTCAATACTGATGTCTTCTGCTTTGCCTCGCCGTTCCACGAGGAGGAACTGCCGCCGCGCCTGCTGCACCCGCGCCGGATTTTCGAAGGCGTGGTGACCGGCATTGAGCATGGCGGCAACAAGAGCGGCATCCCGACCGTCAACGGTTCCATCGTGTTCCATCCCCGTTTCCTGGGCAAACCGCTGGTCTACTGCGGAACCGGCTCCCTGCTGCCGGCGCGCCTGCATGGCCGTCCGGGACATGAAAAACGCGCTTTCCCGGGCGATCGGATCGTCATGGTGGGGGGACGTGTCGGCAAGGACGGCATTCATGGCGCGACCTTCTCCTCCGAGGAACTGCACGAGGGCTCTCCCGCCACCGCCGTGCAGATTGGCGACCCCATCACGCAGCGGCGCATGTTCGATTTTCTGCTGAGGGCGCGTGATGCCGGCCTCTACAATTCGATCACCGACAACGGGGCCGGCGGCCTTTCCTCTTCGGTGGGAGAGATGGCCGAGGAAACCGGCGGCTGCGAACTGCATCTGGAGCGCTGCCCGCTGAAGTACGCCGGCCTGCAGCCCTGGGAGATTCTGGTGTCGGAGGCGCAGGAGCGCATGACGCTGGCGGTGCCGCCCGAACATATCGAAGCCTTTTTGGAAATGGCGCGCGCCATGGGCGTGGAGGCCACCGATCTGGGCGAATTTACCGACAGCGGTTTCTTCCACTGCCTCTATGACGGAAAGACGGTCACCTGGCTCGACATGGATTTTCTGCACCACGGAACGCCCCGGCTCGAACTGGAGGCGCGCTGGGAGGCGCCCGCACTGGAAGAGCCGCAGTTCGACATGCCCGAGGATCTGACGCCGGCCCTGACGGCGCTTCTCCAGCGGCTCAACATCTGCTCCAAGGAAAGCGTGGTGCGCCGCTACGATCACGAGGTCAAGGCGGGCACGGTGGTGAAGCCGCTGACCGGCGTCGAAAACGACGGGCCTTCCGATGCGGCGGTCCTGCGGCCTCTGGCGGATACCTTTGAGGGACTGGCGGTGGCGCACGGCATCTGCCCGCGCTACAGCGACATCGACGCCCAGGCCATGGCCGCCAATGCCGTGGACGAGGCCCTGCGCAACTTTGTTGCGGTGGGCGGTGATATCGATCATGTGGCCGGTCTGGACAACTTCTGCTGGTGCGATCCGGTAGTCAGCGAGCGCAACCCCGACGGCCGTTACAAGCTGGCGCAGCTGGTACGAGCCGCCGAGGCGCTGCGGGATGCCTGCGTCACCTACGGCGTGCCGTTGATCTCCGGCAAGGATTCCATGAAAAACGATTACCAGATAGGCAAGGAACGCATTTCCATCCCGCCGACCCTGCTCTTCTCCGTTGTCGGCAAGGTGCCGGATGTGCGCCGCGCGCAGACCATGGAGCTCAAGCGCGCGGGGGACAAAGTGGCGCTTCTGGGACGTACCCGCAACGAGCTGGGTGCTTCCGAATACTACGGCTGGCAGGGATTTTTGGGACAAAACGTGCCAAGGGTCGATGCGGCCTACAACCGCCAGCTGTTCGCGGCGGTCAACCAGGCGCAGCATCTGGGTCTGCTGGCCTCCTGTCATGATCTCAGCGATGGCGGACTGGGCGTGGCGCTTGCGGAGATTGCCTTCGCGGGCGGTCTGGGCCTGGAGGTATCTCTGGAAAATCTTGAGGATCTGCGCGACGATCAGCTGCTCTTCTCCGAGTCGGCGGGGCGTTTTGTGATAAGCGCGCGGCCTGAGGCTGCAGGTGCTTTGGAAGAGCTTTTTGCCCATCTCGACCTGCACTGGCTGGGCGAGGCGCGGGAAGACGGCGCCTTCATCGTACGGGGCAGGAACGGCGCGGTGCGGATTGCCAGCGATATCGCCGCGCTGAAAGCGGCGTGGCAGGCGCCGCTGGCCCATCTGTAGGCGGCAAGGGAATTTTAACGATCCATCTGCAAAAGCGAACGGGACGAAAAATTATGTCAAAACATGTGCGGGCAATAGTGGTTTCCGGCAACGGCGTCAACTGCGAGAAGGAGATGGCGCTGGCCTGCCATCTGGGCGGCGCCGAGGAAGTGGATATTGTGCATGTGGCGGATCTGCTGGCCGGAAAGGTTCGGCTTGAGGACTATCATTTTCTCAACTTTCCCGGCGGTTTTCTGGACGGCGACGACCTGGGCAGTGCCAAGGCCGGCGTCAACCGCTGGCGGCACGCGGGGGGCGGCCATCTCTTCGAGCAGCTGCGCGCCTTTGTGGACTCCGGAAAACTGGTGCTGGGCGTGTGCAACGGCTTTCAGCTGCTGGTCAAGCTGGGTTTTCTGCCGGCGCTGGATGGTGCCTACGGCGAACAGTGCGCCAGCCTCACCTTCAACGACGGCGGACGCTTCGAGGATCGCTGGTGCTGGCTGAAGGCGGATCCGGAGTCGCCCTGTGTGTTCACCCGCGGGCTGGAGCGGCTCTACCTGCCGGTGCGCCATGGGGAAGGCAAGTTTGTGACCGATTCGCCGGAAACTTTTGAGCGGATCCAAAAGCTGCATCTGGGCGCGCTGACCTACTGCCGCCCGGAGAGTGACGAACCCACGATGGACTATCCCTTCAATCCCAACGGATCGCTGGGGGCGATTGCCGGCATCTGCGATGCCAGCGGCCGGGTCTTTGGACTCATGCCGCATCCGGAAGCCTATCTGTGGCGTGAACACCATCCCCGCTGGACGCGCGGCGAAAAGCTTCCCGGAGAGGGAATGGGAGTCTGGCTGTTCCGCAACGCGGTTTCCTATCTGCGGGCGAGACTGTAGGCCGGAAAATTGCAGAGTTGCCTGCAGGACAGAATCCCAACGGATTTGAATCGTGAGAAAAACAGACGATGTTCGCGTGATTTCCGGTAAAATTTTGTCCTTGATGGTACAATGTTGTAAAAGCAGTGGAAATAAAATGATATGCGCGCGGCAGGAACTGCGCTTTCTAAAGAGGGGAGAGGAAGGCAATGTGTGGAATTTTTGGCATTTACGGGCATCCGGAAGCGGCCAATCTGACCTATCTGGGGTTGTACACCCTGCAGCATCGCGGCCAGGAAAGCTGCGGAATCGTTGCCTACGACGAGTTCAAGGGCATGTCTTCCCATCTGGGGACGGGGAAGGTGTCCGACGTTTTCAAGAAGCATTTCAACTTTAATACCGAATTGCCCGGCAAAAACGCCATTGGCCATGTCCGCTACTCCACCATGGGCGATTCCGGCGCCAAGAACTGCCAGCCGATACTGGTGGACTACTTCCGGGGCAGCCTGGCGGTGGCCCATAACGGCAACCTGGTCAATTCGCAGGAACTGCGCGATGAGCTGGGGCGGCAGGGACTGATCTTCAGCACGACCACCGATACCGAGGTGGTTATCCACCTGCTGGCCCGCGATCAGGAGGACTCCCTGCTGGAGCGGATCCGCCACGTCGCGCAAAAGATAAAAGGCGCCTACTGCCTGTTGCTGATGACGGACAAACAGCTGTTGGCGGTGCGCGATCCCAACGGGTTCCATCCGCTGGTTTTGGGGCGTTTGGGCAGCTCCTATGTGGTGTCGTCGGAAACCTGCGCTCTGGATTTCATCGAGGCGACTTTCCTCAGGGAAGTGGCTCCGGGCGAGATTGTGCAGATAGACGAGACCGGCCTGCATTCCTTCGAGCTGCAGCCTCCCGCGCCTTCGCCCTGCGTGTTTGAGTATGTCTACTTCGCCCGTCCAGACAGCGATGTGTTCGGCCGGCAGGTCTACACGGTGCGCCGGGAGCTGGGGCGGCAGCTGGCACGCGAATGCCCGGTGGATGCCGATGTGGTGGTACCCGTGCCCGACTCCGGCACCGTCGCGGGCATCGGTTTTGCCGAGGAGTCCGGCATCCCGTTCCATATGGGCCTGACCCGCAACCATTACGTGGGACGGACCTTTATCGAACCGACCCAGTCGATCCGCAGCTTTGGCGTCAAGTTGAAACTGAATCCGGTGCGTGACGTTATCGCCGGCAAACGGGTGGTGCTGGTTGACGACTCCATCGTGCGCGGCACAACCTCATACAAGATTGTCAAGATGATACGCGATGCCGGTGCCAAAGAGGTGCATATGCGCATCTCCAGCCCGCCGACCTCGTTCCCCTGCTTTTATGGGGTTGATACCCCCGATCGCAAGGAACTGATCTCCTCTTCCCACAGTGTGGAAGAGATCAACCGCTGCATAGGGTCCGACACCCTGGGGTATCTGTCCCGTGAGGGAATGCTGAAGGCCTGCCGTTTGCAAGATGGCTGCGCGTTTTGCGACGCCTGCTTCAGCGGCGATTACCCGGTGAAATTTCCCCGGCTGGAAAGCCGTTTGCAGCTGAATCTGTTTGAGTAGGAGAAAAGGCGGGTAAAATATCTTGAGGCGGCGGAGAACGATGTTTTCCGCCGCCTTTTTTGATGTGGTTTACCTTGACTGGATAAACTTGTTTGCGGTTTTTGGGAAACGGTAAGATTGCCCCGGTCAAAGAACTCCTCTGTCTGCTCAAAGAGGCTCTTCTTTAATTTTGAAGATGGTGAATGTTTATTCAGGGATGAGATACTTCCGTATACAGGCTGTCCTGTTCCCATCTTGCGGGATTGTTTTGTATGTATTCGACAATTTTATAATATTCCCGTTCATCGCGGATAATGTGTTCGTAATAATTCCGTTGCCACAACCTTTTTTCAAAAGGTTCATACAGACCAAGTTTAACATTCCGAATATATTCATTTGTGGTCATCGTTTTGAACCATCCCACGATATTTCGTAGAGGCGACCCTATGTGGTCGCCCAATGAATGATCATCAAAAATGTGTTTTTCTGCACAATCCGCAGCATTTTGTAGGGGCGACCCTGTGTGGTCGCCCAATGAATGATCATCAAAAATGTTTTTTTCTGCACAATCCACAGCATTTTGTAGGGGCGACCCTATGTGGTCGCCCACCAAACCAGCGCCCGTTTTTTCGATAATGAAATGTATGTGATTTGGCATAATCACATGTGGACCGATTTTGACATCGTGAAATTTATGTTCCATTTCGAATAACCATTGTTCGATCATGGTATGGGGATTGTTTGGGCGACCACGCAGGGTCGCCCCTACTTTTTCAAAATTTATGTTTCAGACTTTCAAAGAAGAGGAGGTTTACCCGTTACTCGGAGCGTCTTGCCTTGCTTCAATGATACGCCGCGCGGCGGCAAGAGGATCCTCTTCGCCATCCAGCCAGTGGATGGTGACGCCCAGACGTTCCATGCGCCGGAACCAGGTCATCTGGCGTTTGGAAAAATCGCAGATTGCATGCAGCAGCTGCTGGTACATCTCTTCATGGGAAAGTTTTTCCTGGAGAAACCACGAGACAAAACGGTACTCCAGGCCGTAGTGTTCCAGCACCGTAAAGGAAACGCCCTTGGCGGCCAGTCTGGCCACTTCCTCGATCATGCCCTGCTGCAGACGCTCCCGCAGGCGCAGGGCAATGCGTTCCCTCAGGGTTTCCCGCTGCCAGCGGATGCCCAGCACCAGAGGGTGCATCTCCGGGAAGTCCGGCAAAATGGGCGCGTTCGCCTCGCCCAGCGCAATCTCCAGCGCGCGGAGGATGCGTTCGCGGTTGCAGAGATCGGTGGTGTTGTGCTGCGCGGGATGGCTTTGAACCAGCAGTTCGGCCAGGCTTTCGGTATCCAGCTTTTCCAGGCGGGCACGTAGATCCGGGTTAATTGGCACCTCCGCCAGACGGTAGCGGCGCAGGATGGCGTCGATGTAGAGCCCGGTGCCGCCGACTATGACTGGCAGGCGCTTGCGTCCGCGGATTTCGTCGATCTTTTGCAGGCAGAGGCGCTGGAAGGCAAACAGGTTGAACTCTTCGCCCGGTTCGGCGATGTCCAGAAGGTGCGCCGGGATATCGCCGTATTCCTCCAGGTCCTTGCCGGTGCCGATGTCCATGCCGCGGTAGACCTGCCGGGAATCGGCGGAGATGATTTCGCCATCGAGCTCCCTGCACAGCGCGACCCCCAGCCGGGTCTTTCCTGAAGCGGTCGGACCCAGCACGACCAGCAGATCAAAACCGTGAGAATTGCCGCAAACCGGAACTTCGCCCGCAACCGGAGGGGTCATGGAAAATCCTTCTGGAGAATCAAACAGTTGTAAGAGGAAATGCTGAAAGGTATGGACTGGCGGGAAGTACTGCTAAAAAACAAGGCACTGTCAATATTTTGAACAGTGCCTCGTTTTTATGATGGTGGAGATGAGGGGATTCGAACCCCTGACCTCCTACATGCGAAGCAGGCGCTCTCCCAGCTGAGCCACACCCCCAAATTGTCAGACCGTTTTATAGGGCTTTCTCCGCGTGATGTCAAGATCGTTTGCGGGGAACCGAGGATCTACGGGTGGTAGATCTTCAGCAGCGCGTCTGCCATGTCGGCAGGCGAATGCGCCACGCTGACGCCGCATTCCTCCAGCACCGCGATCTTTTCCGCGGCGGTGCCCTTGCCGCCCGCGATGATGGCGCCGGCATGGCCCATCCGCTTGCCGGGCGGGGCGGTTACGCCGGCGATGAAGGCCGCCACCGGTTTGGTCATGTTGTCGCGGATGAAACGTGCCGCCTCTTCTTCCGCCGTGCCGCCGATTTCACCGATCATCAGCACCGCTTCGGTGGCCGGATCCGCCTCGAACAGTTTCAGAGCGTCGATAAAGCCGGTGCCGTTGACCGGATCGCCGCCCATTCCAAGGCATGTGGACTGTCCCAGCCCCCGGTTGCTGAGCTGCCAGACGCCCTCGTAGTTCAGCGTACCGCTGCGGGAGATGACGCCCACCGGCCCCGGTTTGTAGATATAGCCGGGCAGAATGCCGATCTTGCATTCGTTGGGCGTAATGATTCCCGGGCAGTTGGGCCCGATAAGACGGGTCTTTTTGCCTTCCATGTAGCGTTTGACCTTCACCATGTCGAGGACCGGAATTCCCTCGGTAATGCAGACGACCAGCGGCACTTCCGCTTCCACTGCTTCCATGATGGCATCGGCGGCAAAGGCCGGCGGTACGTAGATGACCGAGGCGTTGGCGCCGGTTTCGCGCACCGCGTCGGCGACGGTATCGAAAACCGGAATTCCCTCTACTGAAGTCCCCGCCTTGCCGGGCGTGACTCCCGCTACCATCTGTGTGCCGTAGTCACGGCAGGCCAGCGTGTGGAACATGCCGTGCGCTCCGGTAATCCCCTGGGTGACAACCCGTGTATTTTTATCGACCAAAATGCTCATTGTGCGCCTCCCACCGCCCGCACAATGGCCTGGGCCGCTTCGTCCATGCCACTGGCAGCGATAATATTCAAACCGCTCTCTTTCAACAGTTTCTTGCCGGCCTCCACGTTGGTGCCCTCCAGCCGCACCACCAGAGGAATTGTCAGCTGGATTTCATGCACCGCATCGATAATGCCGGCGGCGATGACATCGCATTTCATGATGCCGCCAAAAATGTTGACCAGTATTCCCTTGACCTTGGGATCCATCAGGATGATGCGGAAGGCCGCAGCAACCTTTTCCCGGGAAGCGCCTCCGCCCACATCCAGGAAGTTGGCGGGGGATCCGCCCGCAAGCTGAATGATGTCCATCGTGGCCATGGCCAGTCCGGCGCCGTTTACCATGCAGCCGATATTGCCATCC
>JAEEGI010008617.1_pt1 | contig 22485 bp, 24 predicted proteins | sample 8958751 | NCBI WGS metagenome assembly JAEEGI01 (sample SAMN16246545, study PRJNA631951) | gut metagenome | biome: gut microbiome; feature: rumen; material: KS-attached | host: Bos | place: Iran: Karaj | collected 2018-10 | reverse complement strand
AGCTCATTATCGCTGCCCTCGGCATAGCGCGGGTCGCGACGGGGATTGCGTTTGTCGTCGGCCTCGAGGGCGGGCGGCTGCACGTCGTAGCTGCGACGCCAGGCCATCAGTTTCTCCTCGCCGTATTTCTGCAGCGTCTCGGCCTTGTTCTTACCCTGCAGGGCACCGTAGCTCTTCTCGTTCAAGCGCCAGCTCTTCTCCACGGGCAGATAGTCCATGTCCATGGCATCCAGAATCTGGTTGAGGGTCTTGACAGCGCGTTTCAGGTAAGAGGTGTAGCACATAGTGGGGCGATAGCCCTCTTCCTTCAGCAGGCGGCCTGCCATATAGGCTTCGCACATGCCGTAGGGGGTAAGGTCAACATCGGTCCAACCGGTAAAAAGATTCATTTTATTCCACTCGCTCTCGCCGTGGCGTACTAAAATCAGTTTCTTCATTGTTTATTTAATTTGTTTCTTCTTAATCGTTTCAGTAAAAATTCCTTCTTTGATGATGCCTTTGTGCGACAGCACCACCAGCGCGATGCCGCCCACGATGAACGGGACGCTGAGCCACTGGCCCATGTCGAGGGTCATGCCCTTCTCAAAGTCCACCTGTTCCTCTTTCACAAACTCGATGAGGAAGCGCACTCCCCACAGGGCTATCAGCCACCAGCCGAAAAGGCGTCCGTTGTGCAGCTTGCCATCCTTCTTTAGATACACCAGATAGCATACCAAGAAGATGAGTAGGTAGGAGAACGACTCGTAGAGCTGTGTAGGATGCTTAGGCACGGTCTCCCCGTTGCGCTCAAAGATGAAGCCCCACGGCAATGAGGTCTGCACTCCGTAGATTTCGCTGTTGAACAGGTTGCCCAAACGGATAAAGGCACCCGCTAGAGCCACCACGATAACCAGACGGTCGAGAATCCACCAGGCATTCATCTTGTTCTTGCGACAGTATAACCAGATGGTGAGCAGTATGGCGATGGCCGCCCCGTGGCTTGCCAAGCCCTGGTAGCCTGTGAACTGCCCCGTCTTCATATTGAACGGCAGGAATATCTCGAGCCAATGCTCGGAGGTGCAGAAATAGTCGGGCTCGTAAAACAGGCAGTGCCCCAGTCGAGCACCTACGAGCGTGGCGACAAACATCCACACCACCAACGATTCGAGGTAGCTCGTATCCACCTTCTCGCGCTGGAACATCTTATAGACGATAAGGTAGCCCAGCAGGAAGGCAAATAGGAACCCCAGTGAGTAGTACCTCAGCCCAAACGAGCCGATGTGAAACATCACGGGGTCTACATTCCAGTTGATGAAATTAAGCAGCATGACTTAATAGTTGAAAAGTGAAAGGTGAAAGGTGAATAGTGATTAGTGAATAGTGATTGGTGATTAGTGAATAGAGATTAGACAAATGAAAGCGGCAGCCAATTTTAATTTTTAATTTTTAATTCTTATCAATTTACTTAGCGTAATTGACAGCGCGGGTTTCGCGAATGACCGTCACCTTGATTTGTCCGGGGTAGGTCATCTCGTTCTGAATCTGGCGCGAGAGGTCGAAGCTCAGCTTCGTTGCCTCGGCGTCGCTCACCTTCTCGGCACCCACGATGACGCGCAATTCGCGGCCGGCTTGGATGGCGTAGGTCTTCACCACTCCGGGGTAGGTCATGGCCATGTCCTCGAGCTTCTTGAGGCGGTTGATATAGGCCTCCACCACCTCGCGGCGGGCACCCGGGCGGGCACCGCTGATGGCGTCGCACACCTGGATGATGGGCGAAATAAGGTTGGTCATCTCCGTCTCGTCGTGGTGAGCGCCGATGGCGTTGCACACGTCGGGATGCTCCTTGTACTTCTCAGCCAGCTTCATGCCGAAGATTGCGTGCGGCAGTTCGGGCTCGGTCTCAGGCACCTTGCCGATATCGTGCAGCAGACCGGCACGCTTGGCAAGCTTGGGATTCAAACCCAACTCGGAGGCCATCGTAGCAGCCAGGTTCGCCACCTCGCGGCTGTGCTGCAGCAGGTTCTGACCATACGACGAACGGTACTTCATACGGCCCACCATGCGCATCAGCTCATGGTTCATATTGTTGATGCCAAGGTCAATGCAGGTACGCTTACCCACCTCGGCAATCTCCTGTTCAATCTGGCGGCGGGTCTTGGCGACCACCTCCTCGATACGGGCGGGATGGATACGGCCGTCCGTCACCAACTTATGCAGCGACAGGCGGGCAATCTCGCGGCGCACAGGGTCGAAACCGCTGAGGATGATAGCGTCGGGCGAATCGTCGATGATCACCTCCACGCCAGTCAGCGACTCGAGGGCACGGATATTGCGGCCTTCGCGGCCGATAATGCGGCCCTTCACCTCCTCGTTTTCGAGGTTGAATACGCTCACCGTGTTCTCGATGGCGTTCTCGGTTGCGGTGCGCTGGATCGACTGGATGACAATCTTCTTAGCCTGTTCGTTGGCGGTAATCTTAGCCTCCTCGACGATGTCCATGATGCTGTTCGATGCCTCGGCGCGTGCCTCGTCGGTCATCATCTCCACCAAGTGCTGCTTAGCCTCGTCGGCGGTCATGCCGGCTATATGCTCCAACTTCTCGATGCTCTCGTTATACACCTTCTCCACTTCCGCCTGACGTTTGCGCAGCACCTCAATTTGGCCGTTCAAGTTCTCGCTCACCTGTTTCAGCTCGTTGCTTTTCTTCTGGAGGTCTTCCACCTTTTGGTTGAGGGTGTTCTCGCGCTGTTTCAGTTTGTTCTCCTGCTCGCGGATGGCGATATTCTTCTCGTTCACCTGCTTGTCGTGCTCGCTCTTCATCTGTAAGAACTTCTCCTTAGCCTGAAGAATCTTGTCCTTCTTAATCATTTCGCCTTTTTCCTCAGCGTCTTTAAGCACCTGCTGGCTCTTAGCGAGCAGTTTGTTTCGCAGCATGCCCGTCGTGAGCCATACGCCCACGCCGCCGCCTACTACGAGTCCAATAATAATTCCAATTACTATCATGTTTGTGTTGTAGTGTGTTTTGGGGGAACCTTCGTGCCACAGGGGGCAGCAACCTTGTTCTCTTCGACGATGTCGCTTTCTCGGCTCTTCTGGTTGGCGGGGTTTCTACCTGCCGTTGCGCACTTTGGAAAAAAGTCCTGCATCAAGCCATCCGGGAGTTATGATAAACTCGAAACTGATAGGATTTGAGTGCCGGGTGTCTCAGCCATACAACCTACCCACCCATGAGCTTACTCGGTTTGTAAATGGTGTTGAGTTTACAAACTGTTTCAGGCTAGATACAGGACTATACCTTGTCGAGCAACTGATTGATAATAGTCAGCCTGTCTTCCAGATGTGTGTCGCGAAACTGCTGTTTGTCCTGCAGTTTCAGCAACAGGGTAATCTGGCTCAGTGCTACCATCGCCAACAAGTCCTGGTTGTCGCCGTAGGCATACATCTTGCCATAGCTCTTCGCCTGAGAATTAATCAACTCTGCCGCTCGGCGGAGTTGGTTCTCTTCGTCGGGGGTTATCTTGAGTTTATAGGGCCTGTCAAGTATATGTACGGTTGCCGGTATTTGATTCATTCAGTCCTGTTGGTTCGTTTTTGCCGTTCGGTCTTGGCGTGGCAGTTTCATTGCCCTGCCTTCAACTCTGCGGAATTTATCAATGCCAAACTTTTATCTATGCTGCGTATCAGTCGATTGATTTGAAGCTTTATTTCCACGGTGTCGCCCTTCTGCGTCAGCGTGTTCCCTAGTTTTAATATGTTGTTTTGTTCTTTAAGATTATTAATTGTTATATGTTGATTGTTCACTTGCTCTTGCAGTTTCCTGCATTGCTCTGCCGATTCCTCCGCCTCAGCCTGTAGACGTGCATTCTCTTCTACCAACCTGCGAACTTTCCATTCTATTTCTGTCACTGTGGTTTCAAAATCGAACATGGCTACATCAGTTTGCACTACAAAAAGCGGTGCAAAGATACGATTTTTTTATAAAGTGTATTAAAATTATTTTATTCCTATTGTTTTTTGTTTTATCAAACGGCTACCGCACAATATGTTAAGCCCTTTTATTTTCTCCATTACATTAATCCTCTGACCTTGATGAGGGCCTAATTCTACTATGACTTAGGGTGAAAATCACGCTATCGGCAATTCATAGATACCGCTTTTTCGCTTAGGGATTCGAGTATGGAGTGATGAAGGGTAGAATAAGGATCGCAGAAAGGGCATAGGCAGGCTTGAGGCATGATGGGAGGATGTCGGGTGGATGGCGATTGAGTGGCTTGGATAGTGTGGGGAGAGTGTCGAGTGGATGGGGATTTAATAGTTTGGATAGGGTAGGGGTAGGGTTAGTCGGCATCGGCCTCGATGGTGCCGAGCTGGAAGCCGATGCCGCCGCATTGGCTGAACTTGCGGGAGCCGTAGAAGCCGATGGGGTTGTTCTCGATATACTTTTGAATCACCTGCTCAAAGCGGTGTTGCTGCTCTTCGGTGGGACGTTCGTCGCCCAGGAAGTTATAGAGGAAGTAGTCGGCGTAACCGTCTTCGGCAAAGAAAACGACGCAGTGGCCGCGATAGGGCTTGTCGAACTCGAAGTTCTGTGCTGCCATCTCTTCCGATATGCCTTCCAGGAAAATCTTCCATGTGAGGATGAACTGCACCAACTGCTTGTCGGACCGTATCATTCCCCACTGCTCGAAGCTCTTGGTGACGGTGTCGATAGTCCAAGCGGGACGGTATTCCACTTCACGAAGGTATTCCTCGTTGATGCCTTCGGCTGCGGCTTGGGCATGGGTCATCACTCGCTGGGTGCGTGATTGGTGTTGCGGGGTGAGAGTTGGGAGCGTATCGGGCAGGTCTAGGTGCTGTGTCTTGGGCAGCTTGGCTGACGGGGCAAGGGTGAGCACCTGTACGCCCTCTTCGACCGAGGCGGTGATGCTGTCGAGGTTGTGCTGGGGCGACACGACGATGTATTCCAGCGGAGTTTCTAGGGCGTGGAGGGCATGGAAGGCATTGTTACGTCGGAGGTCGACGAGTTGCAAGTTGGTCTGGCGGATGTATAGGGTGCGGAGGTTAGGGTTGTGCGAGAGATCGAGAGAGGTGATGCCAGGGGCGAAGATGCAGAGTAGCTCCTCCAGCTGGGTGTTGTGGCTGACATCGAGCCTGCGCAGTTGGTGGAAACTGATGTTGAGTACTTTTAGTTCGGGATTGTGGCTGATGTCGAGCGAGCGCAAAGGGGTCTCGATGGCGACGAGTTGTTTCAGTTTGGGGTTGTGTCGCATATCGAGCCGACCTATGGGGTTTTCGCTGCAGATGAGTATGACTAGGTTGGGGAACAGCTCGATACCTTGGAGCGAGGCGATATCTTTGCGGTGGCAATCGATGAGCTGTGTGCTACGTCCGAGGGGTGTGGTTTCGACCCATTCCTGCCGTGCAGTGAGGCGGTTGCTGCCGCTGAGAGGTCCTTCGTAAGGTTTGACAAGGCCGCCTGCGAGGAGGTAGGTGCGGAAGTTGCTGTCGGGCACGCGTGCTACGGTGATTTCTTGGCCTGCTTTCAAGCGTTGGTGAGAGGAGCATGAGCAGCAGAGCAGTAGCAGTAGGATGGGGAGGATTTTTTTCATGTGGTAAGATGGTATTTAGCGTATGTATCTGATGCCTTGATAAGTGTTGCGGCGGTTGAGCTCGGTGGTTACAAGACGGGCTAGGTCGCTGCTTTTGACGGGTCGGCCATCAGGGTGGTGCCAGCTGCGTGAGGGGTCGGCCAGGTGGGAGGGAGGGACGGCGGCGGCATAGCGTTCGACTATGATGTCGGGTCGCAAGTGCTCTAGGAAGTCGCACACAAGGGCTATGTATTCGCCGAGAGTGAAGGGGGGAGGCACCGAGGCGGGATTGTCGAGAAAGTCGGCACCCAGTTTGGAACCGCGGAGCAGTTGCAATTGATGGAGTTTGAGAGTAGTGAGGGGCAGCCGAGAAAGAAGTGAGGCCTCTGCCACTATCTCCTCACGGCTCTCGCCCGGGAGGCCTAGAATGAGGTGCCCGCCACAGGGAATGCCCCGCTCGGCGGTAGCGCGGATGGCGTTGACGGTGCAGGCGTAGTCGTGGTGGCGTTGGATGGATTGTAGGGTGCGGTCGTAGCAGCTCTCTATGCCGTATTCGAGCATGAGGTAGTGACGTTTGGCGAGAGAGGCAAGGTAGTCGAGAAGGTGATCGTCGACGCAGTCGGGTCGGGTGGCGATGATGAGGCCTTCGACTTGTGGATGGGCGAGAGCCTCTTCGTAGCACTGGCGCAGTCGGGGCAGAGGTGCGTAGGTGTTGCTATAGGCTTGGAGGTATGCCAGGTAGCCGACGGGCTGACGGTGGCGGTGGCTGTGGAAGCGGATGCCCTTATCGATCTGTTGGGTGATGCTGAGTGAGGGCTGGCAGTAGGCGGGGACAAAGGCGTCGTTGTTGCAGAAGGTGCAGCCTTGGGTGCCAAGGTTACCGTCGCGGTTGGGACAACCCATCCCAGTGTTGAGGGTCAGTTTCTGCATCCTGTGGCCAAACTGCTCTATGCAATAGTCGACGTAACGCATTGAACAAGATATTATAGCTTGCTATGAGAATTAAATACTTAGTTACATAACGTAACGATTGGTTCAATATTGTCTCGGCGATACTTTTTAACAAACAAAGTCGCTAATTGAAAAAAAAGGTGTATCTTTGCAGTCCCAAATAGCAATTTTAGTGACCAGTGAGACGAGATTTAGTGACCAGTGAACTGTGACCAGTGACACGAAATTAAGTGATTAGTGAATAGTGATTAGACAAAACAATTCGTTAATTCGTAAATTCGTGAGGCTTTGATGCGCCAAGGACTAACGCATTAACACATTCAAAAATGGCGGCAGCCAATATTAATTTTTGATTATTAATTTTCAACTTTCAATTCATGAACATCTATCTCATCGCCATAGCCATTCTGCCAGTGTTGGTGCTTGCCCTTGTGGTTTACAGGCAGGACCGTTTTGCTAAAGAGCCTTTAGGCAAGTTGGTGAAGGCATTCTTCTTTGGTGCGCTTGCCATCATTCCCGCAGGGGTCCTCGAGAGTATTCTGATACAGTTCACCCCGCCTATTCCCATTGTGTCGGGAGTCTACACCGGTTTTATTGTGGCGGGATGCTCCGAGGAGTTGTTCAAGCTTCTCCTCCTGCGTTGGGCAATATGGCGGAGTGCCGAGTTTGACGAATATTTCGACGGCATAGTCTACGCCTGCTTTGTTTCGCTAGGCTTTGCCTGTTTTGAGAATCTGGGCTATGTGCTGCGTCAGGATGTCTTTGCCGAGGCGATGGCCACAGGCACGGTACGTGCCCTGCTCTCCGTGCCGGGACATTTCCTCTTTGGTGTGATGATGGGCTACTATTTCTCGCTTGCCAAATTTGGCGACCGTGGCGAGACGACGCGTCACCGTCGCCACTACATGTGGCTGGCATTCCTAGTGCCGATGCTGATGCACGGAACCTTCGATGCCTTGCTTATGATACCCGAAAGCATGGAAGACGGGCAGGGCCTTGTGGCGGCAGTGCTGTTTGCGGTGCTCATCTGGTTCGACATCCGTATGTGGAAATGGGGCATCCGCCGCATCCGCCGTTTGCAGGAATTCTCCGAGAAGCAGGCCTCCGAAGCCCGCTCGCAAGGCACCAGTATCCTAGACCCCTTCGAAGGCTTTACTTGGAACGTCTAGAATAAAGTCCTAGTCCTACGGCGCTGAAGGCATTCTCTAAGTGGGTGATGTGGTAGTCGTCGCCATCTTTCTCTATTGCTATGATGTCAAACCGCACCTCCTCCGTGCGGTTGTTCTCAACGACATACTTGTCGGCCATGCGCACGTAGGCTCGCTGCTGCTCAATGGTGACAAACTCCTCCGGCTCGCCATAGTCTTGTCGGCTGCGGGTCTTCACCTCGACAAACACTATCAGCCCCTCCATATAGGCAATGATGTCCGCCTCGTGCTTGCGCTTGTGCCATTTGGTTTTAAGGATGGCGAAGCCTTTCTCCTCCAAGTATTGCCTGGCCAGTTGTTCTCCTATGTTGCCGGTGTCGTTGTGCAGTGCCATTATTAATTCTGAATTGAGTTTGCAAAAGTACGAAAAAAAGTTGTATTTTTGCAAAATGGCAATCGACGACACCCATACGCCCCTTCAGCTCATCCGCCGCCTGCTGGTGCGCACGCCTATGCTACGGCTGGCATTGGCTGTGGTGATAGGCATATTGTTAGCTGAATATCTGTCTGTGCCTTCCTTGGTATGGCTTTGTGTGGCGGTGGGTGGATGTGTGCTGCTACTTGTTGTGGAGGCTAGCGTGCGACATGCGCTCCCTCGGGCTTTCTTCCCCGTGTTTCTATGGATTATCTGGATAGGAATAGGAGCCCTATTGCCCATGCTGCACGCTCCTGCCGACCCATTTCCCTCGGCGGTCGACATCTTCACCGCGCGCCTTTGCGACACCCCGCGTCCCACTCCCAAGTGCTACAAGAGCGTCGCCGAGGTGACAAGCGTCGATGGCCATCCCTCTCATGGCAAGGTGTTACTGTATATCCGTCAAGACAGTGCGTCGGCTTGTCTGCGCTATGGCGACTACCTATCTATTGCAGCACATCCGCAGCCTCCTCGCAACTGGAAGAGCGACTTCGACTACCGTCGCTATCTGCGCCGCAAAGGCATACTTTGGCAATGCTACGTCCCATCAGATTGTTGGCAACTGCTTTCCCATGACAGCACATTCTCACTTCTTAGATGGTCGAAAAACATACAGCTCAGCATGGTAGATCGTATACGCCTTAGCGGTCTTACCCCACGACAACAAGGCATTGCCGAGGCTCTGCTCTTGGGGTGGCGCGATGACGTTGACGATGCCACACGTCAGCAGTTTCGCGACGCTGGCGTTGCCCACCTACTCTGTGTGTCGGGGCTGCATGTGGGCATAGTGGCGTGGATGGTCGGGGCATCTCTCTTCTTCCTGGGGAGGAAACGTTGGCAACGTGTGGTGAAGGGAATTGTGCAGATAGGCGTCGTTTGGCTCTTTGTTCTGCTCACGGGCATGGCTCCCTCCACACTTAGGGCGGGGGTGATGTTTTCGTTGTTGATAGTTGGGGGTATGCTACAGCGTCAGCCCAACAGCCTCAACAATCTCTGCACCTCCATGCTACTTCTCTTGTTGATAAAGCCGATGCTGCTGTTCGATGTAGGTTTCCAACTCTCATACGCTGCGGTGGCAGGAATTATACTTTTGAATCGTCCTCTACAACAGTTGTTGCCCCACTCTTCCAAGTGGTATCTCTGGCTGCCACAAAAGGCTTGGCAACTCATCTGCCTCTCCACTTCGGCGCAGGTGGCAACCCTGCCTCTGGTGCTATACCATTTCCATCAGTTCCCGACCTATTTCCTCATTGCCAACCTCACCGTAGTGCCTTTTGCCGGAGTGCTGTTGGCCAGCGTACTGCTCATGCTGCTTGTAGGCGGAGGGTGGGCAGCGTCTCTCTTACATTATGAATTGGTAGGCGTCGACCGCCTCACCAGTTGGGTATCTTCGCTGCCCCACGCCATGCTCACCGACATCTACTGCGACCTTCCCATAGCGTTGCTCATCACAGCCCTCATCTCTGTCCTCACCCTCCTGCTTTACACCTATCGCAAGGGCGATGCTACCGCTTGAGCATCACATAGGCGAGATAAGCCACCAATATCATCATGCCGAAACCGTAGACCCGTGGCCAGATGGCACTCAATATAAGTATAATGCCCATGAGGGTAAGCAGTTTTACGGCTAGCTGCTTCCGCTCGGGCAATGCCTGGACCCCCTGTCGTATACGGGTGCGGAAATCATGCCAATTTGTCAGCCCCTTCTGCCACCACTGTCTGAGCCAGCCTAGCCGACGGCCTTGTTGGTCGACGGTCTCGGCACGCACGGTGGGCATTTTCTTCACCCGCACATGTATGCGCTTGCTGTAGCTCTTGCCAGCTATGCTTACTGTGATAGTGAGGTGTGTACGACCTTTTGAGCGGTTGAGGCGGAAACGTTTGCTGCCGCTGGTTTCCAGCGGGATATTGGTGCTGCGGTAGCCGTTGTCGATGGTCAGCTGCACACTCTCAGCCTCGGCGCACTGCCACTTCACCTCCACCACATCCCCCTCCGTCACAGTTCGCCGGTCAATATCAAATATCATTCGTTGGTTGTTCATAATACTTGAGCATTATCAATAACTATGCCATCTAGAAAAGTGAAAAGTGGCTGCTCACCCAGAGAATTTTCAATTTTCATTTTTCAATTTTCATTTTTTTCGTATCTTTGCACTTGATTCCGATCGGAAGGAAGTCGACCAGGGGTGCTACAAGCGATTGTGGCTGAGATTAAACCCTCGAACCTGATCCGGATAATGCCGGCGGAGGAAATGTAATATGTTTAAAAAAAGTTCTATCAATGGTGGCTTTTCAGCCATGCGGCCTTTGAGCCGTGTCGTTGCAGTGGCAACGCTTTTCAGTTTTCAATTAGGAGTGGTCTGTGCGCAGACCCAGGACACCGTACGCACGCTTGATGAGGTGCTGATAAAGGACTCGCGCGCCAGCGAACGGTCGCCCTTCACTACGTCGAACCTCACACGCGAGCAGCTTGACGATGCCAAGACTGAGGTGAGTATTCCCTTTATGCTCGAGCTGCAACCCTCGGTGGTGGTGAGCGGCGAGAACGGCAAGATGGGCGAGACGACGATGCGTATCCGCGGTGTGGATGCCAGCCGTATCAATGTGAACATCAACGGTATCACGTTGAACGACCCTGAGAGCCAGGCGGTATTCTGGTACAATGTGCCTAACCTAGGCGGTATGGCGCAGAGCCTGCAGGTGCAGCGCGGTGTGGGTGCCTCCAACGGTGGCGGCAACTCGTTCGGCGGTGCCATCAACTTGCAGACGCTCAACGCCCGCGACCGTGCCTATGCCGAGGCCGACCTCTCGTTGGGTTCGTGGAACACGCGCCAATATGGCTTTGCCGCGGGTACGGGTATTAAGCCGAGCGGCTTGGCTTTCGATGTGGCTTACAACGGGCAGACGACCGACGGCTATGTGCGCAACGGCTTTGCCGACCAGCAGTCGCTCTTCGTCAGCGGCAGCTACTATGGCAAGCGGTCGTTGCTGAAGGCGGTGGCGATTATCGGCACCCAGCATACGGGCATCACGTGGAATGGCGAGGACGCATCGGTGCTGGACGAGAACCCCACCTACAACAGCGCGGGCGAATATTACGATGCCCTGGGCAATGTGTATTACTACGGTAACGAGAGCGACAACTACAACCAGCGCCGCTACCAGTTGTACTACAGCCTGCTGATGAACGACCGCTGGAGCTTGAAAGCTGTGGCGGACTTCACCCACGGTGACGGCTACTACGAGCAGTATAAGGCTGATAAGAAGTTTTCGAAATATGGCATTGGCCGTAGCGGCAAGTCGGACTTTATCACCCAGAAGCTGATGTGGAACAGTGCCTATACGGCCAACGTGTCGGCCAACTATACAGGCCGTCGTGTGAATTTCACCTTTGGTGAGATGATGCTCTATTTCGACGGCGACCATTATGGCAATGTGATTTGGTGCAAGGACTCGGCAGGTTTCGACTCGAAGCCCTACGAGTGGTATCGCTACAAGGGCATCAAGACCGATGCAACTACCTACGCCAAGGCCGACTGGGATGTCACCCCGCGGCTGAACCTCTATGCCGACATGCAGTTGCGCTATGTGGACTACAGCATTAAGGGCGTTGAGGACGACTTGTATGCGCTGGACTTTCACGAGACCTACCCCTTCTTTAACCCCAAGGTGGGTGCCAACTACCAGTTGGGTAAGGGGCAGCGGCTGTATGCGGTGGCAGGTGTTTCGCACCGCGAGCCGACACGCAGCGACATCAAGGATGCCTTTGTGCGTGGCGACACGGTGAAGGCGGAGTCGATGCTGGACGTGGAGTTGGGCTACCAGATGAATAGGGAGCGCTTCGCCTTCTCGGTCAATGGCTACGCCATGCTGTATAAAGACCAGCTGACCCCCAGCGGCGATTTGAGCAGTAGCGGCTACAGCCTGATGGAGAATGTGGACAAGTCGTACCGTCTGGGTGTGGAGCTGGTGGCTGGCTACCGCTTCACCGACTGGTTCCGCATGGATGCCAACCTTACCCTCAGCATGAACAAGATTATGGACTACACCTATACCGACTTCGTGGAGGGCGACACCGTGCCGACCACCTATACTGCCAATACCGACCTCTCTTATTCGCCCAGCGTGATAGGTGCCGCTATCGCCACCTTTGAGCCGGTGAAGAACTTGAAGCTGCAGCTGACGGGCAAATATGTGGGTGACCAATATCTCGACAACACCTCGCGCGACTGCTATAAGCAGGATGCCTACTTCCTTTTGGGGCTGAAGATGGGCTACACTTGGCAGCTCAAAGGCTCGCAGGAGATTGAGGCACAGGTGGTGCTCAACAACCTGCTCGACCATCACTACCGCATAGGTGCCTGGGCCGGCGATGACTATTGGGATGGCTACTATCACTACGCCGGCTGGTACCAGCAGCCCGGCTTCAACTGCCTGACTCGCATCAGCCTACGTTTCTAGTGAAATTGAAAATTGAAAAGTGAAAACTTATCAAATTGAAAATTGAAAATTGAAAATTGAAAATTTGCTACAGCTTTCATTTGTCTATTCACTTAAATTAGTGAACAGTGATTAGTGAACAGTGACACGAATGGGGTCGTATTATGTGTCACAAAAAAGCGCTCGTATCACAGGTCACAGGTCACTCAAAATAATTGGCTTTCTGAACCGAGAGAGAGACCTTTTGATATCCTGCCTTTCGGAGCAATAGTGAAATTGAAAATTGAAAATTGAAAATTGAAAAGGGCTGCAACATTCATTTGTCTAATCACCAATCACTATTCACTAATCACTAAACTCCTGATACAGCGAGATAGCAAGGGAGGGTGTGTCGTCTCCAATGTGGCCGTAATCTTTCATTATGCGGCTCCATACCGCCCCTACGATCATTCCATCCACTACGGCAACCAAACACCTGTCGTCGGGTGAAAGACCAAAACCCCGTATGTATATCTGCAAGTCGTCGTTCTGTATAATCGATTTAGGCGGAGGGGTTACGCCTTCGGGGATGAAGATAGCCTCGTAAAGGAAATCTTCCAACAGAGGCACCTCCTTGGGTAATATCTCACGGATACTATACTGCGTAGTAATAGGCATATATCAGGCCGTACTTTTTGTGTAGGTGGAGGAGAGACTTATAGTGCAAATTTCTTTAGATTCGTTTCGTCGAGGCGCTGTACGGTCCATTCGTCCATGGGGATGGCACCGATGGAGCGGTACACCGCCAGCGCGGGTTTGTTCCAGTCGAGGCAAATCCATTCCATGCGGCCGCAATGACGCTGTACGGCCAGCTGGGCCAGATACCGCAACAGAGCTTTGCCGTAGCCCTTGCCCCGCTTTTCGGGGAGGACAAAGAGGTCCTCGAGGTAGAGCCCTTTGCGGCCCACGAAGGTGGAGAAGTTGTGAAAGAACAGGGCAAAGCCCACTACGCAGCCCTCTTCTTCGGCAAAAACTACTTCGGCCGAATGCTCGACAAAGAGGGAGTGGTTCAGGGTGGCTTCGTCGGCTACTACCTCGTCGGAGCATTTCTCATATTCGGCAAGCCGCTTGATAAAATCAAGCACTAGGCCGGCTTCGCCCGGCTGGGCAGGACGGATATTGAAGTTGTCACTCATATATTGTTTGATTGTGTTCATTAGTGACCTGTGACCAGTGACCTGTGATACGAGCGCTATCGTGTCACTGGTCACAGTTCACTGGTCACTCAAACTTTATAGCTCCTTGGCTTTCTCGACCAGCCGTTTGCCTAGGTCGTAGGCTGCCTGAAGATCTTTGGGGAACTGGGTATCACGTATCAGCGCTTTGTGCGGCTCGTCGAAGCTGGCGGCATCGTAGCGGTCGTAGTCGTTGAACTGGTAGGTGTCGTAAGAGCAGAGTATCTCCGTCGGGCCAAACATCCCCATTGCCTCGGCATTGCGATTCAGGAGGACATCGTAGTCAATACGTTTGTACACCTCTTCGTTGGGGCAGTTCATCGTGTAGATGGTGGCGCTGGCCTTGGGTTTGAGGATGACAGGATGAGCGTAGTCGGAGTAGTTGACGGCAGGGAAGATGAGCCGCTCCATAAAGGCTCGGAGGTTGGCAGAGGGGTAGCTGCAGTAATTGGGCGCACCGCAAACTAGCACGTCGGCTTCTATGGCCTTCTCCAAAATGGGTAGCAAGTCGTCCTTGAACGAACAGACGCCCTTCTTGCCGCCTTTGATCTTGCAGGCAAAACAGCTCATACAGCCTTTGTAGTTAAGGCTGCGGTCGTAGAGATTGACGAGTTCCACATTAGCACCTGCTGCCTGAGCACCTTCTAAGGCACTGTTGAGCAACTTGGCAGTATTGCCGTTTTTTCGTGGCGAACCATTGATAAATAGAGCTTTCATATTGATTAGTATTATTCTATTTTGATGTTGTTATCTTTATCTTGTAGTACCTCTTCCTTATCAAGACTAGGCGAACGAGCCACACGGCAAAGAACAAGTCGGACACTATCTTGTAGAGTGGTGGCATGGCCACAAACCACGAGACTACCCAGGCGATAAGGTCGAGGTCGAAGAGGATGTTCCACAGTCGCTCTCGGTCGTGGAACACACATTCGGTGTTGCCATTGCGGGCTACCTCGACATGTTCGGTCGAGGATACCGAGACATCGATGCTTTTGCCATTCTTGCCTATCGGCACACGGCCTCCGAACTGTACCTTAAGTGTGTAGTTTCCCATGGGAGCATCCAGTTGTAGTAGGTCGTCTTTGAGCATCCCAGCATAAAGCCCGTCAAGGAAAACTGCGTGCGGCAGTTTCGGTTCGTACCAGTGGCGTTGGTGTCGGATGGTCAGCATATCAATAATACGGAAATTCGTTAGTCAAGATTTAAGAATTCACCCATTTAAAATAGGTTGTTTGGGCATGGCCAACATGCCAGCTTCTGTCATCAGTCCCCGACGTTCTAGTTCTTGGCAGCGGAGAATATTGAGTTCTGTCCAATGGCTGTTGGGGCGACGCGGAGAGATACGCTGCGCAAGCCTGCCGTCGGGCATTTTCTTGACGGTGGAGTCTATCCATCCGAAACAGAGGGCCTCTTCAACCACATCGAGATATGGCAACGCCCCGTCCCGAGTTTGTTTGCCCCGATAGGTGGCTACCCAGCACTCGTGCTCTGACGGATGGTTCTCTTCCAACCAGCGGCGCAGCGCTTGGCGGGAGCTAAAGGTCATAAGTTGGCGTATCTCCATGGGTGGGTCTATCTCCTCCAGGCTCCTATTACCTCGCCGATATAGACGGTGTGGATGCCAGCCTCGAAACCATCATACCACTCTTTGGGAGTGTTGTTGCGGAAGTCTTTCTCTGTTTGGTGCCAAGCGGTCATAGTCTCGCACTCTATCACCATTTTGGCCTCCTTGTAGTAGGGTGTGCCATGTTCGGTGTACGCCACATGCAGGCCGAGGGCTGCGGCCTTGTCGCCGTCGCGTCCGCTGTACTTGCCCATATACTGCCAGATGGCTGGGTCGTCGAACTCCATGATGGTAAACCTTTTGTGCTTCTCCATAAACTCATAGGTGTAGCGTGCAGGTGCCACATACACCGTCACCGCGGCCCTTTCATGGCCGAGATAGTTGCCTATACCGCCCCAACCGATAGTCATCGCGTTGCTCTCGGATGAGTCGCCCACGCAGAGGATAAGGTTCTTGGTAAAGAAGGTAAAGCCATTGTCGGAAAAGTCCTTTTGCACGTCAAAAGGAGTGAAGTCGGCGAGTGATTCGTTTGATATATCCATTGGTTGGTCTTTTGTCTGGTTTTGCCTCGGGGTGCATTGTGTCATCATGCCAAGCGTAGCGACGGAGAGGAGAATTATTAATGCTTTGTTCATAACTAGTCTGATTAACTGTTGTATTTCTTACCTGGAAGGAATTTGTTCACTTGTGAGCGGTATTTCTCGTATTCGGGATATTTGCCGATGCTGATACCCTCGGCGAGGTTGGTGCTTGCGATAAATAGGACTATCAAGAGCAGGGCCCCTATCATGCTCCAGTTGGCAATGCCCGCTCCCGCTCCGATAGAGAAGAGGTAGAGGCTAATCCAGATGGCTTGTTCGGCCATATAGTTGGGATGTCGGCTCATGCTCCACAGACCGGCTGTGTTGAAACCCTTGTTGTAGGGCGATGGGAGCTCTTCCAATTTTTTCCCTCCGTTAATCATTGCCCATTTCTTGCTTTGGAAAGCCCACTGCTGTTCGTCAGCTACAGTTTCATATATGATGAATCCGAGCATAAGGACAGCGGCAATGGTGTCTACGATTCCAAAGGGTCGAATGGAGTTCATGCTTACTAGTGCTGGAAGGGCTATAAGGAGCAGCAAGATATTCTGATACACAGCAATGAACAGAAGGTCGAAAAGCATCCAAACCCAACGGCGTTGTAGCAAGGGGTTGGAACGGACTATTCTCCAGCGGTAGTCTTCTTCGCCTTCCCAGAACTTGAGTCGATAGGCTCCTTTTCGGGCAAAGTTGAAGGTAAGGCGTACACCCCAGAGGGTGGCAAGTATCGCCATTACGACCAGACGGGGGTGCATCCCACCGTGTGCGGCTATAATCCAGCAGTAGACAAAGGGGAGAATACTCCATATTTTGTCGACCTGGCTGTTGTTGCCTGAAAGTTCGCCCACGACGAAACAGAACAAGGCACTGCACGCCGCAACAATCCCAAGTGTTTTCAAGACGGACAGCTGTGCGGAATCCAGTGCGGGACCCACATGGAGGTAAAGAAAGGGGCACACCACCAGTGAGAGTATCAGCAAGGCACCAATTAGAGGAAGGTTCATTTCTTTCATAACAATAATCGATTAGTTGGTTATTTCATTCATTGACCATGTAAATTCACTGCAAAAAAACGGCAGCACAACTCGCCCCTTTTTGCATTGCAAAAGTACAACTTTTTATCTAATTTGACGGAATAATCTTTGTTTCTCAGCCCTAAGCATGATCCCCAACTAGCCATTGCTAGTTTATTCCCCGTCAGTTGTAGTTTCTTTTGCTCGCAGTCTGGCGACAAGTTCGGTGCTGATGTTGTTGCCTAGTTGGCGGCAGACGTCTTGGCTCCAGCGTTGCGCCATTTCGATACGGGAGGCTTGGTTGTCCAGCCCTTGTATCATGGCATAGATATAGCCGGCATTGAAGTTGTCGCCGGCACCGACGGTACTGATTGTCTCGATTTCTTGTACGGGATAGAGTTGGCAGCCTTTGGGTGTATAGACACGTATCGGACGTGCGCCATCTGTCAGAATCAGTGTGTCGCAATGGCGGCTTACTCGCTGGTATATGTCATCGCCATTTTGTAGGCTGTACAGATAGTGGAAATCCTCCATCGATCCACGCACCACGTTGGAGAGGCCCATATTCTCCTCGATATTGGCCATCACATTCGGCAAATCGGCCAAATGGGCTTTGCGGAAGTTGACATCGTAATAGATCCATGCGCCCGCTTCGTGCGCAGCATGTACCAAACCTCCCACCACAGGCCGTATGACAGGATTGATGGCGAAAAAAGAACCAAAGAGCACCACGTCGTCCTTCCCTATTTCGGGCATTTTTCCGTCCAACGAAACAGATGCATGGTCCTTGTAGAAGATATATTGCGCATCGTTGTGCTCATCGAGGAACGCCAGTGATATATGAGACTTAATTTGCTCGTGACGGCAGACATATTCTGACGATACTCCGTTACTGTGCAGATAGTTAAAGATGATATCGCCTATGTGGTCGCCGCCTACCTCGGTCACCATAGCGCATGGCACTCCTGCCCGTCCGAGCGAAATGATGCTGTTGAATGTCGAGCCACCGGGCACACCTTTTTGGGGTTGGTCTTCCTTGAAAAGGATGTCAAACACAGTCTCGCCTATACCTATTACACGTCTTTTTGCCATATATCTTATTGTTTTGTTGCATTCTTTTTGGGTGCTTTGATTAATCGTGATAGTCATTGTCGTTCCACTCGAACTTGACTTTTTCGGGGACAAGGTATTTTCCTATTTTGTAGTCGATGTTAGCCTTGTGAGCCTGACTGAGTTGGCTGCGCCGAGGGATGCGGAACATCCTCCCGTCTTTGATGAAATGGGCGCCTGTTTGATGGAAGCGGAAGGGAATGTCTCGTTCGACGCATTGCTCGCGGAGGGCGAGTACCCAGTCGTAGTTGCAAGGGCGTGCTACTACGCCCGACTCACCACCGACCGACACCTCCTCTATCGTCTCGTCTAGGTAGGGGGAGAGGTCTATCATCGTAAGTAGTGGTGATGCAATGATGCTCTTGTGCTTGATGGGGAGGGAGAGAAAGATGGGCAGACGATAATCGGCCATCGCTTGATTCTCTACCGTGCATCCCACGATGACATTGTCGTAGCCGTCGCCCCAGTCGGGGGGTACGCATTCCATGAAACGGTCGATACGTTTGGTGAAGAAGTAGAACCAGAGGTCGCTCCTTTGCTTCATCATTTGCCAGCATTCTGGTCGCCACGGGTCGGCATCCTTCAACAGGAAGTCGGAGGTGAAGCAGGTGAAGACCAACTTACCGCTTTCTATCTTCCACGACTTGTCGCGCTTCTTCTTTATCGGGAGATTGAAATTGCCTGTCTTGCGGCATTCGCTGCTGGAAATCTCGCTCCCATACATCTCGTCTTGCCGATACACATAGCAGTACTTGCACCCAGGGCTTATCTTGGTGCACCCGTGCCACGGATTCCAGTCAGCGTATATCTCCCAATGTTCAGACATCAATCTCTTCTGTCTCCTTGTAATCCACCGCCTCCAACTCGGTTAACTTTGCCAGCTGTTCGGCGTAGCGCTTGGTTGAGCCATATTGGCTACCGTAGATGATAATTGTATTTTTCATGCTCTTATTGACGATCATTTTGGAGGGCTCTCTTTAATCCATTTGACTCCATATTATTTAAATAATAGAAGTTCCCATAACCTTTTCTCATTATCTGCTTGTCACATGTTCTGAGGTCATCATCTTTCTGCAGATAGCAGGTTCTTCAGCGCGTCGGGATTGTGGCTGACAACTGCCGCAAGGGTTTGGCAGTTATCCATTTTTGCACAGTCGCCACAGGTGTTCACGCCTTTATTCAGAGCGCATTGGCGGATACTACAAAGACGGTCGCAGAAGACGGTCTTCATTCCATTCATCCGACAGCCTTCGCAGTTGATATGTTCGGGCAGGATAGGTGCATGGTTTAACTCAGCCCATAGCTTTGCCGTTTTCTCGCGTAGTGCTTGGTCGTTGTTCTTTGTGGCAATAAAGGCATCGCACTTCTCGCAGTCGAGGCCGCAGTAGGCAATCATCTTGTTTGTCTTTCCCATGGCGATAATGATTATATTTTTGAAGAATGGTTGATTCTACGAGTACGCTTAGGTCGCTCGGTTATTATGTCAGATGTTTTAGACCTTGGGTATTGATCGCATACTGGGCGATTCTGAGGCATTGGCTTCTGCTTCCTGAAAACAGGAAGGTGGGAGGATGCTGTAGGGTAGAGTGAGGCTTAGTGTCCTACGACCATCTTCAGGAGGTCTTGTCCTATGTCGCGGCGGTAGTACATACCGTTCCATGAAATCTTTGAGAGCTCCTGATAGGATTTTAGTAGGGCTTGGGGAATGCTGTCGGCTAGTGAGGTCACACATAGCACTCGTCCACCATTGGTTAACAATCGGCCTTGGTCGTCAAGGCGTGTGCCTGCATGGTATACTATGCTGCCATCTACATCATCTATGCCGTTGATGGGCTGGCCTTTCTCGTAGTGTCCGGGGTAGCCTTCGGCCACAGCCATCACGCAGGCGGCCGCGCGTGGGTCTATCTCAAGGCTGGTCTGCTGCAGATTGCCACGCCATACGTGTTCCAGCAGTCCTACCATGTCGCTTTTAATGCGGGGGAATACACTTTCGGTCTCGGGGTCACCCATGCGCACGTTGTATTCTATGACGTAGGGTTCCAGTTCGCCAGTAGTAGGGTCGGCAACGGCCATCAGCCCGATAAAGATAAACCCTTTATAGGGTGTTTCTTCCTTGTAAAGTCCTTTGACCGTTGGGCTCACTATACGATCTTCAACCTTCTGCATGAATTGTTTGTCGGCAAAAAACACGGGGCTGACCGATCCCATTCCGCCTGTGTTCAGCCCGGTATCGCCTTCGCCTATGCGCTTATAGTCTTTGGCGGTAGGCAGTATCTTGTAGTGCTTGCCATCGCAGAGTACGAAGACGCTCAGTTCCACTCCATCAAGATATTCTTCGATGACTACTTTCGAGGAGGCTTCACCAAACTTAGCATCGCGCAGCATGGAGGTCAGTTCTTGTTTTGCTTCCTTTAGGCTAGGGAGTATCAGCACACCTTTGCCGGCTGCCAGCCCGTCGGCTTTCAGCACGTATGGGGGTTTCAGCGTATCTAGGAAGGCAATGCCATCTTTCAGCGTATCGGTCGTGAAGGTGCGGTAGGCGGCAGTGGGGATGTTATGGCGTTGCATAAATGCCTTGGCATAGTCCTTGCTGCCTTCTAGTTGGGCGCACTGTTTCGAGGGGCCGATAACCATCACCTTGCGCAGGGTGGCATTGGAGGCGAAGTAGTCCTTTATTCCTGCCACCAAGGGGGCTTCGGGACCCACCACTACCATGCTTATTTCATGTCTGATCACAAATGAGTGTATCGCGGCAAAGTCGGTAGGCTCAATCGCTACATTCTGCACGAGGGTTTGTCCGTAATGGTTTGCCATGCCGGCAGTTCCGGCGTTGCCTGGGGCAACATAGAGATTAGTGCATTTAGGGCTGGCTGCCAACTGGCAGGCCATAGCGTGTTCGCGTCCACCTGAACCAAGGAGTAGGATATTCATAACCGATCTTTTGTATTTTTATTCAAATTGCAAAAATACAAAGAAAAACGGACATGGGAATAAAATTAAGAACTAAGAATAAAAAAATTAAGAATTGGAGGTGTAGAATAAGCTTTTCTTAGATGCCTAATTCTATGCCGAATTCGTGTAGGGATTGCGAGGTGTAGAGGGGCAAGAGATTGGCGGTAAGGCTGATATGGCGTATAAAGCTGTTGGGTAAGGCAACACCTATGCCGACTGTGAGTTTCCAAGGATTGAGTCTGGTGGCGGAGAGGCTGCCAATTTGGTGTGTGGTGACAAGGTTGTGGGCAGGAGTGAGGCTGAATTGCCAGCCCAAGCGGTCGGTTCCGCGAGGGTGGAGGTTGAGGGTGAGCGGGACTCCAGCGAAAATACTGAAGGTATTGTAGGTATAATGTTCAGTGGTGCTGTTGGGTATTGGAGTCGTACCATCGGACCCAGACTGAGTCCATAGACCGCTGCTCTCAAAAGCGTTAGCATAGGTATAGCCAAATTCGTGGATTTGGATGTCATAGTGTCCGGTGTAGCCGCTGAGCGCTACACCTACGTCAAAGTGGCTGCGGTGGTTGGAGGCAACGGTGTAGGCCACACCTACATTAGCCGAAAGGTTTTGTGTGGGAGTAATGGTGGGATAGTTTGTAGCGAGAGAGATGCCATCTATGCCGAGCAGGTTATCATACACCCCCAAGGGGGCGTTGGCTGCGGTGGAGGCTCCGATTGAGGCTGTGAAGTGTAAGCGGCTGGCTTTGGGGGTAGTCTCAGGATCAGGTGATAAAGAGTAGTTGGAGGAAGGTAGCTCTGGGAGATGAGGGCGGGAAGGTTCGATTGGATGAGGGGAGGTTTGGTCGAGGGGGGCGGAGGGGTCAGAGAGGTCAGAAAAGTCGGAGGGGTCGGAGGAGTCAGAAAAGTCGGACTTCTCGGACTTCTCAGAGTATTCCGATTTCTCCGACATTTCCGACCACTCAGACCTCTCCGATTTCCTCTGTTGGGTGTATGCTGGGTGTAGTGTGGCAGTGGGCTCGATGCTAGGGGGCATCGTGGCGGTATGCGGATTAATGTTCTGCGACTGTTCGGCAACAAGCATGCCTATCGGCTCGGGCAATTGTTGCCAGCGATGCGTAACCACGCCTACTATTGCCACCAGCACCGCCACACATGCTGCTGCTGTGCGGCGTTGCGCCTGCCTGTGTGCCAGATGGCGCACATGGTCTGCGGCCTGTTGCTGCTGGCGTTGGTCTGCGCCATATTGCTGTAGCAGCTCTTCTATATCATAAGGTTTCATATCTCTGATGTATCTTCTTTTTCATCCAATTGTTTTCTTAAGGTGTCGTAGATGCGGCTCATGGTGGTGTTCACATTGCTCTCGGTTAGTCCTGTCAGCTGGGCTATTTCACGGCTGCTGCGTTGCTCTACGTACTTCATCCTTATCAGTCGTTGGTGCTGTTCTGGCAGTGCGGCAATGGCTTGTTCCAG
>JAEEGI010008614.1_pt1 | contig 22490 bp, 17 predicted proteins | sample 8958751 | NCBI WGS metagenome assembly JAEEGI01 (sample SAMN16246545, study PRJNA631951) | gut metagenome | biome: gut microbiome; feature: rumen; material: KS-attached | host: Bos | place: Iran: Karaj | collected 2018-10 | reverse complement strand
ATATTCTTCTAATTTGTTATATTAATATCTATTTCATATGTATTAATGTTATTTACTTTAATAACGATTAAATCATTGCCTTGATAAAACACTAAATTCTAGTTATTAAATATTTTTCTTTTGTTTTTAAAATAGCTTTTTCAAATTTTTTAAAATATTTTTATTTTTATAAAATTCGAGTTGAGATTTTTAAATTTTTTATACTTTATAAATATAATAAGAGATGATAAATTTAATAAATCCTATTTTAGAAAAAACAATTTTTTATAATAATGAAAAATGGAAATTAAATTTTATACTTGACAAAGAATCAATAACTATCCATTTAGAAAAAGAGAATAATCATATTTATGAATCAAATTTTAAACTAAAAGATTTAAGAAAATATAAAATTTTCTCATTCACAAATACTATAAAAAGTGCCTTAGAATTAATTGATATTTTAATTAAAAAAAATCAATTTAAAATTGAAGAAAAAGAAATCTTTTGTATTTTATCTATTGTTTCATCTTATGATGAAATTTTTGATTTTAAAATATATAAACAAATAAAATCAAAAAATGAATTAATAAACAATCAAAAAAATGTAGATTTGAATAAATTATGTTTAAAAAAAATAAAGACAATAAAAGCTCATAATAATGGGATAAGTAATTTAGATATTTTTCCTTCAGGAAATTTTATATCAGCATCTTTTGATAGAAAAATCAAAATTTGGGATAAAAATCTAAATTTAATTCAAAGTATAAATAATGCACATGATGATGGAATTTTCCATTTAAATATTAAAGATGAAGATAACTTTATAAGTGCTTCATTAGATTGTTATATTAAAATATGGGTTAAAAAAGAAAATAAATACACATTAAAACAAACAATAATTAATGCTCATAAATCAAGAATAAATAAAGTTTTATATGTTTCATTTAATATTATCATTTCCTGTTCAACAGATAAAACAATTAAAATTTGGGAAAATATTAATACAAAATATCAAATTTCAGTGATTTTATTTCATTCAGAATCAGTTGAAAATATATTATTAATAGAAAAAAAAAATATATTAATTTCTTCAGGAGAGAATGGGACAAGATTATGGAATTATAATAATTATGAATGTATTCATTATTTTCCTGAAGCTAAGTGCTTTAGATTTAATACTATTGCTCTTATTGATAATGAAACTTTTATTGTTGGTGGAATTTATGATAATTTAATGAGTGTAATTTCAATTCCTGAAAAAAAAATTATTAATATCATAGACAATAAATTTAGTTGTTTTGGAATTTTAGTTCTTAATGATAAAGGAATAATATTAAGTTATGGAAGAAGTGATGATATTAGAATATATAGAATAGATGATTTTTCTTTTATCAAAATGTTTTTAAATATACATAATAATGATATTAATTGTATTATCAGATTAAATAATAGTTCAATTGTAACTTGTTCTTGTGAAAAAACAATTAAAAAATGGGTTTTTTCACAAAAAAAGAAAAAGTTTAAAAAAAATCATTTCTTCAAAAAAATAATTATTTCCAAAAAAACCCTTATAAATCAAAAATAAAAGAATAAAAAAAAAAAATTAAAAAGATTGCTCATAACAAAACTTTAATTTAAAAATAATTAATTTCATTTAGAAAAAAGAAAAATAAATAAAACTAAAACTAAAAAATTATATAAAACTAAAAAAAAAAAATGAGTATAAACTTAACATTAACAAGTTCAGACAATCAGAAAATTCAAATAGATTCAAAAAGTGCAGAAAGATCTCATTTATTAAAAGGATTAATAGCAGATTATAATCAAAAAGATGATATTCCTCTTCCAGATATAAAATATGATATATTAAAAAAAGTAGTAGAATATCTTGCACATTATAAAGAAAAAGAACCACAACAAATTCCAAAGCCTCTTCCTTCTCAAGATTTAAAAGAAGTTACTGATGAATGGGATGTAAATTTTATTAATGGAATGGATTTAGATTCTGTTTTTGATTTAATTAATGCTGCTAATTATATGGATATTGCACCTCTTTTAGATTTAGCTTGTGCTAAAATTGCTAGTTTAATGAAAGGAAAATCTGCTGCTGAAATTAGAGCTATGTTTAATATTGAATGTGATTTAACTGAAGATGAATTAAAAGAATATGAAGAATATCAAATTTAAAAAAATTTTAAAATTTTTTTTTATTTTTTTGTTTTTTTTTGGGGTTTTTTTTTTTTTTTTGAAAAATTTAATAAATATCTATTAAATATTTTTCTACTATTATTTTTGGTTGTAACTCTTTATAATTGATTTAATATTATATATGATATATATATTATTATTATGTATTATTCTAAATATATAAATTATTCAAATTTTGAATTTCTTTATTTTAAATACTTTGTTATAATAGAAAAGTTAATAAGTTTCTGGTTTGTCCTTTAACTTTAGGATTTTTCTTTTAATAATTTTTCCACATTTTGAAATTTTAATTTCATTTTTTTCAAAATAACTTTTTTTTTTCCTTTTTCTTTTTATTCTTCAGTCTAATAATTTTCAATTGATTTATTTATAAATATTTAAATATCTAATTTATAAGTTTTTTTTTATTTATTATCAGTTTTTTGTTCAAAATATGTTGTCTCTTTACTTTTATAATATAAAGAGTTTTAATTTCAGTTGATATAATAAATTTATTGCAAAAATTTATACTTTCATTCGTTAAATTTTCTGATTTTGGTTTCTTTCTTATTTAAATATTTATTTTTGTAGAAATTATAAAAACACATTTTAAAAAATACTACTAATTTATTTTGAGTTATATAGAATGGTATTTTAGATTTATACATCTTTTACTTTCTTTTTGTTTAAGTTGTTTTTTTTTTCTTTATTTCTTTCTGAGTTAAAACTATTCCTTTTTCCTTATCAACTCTTATTTTATTTTTTTTGATTTCATTATCTTTTTTTATTTAATATATAGGTTTTCTTTATTATTTTCTTCCATTAAAAAATATTTAAATCTTTCTTTTGTAAAAATTTAAAAAGATATTTATTAGAATAATTGATTTATAATTAATTTAAATTTTTTTATAATATAACATTGAAAAAACCATATAAAATTAATCAAAATTTATTGTTACTTTTTTGAATGAAAATTCATTATTAAATAAATAAATTTTTAATTTCAATTTTTTTTCACATTTATTTAAACCAAAATAATAAATAATTATATTTGGATAAAATATTTAAAAAAATCAAAAAAAAATAATTATGAATTTTTTTATTTTAACATTCTTGTATATAATCATATCAAAAATAAAAAATACAAACCAACAAAATGATACAGAACCTTTAAATAACATATATTTTGTAGTATCACATTTTAGACATGGAGCAAGAACACCAAATAAATTTAAAAATGCATCTGAAGATCGAGATTATATTAATGTAACATGGGATGAAGGAGTAGGAGAATTAACAAAATTAGGAGTAATTCAACACTTTATTATTGGAGTTAAAAATAGAAAAAGATATGATAATTTTTTATCTAAAGAATTTAATCCTAATGAAATTTTAACTTATAGCACTAATTTAAATAGAACCAAATCCAGTACTTATGCTCAATTATTAGGTTTATATTTTGAACAATATAATTTAAATAGTTCTGATGTTAAAAATATTACTCCTATTGATATAGATGTTGAAACTAATATTTCTAATTTAATTTCTTATCCTGTTCCTTATTTTATTTTTGAAGAAATTAAAAGAGGTAATGTAATAAAATATGAAAAAACTTTTGATTATGATAGAGATACGAATTGTCCTAAAGTAATGCCCATTAGAAATAAAAATAAAAAATTAGATAAACATTATATTGAATATTTTAATTCTTTCGATAATATGCAAGATTTTTTAGAAAAAAATTTCAATTATAATTTTACAGAATCAGATAAATTTGATCTATTACATCGTTTTTGTGATGCATTTATATCACAAGTAACACATAATAAAACTCATGAAATATTCATTAAATATAGAAATGTAACAAAAACTTATTTAAAATGTATTGAATATGAAAAATTAAAATTATTTAATATTGAACAAGGAGGACAAGCTAATTTTACTGGAGAAATGTCAATGGGTTCAATAATGTTAAAAATATGTAATTTTATGGAAATGAGAATGGCTCTAAATAATAGAACAGAAATAATTAAAAATAAACCTAAATTTGTAATGTATAGTGCACATGATACTACTCTTGCTTCTATGGGAAGATTCATTTTAAGTGCTTTTAATATTACTATTCCTTACCCTTATTATGCTTCCTCTCAAGTTTTTGAATTAAGAAAATATAATAATGATTTTAATGTCGAAATGTATTTTGATGATAAATTAGCTATGAATATTAGTTATAATGATTTTAAAAAGAAAATAGTTAACCTTGTTTGGACTGATAGAAGTATTATTGATTATTGTGAATCATATAATTATTATGAATTTTTTATTATTGGAATTGGTTTTTGTATAATAATAATTTCAATTGTGATATTTGCTCTTTTCTTATTATTATTTAAATATAATCCAAAAGGGGAATTTATAAATTTAAAATCTAATTCTTCTGATTCTATCATTCCAAATGAAGAAATTTAACTTATTAGTAGTTCATTTTCTTTACATATTAATTATTAATATAGAAATATATATAACTTTTTATTTTAAAATTTTTGACTTTTTATAAATTAAATATTAAAGTATTATTTATAAATAATAATGTAAATATATTTAAAATAATTTTTTATTATAGTTTTTACTCTTTTAAAAAACATCCATTTCATTTCTTTTATTTTGATTAACAGGAGAATTATTTATTAAAGAATTTTCCTTATTAAGCATTAATTCTAAATATTTTCCATGAATAATAAGTAACTCTTGTCCTAATAATAATCTAGTACTAAAAGACCATGCAATTTTAGTTAAATAAAAGTGAATAATGGTTAATCCCAAAGATAAGCCAAAATAATAAGTAAATCCTTTACAAGAGGAATAATAGCAAATTTTATTTGAATTATAATCGAAAAATTCAATTATTGGAATTAAAAAAGTTATAGTTACTCTCCAATAATAATAATATTTACTATATTGTTTATTTAAATTATTAGACATTCCCATTGAAATAACTCCAAATATAATGGCTAAAAACATTAAAATAAGTTCTAAAATGGAAAAATTAGGAAAAACACAATATAAAATAAAAAATCCAAAAATAAAATCATATATAGAACAAATTCTTATTGCATTTTGTAAACTCATTGATTGATAAAAAGCTGTGCTTTGAACTTTTATTGGGAAACAAAAAAAAATATTTTGCTTAATATTAGAGTGTACTAAAGCAGTAAATTCGTCATCATATATTAAAGGCCTTGACATTATTAATTTATTATAATTTAAAAATTACTTTTTTAATAAAAAAGAATTAATAAACAAAAAGATATTAATAAACAATATATATTATTTTATCTTTGAATATTAAATAAATTAACTTATTTCATTTATAAATTACTATTAGTTAATTTCTATGATTATTAATTAATTATGAAATTTTTAATAATCTTTTTCAAAAATTAAATAATTTTTTAATTCATATTTATTATTAATCATTAAATTAAAGAAATTTATTTATTTTATGATATAAATTGACAGAATCTTACTTAATTTTATTTAAAATAAAAATTTATTTGAATTTAATTATTAAATGTCATTAGCATCATCAATTACATATATTATAGATGATAATAAAATGATAAGAGAAAAAAAGAAACAATCTAATTTTACAGGTTTTATAATATCGAAAGTTATTAATGCTCTTTTAAATAAAAATCGAAAATTAAAAATTTACAAACAAAAAATTAAAGACCAATCAAAAATGATTTTCAGCAGTAAAAAAATACCAAAAATTTCAATTTCAGAATATATTCAAAGAATAATTGAATACACTGAAATTGAAAATTCATCTTTAATTATGTCTTTGATTTATTTAGATAGAATATGCAAAAAAGATATAATGATTACAGAGCTTAATACTCATCTTTTTTTATTAATGAGTTTAATAATTTCAATAAAAATAAATGAAGATATAATATACGATAATAATTATTATTCAAAAGTTGCAGGAATTTCAATCAAAGAATTTAATCAATTAGAAAGTGAATTTTTGAAATTAATTAATTTCAAATTGTATATATCTGAAGAGGAATTTTTAAAATATAAATTTTATCTCGAACATTTCACTTATAAATAAATATTTCATTTTTATTGTATTCACTAGTACAAATATGTCTAAAAATAATCTTTAATTACCTTTTGATGCTTCAAATATAAATAAATTTTTAAAAATGAAAGCAAAAATTATAATGATAAATTAATTATAAAGTAATGGGAATACTTTATATGTTTTGTTTATCCCCCTTACTATAAATATAAAATATATAATTATATAAATATATAAATATTAATTTAAATTTTATTTGAAAATATTTAACAAATATTATTAATTTTTTATTTATATTATTTTAGAGGCAATGGTATATTTTCAATGTGAAACATGTTGTGCTTCCTTGAAGAAAAAACAAGTAGAAAATCATTATTTATATGAATGTAGAAAATCTCAAATATTTACATGTTTATCTTGTGGGAAACAATTTGATAGAGAAACAATGAAAGCACATACCCAATGTATAAGTGAAGAAGAAAAATATCAAAAAGGAGATAAAATGGTTAAAAAAGCAATTATAAATAATAAACCTAAAGAAATAGTTAAATGTGATATTAATAAATTAAAATGGAGTGGATTTAAAAAAACCTCTAAAATAATATTAATGAATTTTGATAATTATAAATTAAAAATTGAAGAGTTAATTAATAAATTAGCTATTGTTTATGCAAATAATCATAATACTTCTCCTGAAAATTGTGATACAGAAAAAATGAAAAAATTTTTATATGATAAATTAGAAGATAACAAATACTTTATTATTGATTTAGGGAAAGATACAATTAGATATAAACCTTAATATATAAAATTTTATATAATTTTGAAAAGATTAAATAAAAAACAAAATTTTAAATAAATTATCAAATAAATAAATTTTTCCAAGAAAAAATATGATAGAACAATATTTCGAAAAATATGATAGAGCAATTTTACCAAGAGCTTTTAATCATCCTTCATTTTCAAAAAAATTGGAAAATTCAAATTTTCAAACAGAAATTCCAAAAGAGAAAAAACATTCATCTTTTCAAAAAAGTAGAGAAAAGAATATTTCAGATTTATCAACAAAACCAAAAATAATTAATCAAAAATTTAAAAGTGCTTCAAAGAATAATATTTCGCCTATTCCAATTAAAAATAAGCCTTTGACTATTTCTCAATCATTTTCAAATAATAAAATTCATTTTAGAAACACACAAGAAAATGATTTTAGCAAAATTATTGATTTTAAACATGAAGCCAAGAAACTTAGAACTATATATTCAAGATTATATACTAATAATACATTAAAAGATAAAGAATTAATTAAATTAAAGAAACAAAATGAAAAAAATGGAAATTACCTTTTAAATATAGAAAAAATGCTTCTTAAAATAAATCAAAAATCAAAAGATTCAGTAATAAATAAAATAAGAAAAGAAACAGAAAATAATAATAACAATAATATAAACTTAATAAAATTAAAAAAAAAAGAACAAAAAACTATTTTAATGGAAAATAATACACTAGATAAAGAAAATAATAAAGAAATTATTGAAGAAATTCAAAAATTAAAAGAATTTAAAAATAATATAATTACATTATCTAAACAAAATAACTTAATCAATATGCAAATGTTTGAAACAATTAAAAAATTAGAAAATTTAATGAAAGATTTAAAATTAAAAATAAATGAAAGAGATTTAAAAATTCCAATTGGAAATAATAAAATATATTTAGAAGCTAAAAATTCAAATATTGAAGAATTACAAAATTATTATAACAGATTACTAAATTATATAAAAGAAAGTTTAAAAATAAAACAAAATGAATATAATATTTTACTTAATGTCAAAAATGATAAAGCTGATAATTTAATGAAAGAAATTGAAAGATTAAAATTAATAAATGAAGAAAAAGATAGAATTATTGATAAAAAAAATAAAGAAATTAATAAAATTAAAATTGAAGCTGAATTTATTAAATTAAAAGATGAAAATAATTTTAATAAAACAGTAAAAACAGAACAAAAAAAAATTGATAAGGAAGAAGAGGAAAAAATAAAATTAAAAAATGATATTTTAACGAAAGAAATGAAAAGAAGTGTTAAAAATTCTGTAAAAAAAATTAAAAGAAATTTTGATATGAAAAAAATAGAAAATAAAGAATTTGTTTCTATTATTCAATCTCAAATTGAAGATTGATATAAATATAATTTACATTTAAAATAAATGTATTATTTTTTTTTCTAGTAAATATATAATAGTAAACATTATTTATAGAATGAACTGATTTATGAAATTTTTGATGATAATTTATATAATTTATTTCCAGTAAATTTTTTATTAAAAAATTTCGAATTAGGTCTATTTGTAATTTGAGGAGAAAAAGTTTGAGTGTATGAATAAATATTATTATTTCTTGAACTAATATTTAAACTTCCTTTATTTTTATGTGATTTTCCATTATTCATTAAATATTGTTGATGCTCAAAATTAATGATAGATGTATTTTTTATTTTTGAAGAATTAAATTTTGAAAGTTTGGGATTTAATTTACTTTTACCTTTTAAATTAATTTGTTTAATTTCATATTTTCCAGTTTCTGTTATTGATACTGTTTTTTTATTATTAAAATAATTTGAATTTGATGTATCGATTGAAAGTTTTATTTTATTTTTTTGAATATTATTATTTTCTTCTGTTAAAAATCTTTGATTTGACAATTGAGTCGACAATATATTTTTTTTATGTGTTGGCTTTTCTTTTATTTTTATTTTTAAACTACGATGATTATTTAAAGATTTTAATGTAGATAACTTATTATTAGAATTAAAATTCTCATTATTAAAATTAATAATATTATTTATAAGTTTATTCTTATTATTAGCATTATTATTAATATTTATATCATTTTTGTAATTATATTTATTATTATCTTCTTTATTTTTCAAATCTGATTCTTTATTACTATTATCTTTATTAATATTATCTATTATTTTATTCTTTTCTGGAGAAACTTTTTGTGAATAAATTTGAAATTTTTCAATTTTATGTTTAGGGGAAATATACCTAGTCAAATCTGGAAAATTTTTATTAATAATCATCTTAATATTATTATTTTCTTGTTTTTTATTTGAAGAAAAATTAGAAATTCCATTGATTTCATCTAATAAATTTAAAATTGATTTATTCTCAAAATCTTCTAAATTATAATTTTTACTTAATAATCTAAAACTACTTAGATTCAATTGGCTTGATATGGAAGAACTATTTGTAGAAACATCATTTATTTTTTCATTTACTGTATCAGAAAAAATTTTTTTGAATTCTTTTGGTTTTTTTTTCTTTTCTTCATTGCCATAATGTTTTTGATAATAAATTTCAGCTTTTTTTTCACCATGATATTTTATTATTTTATTGATTGGAAATTCCCTAAAAGTAGGATAACAAAAGAATTTTAAATAGTTTTTATAATAATTAAAGTATTTTTTTAAATTATATTTGATTTCTCTCTTTTTATAATATTTGTATAAAAATTCATCAATAAAATCATATATCATACTATCTTTTAGGCAAGAAACAATATGACAATATTTTTTTGATATTATATGTGTTATAACATTTCTTTGATAATGTTTAGCAGTTCTTTTCCCATATTTCAAATATAATAAACTATTAATTAATTTAATTCTGTCCATTTTTCAATTTTTTTATTTTTTATATATGAATAAATATTTTTAAACATTTATATAATAAATATTAAGAAAAATTATAATTGAGTAATTTATTTTTTTTACTTATGATTACCTTAAAAAAAATTACATTTTTCAATATATAATCATATATTGAAACCAATTATTTTATGGAAGGTTATTTCTTAAACAATATAATCAAAAAAAATTATAAATTATATATTAAACTATTATGTAATTATGTAAAAAAAATTTATAAACCAGATATATTTTTTGATTGAAAAGGGTTAAGACTAACTTTTATATTACCAAAATTTAACGATGTTTTCTTTCCAAAAGCATTTGAAAAATTATATGAAGATTTAATAAAAACATTTCTTTTTTTCTCACTTGAAATTGGTTTTAAAGTGATTTTACCAATTGGAGTTTGAATTCTGTTTTCATCTAATATATTAAATTCACCAAATTTTTCAACATCTTCTTGTGGTTTGTTAAACACAATATTTTGAAGAATATTTCCTAATTCATCTTTTAATAAAAATAATTCAAATATTCTAACTTTATCTTTAGGTAAAAATTTTTCATTTTTCATATCTGACAAATAAGGTATTGTCATATTATTATTTGTTTTATTTAATCTTTTAAATATAGTTTCATTCATAGTTTCTTTTAATTTCCTATTAAAAGCTTCTTTTCTAACTTCTTCAACACATTCAGTAAAAAGATTTTCTAGCTTATTTTTGTTTAATAAAACTTTATTAAATTCAGATAAAGTTTGATGATTTCTTTGTCTTTCTTTTCTTAAATCATTTTTTAATCTTTCAATAATAATTAAAGCTTTATCACTTTTAAGAACATCATAAATATCATCATTTTTAGCATCAAAATTTTCATTATTAATTTCATTTAAATTTTTATTTAATTTTTCTTTTAAATCTTCGTTTTCTTTTTCAATATCTTTAGCATTTTGAATATTACTTTCTAATTCAACAATTAATTGTTTATTTATATTTTCACTTTCCTTCCATCTTACGCTCATTGTACCTAAATCATTATTCATTAATTTCATTTTAAAAGCCATTTCTTCAATTTTTTTACTCATTTCTTTACATAAACCATTTAATCTTATTGCTTCAAGTCTAAAAAAATCTCTTTCACTTTTTATTATTCTAATATCATTTTCTTTCATATGCTTTTTGAATTCTTCTTCCATTTGTTCTTGTTTTTTTCTTAATTCATCTCTTACTGTATCCATAAATTTAATAAAAGTTTTTACATATTCTTCATATTGTTTATCTAATATTTTTTGGATTGTTACTCCTAATTTATCTACATCTTCATTTAATCCATGATAATCTCTTTCTATTTTATTAAATTGTTCTAAATCTTGTTGAGACATTTCTAATTTTTTTGAAAAATTTTCTTTTATATTTTCTAATATTTTATCTAAATCTAATGGTATATATCTTTCTCTATCTCTATCTCTATCTCTATCTCTTTCTCTTTCTCTTTGAGATTTTGTTTCTTCTTGTTTTAAATCTTTTGATTCTCCATTCATTTTTAATTTTTAATTTTTATATAATCATTTTTTTTATTTTTGTCAGTTATTTAAATAATTTTTTTTCTTTTTATATTATATTCTAAAAGTAATCCTTTAATAATGGACTCTTTTGTGCTATTGATAAATAAAATATTGATATATTTTAATTAAATAATTTCAATTTATTTTAGAAAAAAAACTTTGTTTTTTTTGTGTTAATAATAATTATATTAATTTCTTAATCTTTTATTCATTGATAAAAAATATATTACTCCTTATTCAAAGACAATTGAGAATTTCTTTTATAAAAATATCTTTCATGTGATTTACATCTTAAATTAGTATTTTTGAGATGATGATTTTTATGTTATTTTAATATTATTTTTATGTATAACATTAAAAAGAAAAAAAAATAAAACAAAATAATTATTTATCATTATAATTTACAAAATTCTATGGAAAAAAATACTTTATAAATAAAATTTATAATAAAAATCCTCAAATAAAAATTTAAATTACTAATTAAATAACATCACCAAAAAATACAATGTCTTATATTCAAAGCGAAAATTTAAAAGAATATGAAAACTTAAAAGCAAATAATATTCCTTCTGAATTAGAAGAATCTAAATCAGATTTAGATTGTTATCATCATCAAAAAAAAAAAAGAACAATAGACTCAACATCAACATCAGATTCTAATACAAATTCTTCTCCATCTGATTTTCCAAATACATTCATAAATCAATCTTTTCCCTTAGATTATCCGAAAAATGATGAATTGAATTGCTTAAAAAAAAATGAAGAAACCAAAATATTATTCTCTGAAAAAATAAATGACGAGAATGAAAGTATTAATCGATTAAATGTCGAAAACAATAATTTAATAATATTTGATTGGGATGATACTTTATTATGTACAAGTCAATTGTTACCTTATGGTTATTTTGATAATTCTATTGAATTAACTGAGCAAGGAAAAGAAAAAATGAAAAAATTAGAAGAAAAAGTTAAAAAAATTTTAGAAATATCTATTATTAAAGGTTATACTTATATAATAACAAATTCTGAACCTGGTTGGGTTCAATTTTCTTGTCAAAAATTTTTACCTTCTGTTTATCCATTATTTAATAAATTAAATATTATTTCTGCAAGAGGATTATTTGAATCTTTATTTCCTTATAATTCTAGAATGTGGAAAATTGAAACTTTTAATAACATTCACAATAATTATGATCAGCAATTACCTACTAATATTATTTGTATTGGAGATTCCTTTTCTGAAATTGAAGCTGGGAAAAAGTTAGCTAGTAAATTTAATAATTGTTATGTTAAAACTATTAAATTTAAAGAATGTCCAAATATTGAAGAATTAATTCTTCAAATTACTTTAGTTTTAGAAAAATTTGATTATATTTTTTCAGCACAAAAAAATTGGACAATAAAAGTAGAAAAGAAAATTGTAAAAAAAATTAAATGAACAAATTTTTTAGGGATATTTGTTTTATTTATATATAATAAATATATATAGGGTTTAAAAATTAAAAAACTTTTTTATAAATTCAATATATAGAATAAATTTAAAGAATTATAGTGTTTATCTAATTTAACAATATTTATTCACAAAATAGATATGAAGATATTGCTTTGTGGGTTTGGATTATAAATTAAACATTGAAATATATATATTATAAAAAATAAACTGTTTAACCTAATTAAAAATTCAATTTTTTATTTTTGAAAAATAAATATTTTTTTATAATTAAAAAAAAAGAAAAAAAAACATTACTTATCCTTTTTTCTTTTCTTACTTTCGACCAAACCTTCACCTTGTCCAATATCTCCATGTTTCCTAATATCTTCATCCTTTTTAGAATATCCTTTAGAATGTTTATCAATTTTTAAATTTTCAATTTTTAAGCATAATTCATCAGTTAAACCATGTTTTTTTCTATATTCATCTCCTTTCTTAAAATATTTATCTTGTATTTCTAACAAAAATTCTTGTTGAGGTCCTAAAATAGAACCAGGTCTACAAATTCTAATATAACCAATAAAAGCAGCAGCAGGAAATTTATAATGTTTCATAGCATACATAGCAATTAAAGTTCCAGTTCTTCCTAATCCTGCTTTACAATGAACAGCTACAGCTTTTTTTTCCTTTTCACACATATGAATAAAATTATCCATTATTTCTACACTTGGAGTAGAACCATCTAAAAAATACATATCAACATGTTTAATACCATTTTTAATAAATTTCTCTTTATCATAAACTGGTTTGTTTAATCTGACAACTAATCCAATATTCCATTTTTTAAAAATAGGAACATAATCTTCAGGAGTATAAGTACGATAACCTTCAGAATCATATTGACTAGCTGAAGGAGAAGAAAAAGCAAGAAATTTATTAGGAATAATCCAATTCATATCCCCATTATCAACATTAGCATATTCTTCATATTCTTTAGGATTAAAAGTTTTAGGATCATACCAACCTAATTGAATAGCATATTCTAAACCTCTTAAGCAATCTAATATTGTACATGGATATGTACATTCACCACATATTGCATCTCTAAAGGGAGTAAACGGTGGTTTTACATTTGAAAAATAATCCCATGCTTCTTCTGCTCTTTTTTTCTTACATATTATTAAATATGCTCCCATTAAATATGCTGCATTTGCTCTCTTTTTATAATCTAATGATGTATAATGATATATTTTATGCTTTTTAAAATCTTGGTTTTGCATTATTTTATCTACTTCCATACAATATTTATGTGTTTGTGCTAAATTTAATGGACCAAAGTCATCAAAAAATGCTTCGTACACTAAATTGTCATCTATACAGAAATAAAAAGCTTTTGATGTTTTACATTTTGGAGCAGTCGAATCTGATATCCAGTATAAACGACCTTTTTCTATTTCTATTGCTTCGTTACGTGATTTTTCAGACATTTTATTTTTTTTTTTTAAATTAGTTTTTATTTAAGTTTATTTTTTTTTTTATTTATTTAATTAATTTTTTTTTAATTAAATTAATTTAAATTAATTAATATTTATCAAATATAAATTCTCCATTGCTTATTTTTTCTATAAATCTATTTTCAATTTCAAATTTATATATTTCTTTATTTATTTTATTTGATAATTTTAGAGATACTATATCATGGTCTTTTGCTTCTAAGATTAATTCATTTAATTTAGATTGATTATTACAAATTCCTAATCCTTCATCAATAAAATAATCAACTAAACCTTTTGGAGTCATATGTTCAAAATCTCCTTTTAATTGTAAATTTGCTAATTCTTTAAGTAATTCTTTTTGATTTTGTGAAAAAGATTCAAAGATTTCTGTTAATCCAAAACCATTTTTAACTGATTTTTCAGAAGTTAAACTATTAGTATTATTTATTTCAATTGAATATGGAATCATTGTATTAAATTTCAAATAATAAAAATTAAATCTTGTTTTTATTTCTTGAGTCCATAAATTTACTATATTTACATTATCACAAGTTGCTATTATATTTATATCATTCTTTGATAAATAAGATAAATAATTTTGTTCTGCTCTATTTTGAAAATTGGGTCCATCAATATTATTTAAAATAACAATAAATCTTCCTTTAAAAAAATTATTTCTTAAAATGAAAATATATTCTTCTATAACTCCTATTTGGTCAGATGGACTTGTTGTTTTAATTGTTTTTAATTGAATAATTTTATCATTTATTTTTCTAGTCATTAATTCTAGTAAATAATCAATAATAGTTGAAAATACTCTTTTTAAAACTAATTCTTGATTATATAAATTAAATATTAAAAAATAATATTCTCCATTTCCTTCTTTATTATTGATGTTGTCTTGAAAGTATTGAATATATTCATAAATTAATGATAATTTACTTCCTAATCCATATAAAAAAACATTTCCATTTATTTTTATTATTTCTGTTATTAATTCAAATAAATTACCTTCATTTATTTGATTTATATTTTCTATTGATTTTTCTGAACTTCGCGCTTTTAATTCTTTTTGATAATCTTTATCTATATTAGATAATATATTTGAATATTGCTCTATTTCAAAATCCATTTTTAAAATCTCTTCTCTTTGAGTATTTAAATAATGCTCTTTTTCTTTAAAGGCTTCAAAATAATTTAAAAATTTTTTCTTTTTTTCATTTTTTATTTTTTTTTTTGGATTTTTACTTGTAGTCTTATTTTTTAGTCTATTTTTTGATAAATTATCACTTTGGCTTTTTAAATCATTATCACTGATATCATCAGATACTTCATTTAAATCTTTATTACTAGAAGAATCATATTCACTACTACTTTCAAGCATTTTTGTTTAACTAAAAAAAAATTGATAAATTAAAAAAAATATATAAATTTGATAATATTTTGAAAAATAAAATGTCTGTATCTTTTCCTCAAAAGCAGAAATCTATTAATGATAATAATAATGAGAAATTAAAAGACCAAATTTCTGATGTTTTAAAGCAAAAGAAAAAAACTTATAATATAGGAAAAGAGATTGTAAATAATATTGATAATAAAATAACAAAAGACATTTTAATTCTTCAATTAAAAAAAGATTATAATATTTATAAAGAAGAAGAAAAAAATAAAATAAAAAATTTAGAAGAAGTAAAAATATCATTAGAAGAATGTGAAAAAAATAAAATAATAGCAGAAAAATATTTTTTAGAAGTTAGGAAAACTTTGGGAGAATTTGGAGATAAATTAGATAAATTTGATAGTGTAATAAATCAACTTACAAAAGAAAGAAATAATATTTTATCATCAAAAAATGAAATTTTAGATGAAAAAAATGATATAAAAAATCAATTGCAAAATCAATATGATGAAATTTATTCGAAAATAAAAAAACAATTAATATTAATTAATAAATTAAATAAAAAAATAGAAAATTTAGAAAAAAAAAAATCAGATGAAGAAAAAGTTTTAAAAGAAGAAGAAGCAAAAGAGACAGAAAAATATAATATATTATTTAAGAACTATAGGCAATTATTAGATAAATATAATGTTTATGAAAAACAAGAAAATGAAACTGAATTTGATGAAATGTCAAAAGTAAGAAGAGACTATGAAATGAATGTTCATAAAGAAGAAATAAAAATTAAATTAGCAGAAGCAAGAGAATTAAATATAAATTTAAAGAAAAATTATGAAGAAATTAATAATAAAGTAGAAGAATTAAGTAATGATGCAAGTTTAGATGTTAGTCCTGTAGAATTACATTTTAAAAAAAATTTTAAAAGAAATGCACTTTATTCTGGTTCTACAGTTCAATCAACAATAACAGGAAATAGAGAACTTACTTCTTCGTAAATTTATATAATTTTTAACTATATATTTATTATTTTTTTTGGATAAATATTTCTTTTCTATTATATAATATTATAATTCCCTAAAAAATATTCTATGTCTTAAACATTATATTATGATTATAAAAGAAAAAAAAATTATATCATTACATTTCATATTTTTAGAATCAAGAATAATAATAAATTTAATGAATAAAAATAATAATATTAAAGAAAGATTTTTTACTAAATGAACTAAACCTAATTTATTTAAACCACAAAACCAAAACAATTTATAAAACCTATAAGAAAAATTAAGTTTAATCCATAAAACCAAATCTGGAATATTAAAAAATATTAATATCCAGAAATAAAAATAATAAAAGAATTGTTTAACAATTCCAATGCTCATCCTTATTCTCAATCCAATGTAGGTTTCTCTTACAATAACTAAAGCATTTATGCATAAAACTAAAATCAAAATTGCATTTTCCGATAAAGCAATCTTTATCATCATTTCCATTATTAGCTGCACCATATGGTCTTCCTTCAGACCCTTCTTCTTCTCCTTCACATATTTCACAATCATTCGTATTTTGTATAACATTATTATTATTATTGTTAGGCAAATTTGATTGATAACAATTATTATTCTTCTTTTGATTTGATGTAGATCTTCTTTCTCTTGATACATTATTAACATTAATATGGTTATTTGATTGAGAATGTATAAAACAATCTTCATTTGCAACCCGTCGAATAAGAAGACGAAGAGAATCTATTTTAGATAATTTTGTTTTTTTAGATAATTCTAATTCACTTATTTTTGATTTAATTGAAGAAATTTCAGATTGAAGTTTTTTATATTCTTCGATTTGGTGTTTTCTGTTTGGATTGTTTAATAAGGGAAAATTATTTTTTTGAGATTGATTATAATATGATGGAACTATATGGATAAATTGCTTTCTTAATATAAATTTATCTTTTTCTGATAAAATCTTGGAGTTTGAATATATATTATCATATTGAACTTTATTTGATGATTCTAAGGTGGCTTGAATGTTATTGTTTGAGATGGTAGATGACATTTTTTTCTAAGTGATTATATTTTTTTTAATTTTTTAATATTTATTAAGTCAAATTTTTAGTAATTAGATTAAAAATTATATTTTTTTAATTAAATGTATTAAAATAAAAATAATTTTTTAAAATACTTTTTAAATTTAAATAATGCTTTTAATATATATTCCAATTAAAAATGTTAAATTCTTATCTTTCTAATAATTCTTCTGGGTTTAATTTATATAAGAAAAAATCTCCTTCTTTTATTAATTCTCATTCATCATCTAAAATAATGAATAGAAATAAGACTATTGGAAATAATAAAGAAAAAGATTCAAAAAATAAAATTTTAATTCCTCAAAAACAGAGTTTTATTAAACAGAAGAATTATTCTAGTAATAAATTAAATCATTCTGAAATAAATACGAATAAACAAATAAAATTTAAGAAACAAGCTTCTTCTTCTTTTTATAATACAAAAATGAATTATTCTACTTTTGATAATTCTTTTTTAAATGATAAAAATAATTCTGTTTCTATTTGTCAAGATAAATATAAAATTTTGAATAACTCTCAAACAAATGAAAATAAAGAATCTTTTGAACTAAAATTTAAAAGAAAAAAAATATTCTCAGTTTTTACAAATGATTTAATTCAAAATGAATCTTTAGGAAAAAATACAACAACTGAAAATAAATTTGAAAATTATAATAAAATTAATAATATAGATATTGATACGAAAGAAAATAATTTTAAAAAACTTTTGAAAAATACTTTAATGAATAGTGGAAGTATGTTTAATATTAATAATAATACAATGAAAGAACAACCATTAAAATTATATAAAGAAAATACTATAAATAATAATGATAATAATGTATCATATTTTCAAACAGATCAAAATAATCAGACAAAATTTTCAAGTTCTTTAATAAATAATCCTACATCAACTAATTTAAAAAATAATAATAATAATAATTTATCAATTTCAATTAATTCTTCTAATAAAAATATATTTAACAAAGCAGCAAAAGAAGAATTTTCACAAAAAATAAATGATATTCAAATTAATTTAGAAAAAAATTTAATAGAAAATACAACAAATTCTAAAAGTAAAAAATATAATACAATAAAACATGCATTTGAAGATTTATTAGTGTTATTACAAAATAAAAAGCCAAATCATAATTTAAATAATTTATTACAAAAACTACTTATTGGATACCATGAAGTAGTAAGTTCTTTTTCTCTTGAAAATAGAGAATTAAAACAAATGAATATGTTATTAAAAGAGAAAAATGAAAAAGTGGAAAATTCTCTTTTAGAAACAATAAAAAAAATAAATTGTAAAAAAAAAGAAGTTGATTTTTTAAAGAAAAAAATTTCTACAATGTCACTTGATACTGATTCAAATACTAATCATATTATTAATTCTAATGATATTGAAAATAATAATAATATTATTTCTAATCTTTCAATTTTTGAAAAAGGAACTGAAAATGAAAAAATATATAAAATAAATAAAAATAATTTAGATGATTTAGAAGCTTTATATTTCTTTGATAAAATTAAAGTTAAACATAGAAGATCTGTAAGTCATAATATTCCTTTTTTAAAATTAAAAAAAGATGAAAAATTGTTAAAATCATCTCCAAATAAAAACAATTTTAATCATAAATTTATTCATCATATAAATAATAAAAGTGATAATTTTCTTTATGAAAATAATAACAAAAAATATATTTCAAATTTAAATATAATTAAAAACCAAATCAATAAATTTAAATAATAATTTAAAATTTTTATAAAAAACAAAAATTAAAAATTAAATCTCTTAATTTATTCCTCTTTAGTTTTAAGATCACTCATTTCAATATTTTGGTCTTCAGGTTTTACAGGTTGTTTCTTTTTCATATATTTATTTAACATAAAAATAAGAAAAGACATAAAAAAAGGAGTACATAAAGTAATACCTAATCCTTGAACAGTATAACTAATTAAAGTGTATTGATAATCTGGATATACTGAACAAAAAATAGAACAATAATACATTGAAAAAAGCATAATTATTGCAATAACGTAACAATATTTTTTAATCATTTTATCTGATTTATCTTGATTATAAGCATAATTTGCAACTATCATTTGAATTAAAACACATATTACATAAGAATAACAAATTCTAGGTAAAACTATTATAAGATACTCCTTAATTGAATTTATTGGTTTAAAGTTATAAAAAATGCAATTCAAAGCAAAAATCATAGAAATATATTCAATAATATAAGTTAATTTAATTATAAAGTTAACACCAGTTTTACGAAATAATGCAATTACTTTATGTCTATTTTTTAATATTTCCCAATAACTATCTTTATTAATCTCAGGTTCTGGATAAGTTGTATGAGATTTTTGACTAAAATATAAAAGCATAAGTAAACTATTTGTAATTCCTAAAAAAAACTGAACAATCATACCATAATTCATTGATACTTTAGTAAAATTTTTTGATAAATGTATATTTGTATCATAGGGTGTTACTTTAAAACTAGTTAACATTTCTCCAACTGAAGGAACAATATTATCAAAAAGTGGCATCGAAAAATTCTTAATTTAATTAATAAATAATATTTATTTATTGTTAGGATATATTAATTTATTTAATAAAATTTATCCTAAAAATATAATAAATAATTAAAAAATGGGGAATCAAATAAAAAAATTAACTTCAATATCAAATGCACGTAAAAATGGTTTTATGAGAATAGATACTAATATAGATAATAATTTTTCTGAAAATGAAATTTACGGTTATCAATTAACAATAGAACCAGAATCAAGAGATTATTATTTTAAATGTCCACGTTGTCAAAAAATAATAGTTGATAATGGAATTAGTGAATCAATAGAATGTGATAATTGTAAGAATTTAGTTGAAATTCCTGATAATAATTTTAATGAAATTCAAAAAGAATATTTATATCCTAAAACAGAACAAAAAAAATGTTTTGCTTATTTAAAATGTATAAATTGTATGAATACAATATATAGACTTCTTCCATTTTCTCAATCTACAAAAATAAATACTCCTGCTTTTAAATCTATAAATTTAATTGTAAATAGAGATAAAATTACAGATCAAAATTTATTGAATGAAAATAATAATATTTTTACTGATTTAATGCATAATGTGATAATACCTTTTTTTCAATTTAAATCAAGATTACTTCATAAAGGAAAAACTTTTACAATAGGAGATTATGAATTTAAAGTTTCTTCAACGACTCCAAATTTAATAAGTGGAAAAATAACTTCATTAACTTTAATTAGATGCAATGAATTTTATAGTAATTTAATTCCAATTAAAGAAGCAAATATTATAACATGCAAAAAATATGAAAATAAAACAATTCAAGAATTAAAAGAAAAAATATATTCAACACCTTATAAAAGTCAATTGAGTATTTTAAATAATACTTTAACAAGAATAAATTCAATTGATATATTTATTAGAAATTGTAATCCTAATTATGGTGTCATAAATAATGAAACTAATTTAAAAATTCAAAATAAAAATATTGAACAAATCAATTCTTTAACTTTAGCTATTATTAAAAATAATAATCCATTTTTAAATGATAAAAAAAATCAAAGTATTATTCTTGAAAGATATTATAAACCATATTTTTTATCAGGAATGCAAAAATATATTGAAAGAGGAGATATAATAAAAATTGGAGAAATAAGATTCTTTGTATTAAAATCAAATCCAGAAAATGGTTTCATAAGTAGTAACTCAAAAATATTATTTAAATTTGGAAAAACAGAAGAACAATTAAAAGATAAATTGAATTATGACTTAGAAGTTGAAAGAGAAAGAAGAAATAATAGAAGACAAAATAATGATAATGATAATAGTAATAATAATAATAGTAATAATGAAGTAAATACTTCATCTAATAATAGAATTGAAATTAGATTTTCAAATAGAATTCAAACTTTGCATGATAGATTAAGATTATTAAATGAATTATTTTTAAATAGAGATTTATTTTATTTAGATATTGATTTAAGTTCAAGTGAATTTTTCAAACAACAAAAAGTAGAAAGTGTAATTAGAGGATTACCAAAATTTAAAATAGATAAAAAATATTTGAGTAATTTAGAAAAGTCAGGTGAAGAATATACTAAAAAATGTGTAATTTGTATGGAAAATTATCAAGAAAACGATGAAGTTGAGACACTTCCTTGTTTTCATATTTTCCATAAAGATTGTATAGAAGAATGGTTTAATAATAATAAAAATAATTGTCCAATTTGTAAAAATGATATTACTAATGAAGGGATTTAACCGAGTAAATTTAATTTTTTATTTATTAAAATTTATATCTTATTTTTGTAACATTAAAAAAAGAAGTTTTAATTTGAAAAAACAATTTTAAACCTTAATTATATTAATTTTATTTATTTGTATTTATTAAATTAGAAATAATTAATATTTTCTTAAAATCCAATTAAAATAAAATATCTTTTTCATTTATAATTAAATAGATTATTTTATTTAATTGATTAAAAAATTTATTAATATAAATTAAATAAATCTAATAATTTTAATTATAT
>JAEEGI010008611.1_pt1 | contig 22494 bp, 16 predicted proteins | sample 8958751 | NCBI WGS metagenome assembly JAEEGI01 (sample SAMN16246545, study PRJNA631951) | gut metagenome | biome: gut microbiome; feature: rumen; material: KS-attached | host: Bos | place: Iran: Karaj | collected 2018-10 | reverse complement strand
TTATTAAATCTTTGTATAAATATATTTATATACAATGAATATAAAAAAGGGTTAATATACTTGAAATCAAATAATTTTTTTTTATAATTAAATTAATTAATTACATCATTTTGATTTGACAATAAATAATATGTAGCAGAAGCATAATTAAGTTCATTTGCACTTAAAGTTTTTTGAATATAATCTTTTTTATAACCTAACATTTCCATTGTTTTTAAAATACCTTCATCAATAATTAAAGTACTTGAATTTGTTAAATTTGATTCATTTCTTTTTGAATTTTGTTTTAAGGAATTATTATTATTTAAATCAGGAGTTAATTTTTTATTATTTTCTTCATTTATATCATCATCTAAATCATTAATTTCATTTATATTTTCTTCTTTTTCTTTTTTTTCACTATTGTGATTTATTAATACTCCATGATCAATTTCTCCATTATTATTGAGTTCATATTGTCTATTTAAAACTTTTGAAATTTCATTAAATTGAATCACTTCATTACAAATTTCTAAAGATTTTTCTAATTTATTTTCATAATTATTAATATTATTATTATCACAAATAAAAGAAGAATTAAAAGGAGCTAAAATATGACTTTTAGTTCCAATATTTTTATTTTCTTTATCATTAATAGTGAATAAATTTTTCAAAGTAAAATTTTCAATCATTTCACTTTGACTACAAAATCTATAATCAACATTTTCTTTACTTAACAAAACAATTTCAGCTTTTGTAAAAAGACTAGTTTTATCATCATAAGAATCATTAGAAATCATCCAAGGATGATTTAGAATATTATCAATATTGATTCTATTAATAGGATCAACATCTAAAATTTTTTTGATAAGATTTTTAGCATCTTGACTAATATCATTGATATTTAGATATTGACCATGAATAATGTTGTGATGTAAATCTTTAATATTATTAGCTTTAAAAGGTACATTCCCACTTAGCATTGCATAAAGTACTACACCACTTGACCAAATATCAACTGGAGGACCATAATAACCATCATTATTATTTAATATTTCAGGTGCTATGTATGCTGGTGTTCCACATTGATCTTTTAATTTCTCATTTTTTTTATAATTTTTACCTACTCCAAAATCACATATTTTTATATTGTTGTTTAAATCTATTAATATATTATCTAATTTTATATCTCTGTGAATTATCCCCTTTGAATGTATAAATTTTAATGTTGTTATTAATTGCTTAAATATTATTCTTGCTGTTTTTTCTGGAAGTTTTGTACGTTTTTTTACAAAGGACAATAAATCTCCTCCACTTATATTTTCCATTATTATTAATATATAATTGTCTGTTTCTATTGTTTCTAATATTTTTACTATGGAATTATGACGAAGGTTTTTCATTAAATTTATTTCGTGATATATTTTATTTATTGATTCTTGATTTTTTAATTTTTTCTTATTAAAAGATTTTATTGCTACTATTCTTCCTGTTAATACATGAAGACCTAAATTTACTTTTCCAAATGCTCCTCTTCCTATTAATCTTCCAAATTTATAAAATGATAATTTTGTTTTTGGATATTCATGATATTTATCATAATATTTTTTTATATATGAAGATAATTTTTCTGATTGTTTTAAATAATAAATTCCTTCTTTTAATTCTATATTTTTTATATTTACTTTACTTTCATTTAAATCTTCATCTTTAAAAGTTGTTATTGTTTCATTATTATTATCATTTGTGTTTAAATTATGATTTGTACTTAAAGTTAATTTATTTTCTTGATTTAAAGTATTAAATTTATTTTCTTTAAGTAATTTTTTAGTTTTACTTTGAATTAAATTACTTGAATTAGTAATTTTATTAAAAATACCATTTTGTTTTTTTATATTATTATTAATATTTGAATTATAATTTATATTATTTCCTTTTCCACTCCTTGGAATTATACCAATATTTTTTTTAGTAATATTTAAATTAATAGTATCATTATTTATATTATTATTCTTTTTATTTATTTTTCCCTTTGATGATTTATGACTTATTGTCTTTGATAAAGAATGAGTCGAAGTTTTTGAAGAAGAAATTTTTTTTCTTCTATTTTCTATATTTTGTCTTAAAGTTTCTTTAGATGATGAAGTTGTATAATTTACTTTTTTTATATTTAAAGTATTTGATTTTATATTATAATGATGAAATAAAATATTTTGATTTTTTATTGAATTTTTTTTTGAACGTGAAACTAAATTTTTTCTATAAAAAAAAGGTGAATTTTCAGTTGTTAAATGAGTTTTAAAATGATTTGATGAAGATAATATTTTTTTAGAAATTGAATTTTGATTTAAATAATTTTTTTCATTACTATAATTTGTTTTTAAATTATTTATACTTGTACAAGTTAAAAAATCATCATTATTATTTGATTGAAAATAATTATGTTTATTATGAGTTAAATTAGTTAAAATTGAATTTTTTTTATTTTGATTAAAATTATGTTTCCTTATTTTTTTTTCATTTGAAGTTTTTCTTGAATTTGTATTAGTTACTGGAGTTGTTTGACTTATTTTTTGCTTTGATAATATAAAATCATTTAATAATGATTTTGTTTTTTCATTATTTATTGAATTTCTATTTTTAGTTTTTAATTTTATTTTCTTTGCTGTTATTTTTATTTTTTCATTCATTAATTTTTTTTCTTGTTCATTATTTTTCCCTTTTATATTCTTTATATCATTATTATTTACATTAATTATTGGATTATTTATATTACTTTTATTTTTATGATGGTTCGAATTTATATTATTTGAATTTGATTTTTGTTTACTTAATTTTTGTCTTGGAGAAATAATTGAACTTTTTATAAAATAGCCTTTCTTATAATTAGTCGTTAATAAGTTTATATGATTTTTTTTCAAATCATTAGAATTACCATTATTATTTATATTTGTTTTATTATTTGAATCTTTTTTAGAAGAATTTGATAAATTTTTTCTTTTTAAAGTAAATAATTCTTTCTTTCTTATTAATTGTTGCTTTAAAAATTCATCTGTTTCCTTTTGAGAAATATTTACTTGTTCAAATATTTTCTTATCTTCATTTATTAAACCTGTTTTATCAGGAGAACTTTTTGTTGTTTTAAATTTTAATCCATTTATTGTTCTAAATGAATTTTGGTCTGTGTTATTCTCATTCATTCCTAAAGAAAAAGAAATTAATTTCCCTTTTACATAATTTTTTTGTCTTGATATTATTAAAATTTCTTCTTTTATATCCTCCTTTTTCATTTTTACTATATTTATTTTAAAAATAAAAAATTTAAAAATCCAAATTTAAACTTAAAAAAATTTAAAAAACATTAAATAAATAATCTCAAAAAAAAAAAAATAAAAGTATTAATTGAAAAAAATTATAATTTCCTTAATTCATATCTTTCAAATTTTTTTCATCTTCTTCATTCATTTCATCAACTAATTCTTCCATTTTACTGATTCTTTTTTCAAAATTAACAAAAGAGGAAGTAATCATATCCATTTGTGAGACCATTTTATCAAAAACATTAGTTAATCCTTCACTGGCATTTTTTTTTTGAGAAGTAGTTTTCTTATAATTTAATCCAGTTTCTGAACTGAAAGGTTTACTTGAAGTAGGAGAAAGATTATCATCAAAATTTCCAGAAATTTTTTCAGGTAAATTACTATAAGATTCTAAATTACTTTTCCATAAAACAATTTGTGAATCGAGTCCTCCACTTGCGAAATAATCACCAAATTGAGAGAAAGCACAACACATAACTGCACTTTCATGAGCATTTAAAGTGAATAAAATATCACCTATTCTTAAATCATATATTTTAATTGTTCCATCATATGATGTTGAACTAAGGAACATTCCATTTGGATGAAATGATACACATGTTGCTGGTTTATTGTGATATGAATATATTTGTACTGTTCTTTTTGAACGAACATCAAAAAGACGAATTTTAGAATCAAAACATGCTGTAGCTATACATGAATTATCTGGATGGAATCTTACACAATTGACAGAACCTTTATGTTCATTTTCAAAATTATATACTTCCTTTTTCATTTGAACATCCCATAATCTAAGTGTTTTATCATCTGAACCTGATGCTATTAATTTTGCATCTTTACTAAAACGACATGTTTTTACCCAATTATTATGTCCTGTGAAAGTGGCTTTTAATCTCTTATCTGAAACTCCTATTATTTTCACTGTTTTATCATCAGAACAACTACAAACTAATCTAGAATCACATGAAAAATCAACACTTTTAACAGGAGCAGTATGAAATTTTAAAACTTGACTTTGTATTCTTCTTTTTTCACTTGAATAATCATATGTATTTGACCATAAACGAACAGTATGATCTGAAGAAGCTGATGCGAATAAAAATCCATTTGGAGATATGGAAATATCATTTATTAATGATGTATGTCCTATTCCTATTGATGGTAATTGCTTTAATGATGTTAAATCCCATACCATTACTTTATTGTCATATGATGATGATATTAATTGCTTGTTGTTAGAGTTAAATGCTATTGATGTTATTGTGTCTGTGTGATATTTTAAAAGACGAAGAAATTGAGGTTGAGGAATCATACTTTCTTGTTCTAAAGGATTTATTTGAGATTGAAAAGTCTTTTTGTTTTGAAGTGTTGTTGATAACATTTTTATATTTTTTTTTCTAAATTTTTTTATTAAAAAATAAAATTTTTTGAAAATGGGACAGACAAACAATATAAAAGTTGAAATGTAAAAAATTATCAATTTAAAATATAAATCCTATAGAACACAAAAAAATTCTTTAAAAAAAATATACAAAATAATATATAGAAAATACGAATCAATTTTTGATCTTGATGAAGAAGATACAAAAGGAGAATTTAAATTAATAAGTTATAATTTAGAGAAAAGACAGCATAAAGAAAATAATATAAATATTAGAATATTGAAAAATTTAAAAGGAATAAGTCAATTATATTACAATAACTATATATTTTTATGTGGAAGTAACGAAGAAGAGGAAATAGGAAGTTCGAATTTAATATCAATAAATTTGAATAAAAAAATAAGTAATGATAATTCAACGGTTTTAATAAATTCAAATAAACATCATTATTATCCTTCAATGACAATAACAAAGGAATTAAATTTAGTAGTTATTGGAGGAAAAAAAGAAAAAAGTTGTGAAATATATTCGATTAGATCAGAAAGATGGAAAGAAATTGAAAGTTTACCAAATGAAAGATTTAATTGTTCTCTTTGTTATGATAAAAGAAGTGATTATTTATATTTATTTGGAGGATTTGATTATAAAGAAAATATTATTCATAATAATATTTTGAGAATTTATTCTAAATATTTTATTCAATGGGAAATTATTTCTGTTTCTGAAGGTTGGAATTCTAATTTATTAAAAAGAAATTCATCTTTGTGTTTTAATGGAATTGATATCGGTCATATTTATTTATTTGGAGGAAAAAATGAAAAAAGTGAATTTTTAAATAATTTAATTTTGTTTACTTTTATGAAATTAAAAAGAAAAAATTCTTCAGCTGATAATGATGATGAAGTTAAAACTATTCAAAACAGTGTTGAAGAAATTTTGGTTGATGAAAAATTTAAAGAAACATTTTGTGATTCAAATTCTGTTTGTAATTTTGATAAAAATACTTTTTTTGGAATTGACGATAATTTAAATTTATTTTATGTTTTAAATAAGAAGGATGAAATTATACCTGAGATTGTTAAATATAAATTACAAGATTTAAAAGCACCAAATTCTAAAAATTCAAGTAGTAATGAAGTTTTTAATATAAAAAATAATAATAATAGTAGTAAAGATGATATTAGTAATGATGAAAGTACTGAAGAAAATAATAATAATAATAATTTTAATGAAAATAAAGAAAATTCAAAAGAAAATAATAATTTAATAAATGATAATTTTGAGATTAAATAAATATTATCTAATTTATAAATTAATTTTTCATTTTAATTAAATAAAAAAATAAAAAAAAGTATAAAAAATGGGAAATAAACAACATATACATGAATATTCAAAACCCTTAATAAACATATCTAAAAATTCAGAATATAAAATTTCAAAATTAGAAACAGAAAGTAATTTTATTTATAAATAAACAGAATAATATAGTAATTAACCGTAGTTCATTTGATTTTGAGAACATAATAGGAAAAGGAGGATTTGGTAAAGTATGGAAAGTAACATTAAAAAAAGAAAACAAGCAATATGCAATGAAAGAAATGTCAAAAACGAAAATAATAGATAAAAAAAGTGTAAATTCAATAAAATCAGAACGTAATTTTTTAAGCAAAATAAATCATCCTTTTATAGTAAATATGCATTTTGCATTTCAAGATAATACAAATTTATATTTAGTAACAGATTTATTAACAGGAGGAGATTTAAGATATCAATTATGTATAAATAAAAAATTTAATGAATCAATATCAAAATATTTTATAGGATGTATATTATTAGGATTAGAATATTTACATTCAAATAGAATAATTCACAGAGATATAAAGCCAGAAAATTTAGTATTAGATTATAAAGGAAATATAAAAATAACAGATTTTGGAATAGCACGTTTTGAACAAATGAATAATACAAAAGATACAAGTGGAACTCCAGGTTATACTTCACCTGAGGTTATGTGTGGTTTACAACATACTATATCTGTTGATTATTTTGCTCTTGGTGTCATAGCCTTCGAGTTTATGTTTGGTAAAAGACCTTACATTGGAAATTCTAGAAAAGAAATTAAAGAAAATATTATGGCTAAACAAGTGAGAATTAAATTCGATGATTGTCCTAAAAATTGGTCTATTTATTCTGTTGATTTTATAAATAAATTATTAATGAGAAAACCTAAAAAAAGATTAGGTTATAATGGATGTAAAGAAGTTAAAAATCATCCTTGGTTTAAAAAATTTAATTGGAAAGAATTATATATGGGAAAATTAAATTCTCCTTTTATTCCTAAAAGTGAAGATAATTATGATAGGAAATATTGTATGAGTGTTGATGTTGTTAGATTGAAAACTAAAGAGAGATATGAAAAAATTGTTAATAGTGATGAATTTAAAAATGCTTTTATTGATTATTATTATTTTAATAGAAATTTAAAAGAAAATTTAGGTGATGATATTAATGATTTAATTAAATTTAAAAATCCTCATTTAATTTATGAAATTGAATATGATATGGAAATGGAAAAAAAAAGTAGAAGAAGTAGAATCGAAGATAATTTACATATAAATAATAATAATAATAAATATATTGATTATAATTATGTTAATAATAAAATTTATAAGAATAGTAATATTAACGTTAATAATAATAGTGATAATATTATTTTGGGATTGAGAAGAAATAAAAGTGAAATAAAAAGAAAAAATGATTTTAATCATAAAAGAGATTTAATTAAAAATAAAAGTTTTAATTATAGAAGTGAAGATGATAAAATTTCTTCTAGTTTTAATTTTAAAAATTTACCATATCAAGAAATTCAATTATTAGATAATGATTTTTTTTCAAATGAAAAAAAAGAAAAAATCAATAAAAAAGAACATTTCAGTGAAGTAAATAGTAGAAAAAATACTAAAAATAAAACTAATTCTAATTTAAACAAAAATGATATTGATGTTTTAATTTCTTTTTATAAAAAAAATAAACTTATCCAAAGAAATATATCAAATGATTCAACAAAAAATAATACAAACAAATAATATATAAATAAATATTTTTAAAACTTCTAATATAAATATTCCAATAAAAAAAAAATAAAAAAAAGAATGTTTTTTCAAAAAAAGAATTTTATTTTATGAAATTAAGTGAATATCCTTATCAAAAAAAGTACCATCCATTCTATTATATCTCCAAGGATGAGATATTAATTTAACTGTATTTTTTTGAGGTTTAAAACTTAAAACATTATCAATCGGATATCTTAAAAATTGCTCATTAACATGATTAGAAGGTTTCCAAATAAATTTATTGTCAGGTCTTTTAGAATGTTTTAATTCTTCCATTAATCTTTCATTTTTTAATTTTTTTTCTTCTCTTTTTTCATTATCTTTAATAAAATTACAAATGATTTTTTTTCCTAAACTTGATAAAGGACTTTTTAAAATATCATTTTCACCGGTTTTTTTATATGGATTTTTATCAAATTCAGAATTATATAAATCTTTACAAATAAAATTTTTTTTATTTAACATATTTTCTTCTTTTTCATATGATCTAATTAATAAAGGCATTCTATCCTATTTATTTAAAAAAATATAATTAAAAAATATATATTACTATTTCCCAAGGACTTAAATCTTTTTCATTTTCATTTCTTATAAATTTATTTATATAATCTCCTGTTAATCTATTTGGTTTCCAAGGAGGAATTTTCTGTAAAATATTGTAACTTACACTTAATTTATTTATTTTTTTTCTTATTTTTTTCTCATTAAAATCTCTTTCTGTTGAATCATTTATATCATTTATTGTTAAAAGAAGTTTTGAATCGTTTATTTCATTTTTGTTCTCTTCATATCTATCTGATGCTGATTGTAATTGTTTGTTAAAATCATCTTTAAAATCTTGTAATTCGTTTATTCTTTTTAAACTTAATTCCATTTTTTTTTTATTTAATTTTTTTAATTGTTTTTTTGTTTTTTTTTGAGTTTTTATAAAAAAAAAATATTAATTTAATTAATATATTATATTTTTTTTACTATTGTTTTTTCTTTATTACTCCTATTTCTTTGTATTTTTCTTGTTTATATTCTTTGAGAAATGAATGAAAGATTAAATCTTGAGTTTCTTTTTCTTTAGTACTTTTTGTTTGTTGGTTATTTTTATTATATGTATTTGAATTTGTTGTAATAACCATAAGATCACTTTTTTGCTTTTTTAATTTAGGTTTTTCTAATTTTATTTTATTAAATATTCTTTTAAAATTATCATCCATTTGAAGATTAATTTTTTTTCCTTTTTGTCTAATAACATTAATAAATTCTTGTTTAGAATGACATAAGAACAAAATATTTAATTTTTTTTCAGTATTATAAGTAAAATTTTCGAATTTTTCTTTTAACATATCATATTTATTTTCTTCATTTGAATTTAAATTAATTTTATAAATATTATCTTTATTTTCTTTTTTTGCCCATTCCATCATATCATCATATAATTTATTAATATTATATTTAACATTTTCAAAAATTAAATTAACGTTTTGATAAATTTTTTGTAATTCATCATATTTTTCAATTAATTCTTTTTCGTTTTTTTCTAAATTTTTTTCTTCATCATCTAAATCTCTTTTTATATTTAAAGTTTCTTTATCAGTAATAACACCATATTTTTCAAAAATATTATTAATTTTCTTATTTAATTTAATAATATCATTATCTAATTCTTTTATTAATTTTTGATTTTTATAAACTTCATTCATTTTTAATTGATAATTTTTATTTTTATTTAAAATTTCATCTATAATTTTAGTTAATTCTGCTGTTCCTGTTATGTTCTTAATTTCATTAAAATTTTTTTCTAAATTTTCATATTTTTTTAATAATTTTGACATTTTTTTTTCTAAGAAAATATTATACAATTTTAATAAATGTAATTTATGTCTTTTTTCTATTTCTATTTTATCTGAATTTTCTTTTCTTTCTTTTGCTTCTATTTCTAATTGTCTTTTTATTCTTTCATCACCTGCTAAAATAAATGAACTTTTTTGCTCTATTATTGTATTATAATATTGAATTTGTAAATCATTTTCATTCTTTGCAAAATTATTTTTTTTGTTTTGTTCTAATATCTTAGAATATACTTGATCAGATTCTAATTTAATATTATTTGATATTAATTTTTGTTTAAATAAATTTTTTTTTAATACTTCATTTTTATGATCATACATATTTACTTCTTTTGTTATTACCCAAATATCTTTTCTTAATTTATTTACTTGATTTGATAATGTTTTATTTTCATATTCTAATTCTTCTTTTTTTTTCTTTTTTAAATTAATTGAATCACTAATTAAATCATTTTGTGATTTTGATTTACCCAAACTTTTTAAATGTTTTTTATCAACATTTTGAATTCTATTAATTTTTTTATCAATTTCATTTGATTCTTCTGTTTTTTTTTGTCTTTCTCTAATCATTATATTATATTCATTTTTATAATCAACTAAAATTTGAGTTAGTTCTTTTGCTTGATTATCTAATAATGTTGCAATACTTTCATTATTTGATGCTAAATAATAATGTTTTCTTGTATCTTCAAAATATTTTGGAGGTGATTTTTTCAATTTCGATTTTTCTGATTCTTCTGTTATTGCTGCCATTTTTTAATTTATTTTCGATTTTATTTTCTTAAATCAAATAATTAATTAATGCAAATTTAAGAATTCATTTAAAATCTAATTTTTTTTTTAGATCAAATAAATAATATATAAAGATAATAATAAATAAACATAATGGGAATTTGTGGTTCTTCTTCTCGAGATACAGTAATAATTCCTAATAAATTTAATGATGATGATGAAAATAAACAAAATCCTAATTCATACCAAAATAACTTATCAGGAAATATAAAAGAAAGGAAAAAATCAGATAAAAAAAAACATAATAATAATATAAATATAAGTGTTGATTCAAATCATTCAAATTTAAATAAAATGAATAATGTTGATAATTCTGATATAAATGAAAATGAAAATAATATCAATAATTTAAAATTAATAAATGATGATAAAGAAAATAAAAGTGTAACTAGTAGAAATGAAAAAAATATAAATGAAACAATGAAAAGAAATATAAAAAAGAGAGAAACAAATTATCAAAATCACAAATTAAATAAAATGAAAGGAATGCTTTTTGATAAATCAAATAATGATAACATAAAAGAAGAGAAAGAAAGAGAAAATAGATTTGAAAGGAAAAAGAAAAAGACAAAAACTTTAGTAGAAAAAAGTAGATTAGAAAAAACATTTCAAGAAGAAATGAAATTATGTGTTTTAAATCAGACTTTAATAGAAAAACAAAAAGGTGAACCTACAAAAAAATATAAAATTATTAAAAAATTAGGAGATGGAAGTTATGGAACAGTTTTTTTTGTTGTTAATAATCAAACTGGAATTTGTGCTGCAATAAAAAAAATTGGGAAAATTAAAGAAAAAGTAGTTGATGATTTAACAATTAATAATGAAATTGATATTTTAAAAAAATTAGATCATCCTAATATTGTCAAAATATATGAATTTTATGATTCTTTATCTGATTATTTTATCGTTACTGAATATTGTAAAGAGGGAGAGTTATATAGTTATATTAAAAATACTTATTCTGAAAATCAATTAGCTGTTTTATTTTATCAAGTTTTTTCTGGGTTAAGTTATTTACATGAAAATCATATTTTACATAGAGATTTAAAATTAGAAAATATAATGATATCAGAAATAGAAAAAGATATAAAAACAAAGGAAGTTTATTTTTGGATAAAAATAATAGATTTTGGAACAGCCAAAATATTTCAGAAAAATAAAGCAGAAAAATTAGTTGTTGGAAGTTCATATTATATTGCACCTGAAGTATTAAAGCAGAACTATAATGAGAAATGTGATACTTGGAGTATTGGAGTTATATTATATATGTTAATTGTTGGAAGTCCTCCTTTTGATGGAAAAAATGATGAAGAAATTATTGAAAGTATTAAAATTGGAAAATATAATGATCAACATCCTAAATTACTTTGTAGAAGTAAAGAAATTCAAAATTTAGTTTCTTGCTTGTTGGAAAGAAAAATCAGTAAAAGATTATCTTCTTTTGAAGCTTTACATCATCCTTTTTTCACTAAATTTAATGGTAGAGCTCTTTTTTGCAATTTTAATGTAAATGAAATTCAATCTTATCTTAGTAATTTACTTAATTATAAATTTCAAAGTAAATTTCAACAATTAGTACTTGCCTTTGTTGTTCATAATATTCCTCATACAAAAGAAACAAAAATAATATTAAAATTATTTAGATATTTTAATACAAAAGGAAATTGTAAACTTTCAAAGGAAGAATTAATAAGTGGATTATATAAATTTAGAGAAAAAAATATTGTAGATAATATAATTGATGATATTTTTTTAATGTTAGATGGTGATAATAATGGTTATATTGAATATGAAGAATTTTTAAGAGCTTGTATTGATAAAAGTCATGCTTTAAATAATGATAATTTAAAATATGCTTTTAAATTTCTTGATAAAGATAATTCTGGTACTTTATCTGTTGATAAAATTATGAATGCTTTTGTTAAAGAAGGTAATGATACTTTAAAAGATATTTTCAAAAATAGTATTAAAGAAGTAGATAAGGATAATGATGGTATTATTGATTTTAATGGTTTTAGAGAACTCATGAGAAGAGTTCAATAATTATTTGTTTATATTAACATATATTTTTTGAGTTATTAAGTATGATAAGTATGATAAGAATTATATTATATATATATTGCAATTAAATTATTTTTAAATATAGAAAAGTATTTCTTGTAAATAAGGGTTATAAAATTTTAACTTTTAAATCTACTTTTCTAAAATAATGGGTTTAATTTAAAAAAAGATAATTAAACAATAAAAATAATAGTATAAATATTTTTTAGAAGTATGGAAAAAATTATATATTAATGTTTTTTAAAATTATTATTATAAAAAATTTTATAATTACTCTTTTTATTTATATTTATTTTTTATTAAAATTAGACCATTTTTTTACTTGAAAATAATACACAATATATATTTTTTATGAATTTTCATTATACAATAACATTAATTGAGAAGTATTTTTTGTTTTTAAAGTTAAAGAAGTTTTATTTTTGTTATTTTCATTATTTGAAGTATTTAAAATTTTACTTAAATCCAATTTATTTTTCATTAAAATACTCCTCCTATAACTTTTAATTACTTTATGATTTCTTATATTAAATAATTTTGATGAATAGAGGTCTATTTTTTTCTTCTTTTTATTTACATCATTATTTTCCAATTTATAATGATGAGTTGGTTCTCTATGACTAATATTAATTAATTGTATTTTAAATTCAGATTCATTTTTAGATGGAAATGATGCTCTTTTTGAAATTTTTATAATTTTATTTTTTTGAAAATTATCTTTTGAAATATTCGATTTTGGAATTATTTGATATTTATTTATTAAATTTCTAACTATTTTCCTTAATTTGATAAAACCATCTTTTGATCTTTTTTTTTCATTTTGAAAAAATTTTTCTTTTTTTTTTGGTTTTGTTTTAGGAACTATTTTTAATTTTTTTTCAGAAATGATACTTTTACCTTCAAATATATTTTCTAATTCTCTATCATTTTTGAGAGAAGAAGTTATATCAAGATTAATAGTTGAAGCATTTCTTATTTCACAAATATTATTCATTGAATTTCCTGTTGTCGGTTTATGAATTATAAATACTTCAAAATTTCCACAATTCATTTCATATAATTCTTCTTCTTTTTTACCATTTATTCTCATTTGATCTTTTTTCTTTAATTTTAATAATATTTCATTATTTATTTTATTCAAAAGAATACTTCTTATAATATTTGCTTTTTCATTTCTCATGATTAATACTTATTTTTAAAAATATTCAATAAAAAATATATGATTAATTATTTATTAATTAATTAAATAATATTTATTTATTAAATAATTAATTTTTTCCTATATTAAATGAATATTTGATTTTGAAATAATTAAATCAATAAATTATAACAGATTTAAATATGTCAGAAATAATATATATTTAATAAATGATTAAACTCAATACTTATATTCCTTTCAAAATTTCTTTATTCATTTGGAAATTTTTTAATTGAAAAAGAAATCCAAAATTAATGTCTACACAATGCCTTTTTTCTTTAACAAAATTAATAGCATCTTCAGAATTCATATTAAATTTCCACATTAAATAAGCACAAACTAAAGCAGGAGCTCTAGAAATTCCTTCAGAACAATGAATTAAAATTTTATTTTTTTTATCTTGTGTAACTTGTTTAAGAAAAGAGATAAATTTAACAATAGTATCAGTAATATTAATATTACCATCATCTCTTAATTCAATTTCATAGTATTTAAATTCTTTAAAATATAAAGGAAAAAAAGTTTTACTTCCTCCAGCACAATTAATAATATGTGTAAAATTATTTCCTATTAAAAACGCATAATCAAGTGAAGCTCTATATCCACTTATATAAATATTATCTATTATATGACTACAATCTGTTGATGTTACACTACATGATAATGATATTTGTTTTTCTTCTATTCTTTTTGGAATTGCTACTTTTAGATTTAATTTATTTTTTAACTTCTTCATTTTAATATAATTTTTTTTTTTAGGGGATTATATATTCATTTCTTTATTTATATTTTCTAGTTTTAGTTACTTATAATTTTATATCTTAAATTATTTTTAAATTATTATTTCATTTTTTATTTATCCTAAATATTTATATCGTTTTTTAATTATAATTTTTTAATTTAGATCTTTATACTATATTTAGTAACTTTTTTAACTAACTGTCAAAAATATTATTTAATTCTAATTTATTTTGAAATTAAAACCAACATATTTATCTTATATTTAACTTAGATTAATTTTAAATAAAAAATAGTTTTTAATAAATAAAAGATAATTAATGTTTTTTTACATTTTTCAAATTTCATTTAACATTTTTAACTATATTAAGACATTATTTATATTAAAAAGTAAAAGTAAACAATTCATAAAATAAAAAAAAATAATTCTTAATATTATTTTTTTTTTTTCTTTTCAATAATAATATTTTTTCTGTTATAATTATTCAACTGATTTTTCAAAGAATTATTTATTAAAATTCCTTTATTTCTATTTGATTGTGGAGAAAAAATATTATTTTTTTGTAATTGTTCATAAATACTATTTAAATTTGTATTGTTTTTAATAGGTGAAAGATGATTTTCTTTGATATATATATCATTATTACTATATTTTTTGTTTTCTTTTTTTGATTTTTCAACTTTAATACCATTATTATATGTTGAAAAAAGACTGTTTTTTAAAAAAGAATCAATTTCTTTATTATTATTTGTTGAATAATTATAAAAATTTGAATTAGTTGAATATGCATTTATTCTTTTATGAGAATCTGTATTTACTCTTATAAAAAAATGTTCTTTATTTCTTGAATTTTTAATCGGAGAACTTTTATTATCTGTATTATTCATTATATTTAAACTATTTTGAGAATTTGTATTTTGAAGACAAATGTTATTATTAATATTTATATTTATATTATTTATAATTGGAGATGAACGCGTGTGTTGATGATGTATTATTCTATTATTATTATTTATCTTAACATTTATTTCATTGTTATTTTTTTGAATATTCCCATTTTTTATTTTCTCATTATAAATTTGAAGTGTTAATTTCATTATATCTTGTAAATTTAAATTTCCATTGTTTTTATTTAAATTATTATTATTCTTATTGAGTTTGTTATCAACTGATTTTTTTTTTGTTTTTGTTGGAGTTGTTGTCAAATAAATTTTATTATTATTATTTTTTGAATTATGAAGGTTTAATTTATTTTTATTTCTTGAAAAATTCGAATTTGATAATTGTGATTTAAGAATCTTATTATTTGAAATTTCTTTTAAAGTTGATTTATTTTTATTATTCAAAACTTCATTTTGAATTATTTTTAAATTTTTTTCTTCTTTTTTTAATACATTTTTATTATCAGAATTTATTCTTGTGGAAGTTTGTAAAGTTGAAATAGGTTTAAATAAATTAGTCTTACATTTATTATTTGTTCTTCTAACATGAATATTATTTAATTTATTTTCAATTGAAATTGAACTTAAATTTTTTTTAATTATATTCTTTTCCTCATTATTTTTATTTTTATTTGTTTGATTTTGATTATTAATATCAGGAGAAGAAAAACAATGTAATATTGAAGTAATAGAATTTTCATTTGAATTTTTATTAACTCCATTTATAATTAAAACAGTTTCATCAGGTAAATTTATTGTTTCTTGAGAATTTATTGTAGTAAAATAATCTCTTGTGTCTTTTATCATATAATCAATACTTTCTTTCACAATTGTATCAAAAATTATATCTTTATTTACTTCTTCCTTTTTTTCTTTATTTTTATTTCCATAATTGATATTATAATATATTTCTGCTTTTGCTTCTCCTAATTCTTGAATTATATTGTTTGAGAAAAAATCAGAAAAAGTTGGATTACAAAAGAATTTTAAATAATTTTTGTAATAATCTACAAATTTTGGAATTCTTGTTTTGCTTTCTTTTCTTTTATAAAATCTTTGTAAGAATTCTTCTATATAATCACTAATTAAATAATCTTTAAAAATTGCTATTAAATGACATGATTTTGAATCAACTAAATCATTTATTTTAATTATATCATAGTCGTTATTGTTTATGTTATATTTTTGAATGTTTGAATAAATAATTTTTTTAAAATCAATATTATTCTTTTTCACATATATTGTTTTGTTATTGTGAACTCTGAAAGACAATGTAACTGGAATTTTTTGGATGGATATTGTATTTAAAGATTTAGTTTTATAAATCTGATTATTTCTTGAAAACTTTTGATTTTTTTTATTATTCATTTTTATTTCTATTTGTTATAAAATGATTAAAAATTCATTTTTTTTTATGAATATATTATTATTAAAATTATAATGTGTGAAATGAAAGAAAAAAAATAAATTTATAATTTAAAAATAATAAAAATATATTTTAATTCCCAAAAAAAAAATGTTAAAAATCCGTCAATTGATAAAAAGAGTAAGAGCTTGTAAAACAGCAGAAGAAGAAAGAAGTGTAATAAATAAAGAAAGTGCAGAGATTAGAAATGCGTCAAAAGATATAAATAATCCTCATAAAGCTCGTGATTTATGTAAAGCAATTTATATGCAAATGATGGGATACCAAACTTCATTCATGCAATTAAGTTGTATAAATTTATTAGCAAGTAAAGATTTTCAAGAAAAAAGAATAGCATATTCAGCATTATCATTAGTATGTGATTATTCAAGTCAAGTTTTACTTCTTGCAACAGCATCAATAAAAAAAGATTTAGAAAATACAGAAAGTCCAGAATCAATCGCTTTAGCATTAAATGCAATAGGTGATATTTGCACTAAAGATATGTGTAATGAGTTAGGTATTACTGTAGCTAATTTATTGTCTTCTTCTAATGACCCTAATATTAAAAAAAAAGCTGCTTGTGCTGCTACTTATATTATTAGAAAATGCCCTGAATTAATTGATAATTATATTGATAAAGTACCAAATTTATTAGAAGATAAAACTCATTCTGTTTGTTTAACTGGTATTAATTTAGCTTTGGAAATAATTAGACAGAAACCTGAATTTATATCTAAAATTAAAAAATTTCATGGTATGTTTGTTAAATATGAAAAATCTTTATTAAGTATTTCTTATGCTCCTGAATTTGATGTTAATGGAATTACTGATCCATTTTTACAAGCTAAAATTTTAGAAATAATGAAATTTACTGCTAAAAATAATAAAGTTTTATGCGATGAATTAGGTGATTTATTTGTTAGTGTCCAATCTATTACTGAAGCTTCTAAACAAACTGGTTATGCTTTACAATATGAAATTGTTAGAACTATTAATAAATTAGAAGCTAATGCTGGAATGAAAAGTTTATCTAATAATATTTTAGGGAAATTTTTGGGAAGTAAAGATTTAAATTTAAAATACATTGCTTTAAATACATTACAAGATGTTGCTAGATATGATATTGGAAGTGTTACTAAACATAAAAATTTAATTTTAGAGTTTTTAAAAGATAAAGATATTTCTTTACAAAAAAGAGCACTTGATTTAATTTATTTGATTATTAATAATAATAATTTAAAAAGTATTGCTAAAGAATGTATTAAATATTTACCAAATGCTCCCATTGAAATAAAATTTGAATTAACTTCAAAATTAGTTGATTCAATAGAAAAATACTCAAGCTCATATAAATGGGAAATTGATACATTAATTAAAATGGTGATTGTATCAGATAGTAAATTATATGATGATGCTCTTAGTAAAATAATAAATATAATAATGTCAACTAAAGAACTTTTTATTTATAGTGTTCATAAATTATATATTTGTTTAAAAAATAATAAAGAAAATAAAGCTTTAAGTATAATAACATTTTATGTGATTGGTGAAAATGGAAGATTGTTAATTGATAATGCAATTTTAAATTCTAAGAATGAAAATATTAAAGTTAGTGAAGATGAAGTTATTGAATTATTTAAGGAAATTGGTAAAATTAATAATGAAAAAGGAAATTATGAAGTTCTTGAATATTTATTAAATGCTTATGTTAAATTATTATTGAAATTTCCTAATAAAAGAAATGATATCGAAGAAGATATTTTAAAATATAAAAAAAGCTTTTATTATGAAGTTCAACAAAGAGCTGTTGAATATGAAATTTTTGATAAAATTAATAAAGAAGAATTAAAGAGAAATGTTGTTAATTCAATTCCAACTCCAAAAATAAAAGAAGAAAGTTATAACAGGGAAATTTTTAATGAAAAAGATGAAGAAGAAAATAAAGATGATGATCCTTTAAATTCAATTAAATTAAATTCAATGCCAATTCAATCTTCTTCAAATAATGTTGCTAATGATATTTTCCAAGAAAATGTAAATAATAATGTTGAGGGAAATATACCTTAAATTATAATTTGTAATTACAAACGCCAGGCTTGGCGAATAACTGTAACAGGGCTTGTTTCCTCAAAAGAGACTAAAACTGCAGAATTATTAGTATATTTGTAAGTTTTAAAAAGGATCCGGTGCATTGAAAGCTCGAACCCTGTTCCGTGGCAGCGTTCCTGGATAGGATCTCTCCCGGTGCAGTCGATTCTCTGTCCAAGCAAAATTGGGCGGGGAATGGGAGAATTACATTATGCCAACAATACGATGGACATCGCATCATTCAGAATTTATCTTCGCCATGCTTTCCGGCACCTGCCGTGGGAGTTCTGGCTGGTGATTGCGGTAATAGCGCTGGTCATTGCATTGGCCATGAGGAAGTTGAAAGGATATTCGGCATATGCATCCATCGCATTGGGGCTCACGGTTTTCTTTGGCATTTATATGCTTGGAGCCATGGTGTTGAAACGCATCGGCATCCAGATTGAACAACATCCGGAGCCGAACCTCATCGCAGAGTATCATCGGCTCTTTCATGGAAGTGCGGAGCATCTGGCATTCATGCTGTTCAATGTGCTGGTTTTCATGCCGTTCGGTTTCACGCTATCTGAATTCCTGTCCGTTGCAAAACACTTTCGTCCCAAGCGGGTTTTAGGTTTTGTGGCGATATCGGCTTTTTTGATTTCTCTCAGCATCGAGAGCCTTCAGTGGATCCTCCGAGTGGGGTTGTTCGAGATTACGGATATGGTGTTGAATACCTTGGGGGCTATTGCTGGAAGTGCTTTATCGTTGGGCCTGAGAGCTCTCGTCTGTACTCCAAAATGAATTAAACAGTTATTGAATGAATCCTATCAAGAAACTGGTTTACTGGTATTGTTCCAGACGTTTTAAAAGTAAAGTGACCCTTAGATCAGGACTGAGCATCGTGGGGCCGACGGGGAGAGTCGCCCTTCAAGACGGGTCTACCAAAGAGGATATTGTCGTGGGAAAACAATGCCGCATCAATGGGTTGATCTATTCCCAATCTCACGGAAAAATCAGCATTGGAGACTGGTGTGCCATCAGTCGGAATGTGCAGATTCGTTCACTCAAGAGCATTTCCATTGGCGATTATACAGCTGTATCCGCCAATGTCATCATCCAGGACAATAACTCGCATCCTCTCTGTCCTTCATTCCGTAAGGTTCGCTCCCAGATGCCCGTGGGGCATGAGATCCACCTTTGGCGCTGGTCCGAATCGGCACCGATAACGATCGGATGTAATGTCTGGATAGGCGAGAATGCCAGGATATGTAAGGGGGTTACTATAGGGGATAACAGCGTAATAGGTGCCAACTCGGTGGTAACGAAGGACATTCCAGCTAACTGTGTTGCTGTGGGAAATCCGGCAAGAGTTGTCAAAACCGATATCGACAAACTCCCGCTCCCTGAAGGCTTTCATGAGGAAGACTACCAATAAGAGCCTAGCGTATGGAACGAGCGTCTAACAAGTTTGCGCTTTGGTTGGCAATTGGCCGCATCCTTTCGATGCTGGTCGTCTTTGTGATGCCTTTGATTCTGACGAGGGTGCTGACCCAGTCGGATTACGGTATTTTCTCCCAGTTCTTTACCTTGTACATGGCGTTTAATGTCATATTCGCCTTGGGCTTCCATAGCAATTTGTTCTATTTCTATCCGACTGCCGACGAACGAGGAAAAGATGAGTATGTCTCGAATACGCTCTTCCTGTTGCTCGTAATGTCACTTGTTTCAGTGGGTGTACTGTCCATTCCTTTCATTGGAAATCGTTTATTCGGTGACGGGGCGTTGCAGAACTACTCTATTCTGGCGATCTTTTGTATAGCTTTGGCTATTCCGACGAATATGGTTTCGCCCTTATTGACGGTTCGAGAGGATAAAATGGGGGCGATGTTGTATCCTGTCCTGGCGGCTGTTTTCCGGGTCCTGGCGGTCGTCGTAGCTGCTTGTATCAAGAACAGCCTGTCGGTTGTCTTTCATGCGCTGATTATTTATCAGGCCTTGATTCTGACATGGATTCTGTACTACACCTTCCGCCATCACAAAATCCGTCCGAGCCGTGAAAAAGTCATCCCCCAATTGCTGTATTCAATTCCGTTTGGAATCACGGTGGCAATTCAGTTGTTCTCGACTTATTTTGATAAAATCGTCTCTATCCGATTCCTGGATTCTGTGCAATATGCCATTTATTCGACAGCTTTTCTGAGCATCCCCGGTATCAACCAGATTTATGAATCCCTGTGCCAGGTGAATGTGGTAAATATGACAAAAGGATACCAGGAGGGCCGTCTTGATCGGGTTCGGTATCTGTATCGTGATTTCGTCGTAAAAACTTTGTCGTTCTCAACTCCTGTTATCCTTGCGGTTTCTTTGTTCGCGGAGGAAGTGATCGGACTCCTTTATCCGGCAGAGTATCTCCCTTCCGCTCCTTTCTTTAGAATCTATTCGCTTACTTTCTTGACCGCCATGCTGGGGGCTGGAACGATTTTAAGAGCCGTCGGAAAGACACAGTATTCTTTGGCCGCATATGCTGTTTCGGCCCTGATTGGTCTTCCTTCTACATATTTTCTGGTACGGTCATATGGTATCCACGGAGCAATCTGGGGGGCGGTCATCAACATCTGTCTTCCTCGCTTCATCCAGATGTTCATCGAAGCAAGACAAGCAGACGCCTCTATTGCCAATTACCTGGATTGGAAGAACATCGGTTTTGTACTGGGTTGGGGGCTTGTCCTTCTGGTACCGCTGATAGCCATCAAGTTGCTGCTTCATCCCTCAGTATGGATCTGCATCATCCTTTCAGGGGTCTATGTGGTCTTGGCTTACCTGTTGTATGTCAGGAAGGACGTGTTTCTTTTGTCTCAAGAAACCGTTTATCGTTTTTTCTCTAAATTGAAAAGATAATGGCGCTCCGTCAGATTTGGACTAAGAAAGTAACTCCACACTGGTTTTATACTTTCTTTGTAGTCCTTTCGCTCGTCATGTACATTTTCGGGCACTCGACCGAATTTGGCAAACTGCCATTTCCGGACAAGTTGTTTTATATTCCATGTGCCATTTCGCTTGTTCTGGCTGCTTTTAACAAGGATTATTGGAAATTCAACAGGGCAGATTGGTATTTCATCGCTTTCTACCTCATCTCTCTCTTTTATTCCGCCATCTTTATCCAACTTGATCCGGAAGACATGATAACTTGTGCCATCGGCTATTTGGTGTTTCGATATTTGTCCAAGATTAGGTTGAAGAACACGTTGACGCTTTTGGCGGCATTCGCTCCCTTCGTTGTAGCAATTCACTATCTGTTTTCCAGCCCTCTGACTTTGGGCGTCGGTTATCGCTATGGTGGTTTCCAAGGGGATCCGAACTGCTTCTCCTTTGCAATGAATGTCATCATCTATGCCTGTGGTTTCGTAATTAATTACAGTAAGAATAAGTTACTGAAGATCACGTCCATTATTTCAATCATAGGTATTATTCCGCTCGTCATGGCCGCTGCTTCTCGGGCAGGTGTTGCAATCATGGTGTTCTTGATAGGTTATATCTTTTGGGATACGATCAAGAAGAACAAGTTGCTGTCAGGCGTGATTGTAGCTTTTGCTGCGGCTCTGATTTTCGTTATGACGCCTCGGCTCAGAACACAGTTGCTGACAATCACT
>JAEEGI010008609.1_pt1 | contig 22496 bp, 8 predicted proteins | sample 8958751 | NCBI WGS metagenome assembly JAEEGI01 (sample SAMN16246545, study PRJNA631951) | gut metagenome | biome: gut microbiome; feature: rumen; material: KS-attached | host: Bos | place: Iran: Karaj | collected 2018-10 | reverse complement strand
TTTTTACTAATCCTGTTAGTTCTAGATTAGAAAATAAAAAGAAAATTATATATAATAAATCTAATTTAAAAGAATTTAGTAGAGAACATGAACATTTACAAACTTATACAAAAGAATTAACAAATGAAAATACTTATTTTGAATGTCCAAGTGTTTTTAAGAGGATTATTCATTTTAATTTGTTATTATTTTTTAAAAAAACTATTTTGAATTTTTAATAATTAAAAATATAATTAAGTGTTTTTAATGAAATAAGTCTATTTTTTAGTTGATGTTAAATTAAAAAAAATAAAAAAATGGATAAAACTTATACTCAAATTATATCCTAAATACTTTGATACTAATATATCAAAATTTGAAGAATTATCGATTAGTTTTGACTTAAATCATTTTTCAGATGAAATGGATTTAAATAAAATTTTAAAAGAAAAAAATAATGAGAAAAAAAAAATATTAGAATTTGAGAATATGAGAAGAATTGAATATGAAAAAATACAAAATGAGAATTCAATATCTCATAGTTTTAAATGTTTAACAAGTTTAAGAAAAGAAAAGAATAAAATGACGTTAAATAATGAAAATGATAATATAAATGATAAAGAAAAAGAAAAAATATTATATAGGGCTAATACTATTAAAAATGTATTAAATACAATAAAAAAGAAACAAAATTTTTTGATAAAATCACCAAAAAAAAAAAATATATTGAAAAAAAGATTTAAAAATAAATCAATACAAAAACAAACATTAACACAAAATAAATCTTTAGTGCAGGAAAAAAAAATAGATAAAGAAAAAATAGAAAATTTTATAAAACAATTAAATGAAAGGATAAAAGAGAGAGAAGAAGAAGAAAAAAAGAAAAAAATGGAAAAAGAAAAAAACGACAAAATGAAAAATGAAAATATTCAGAAAAATTTAATTGAAATAGAGATAAATATAAAAAGAATACAAAAAGAAGAAGAAAAAAAAAAAATAGAAAGAGAAAAATTATTAAAATTAAAAAAAGAAAAATTGGAGGAAGAAGAAAGAAAAAAAAAGGAAATAGAAAAAGAAAAAGTAAACGAATATTTAAATAAATTAAAAATAAAACTAAAAAATAGAATAGAAGAAGAAAGAAAAAAAAAAAATGAAAAAGAAAATGAAGAAAGAATCAAAAAAGAAAGATTTCAAAATATTTTAGTTGAAATAGAATTAAACAGAAAACAATTCAATGAAGAAAAAGAAAGAAAGTTAAAAGAAGAAGAAGAAATAGAGAAGATAGAAGAAAGAAAGAAAATAATATTAGAAAGAAGGTTAAAAGAAGAAGAAAGAAAATTAAAAGAAAAAGAAAGAATTAAGAGAATAGAAGAAAATAATAAAAAAGAAACAGAAAGATTATTAGAATTAGAGAAAAAAATTATAGAAAAAAAAAAAGAAGAAGAAAAAAAAGAAATACAATTAAAACAGTTATTCATTAAACTTGAGAGAAAAAGAAGAAGGAAAGAAGAAGAAAACAAAAGAATAAAAGAAATAGAAAAAATGCAATCAAAAATAAATATTTTAAGAAATAAAATTGAAATAAAAAAAGAAGAAAAATTAAAATATGAAAATTTAAATGAAGAATTAAAACATGAATGGAGATTAGAAAAAATAAACAATTTATTAAATGAATTTATAACATTAAATGATAATGAAAATATAGAACAAAAATTAGAAATTGTGAATGAAATAGGAAAATATTTCAAAGAAGAAAATAAATACGATAAAGAAAATAATAAAAATAATATTATTACAATTCATAATGCATTAATTAATCCTGATCCTTTAATACATTTTATAGGAATTTTAGCAAATGAATTTAAAAATTATGGTATTAAATCTATAATTGAAAAAGAATCATCTAATTTAAATTTAGTTGAAAATGTCTTTCAACTTTTACTTTCAAAATTTTCAATGAAAATAAAATATGAAATAACAATTAGAAATATTAATTTAATAAACCAATTTAAAAAAGCTATTTCTAAATATTTTACATTCCTTGAACATTTCAAAAATAAAATAATTGATATTTTTACTCTTAATAGAAATGATGTATTTTTTATTAATAATGATATAGAAAACTTTAAATTAATATTAGTAATTCTTAATAGAAGAGATATTGATTTAAATAATTTTTGTACAAATGACATTATAATAAAAAAAAAAAATTTATTAGAATCCGTAAAATTTTATTTAGATTTTTTCGACAATAAATATAATAGATTAACAAATAATTGGGAAAGAAAAAATTTTAAAAGAGGAGGAGAAAAATATAAGCCTCCTTATTTTTGGAAAGGATTTGCATTAAGAGTATTAAATAAATTCGACAACGGAGACAATACATGGTTAGGTAATGAAGGAAAAGAAAATGAATGGGCAATTGCATATCATGGAATAGGAAAAGGAAATGAATTTAATAAATTATTAAACATTATTAAAGAAAATTTAAAAAGTGGTCCTGGACAATTATTGGAATATTTACCAAATATTAGAGAAAAAAAAATTAGTCAAATTGGAATTGGTGTTTATCTTGCTCCTGATATAAAAGAAGCTGAAAAATATTCTGAAGAAACTATAGTTGGACAATCAAGAGTTAAATTTATTATTATGTGTAGAGTTAATCCTAAAAAAATTAGAGAAAGTGGAAATTATCCTGTTCATTGGATTGTTGATGGTAATTATGATGCTTTGAGACCTTATAGAATTTTAGTCAAAGTAATTAAATGGTTTTCATAATAATTAATATATTATTAATATTAGGTATATATATTTAAAACTTTAATTAATAAATTTTTTGTTTTAAATTTACATAAAGAATTGTTCTTTTTAAAATTTGTTTAAGAAGATTCTTTTTTAGTTTATTAATAAATAAATTTAATTATAGATTATTATTCTTCTTCATTTTTATTGAAGTGTTTATATTTATTTAAAAAAAGAAATTAATTCAAGAATAATAATATAAATTTGAAAATATGATTTTACAATTTTTATATTAAAATATTATTTATAAATGACTGATAATTGTAAAACAATATTAAATTCAATTATCACAATTCATTTAAAGAAAAAAGTACTTTATGTTATTCCAGTATATATAATATTTATTTTACCTGAAGAATTTCTGATTGAAGAAAATGAAATATTTGATTTCGAATTAATCGATAAATTTTCTCAATCTTTTCTTATTATTTTTTATTTAATTGAAAAATATAGATCATCATCTTATACAATAAATCAAGTAATAAAAATGAAAAAAGAGTTTTTTTACATTATTGTTATTATTATTTTACTAATGATTATTTTAGAATCAATTCAAATAAAAACAAACAAATTTTATATGAAATACGAAAATTATGATAAAACATATTATATAAAAGGTGCCAGTAATATTTTTTTCATGTGTTTAATTGAAATTTATTTTTTTGAAAAACAAATTTATTCTCATCATATTTTATCAATAATTATTACTTTTCTAATGTTTCTTGTATATATCCCTACAAATAGACCATTTAAAAATCATTTATATTTTTTTTGTTGTTTGATAGAAGAGTATTGCTTTTCTTATAATTTATTGTTGATAAAAAATCTTAATGTTAAATACTTTATAAGTATTTATTTATTAGCAAGTATTTTTGGATTATATAATTTTTGTTTTTCATTTTATTGTTCGAATTTTGAATTCACAAAAACATTTAATTACAAATATTTTTTGTTCTTTTTTATTTATTGTATATATAATTTAATTTATTTTTACCAAGTAAAAGAATTTGGAGCAGTATATAGTAGAATGTGTGAATCTTTTTCATATTTTATTGTTATGGTTATATTAGCTATTTTTAAATATGAAAAACAAGAAATTGAATATATAATTTTTATTTTTGTTTTAACTATTTTGGCATTAATTTATATAGAAATTATTGAACTTAAATTTTGTGGGTTAAATAAAAATGTAAAAATTAGAATTATTGAGAGAGAAAGACGGGAATCAATAATATTAGAGGATATTGAACTTAAACTAATGAATGATAAATAATTTTTTTATTTATTTAAATTTTGTCTAAGTTAAAATTTATAATTCAACAGAAATGTTTCTATAAATTGATAAATAAAAAAATATTGTTCAACATTTTGTACAAGAAAGCGTCTCATTTCTTTTAATTTTCTCACCACATTAAAAATAGAGAATTGAATAACTTCAAAATTTTGTTTAGATAGAATATCATATATGACATTAAAAATAGAAATGAAAGTTCCAGTTCTTCCAACTCCAGCACTACAATGAACAATAACAGGACATTTATCTTTATTATTTAAAATAAAATTTCCAATGAAAAGAAAAGAAGAATAAGCGTCGTTCATATTTGGAATTCCATGATCGGGCCATCCAATATATTGTAATTGAGTAACTACTTTATCTATATTATTTTTTCTAATACTAATATTTCTTTTTATTATATTTTTTTCAATTATTTTTTCATTGAATTTTATATTATAACTTTGATTTTTTGAATTCCAATAACAAGAACTTTTTATCTTTCCTCCTTCTATTTCTTCACATAACATTATTATTATTTTACAATCATATTCAAATACCATATCCCAAAAATCATTTATTGAAAAATCTGTTGGAGCTTGAGTTGCTATAAAATAAAAATTTGAAGGAATATAAATAAATGATGCATTGATATATTGTCTGAATTTTAAACATACTCTATTATAATTATATGGTTTTATATCATTATATCTATTTTTTTGATTATCTTTAGATAAATTATTAATATGTTCATTATCGTAATCTATTTTTTTTTGTAATAGATAATATTCATATTTAATATTTTCTAAATCTCGTAATTCCTTTTTTAATCCTTCTCTTTTGTTATATTTTAATATTGATTTTTCAATATTGTTTTTTAAATATTTATAACTTAAATCATATTCATATATTTGTGATGGAATTTGTGAAATTGATGAATCAATTTCAAATTCTTTTTTTTCCATTTTTAAAAAATAATTTATTTTTTGTGTTATTTCCTTTTAAAAATAAAAAATATTTATATATTTTTTTTTTAAAATAATTTTAAATGGAAGTGCATGAGAAAATTAAATATGGTGATATAGTTTATATAGAATTTTATAAACATTCAAAAAAAAATAGAATGGTTTTAACATCAACAGGATTTGAATTAATGCATAAATCATATGTTGAAACAAAGAAAATAACATTAAGTGGTGATAGTATTTATTTAAAAGACTTTGAAGATAATTTATTTATTATTTTTCCAACAATGAAAAATGAATATTTAATACATAAATCAATATTAGATGAAAAAATTCCTCCAATAAGAGCAAAAATAGAATTATCAAATAATTATATTGATGATCTTTCTATTAAAAATGATATAAATAAATTAATTATGACTTTTCAAGAAACAAAAAAAGATGTTTATAGTGAAAATGAAAAATTTATAAAACAATTTGGAACTCCAATTCATTTTGAAGAAAATTTTATTTTAATTCATTTTAAATCACATATGTTTGTAACTAAACATGATGTAGATTCAATATCTAATCAAAATAAGAATAAATTAATTTTAACTGATTTTTATTCTGATGATTGTATATTTTTATTTTCTCCATATAATAATTATGATAATAAAGCAGATTTTGTATTTTCAAATCAGAATTTGTTTATAAGAAAAAAAGAAAAAAATATATGGGCAAACAATCAATATTTAAAAATAAAAGTAGTTTCAGATGATGATTCAAGAAATACAATAGTTCAAAAGAGTCAAATTAATAATAATGTATCAACTATAAATATAAATGAAAGTACAGTTGGTGTTGGAAAAAATGAAAATTATAAATATTTATTATCTTTCACTGAAGATCAAAATAATTCAAATCCTTTTCAAATTAAAATTTGTTCTAATTATATTGATCCTTCTAGTCCAAATTTATCTTTTGCTAATCCTGTTTGGATTAGTTGCCAAAATATTGATAAATATTTAACTATTACTCCTACAAATAAAGATGAAATTATTGTTGAAAAAAATGATGATAATAAAATTTCTAATAATCCAATGAATGATAATAATAATTTAAGAAAAACAACACAAAGTTTTTCAAATTTTAGAAATTTATCTTTGCAAAATTATCAAATTTCTTTTTCTTCTTTAGATAGAGAAAAAACAATGAATAATATATATGGTTTATTTAATATTGAACAATTAGATAATCAAAATAGTTATACATTAAATGATCAATATTTAAAAGACCAATTAATTCAAAACATAGAATTAAGAATGAGTCCTATAATAGAATATAATAAGAAAATTAGATTAAGACATGTTGCTACAAAAAAATATTTAGGTTTTGAAGAAAAAAGTATGATTATAAATAAAAAAACAAAATATTTTGGAAGTTTAACTTTAGAAGAAATTCCAAGTGATAAATGTGATTGGACTTTAATGGAATCTTATAAAATAATAAATAGAAATAATTTTGAAAGAATTAAATATGAAGGATTAAAAGGACCAAATAATCCATATTATCATATAGGAAATAAAAAAGATTATTCAATAGATAATTCTCCTAAATTTCATCCTGTAAAAAAAAAGGAAATTCTACGAATTTTTCACATTAAATCTGAGAAATTTTTATCATTTTCAGAAGCAAAAAATAATTCAGAATTTGAAGATAAGGAAATTTTAGTAAATAATTTATCAGTAACGAGATTACCATTTGATAATGATTTAGTAAGATTACTTCCATCAAATGAAAGTCAATCATGGGAAATTCATTTAGTTTTATATTTTAATCAAGTTTTATGTAAACAAATAGATAATTGTATTAAAATTGGTTTAGGTAAAGTTTTAACTAATGAAAATCAAAATACTAAATTAGCAACAATACCAGAAAATATTGTTGATACTACTTCAAAAAAAGCTTCTTTTCCTAATATAGAAAAAGAACAAAGTAATTTAAATTTAAAAGAAATTAAAAGAGATTCTACTGAATTAAGAATTTGCTTTGAAAATTTAAGAGATTTTTGTATTAATAAATTTTCAAGAAAATTTGATATTTCCGTTCCTTCTGGAAAACCCGTTGTTTATAGACAAGAATTTTTATTTGATCAAGGTTTTTTAGATAAAAGTTTTGTTTTTTTGAATGAAGCTAAAAAATTTTCTTCTGTTTATCATCAATTTTTAAAACTTGCTGAACAAAGTTTAAATAATTCTACTGATAAAGGAAAAAAAATTCAAACTAAAAATACTAAAGATAATATTACTGTTCCTACTAATAGACCTTCAAAAAAAAATAAACCTACTCCAAGAAATACAAGAATTCAAAGTATTGCTGAAATTTTTCAAGAAATTAATTTATCTATTAGAAAGTGCTTTGAGTTTATTTCTGCTTGTTGTAAAAATCATAATAAAATAAAAGAATTTGTTTTTGGTTTTAAAAATATTTTTTGTGATTATTTATTAGAATATAAAGAAGCTGCTTCTTGTTTAATGGATTTAATAAAAGATAATGAAACTTTTATGAATACTTTAATTAAAGAATCTATTGAAACTAATAATAATCCAATTCAAGAAGAAAAAAGTGAAAATATTATTAAAACCATAATTACTTATTTAAATAATTCAGATAAATATGATATTAATATTATTGGATTATTATCTAAATTAGTTAAATCTGGTGATAAGGGAATAACTTCAAATCAAGAATATATATTTAATGAAATTTTTGAAGAATTACAAGATAGATTCTTAATTAAAATAGTTCCTCAATTTAATGACACTATTTTTAATGTAGTTTATAAAAATGAAAATAAAGAATTTGTAAAGAGAGAATTAATTGAATTATGTTCAACTAAAAATTCATTTACAGAATATGAAAAAACTATAGTAAGATATTTAGCTGAAGAATTAAATTTATTTGCAGATTTATGTTTTGCAAGAAATTATGTATGTATTCAAAAAATAAGAACTATTTTTCCTTTAGATCATTTATTATTTCATATTGCAAATTTAGAAATTCATGAAGAAATTTTAGGTGGATTAATCAATATATTAAATTTTGTTTATATTGATATTGAACCTCATTCTCCTGTTATTTATCCTACTATGATAAAATTAGTTTCTAATGGTTTAAAAGTTGAAAGAAGTACAAAAATTCCTATGAAAACTTATATTCCTTTTGAAAAATTAAATTTAATTTTATGTTTGTCTCTTTATTTATTAAATAATATTAAATATGGGAAAATATTTGTTAATTCTGCTAATATGAATTTAATTTATAATATAATTCAATTTAGATTATATGAAAATGTTGAATATAGACCAATGAATATTCAAGAAGTTATTAATAATCAATTAGATCAAGCTTTACATAATTTAAAAGAAGATGTTAAAAATTTAATAATTTCAGGGGAAAAAATATTGAAAAGTCAAATGAACAGTAATCAAAAAAAAGAAGAAAAATTAAAAAGCAAAACTGAAAATAACAAAGATAACACTCAATCTAATTTTTTTGATAAAATAGGAACTAAATTTATAGATTATAATTTTGAACATAATATAGGTCCTGAATATTTAATATATGTTTTAGATTATATAAATGAATTTTTTTTAGAAAGATTAATTATAGATAATATAGATGCAAATATGGAAAATAAAAATATAATAGCTCAAAATTTTAAGAGTGCAAATAAAAATGATATGTTAACTCAATCAAATATAAATTACTTAATGAAAATCTTTATAGAATTAAAATATATTTTAACATTAGATAAAAATGGTGGAATTTATGGTCCAAATGATTTAACTGATAGAAGAACTGTATTTCTTCCAATAATGAAACAAATAGCAAAAATAATAAATTTTATCTTAGATATTAAGAAAGAAGATATGATAAATCAAATATTAGAAAAAAGCTTATATGAAATAAAAAAAGTTATGATTAAAGTATTATCAAAATTAAAATTAAAGAAATATCCAAGTGATATATCCTTATATGATTTATGTGAAATTGAATTAACAAATACAGTTGATTTTAAAGAAACAATGATGGATCATGAATATTATTTATATCAATTATTTACTGCTCTTGATCAAGATGTAAATGAATATCATCAAATGTTATTAAATGATGAAAAGGAAGATGATAAAAATGAGAAAACATATTTATTAGATATTTTAGGTAATAAAAAAAAAAATATAAAATTATATAATCTTGATATAAATTATGAAAATGAATTTTTAAATTCAATAGCATTTAAAAATCTTCAACAATTAATAATAAGAATCTTAGAAGTAAACGTAGAAGAAAAAATGACAAAAATATTAGTAAAATTATTTACAAGGATTCATAGTCAAAAGAGAGAAATAGTAGAATGTTTAAAGAATATAAGAATATTATACGATCAGCAAGATTTAGAGAAATATTATTTATGTCATTCCCTAATAAAAAAATTAGCTCTTTTAACAGAAAAAACAGAAAAATGGATGACTGAAGATAAAATTCCTTTAGGTTACATTGATACAAAAGATTCTACAAAATTTAAAGAAGCTATTTCAACTACTAAAACTAATTTATTACCTGATGAAGATGAAAATACTAATGATTTTGAAAATGTTATTAATGTACTTAATCAATTAATTGAAATGTGTTATAAAAATGGTACTAAAGTATATAAGAAATCTGAGTCTTTAAGATTAATGCAAACTATCTTTTTTTCTTTTCAATTAAATGATATTTTATTCTCTTTAATTAGAGAAATTTCCCAAGTTTATCCTAATACTGATGATGAAAATGATAAATTAAATTATTTTCAGGGATGCTTAAAAATTTTATTTAAGAAAGTGTTTAAATTATTTAGATGTTTAGTTCATAATTCTAAAGATTTTCAAAATAATATTACTGATACTATTAATTTTTGTCAAGATTATTCTTATCTTAAAGATTTAGGTTTTGTTAATTTATTTAGAGAAATGATTTCTAAAAGTGAAAGTTTCACTAATCAACATTTAAAATTTATTATGGAAATTGTAAAAACTAGATTTGTTATTGAAAATTTTGTTGATGTATTTGATTTTTTTGAAAATGATAATTTAAATGAAGATAGACTTATTCAAGATCAAGTTCCTCAATTAATTAATGGTTCTGTTTTAATTGAACCTAGGAGAAATAGTGTTATTAATAAAAAAAAAAGTATTTCTAAAGAGCCTGAAAAAATATCTAGAAGAAAATATGATAAAAAAATTAAAAATGCTTGTCAAATATTATCTTTTGTTAATTCTCTTATTTCAAAAGTTAAAGATGTTAAATATTTAAATTATATTATTAAAAGTTTTGAAGAAATTATGAAAGAATTTTATTTATTTAGTGCTCCAATTAAAATACAAAAAGTAGAAAAAAAAAATAAAGGAGTAAAAGAAGTTTTAAATAATGAAGATAAAACAATAACTGAAAATCCTACTTTTCATACTATACAATTAAATAATAAAACTTTAAATTATAAAATGAAATTATTATATTATCAAACAAAAATTGGTTATAAATTATTAACTATTAATGATAAATTAAAAGGTTTAATTCTTAGAATTTTTCCATTGAAAAATTTATTTGGATATATATTAAAATTATCTTGTCCAATAGGAATTGATATGTTACAAAAATTAGTTGATTATGGTTCAAAAAATGAAAGGGAAAAAATTTTTAAAGATAATAATATTTTATCTCATTTAAAATCTTTTTATAAATTAAAATTTAATGGATTTAGATTATATCAATTAGTAGGAATGGAAACTTTACAAAAAACTAATGGTTTAAAATCTACAATTCAAGAATTTTTTGAAATTTTATCTAATGATTTACATCAATATTTTGAAATTGAAAAATGTTTATTAAATGGATATAAAAAAGACCATTTTGTAGTTTTATTATTGAAAAAATCAATATATAAATTTTTCTTTATTGGATTTTTCCCTATTATTTATCAATTAACTTTAATATTTAAAAGAAGAATTTATAAAACAAATGAAGAATATAATAAAGCTATAAGTAATATAAGACATATTATGAAAAATTTAAAGAAAATATTTAATGAATTAAAATCAGAAGATAATAACAATGAATATAATTCAAAAGTTTTAAATTATATTTCAATACATAAACAACAATTTAAAGATTTATTTGATAAATTTGAATTACCTCAAATTTTATTTTTTAGTCAAAATCAACCAAAAGTTGATAATTATTATAAATTAGTTTTTTTAAAAGAATATAAAACCAATCAATTCCCTCAAAATAAAAAAAAATTAATTTTAAAATTAACAGTATCATTCACTGAAGATTTTATAAATAAAATTGAAAATAATAAAAGAATAGGAAAATTAGTAGATAAAGAAATAAAAATTTTAGATAAAGTTCTTCAATCAAAAATTAATTTTCATAGAATCATTCAAAATTATATAAATGAAAACACAGCTTCAAATATTGTTGATGAATTATTAAATGATCAAGAAAACAATTATCACTTATTAAATATATTTTTAAAATTTATTCAAGAAAATTATTTATCAACAAAATATTATCCACAAATAAACTTTTTAATAGAAATGTTTGCTTATTTTATTGAAGTTAAACCAAGAATATTAAAATCAGCTAAAAAACAAGATAGTGTTGTTGAAAATTTTTATTTTAAAGAAAGAATTGATGATTTAAGAAATGAATTAATGGTTCATTGTCAAAAATTATTTCTTAATAATGGTTCAGTTGAAGTATTTTTAAAATTAGTTTGTGAAGGAAATAAAGAATTCAATGAAAAAATTTTTCCTTCAGTTTTACATTTTTTTAATAATGTTTTAGAAGGAGGAAATAATTTATCACAAAAAAAATTTTATCAATTATTTATATTTTTCCCAAATTGTGATAATTTCTTCTTTTTTATTTCTAAAATGTTTGAATATGATATTTATCAAAATTTACAGAATGATATATCTAAAAAATCTCCAAAAAAAGATTTTGATAATTTAAATACAATAGTAGCTTTATTAAAATTTTTACAATTATTAACAGCAAATCATTATACAAATTTACAAGAATTTATGAGAGAACAAGCATCAAATAGATTATCATATAATTTTATTAATATACTCTCAGATTATATGAATATGCTTTTAGGTAAATTAGGAAATATTTTTGAAACTGGACAAATTATGACTAAATATACTACTGAATTATATTATAAAAGAATTTTAGCTGTTTTAGAAACTTTATGTAAATTTTTACAAGGACCTTGTAAAACTAATCAAGAGACTTTAATTAATTCTAAAATTATTGAATTTTTTGATAAAATTTTAAGAGAAACTGAATTAATCCCTTCTGATGAATCCTTATCACATTTACAAAATATTGAAAATATTGAAGAAGAAAATGAGAAAATTAAAGAAAATGAAAAAAAGAAGGATAATTTAAATGAAGATGATAATGAAGAAGAAGAAAATGAAGATGAAAACTTTAATAAAATTAATGAAGAAAAAGATTTAAATCAAAATGAACAAAAGAATTTTCAACAATTCAAATTATTTTATTTATTATCAGATTATCAAAAATCTCTTTTAATATATAAAATAAGTGTAGTATGTTTATCAATAATAGAAGGAAGAAAAACAAAAGATAATGTAATGCAAAAAATTTTAAGAGATTTTGATTATAAATTGATGTATGATAAATTAAATGAAATATATTTGAAAATAAAAGATAATTTAGAATTTTTTATATATAATGAAGAAATAGAAGAATTTGATGAATCAAAAAATGAGAAAATTGTAGCTGAAAGTGGTTTTAATTTATATTTTTTTATAGTAACTTTAGCAGATGCTGAAGATGAAGAAACTGAATTTAAAAAATTATCATATTCATTAAATAGTGAATCACATAAATTATCAAAAGTAGAAAAAGAAAATTTAATTGAAATAACTCAAAATTTTGAAAGTATTAAAAATGCAATGGAATTTTATGAAAGTCATTCTTTGAGTATTGAAATGGTAAAAGATAATGAAATTTTAAAAGTTTATTGTCCAAAATTAGCTTTTTTTAAAAATTTAAGTAAAGAAATGTTAAAAACTTTTCAAGAAGAAGCAAATAGAACTTCAGTTCAAACGAAATTAATGGCTTTATTAGGTGAAAAAGATAAATTATATGAAACTTTAAAAAAATTATATGAATTAGAAGAATTTTTCAGTAAAACTGGTCCTTTTAAATTCTTATTTATTTATCCTAATATTATTGAATTTATTTGCTTAATTTTAGGAATAATTGTTAATGTTTTTATTTTAATTGGATATAATGTTGATAAAGATGAAGACCAAAAAGATGTTTTACAAAATGTTCAATTATTTGGAAGTTCAAAAAGCACTTCTAAAAAAATTTTATTAGCTTTAGGTATTACTTTAACTTTATTTAGTTCTTTAATTTTCACTGAATTTTTAACTAGAAAAGCTCCTTTAATTTTTAGGAATATATATGTTAGATATTTAAAAGATACTTTTGAAACAAAAATAAAGAAAATGAATGAATTAGAAATTCATAGAATAGATAAAATTTTAACATTGAATGGGATAAAAAATTTATTAAAAAAAATAGGAATATACTTAAGATTAATATCTGATCCAAATGTATTATATGCATTAGCATATATATTATTTTCATTATTAGGATTATTTGTCCATGATTTTTTCTTTGCTTTTCATTTAATGGAATTTATTAAATCACAACCGATTTTAAGAAGTGTATTAAAAGCTGTATATGAACCTTTAGAACAATTAGCATATATTTTTATCTTTTTCTTAATTTTAGTATATTTTTACTCTTTAATAATATATTATTCATTCTATGATATTATGCCAGAGAATTCATGTGAAAGTATAGTTTATTGTTTAGCGTATGTTTATTCAAATACTTTTACTTCTGGTGGAAATTTAGGTAATTTTATTGATGATGAAGCTGGAAATGTTAATAAAGATGCAAGTTTAACTAGATATATACTTGATAATTCTTATACTATTATTATGGTTTGTCTTGTTTTCCAAATGGTTACAGGTTTAATTATTGATACTTTTTCTAGTTTAAGAAATGCTGGAGAAGAAATTGAAAATGATATTGATAATATTTGCTTTATCTGTGGTTTAAATAGAGGAAAAATTGAAAAATATTATTTAGGAAAAGAAGGGTTTAATAAACATTTAGAAGATCATGATATTGCTTCTTATTTCTTTTATATGTTTTATTTAGAAGAAAAACAACATTCTGATTATTCTGGTTTAGAATCTTATGTTAAAGCAGAAATTGATAAAGAAAGTATTTCTTGGTTCCCTATTGAAAGATGTTTAAGAATTGAAGATTGGGAATCAAAACATAAAAATTTACTTAATTAATATTTTTTTCATAATTTTTTGAATTTGGAAAAATATTTATAATTCAAATTAAAATATGATTTTAAAAATAATAATATATATAATAAATATATTTTACTCTTAATTTAGTTTTTTTCTTTGCTTTTAATTTTATTTATTATTAAATTCGATTTATAACCTTTTGAATTTTTCGTTTTAATGGGATTAATAACATTATTATAAGAAACAATTTGTTTTTCATTTAAATTTTTATTTATAATATTTTGATTAATTATATTTTTATTAGTACAATTAGTATTACTAGTTAAAGTATTTGCTGTTGAATTTTTACTGAAATGAAATTGTAAATTTTGAATCTGTGATTTACCAAGAGAAAATTGATTAATTGATGTTTTATTAGGATTTGAAATTTTATTTCTAGAACTTATTTGAGTATTTATATTATAAGAAGATCTAATGGAATTTTTAAGAGAAACTTCAACTGGTTTTATATTATATATATTTACTTTTTTTGAATTTATTATATTTTGAATTTTATTATATGAATTTTTAGGATGATGAAATATTGATTTAATATTATTAGTATTATTTAATTTTTTAGATATATTTATTATTTGTTTATCATTATTCTTTTTGTTATTTATTTTATTTTTTGTTATTATTGTTTTATCAGATGAATTTGGTTTATCTTTTGGTATATTTTTTTCAATATGAATATTATTATCTATTTTTGATTTATTATTTATCAATGATTCATTATGAAATGTTTTAGAACATTTTCTTTTACTATTTTGTTCTTTGTTTTCTTCGTTTTTCATATTTGCAATTTGAATTTGAGAATTTAAATTTCTACTTTTATTCTTATTATCTTTTAAAGAAGTAATAATAAAATCTTTATTTTTTATTTTAGAATTCTCTTTCAAAGTCGTATTAAGTATATTACTTCCATTTAAAACTTTATTTTTATTGTTTTCATTTAATTTATTATTTATTGGGGAAAGATAATTCTTATTATTTATTATTCTTGATTTTGAGTTATTAACAGGAAATGAAATTTTATTTAAATTTTGACAAGAAAAACTTAATTTTTGATATTCAATATTTTTATAACCTTCAACACTTCCATTTCTTTTTTTTCCTTTTAAATTTAATTCATTTCTAACATTTTTTTTATTATTAATTTTAGATTGTTTAGTGTTTATACTTAAAGGTCTATTATTATAAACTTTATCTGGAGATATTTTTTCATTTTGTTTTTTCATTGATACATTAATATTTAATATACCTTTTGTTTTCTTATCTGATATTGTAAATGATGAAATTGCTAAAGTCTTTTTCTTATTAAGAATAGCTTTATAATTTTTATTTAATATAATATTTTTTTCTGAATTTTTTTCTTCTTCTTCTTCTTTTTTAATATTTAATTCATGATTTGAATTATTTTTATCAATAATTACATTTCTTGATTTACCTTTATTATTTAAATTAAAGATATTAACAACCAAGTCTTTTTCATATTCATTTTTTTCTTTTTTAACAATTTTTTCTAATATTTTACGTAATTCATTATAAGAAAAATGGGCTCCACCTTCATAAAATTGTGGTTCATCTTCTTCATTATTACCATAAAATAATCCTTTATATGCATTCTTATTATCCATTAATATTTCTTTTAAATCAAAAATTATTTAAATTTTTTATTTAAATTCTTTTTTTTTAAATTGATATTTTTTAAATGTTTTTTAATTATTTAATAAATTATAATCTTTTACAAATACAAATTTAACTACTAAAACAAAGAAGTAGTTAACAAAATGCTTTTATTTATTTTATAAAAGATATATAATTATTTATTTAAATCATGTTTTTTCACTCAATTAATTTAATACTTATTACAAATCAAAATTCAAGAAATATAAAATTAGATAATTAATTATTTTTCTCTTCTGCACATTTTGTTAAAAAAACAATTGGATTATCACTTATAGTATTTTTGTTTGTTAAATTATTTGAACTAATATTGTTTGTTTCACTATTTTCATTTTCTTTGTAAAAAGAAGAATTGTTTTTTTTCTTTCTCATTTTACCATTTTGAAAGAAATCAACAAAATTTTCTGCATTATTTTTATATTTTTCCATATATTCATTTCCAAATTTATTTTTAATTTTTGATAAATGATATTCAAAAGAATTATTTTCCTTTTCATTTTTAAATAATTCATTTCTTGATGTTAAGTAATATTTTTCATACATTTCTTTATAAGTACAATTTAAAAGATGATTAATTTCATCTTTTGAAGGAGGAATCTTTGATAATATTTTTTCATTAGATAAATGATCATTAAATTTATTACTTACTTTCTTAAGTATTTCTTTTATAGGAGTATTTAATAATTTTCTATTATATGCTATTGTAATATTTTGAGTAATTTCACTATCCATTTTTTTCAATTTAAATTTTTGATTTCCTTCCCATTCTTTTTTTATCATTAAATTTAAAAAAGATATTATAAAACAATGAAAATGAGTTTTTATTTTTCTTTTTATATTATCACTATTCAAGCGTGAATGAATTCTTTCATCTGAGTCTAATTCTGTTGCATCATCTTTTAATTTTCTTCCTTTTTTTCTTTCGAATTTCTTTTTTAATGGTTTCATAACTTTAAGAAATGTTTTTTTTTTATTATTCTTAATTTCTAATTCTTTGAAATTTGTTATGTTTGTTTTATAATTTTCATATATTTCTTCAAAAATTGTTTTTTTTTTATTATTGTTAAAATTTTCCATTTTCAAAAGTTTTTTTTAGATTGTTTTTTTTTAAAAAATATATAAAATGATTTTTATTTTTAATCTATTTAAATTTGTCATGTATATTTTAAATATATAATTATTATAATAACAATACTATTAATTTTATAGTTTTTCACCACTAAAAGCACCAGGTAATTTAGTAATTCTTTTATCTTTACCAAAATATCTTTGAATAACAAAAATTTGGAATACACTTAATAAAATTAAAATACCAATTTTAATATAAGATAATGTTTTAATTGAATTAATCATATCTGTTAAAATAATATGATGTCTTGATCTTCTATCTGCTAAAAAACCTAAATTTTTATCAAAGTCATTTATAGCTAATTTTAATTGTTGAACTCCTAAACTCATATTTTTAAATTCTTTATCAATTGCTAAATCCTTTATAACCCCAGTTTCTTGATAACTAAAAAAATCAAAAGAGATATAAAAATCGGCTTTTGTTTGTGGATAGAAACATAATTCATATCTTCCAAAATCTAATATATCTGTCTTAAAATTTCCTTGTTGTTTTTTATCTTGATGAAATAATATTTTATTTCCATCTTTTTGTGTTAATGATACATATACATTTTCCTTTTTTCCTGATGAAATAATATAAGACATTTCTATATAATCTTGTTCTTCTAGTATATCTTTTGAGAAACAATATCTTTGTTTTGATTTTTGAATTAATAATAATGTTTGTATAGTATATTGAAATAAATAAAATATTAAAGAGAATTTCATTTTTATTGTTTGAAATATAATATATTATTTTTATTATATTTGAATAAAATAATAAAAATGGAATATGATAATATGCTTGATGAAATTATAAAAGAATCTAAAGACACAAAAGAAATGAATACTGAAGAAAAGAAGATAGATTTAGAGGAAAATAAAACAGAAAAAAAAAAAGATAATGAAGAAAAAAACATACAAAATGAGAATCAATTAATTGAAGATGCTATTCATGCAGATTTCCAAAAAAAAGAAATTAAAGAAGAAAAAAAAAAACAAGAAAAAGAACAATTAAAAGAGCGAATTCCAGGAATAAAAAATCCTATTGATTTCGTAGAATATTTTGAGGTTCCATCACTTGAAAAAAGAATTTTAAATATGAATGATTGCTTTAAATTACATGAGCATATATTAAAAGGAAAAATAAATTTTAATTTATTAGAGACTGAAACACAAAATGAATTATATAAAATAATAGTTGGAAAATTAAAAGATAATGATATTACAACTTTAATGACCAAAAAAAATAACATTGGAATAGGAGATAAAAATGGTAATGTTCATTTTTTTGATATTCAAAATAAAAAGAAAATAAATTACAAAATATTTAAAAGTCCTTTATCTAAAACTAATTTTACACAAGTTACATGTTTAGATTTAACAGATGAGTTTGATTTTTTATTTGTTGGATATATGAATGGAGCTATTTCAATGTTTGAATTTTTAACTGGAAAAAATAAATTATTATCTGAAAAAATCCATTTGGAAAAAGATAGTAATGGGATGAATCCAATCATTGATATTAAAGTATATAATAATGAAGATAATACATATGGAATAATATCATGTGATTCTTTAGGTTATGTAAAAGTTTCTATTATTAAAAAAGAGTTTATTTTTATGTATAGAATAATATATTGTATTGATTTAATTGAAAGAAATAATTTAGTTTATTTTGTTAAAACATTTGACTTTTCAAAGTTAAAATATTCAGAATTTAATAATATTGGTAATTATTCTATGATAGGTGATAAAGAATCAATTAAAATATTTAAAATGGAACCTGAAATTGAATGTATATGTAATTTAAATAAACCAAAATATTTAGATAAAGAAATTATTCCAGATGCTTCAATTGGAGTTGGAAAACCAATTGAAAGATATACTCCTTTTGGATATAATATTGATCCTAATAATATTTTATTGACTACTATAAGTTGGGGTAATATTATTTATATATATAAATTACTTATTAAAAATAAATCTATTAATGAAGGAATTTGTATTGCTCATTATATTAATGATTCAGATATTCTAAAAATTGGATTTATAACTAATTCTATTATTTATTTGTATGATAAAAGAAATTATTTAAAAATATTAAACACAAGAAAATTTCAAATTGGGGAATTTAGAAAAGGGAATAATGAAAATGATATTCAAACTACAAATGAAATTGCAGAATTAGAGCAAAGAATTATTGACGTTAAAGGACCAAATTATTTACAATCAATTAATAATGGTAATTTCAAATATTTATATAATTATTCAATTTCAGAAAATGGTAATACCCTTTATTTATTAGGTAAAAATAAAGTAACAAATGTAAAATTACTAAAATGGGATTTATGTTTAAATTCATTACAGAATAAAAATGAATGGAAAGATTTATTATCAATTTCTATTGAAATATATCAAGGTAAGTTAACAGCACTTTCTGATATTCCTGAAAATGTTAATGAAAGAAAAAAAATAATTGGAAATAATTTAAGACAGATAATTTCTCAATATGTAATTTCAGAAACTAAAAATACTAACACAACATCTTTTTTCTTTGATGATTCAGTAGACAATAATAAAATGAATGAATGTATTGATACAACTATAGAATTTTGTATTGAAATTGAGAGTTTTGATCATTTGATTAAGGAACTTGAACCAATTTTTGAAAGTAAAAATTATGCAGAATTGTTTTTACAAAATTTAGAACCTTATATTTTCTCAGATAAAATTGTTAATTTTGATTTAGATGAAGAATTAATTTTACAAATTATAAAATTATATGTTGAAAGAAATGGATTAGATTTATTAAGTCAATTATTACTTCATATTAATATAAAAAGTTTAGATACAGATAAAATTAAAAAAAAATTAGAAGAATTAGATTTAATAACTCCTTTAATCTATTTATATATGAATGGAAAAGAAGTTAATTATTTTGCTCCAATATACAAATTATTTGATTTATATAATAATTCAACTCCTTTAAAAGACTTTACTTCTTATTATTTATTAAAAAATGTTTCAATTCAAGAAATATTCACAAGTAAACAATACATTGGACATAAATTATTATGGTATTTAAAAATATTAATAACTGGAAGAAAATTCCCAAATTCAGAAGAAAAAATAGAAGATAATAAATTAAAAGAATTAATTCCGAAATTAACATTCTGGATGTTAAATGATAAAAATTTAAAAGAATTATGTTATTTTGATGCAAAAGACTTTTTTGTAATATTAAAAAATATATTTTCAATAAAAAAATTATTTAATATATTAGTAGATTATGCTGAAGAAAATAAAGATAATAAAATTACGGTAATGCTACTTTCAAATAGTATAGCTCAAATTAATGATGCAAAACCTGAAGCCTTAATACAATATTTAATTACTATGATAAAAAGTTATAAAAATGATGAAATATTATTTTATTTATATGAATTTATGGCTAAAATTTCTGGGATTATTGAATTATCCAAAGAAAATATTATTGAATTTACTTGTTTTATTTTAAAAAATTATCAAAGATTAAATAAAGATATTAATCGTAATGAACCAATTCAATTATGTAAAGATCTTAAATCTTTATTTGATTGTAGATATGAGTTTAGTGAAGAAGAATATAAAAAAATTTTAAGTAATTGTAATGATAATATATTTGATGAAATGAAATTATATTTCCTTCAAAAATTAAATAATTATTCTGAATGTTTAAAAATTTTTATAAATCAAAATTGTGGTATAGAAAAAAGAGAAGAGTATTTATTTAGTTGGTTAAATATGACTTTAACACACTTTACAATGAAAAAAAATAAAGAAAAATTAAAAGATTTAAAAGAAATAATTATTGAAAATGCTGATAAAATACTTCAAATATCTATAATTAAATTTAAAATACTTATTTATACATGGTTTCCAAAAGAAAAAAATGAAATATTATTTAAAATATCAAATCCTAAATGTAAATTAGGATATGTGGAATTAATTATAAAAGATATAAAAATACAATTAAATGAAAATGAATTATTAGAAGAAGATCAGTTGTTTATTCAAGAAGTATTAAGAATACATATTGATTTATTATGTTATTTAAAATTATATGATAAAATTTTACCTTCAATTAAAGAATTAGGAATTTATCCTTATGAAGAAATCATAGACACATTAGAAAAATATAATGTGACAGATGCTTCAGTATATGTTTTATTGAAAACAGGAGATCCAAGAAGAGCAATTAATATATGTATACTTAATTTAAATCATCATTTTAGTGAAATTATTAAAATTTTTAATGGTAAATTAGATGAACATTTATACCAAATCAATTATAATAAATTCAATGAAAATATACAACAGATTTATTATATATGTAAAAATAATGAACAAAATATAGAAGAATTATGGAAAATGTTTCTAATGGAATTATATTCCATTAATGAAAAATTAGATAAAATAAATGATAATAAAACAGAAAGATTTATTAATTTTGATAAATATTTATCCAAAACAATATCAGATTTATTAGATATAATGTGTAATTATGTAAGCATAATTCAAATAATAGATATTGTTAGCAAAAAATATAAAGATGCTGAATTAAAAGAATTTAAAAATTTATTACTTAAAATGTTAGAATCAAATGGAAATCAAGAAACAATATTATCAAATGCAAAAAAATTACTTAAAAATAATATTTTACTTAGAAAAGAAATATATAAAAAAGAAAATTTACAAGGAATTATTTTATCATTATATTTATGTGATGAATGTCATAAAGAATTTGATAAAACTAAAAATACAAAAGAAAAAATAATAGCTTTTAAATGTGGTCATATCCTACATGATAAATGTGTAATTAAAGAAAATACAAATGAAGGACAAATTGTTATATGTAGTATTTGTAGAAAAAATGAAATTGAAAGTTCAATAAATACACAAGGATTGTCATTAATTAAAGTAGATGTTAATAAAAATTCATCTGAAATATATGATGATGATGAAGAGAAAGAGAAATATGATTATCAAGTTTTAAGATTATTTAGTCAAATGAAAAATATAGATAATCGACATAAAGAAAAGAAAAAAATATATTTATATGAATAAAAATAAATTATTTTAATTAAATCAGAGAAAAAATATAGAAAATAAAATAATTTTTAGATAGTTTTATTTAATATTTAAAAAAATAAAATAGATATAAATAAAAAAAGAAGAATTTAAAATAATATA
>JAEEGI010008608.1_pt1 | contig 22497 bp, 21 predicted proteins | sample 8958751 | NCBI WGS metagenome assembly JAEEGI01 (sample SAMN16246545, study PRJNA631951) | gut metagenome | biome: gut microbiome; feature: rumen; material: KS-attached | host: Bos | place: Iran: Karaj | collected 2018-10 | reverse complement strand
TGCACTCCCGTTTTTTTGGCAGTGCTTGATTAGTTTATCACTTGATACATTGAATGTCAATAATTTTTTTTAAAATTTTACGTTACTTTTTACTAAAAATATATACATTCGCATCAGTGACTAAACTGCACTAAAAAAGTTCCTCGTTTGGGAACTTTCTTTCGCGGAGAAGGAGGGATTTGAACCCTCGCGCCGCTATTAACGACCTGCACCCTTTCCAGGGGTGTCCCTTCAGCCTCTTGGGTACTTCTCCAGATAGCTAAATCAATACATACTTATTCCTAAAATATAAAAAGCGGAGAGGATGGGATTCGAACCCATGCGCCCTTTCGGACAAACGGTTTTCAAGACCGCCTCGTTATGACCACTTCGATACCTCTCCGAATAGCGTTAATTTCAAACGCAAGTGATAGTTTATCAAATTTGTACTTTTGTGTCAATAAAAACTGTATAAGATTATTGTAAATCTTTCGGAACGGTTATTTTAATGTTTGAATAGTCACCCTCGATCAATTTAACTTTTATCTCGGAATACATTTCAACGACCTGTGCATCGTCTGTAACCTGAACCTTTACTTCTTTTTCAAGTTCATTTATTAACTTTGAATACGAATCCAGTGCGAGCTTATATTCAAAGGTCTGAGGAGTCTGCATAAAATATACGCTCTTCCTCTCAGGTGTTGAAATCACAAATCCGTTATCGTCCGCAATCTTTACAGTATCGGTTGCCTTTACGGATGTAACAACTGCTTTGTATTTTTGTACTTCTTCAATATTTCTTTTTATTATTTCATCCGAGACATAAGGTCTGGCGCCGTCGTGGATTAAAACATAGTCCGTATCCTTACATGCTTTAAGACCGTTATAAACGGAATTGTATCTTTCAGCACCGCCTTCGCATACTGCGGATACTTTTGATAAGCCGTATTTTTCTACGAATTCTTTTATGATGTAATCTTCATCACCCGTGCCGCAGACAATCACTATATCGTCCACAGGAGATTGTTCGAAAGCAAGCAAAGAATGAGCAAGCACAGGCTTGTCCTTAAGCATCATATACTGCTTGGGTATATCGCTGTTCATTCTTTTGCCGGTTCCGCCGGATAAAACTATTGCAGTGAATTTACTCATATTTCATTCCCTATATTATACGCGTTCTCCGAGTTTAAGATTGGGAACGGCATTTAAATCCAGTCCGTGTCTTACGCCGCTTATATACTCAAAATATGCAGCCGAACCGATCATGGCCGCATTGTCCGTACAAAGGATGGGTGGAGGAAGGAAAAATTCAATATTTCTTTCCTTACATGCATTTTCAAATGCTTCTCTGAGTCCGCTGTTTGATGCCACTCCGCCTGCAATCGCAAACTTTTTAAAGCCGTACTGATTTAACGCTTCCATGGAATGACCAACCAGTACATCGATTACTGCCTGCTGGAATGATGCTGCCACGTCTTCCGTAACTATTGTTTCATTGTTCATGGATGCGGTATTCAAATAATTTAAAACCGCAGATTTTAATCCCGAGAATGAAAAGTCGTATTCGCTGCCGCCGACCTTGGCTCTCGGAAACTTAATTGCTTCGGGATTGCCTGATTTGGAAACCCTGTCGATTTTAGGACCGCCGGGGTATCCCAAGCCTATTGCTCTGGCAACCTTGTCAAAGGCTTCTCCCGCTGCATCGTCTTCGGTCTTGCCTAAGATTTCGTATTTGCCGTAGTCTGCTACTTTTACGAGGTGTGTATGACCTCCCGAAACTATGAGGCACATAAAAGGAGGTTCAAGCTCCTTATTAGCTATATAGTTCGCACAGATATGTCCTTCGATATGATGCACGCCTATAATAGGAAGATTCGCTCCGTATGCAAGTGCTTTTGCAAAAGACACACCGACCAAAAGCGGTCCGACTAAACCCGGTCCGTATGTAACTGCTATCGCATCCATATCTTTTAACTGCATACCGGAATCGGTGATGGCTTTTTCAACCACCTGATTGATTTTGTCGATATGTTTTCTGGATGCAATCTCGGGAACAACTCCGCCGTAAAGTGTATGAAGATCTATCTGTGAATAAATAACATTCGACAGAACTTCTCTTCCGTTTCTTACGACCGCTGCTGCCGTCTCGTCGCAGGATGATTCAATTGCCAAAATATTTATGTCTGCCATTTAAGAAATATCTCTTTTCTTTTATTATGCTTCGTCATATCTTAAATCCGCACTCATTCCGTCCTTGGCCGCAATGCTTGCAGGGAAAATACTTCTTGCGTTGTCAATGTATTCCTTGGGTTTAAAAAGTGACGGGCTGTAATGTGTAAGCCACATTTCCTGAACATTCGCTTCCTTGGCCATCGTGGCTGCCTCGGCAAATGTCATATGCTTATGCTCTTTTGCTTTCTCAAGCATCTCAGTATCGCCGTACATTCCTTCGCAGATAAAAAGATCCGAATCTTTTGCGAAAAGAGGAATGTTCTTGCAGGGTCTCGTATCCGTGGTATAGGTAACCTTGATTCCTTTTCTCGGAGGACCCATTACCATATCGGGTGTATAGATACCTGTTTCGTCTTCAATGGTTTCGCCCTTCTGAAGTTTCGACCAGTAGTTAAGCGGAATATTTAATTCCTTCGCCTTATCGGAATCAAATCTGCCTGCGCGGTCAATCGAAATGCTGTAGCCGTAACAGGTCACATTGTGATTAACTTTAAACGCATCAATATGAAAATCTTTAAAATCGAAACTCTTCGAGTCGCCGTCTATTTCAATGTAATTGATTTCAAAAGGAAGCTGGGGCGCAATTATTAAAAGTGACTCAACCACTTTTTTAATTCCCTTGGGTCCCGCCAAAGTAACAGGCTCGGTTCTTTCGGAATTACCCAGCGTTAAAAACATTCCGGGAAGGCCTGAAATATGATCGGCATGAAAATGGGTGAAAAGAATCAGGTCTATGGGCTTAGGGCTCCAGCCTTTTTCTTTTAAGGCAACCTGAGTTCCCTCTCCGCAATCGATAAGCACGTTTATTCCGTTGTATCTGACCATCAGTGATGTCAGCCATCTGTGAGGAAGCGGCATCATTCCGCCGGTTCCGAGTAAACACACTTCAAACATTTTATACCTCTTTGTCGCGAAGCCAGTATATCGCCGCACCCTCAGTGGGATTGGAATAAAACTTGGGTCTTATTCCTTCGAATACAAAACCCTTTTTCTCATAGAGCTTTCTGGCTGCGTGATTGTTTTCCCTTACTTCCAGAGTAAAATCCTTTACTCCTTTTTTTCTTCCTTCTCCTAAAAGAGTATCAAGAAGGTTTGATGCCAAACCTTTCCTTCTGTACTCCTCTTTGACCGAAACATTCATAATGTCGGCCGTATCGATGCTTATAATCATTCCTGCTGCCGCAACGATTAGATTGTTTTCATCGTCGCGAATCGCAAAATACAAGGCGTCGGGATTATTTATTTCTTCTTTAAGAGAATTAAGACTCCAGCCGTCGGAAAAGTTTTCTCTTTCAAGTTCGGCAATTCCTTCAACATTGGTCTCATTCATTTTTTCCGTAATAAACATTTTTTAATTTGTTTCCTGCATGGCTTCTCTCTCACGTTCGGCCTGGGGCTTTCTTAAATAAACAGGTGAAATGTCCGCTGCCTTTTTTGCAAGACCTTCATTTGCAAATATCTCTGCGAGCACTGCAACATTGGCTGCGTTCTGATATGCGTTTGCCGCATTCGGTAATGCATAGTCGACTTTCAGGCTTTGAGCAATCATATCTTTATATACCGGAACTCCGTCCCCCGTAAAGAAAACCTTTTTGCCCATTGCATTAAGTTTTTCAATCAGTTCGGATAATTCACAGTTAACAGGTTCAATGACTGTCACTGGTTTTGCGGAATTTCCTTCAAACGAATAACCTGCAGCATAAACCTGCGATCTTCTCGCATCCATAATGGGAACAACTATTCCCTCTGTGCCGGGCCAGTTAAGTGCTAACGCTTCAAGAGTGGATACATCTACAATTTCTTTGCCTATGCTTAGTCCCAAACCCTTGATGGTTGCAACACCGATTCTAAGTCCCGTAAAAGATCCGGGTCCGTTGGCACACGCAAGATAATCAATATCGTTTAAATCAATCTCCAGAGTTTTTACCATCTCATCAAGCATAGGTAAAAGAGTCTGCGAATGAGTCTTCTGATAGTTGATATTTATTAATCCTTTTATCTTTCCATCCTCAAGATATGCAACCGAAGCTACAAGTCCGGATGAATCAAGTGCAAGTATTTTCAATTCAGATAACCTTCTTTTGTAGTTTTTGTAATCGTTATTTTTCTGTAATCGTTCCCTTTGGACAAATCTTTTATGATGTTAACAACGTAAGTTCCTTTGGGAATTATCTCTTCTATGATTCCGGCCCATTCGATAATCGTGATTCCGTCGGAATAAACGCAGTCGTCAAATCCGACCTCTTCCATCTCCTCAACGTCGCCGATTCTGTAAACATCAAAATGATGAAGAGGCATTCTGCCGTTGTAATACGATTCAAGGATTGTAAAGGTAGGGCTTGTTACGTGATCCGTTATGCCTAGTCCTTTTGCAATGCCCTTGGTGAAAACTGTTTTGCCGACACCGAGATCACCGATTAAAGCTATGACTGTTCCGGGGTTTGCATTTTTTGCAAACTCTTCGCCCATCTTTAAGGTCTCTTCTGCCGAATTAACTTCGAATATGCCTTCTTTTATGATTTCTTCCATTAAAGGCCCCCGAATTTAATCTTAACTTTCGCGGGATCCATATGAGTGTTTATCATCATAAGGACGTCTCCGGTTTTATCTCCCATGTCTTTTTTAGGGAATATAAAAGCGGAATTCTTGCCCGTGTATACAAAATAACTCTGTCTGGTATTGCATGCTTTCACGCAGTCACTCCAGGGAATGGTCTGCTCCTCGCCCTGTGCGGATACGGTGATTCCCTCATCGTTTAAAAGATACGAAACCGGCTCCTTGAAGAAATCAATCATCTTAACCTTCATAAAAGAAGATCGTAAAAGACTGATGGGAAGGTAAACAATTAAAAGAATACCTGCCACAAGGTAATACCATGTAAGATATCTGGCAAATAAAAATATAAATACAACACCGAGAGCCGTGGCCATAATCGACACCGGCTTTTTATACGAATGCTGCAGATTGAAGTCATATAATTTTGAAGTTGTCATCTGTACGTCGAATTTGACTTCCATGGGATTCCTTTCCGTGAAATCAACACATAAAAATTCAATTTACAGTATAATTTCAAACCGTTTATTTTTCAAGTGCGCAATAGAGCCGGGCACCCTTCGGGAGCCGGGCACTGATTATAATCAATAAGGGACGGTCCTTTTTGAACCGTCCCATGTAGTTTTAATGTTGTGCATTTTCTGCTGCCTGTTTCTTGGCAAAGCCGGCACGCTTTCTAAGTGTGGGATCAAGAATCTTCTTTCTTAATCTTAAATGCTCCGGTGTTACTTCGAGAAGCTCATCGGTATCGATGAAATCGATTGCCTGCTCAAGACTTAAGATTTTAGGCGGTACAAGGTGAAGTGCCTCGTCCGCGGATGATGAACGCGTATTGGTTAAATGCTTGGTCTTACATACGTTAAGTTCAATGTCTTCAGCCTTGGGACACTGTCCGATGATCATGCCTGCATAAACCGTTTCGCCGGGTCCGATGAAAAGTGTACCTCTCTCCTGAGCATTGAAGAGTCCGTATGTTACACTCTCTCCGCCTTCAAATGCTATAAGGGAACCCTGCTTTCTGTACTGGATGTCTCCCTTGTAAGGACCGTAGCCTTCAAAAAGTGTATTCAAAATTCCGTTACCCTTGGTATCGGTTAAGAAATCTCCTCTGTATCCGATGAGACCTCTTGAGGGAATTAAAAACTCAAGTCTTGTATATCCGCCCGAAGCGCTGCCCATCGTTACGAGTTCGCCTTTTCTCTGTGAAAGCTTTTCGATTACACTGCCCGAATATTCTTCGGGAACATCGATATATGCACGCTCCATCGGCTCTAAGAGTTTGCCGTTTTCGTCTTTTTTATAAAGAACCTCTGCTTTGCTTACCGCAAATTCATATCCTTCTCTTCTCATGTTCTCAATAAGAACAGAAAGATGAAGTTCTCCTCTGCCCGATACCTTGAATGCATCGGTGCTTTCAGTTTCTTCTACTCTTAAGGAAACGTCTGTATTAAGCTCTCTGAAAAGTCTGTCTCTGATATGACGGCTGGTTACATACTTTCCTTCCCTGCCAGCAAGAGGTGAATCGTTTACGATAAAGTCCATTGCAATTGTAGGCTCGGAAATCTTCTGGAAAGGAATGGGGTCGGGACAATCTACGCTACAAAGCGTATCACCGATATGAATATCGGATATACCGGAGATTGCAACAATCGAACCGATGCCAGCTTCTTTTATTTCCACTCTTTCAAGTCCGTCAAATTCATATAATTTTGAAACTTTTACTTTTCTTGACTTTTCGGGATCGTGTGCATTGACGATTACAACATCGTCGTTTGTATGAATCACGCCTCTATCAACTTTACCTACACCTATTCTTCCGACATACTCGTTGTAGTCAATGGTACTGATAAGAATCTGTGTGCCGCCTTCGGGATCTCCTTCGGGTGCAGGAATATAATCTATGATGGTTTCAAAAAGCGGAGACATATCAACCGCTTCATCAGACAAATTCTTTACTGCCGTTCCTGCCTTTGCGGATGCAAAGATAAAAGGACAGTCAAGCTGTGAATCATCGGCATCAAGATCAAGGAAGAGTTCAAGTACTTCGTCTACAACCTCTTCGCTTCTAGCTTCGGGTCTGTCGATTTTGTTTACGCATACAATTACAGGAAGCTTAAGTTCGAGTGCTTTTCTTAAAACGAATTTGGTCTGGGGCATGGGGCCTTCAAATGCATCTACCAAAAGGATTACACCGTTTACCATTTTTAATACACGTTCTACTTCGCCGCCGAAATCCGCATGGCCCGGAGTATCTATAATATTAATCTTTACGCCTTTGTAATTAACTGCCGTATTCTTCGAAAGAATTGTAATTCCTCTTTCTCTTTCGATATCGTTTGAGTCCATGACTCTCTCGGCTACTTCCTGATTATCCCTGAATACACCGCTCTGTTTTAAGAGGCCGTCTACAAGAGTCGTCTTGCCGTGATCGACATGAGCTATTATTGCAACATTACGAATATCTTCTCTTTTCGTAATCATATTCTCCTCCGTAAAAGAATCAAAACAAAATAAAAACGACGTGTTTAAAAAAACACACCGTTTGAGAGTATAGCACCTGAAAAGTATTGGCGCAAGAAAAAATTATTTTATTCAGTGTTTAACGAAAAACTTACCGATGATAACAAAGATAACAAAAACTATTACATTAATGCATACAACCGTCGCACCAATCGGCGTCGAAAGAATGATGGATGCAATGATTCCCGATACCGCGCAGAAAACTCCGACAACGCCCGAAGCGATAACAACCGACAGGAAGCTTTTGAATATTCTCTCCGTCGATAAAACAGGGAATACAATCAGTGCCGATATAAGAAGCGAACCGACAAGCTGCATGCTTAAAACTATAACAACCGCAATTATAATTGATAAAAGAATCTTATATAGATTACATCTTATACCAGTTGCGGATGCAAAGCTTTCGTCAAAGGTAACGGAAAAGATTCGATGATAAAAGACAACGAAGAATGCCACTACCACGAGGGAAAGTACTATGCATAAAATAACATCTCCCGTTGATAATGTCAGAATGGACATCGAGCCAAAGAGCGTCGAACACACATCTCCCGAGAGGTTTGCGGTTCTTTTATTGGGAACAATATTTAAAAGAAGATAACCGAATGCAAGAGCTCCTACAGAGAGCATAGCTATCGCCGCATCTCCCTTAATCTTCTTTTTATCATTTGAACCCATGAGAATAACCGCTACCAGAATAGTCACGGGAAGTACCAGTATCATTTTATCTGTGATGGAAAATACCGTTGCGATACAGAGTGCTCCAAATGCAACATGAGAAAGACCGTCTCCGATAAAAGACAGTCTCTTAAGTACAATGGTCGTTCCAAGAAGCGATGCGCAAAGTGCAATTAACGTTCCTACTATCAAAGCATTTCTTACCATGGAACGAGACAGATATTCAGCCAGTATAGTTAAAACAGACATCCGCCGTTCTCCTTAATAAATTCATGCTTGGTACAGAATACGCATTTTTCTTTGCCGATATGCAAAATGTGTGTTGCATATTTTTTAGCAGCTTCCAAATCATGCGATACCATTATTATTGTTATCTTTTCTTCTTTGTTGATTTTATAAATGAGTGCATAGAGCTGTTCCTGAGCGTAAGGATCAAGACCTGCTACAGGCTCGTCCAGAAGCAGTGCCTTGCCTGTGGCGCAGAGCGCTCTCGCAAGCAGAACTCTTTGCTGCTGTCCGCCGGAGAGTTCGGGATAAGAACGTTTTGCCAGATCTGTTATTTCAAGTTTTCTCATGGCTTCCATTGCCATGTTCTTTTCTTTTTTACCAAAAAACGGACGCCATCCCAATCCGTTCAGGCATCCAGAAAGTACTATTTCATATACGGTAGCGGGAAAATCTCTCTGGATAAAAGTCTGCTGGGGAAGATAACCGATTTCTTTCTGCTTGAGATTGTCACCGTATACTATACTTCCGCCCATGACTTTTTCGAGTCCCAAAATACACTTCATCAGTGTGGATTTGCCCGATCCGTTTTCTCCGACAATATAAAGGTAATCACCTTCGTTGATTTCAAAATTGATATTGTCGGCAACTATTCTTTTTTCATATCCGACAGAAACGTCGACACCTTTAATCTGTGCCATATAAATCCTATTCCTGTTTTAATGCATCAAGATTACTCTTCATCAGAGAATAATATGATGCACCTTCTTCTATTCTCTTTAAACTTACACACTGAATCGAATCGAGGGTAACTGTTTTCGCGTCCTTACCCGACTGTTCTATTACAGTATCAGCAAGTTCTTTATCTCCGCTTTCTGTGATGTAAATCACATTCTCGTCCAAGTTTCCAAGGCATTCGGAAAGTTCAACCACGGGAGCAAACGAAAGATTACTCTCGCTGCTGCAGCCCGGAAACGCTGCCATGTAACTAAAACCGTAATCCTCTGCCAAATATCTGAAAGGAAATCTGTCAGCTATTATAAGCGTGCGCGGATTAGCATTAAAATATTCTTCGTATTCTTTATCAAGTTCGGAAAGCTTTTCTTCATATGAAATTAAGTTTCCTGATAATTTATCCGGGTTAGAAGTTTTATCCTTAAGGGCATTTCCGATAACGTCCACACATTTAATACTTCTTTTAAGGGAAAGCCATATGTGTTCATCGTACGCTTCTTCTTCCTCTTCTTCCCGGGCAACAACTATGCCCTCATCGTTTTCTAGGAGAATGTCTGAAGCGATTTCATCCATGAGGCAGATGTCCGTTCTTTTATCGCTCGGATGTTTTTCGGAATATTCCTTAGCCCATTCTTCTGACTCACCGCCGATGTAAATAAAAACATCGCAGTCCTCTATATCAACCAAATCTTTTACGGTGGGCTGATACGAATGCATATCCGTACCGTCGTCCTCTAAAAGAATCACTTCAATGTCGTCGCATTCTTTTATGATTTCTTTGGTCCAGTCATATATGGGAAAAACCGTACAGACAACAGTAATTTTGTTATCCGCTTTTCCCGATACTTCGCAACCGGTTAAGAAAGTTAAAAGAGCGGCGAAAAGAATTATTGTCTTTATTAATAAACTTTTATTCCTGTTTTTCTTCATCTTCCTTAACTTCTTCTTTTGTCTTGCTTTCCTTGGGCAGATTGATTATAACGGCTGCTCCGATTGCAACAGGTAAAACAAGAAGTGAAATAAACTGGGATGTGGATAATGTACCGCTGCCTAAGTTAAGAGCGCCTCTCGGGTCTGCTCTGAAAAACTCAACGATGAATCTTCCGATTGCATAAAGTATTACATAAAGAACACTTATATTACCCTTCTTTTTGTTCTTCATGGAGAAAAGAAGAAGGATACCGCAAATAGCGAAGTCTCCTGCTGCCGAGAAGAGCTGTGTAGGCCATACCTTAATACCTGCCATCGCATGAGGTGAAGGGAAAGTGACACCGAGGAAAGAATCCGTCGGTCCGCCGTAGCAGCATCCTGCGAGGAAACATCCCACACGTCCGAATCCCTGTACCATTGCTATGAAAGGAATTATAAAATCAATATACTCCAGCGCATTAATCTTTTTAATCTTTGCATATACAAAAATTGCGCCAAACCCAAAGATGATTCCGCCGTAAGCTACAAAGCCCGAGAAAATCTCAGGAAAGCCGATTACGTTCTTGGGATGTGTAAAAAGTTCCTTGTAGCTTACTATGATGTAAAGAATCTTGGCACCAAGGAAGCCCGCAACAACACCTATAAGTCCGAGGTCGGTAATCACATCCTGGTCAACATTTTTCTTTTTGGCTCTTAAAAGACAAAGACCCATGGCAATGATAAAACCTAAGGCTATCATTACCGAGTATCCGTGAAGAGTAAATTTTCCTATAGTTAATAAATCGTTATGCATAATCTTTTTTCTTTCTTTTTTCTAAATTAAAGAAGTGTCTTTCTTAATTCTGCGCCCTCTTTTTCCATAAGGAGTGCGGGTGCAACATCAAATATTGTCTTGCAGCCGAAGTCTTTCTTGTTTGCAAGTCTGTAAGCTGCTCTTGCGTATGCTGTAAGAACACATGCTGTGAATTCGGGGTTGGACTCAAGCTTAAGAGAGAATTCCATCATATGATTGGTCTCTTCGTTCCAGCCTGTCTTGCCGCTTCTTAAAACAAATCCGCCGTGAGGAATGCCTGAATGGTTGGCATTGAATTCTTCCTCGCTGATGAAGTGTACTGTTGTATCATAATCTGCGAAGTAGTTGGGCATTGTAACGATTTCCTGCTCAACAGCCTTTGCATCTGCGCCTTCTTCAAGAACTACGAAGCACTCTCTTGTGTGTTTCTGTCTTGTGGTAAGCTCAGGGTTTTCACCGTTTCTTACACTTTCAAGTGCTGACTCAACAGGGATTGTGTACTGCTTAGCATTCTTAACGCCTTTGATACGTCTTACTGCGTCAGAGTGTCCCTGGCTTACGCCCTTGCCCCAGAATGTATAATCCTTGCCGTTTGTAAGGATTGCATTGCCGATAAGTCTGTTAAGTGAGAAGAGACCGGGATCCCAGCCGATTGAAATGATGGAAACCTTTTCGTTCTCAAGACATACCTTATTTACATTCTCGAAATGCTCGGGAATCTTTGCATGTGTATCAAATGAATCTATACAGTTGAAGTACTTTGAATACTCCGGAGTCTGCTTGGGCAGATCTGTAGCCGAACCGCCGCAGATGATTGCTACATCTATTTTATCCTTCCAGTCAGCGATGTCTGCTACATTAACAACCTTTGCGCTTTCTGTAAGAATCTTTACGCTGTCGGGGTCTCTTCTTGTGAATACTGCAACAAGTTCCATATCCTTGTTCTGCTTGATTGCACACTCAACTCCGCGTCCTAAATTACCATAGCCGATAATACCTATTCTGATGCTCATATATAAAGCCTCCTTTAAATTACATACGAGTACATTATATTTTTATTTGTTTTTTTATGCAATTATTTTTTATTATAAGAGGCTTCAGGGCCCTTTTTTACGGCAAATCTTATTTCGTCGGTGTCTTTCCCCAACCTCGTGTCGTTCACATTTCCCGCCTCGTCCGTCGTGGAGACCGATATTGTATATATGCCGTCTTTTATGAATAAATCATTACTAAAAATATATGTATAAATATAGCCCTCTTCGGTTTTTTCCTCTTCAATACGATAATCCGTGCCGTAATTAAGATTGATTACCCTGGCATTAAAGGCAAAAAGAATCCTCGCACTTTCGGTATCCACTTTGCTTAAATTCTTTTCCTTTATACTCAGATCTGTTATTTCTTCTGAAATTCGGCCATTTTTCTCTTTATTTTTATTATCCACATCGAATACCGATCCTTTTCGATTTATCATAAAAGAAATAACCCGCTCAATCTCATTCCCCGCCTCATCCGAAAGATAAACATTTAAGGTATAGTAATCATCCTTAAAAGAATTTACATCAAATATGTTTATTCTCTTTTCGTTTTCCGCGAAAAAGTAATCATATTCATCCAAGCTGTTTTGGCCTTTAATCTTCACTTGGGATTTTTTTGTATCGAGCCATTCGTCTTTTGCATAAATGTTTATATTAAGTTCACCGTTTATTATCTGTCTGTCTTCAATTCCCTCTGTTATTATTTCGGGATCGGTATAATCCTGAATATAAACATCACTCTTATAAGTGCTTTCGTTTCCCGCGGCATCTTTTATGCTTAAACGAAAGCTGTCTTTCCCTTCCTTAAAAACATATTCCTTATTTATTTCTCCAACCATTTTGTTGTCGGTTATTTTCACGGTTGCTTTTCTTATCTTTGAAGTAAACTCTTTATCGGCATCGGTTATTTCGACTTTTATTGTCGGCGGGATCGTATCCTTTTCTTCACTTAAAACATGTATGTGAAATAAAGAACAAAAACAAAATAAAAAAGATAAATAAACCATCGCGGGAAAAATATGTAATTTTGTTTTACCGGTTTTTTCTTTCACTCTTCGCTCTCCTGTTTATCTTTTCTATCTTTATCAGTTTTAAAAATGCCATTATACTTTTTTGAAAAATTAAATAATATGCACTGAGAAATGCGGATACAACGGAAAGCGAAATAAAGATAATTTCAATTAAATCAATATGTTCGCTTAAAATATTCTTCAACATAATCAAGCTCTCCTATGGCTTCTTTTATCCTTATTAAAATTCCTTCTCTTTCCTTTTCAAATTCTCTGCCACCGTTTTCTTCGTTTAAAATCTTTTCGATATATCCAAGCTTATTTTTCATTTCATCAATACTTATTCCTTCCCTGTAAAAATCCGCACCGTATGCAAGAACCGAATTCGCATATAACGAATACACTTCTATTCTTACAACACTTTCCTTTTCCGATACATCGTTTAATATTTCATTTAAATCGGAATAATATTTCGCATACATTCCCGCATCTTTTCCTTCTAAAATCATCATCTGTATTTCCGATAAGAAGTGGCCTATTCGCGAATAAACATCTATGTCTCCTTCATCGATGTATGCCATGTCAAACCAGTATGTCGAACGCCTGTAGTTCTCGTTTTCTTCATTTATGTCTTTGTAATAAAACAGATATATTCTGCCAAGTGATTCACATACTTTTTTATATTCAACCTCTTTTATTTTTCCTGCATCCCTTTTAAGTAAATCTTCAATTTCTCCGCATTCATTATCATCAAAAACATAATCATTTTTATACTCGTCCAAAAGACGTAAATACCATTCGCCGCACGGTTCTTTTTCTATCAGTTTAATCAGATTTTCTTTTCTTACATTTGAATCAGGTGATTCACATGCACCCTTTACAAGCACTTCGTATTCCGCTCTGTTTGATTTAAATTTCGTGCAAAGAAAAATGCCTGTTATTGATACAAAAAACATAAGTAAAAAGAAAATATTTTTATTCACAATCCTCTTTAATCTTTTCGCTTCCTTTTCATTTAGAGTTTTTATTTTGTTTAATGCTTTAAGTGCAGTATCTGCACTTTTATATCTTTCATTCGGATTAGTTTTAAGACACCTGTTTAAGAAACAAATCATTCCGGGCGAAGGTTCATTTTTTAATATGTATTTAAGCGTCGCACCAAAGGCATATATATCTCCGGCAAACCCGACATCTTTTCCGATTAGCTGCTCGGGTGGTGCAAAGTTTTTACTCGCCATATTGTTTTCTGATTTTTCAAACGAAAACGAAATACCGAAATCAATCAACTTAATTTCGTTATTTTTCGTAAGCATGATATTGGACGGTTTTAAATCACGATAGAGTATATTTTTCGAGTGTAAAAATATGAGACAGTCGAGTATCGTGTTGCCGATTTTTATAACTTCGTTTTCACCAAACCCTCCGTACTCTTTTACATATTCTTCCAGATTTAAACCGTCAATTAAATCCATTACCACGCAGTATGAGTTTTCTGTTCTTAAAATATCCACGATTCGTGGCAGAGCAGGGTGATTAACATTTTTTAAAACAAAAGCTTCGGCATAACCTGCGTTTAGAAAGGATGTGTCTTTTATGAGGATTTCTTTCATCGCAAGGTATGTACCGACACGCATATCCTTAACCTTATAAACTCTGGACATACCGCCGCTTCCGATTATGCATTCAACCCTGTATCTGCCGATAAGTTCACCTTTTTTAATCATTTTTTATCCTCTGAAATTCCGACAGATTAAATTGTTTAAACGGGAAAAATAAGATATGCTTTCCGATTTGAGAATTAAATCAAAAAGCGCCACAACTCTTCGTTGTGACGCTAATTTTACTCTTAAAAGATTAATTTGTAAATGACGTTTTTATTCTTCCTCTACAGGGTCATAAGTTTTAAAGAAAATATCTCTCTCAATGATATAAATATCTTTGTGATCGTCTTCCCTGCATGCAAGGAAATCTCCGGGTTTTCCGAGGTAGTAGCTCTCCTCATCCCATGCTGTAAATACCTTTTCAATCTTCCTTAACTCTTTTGCATATACGCTGGAGGTATCATAGTTGATGCAGGCCTTTGCGTGCGAAACAAGATTTAAAACCCTTCCCTCATTTTTAATATGTATCGCAGGTTCGTATTCGCCCTTGAATTCATAATCCTGTTCGAGTATCTGATAGGTATCGAAAAACTTCTGTTTCCTTATGGGCCATACTTCTCCCTTAAATCCGATGAGGATGTAAAAATCTTCGTTAACCTCGATATCAACATCACCCTCAATGGTTCTTATGGTAATCGGAGTGCCGACCGGAAGAAGTTCCGACAAGTCGACAAATCCGCGGATAATTGGCTTTTTAACATATTTCTTCATGCCCTCAAGCGATATCTCGTAATCCTTGGCATATATAATTTCGCTGTTTGCAAAGTATCTGTCGAGTCTGTCTCGAAGATATTCATCCATTTCCAATTCGCCGTAGTTTCTGACGAACAAATCTTTGTCAATATAACCGCCTGATTTTTCTACATGTCCGCCACCCGAACCGATGCCCTCTGTCAGATAATCTGCAAGTTCATTAGCCTTAACTTCCTTGGTACAGCTTCGAATGGATAATTTAAATCCTGCATTTAGTTCATTATAAACAACCGATACTTTTACTTTGTCTACCTGCAGTGCAAGATCATTAATAAATCCGAGAATATTCGGGTCACAGGGTTCGGAATAAACTATCAGGTATTCATACGTTTCGTTGAAATCATAATGTATTAAAGCCTGTCCGGCAATCTTTAATTCCGGAAGCGAAATGTTCGAATTCGTAAAAGATTTTACCAATGATTTTGAATATCTCACGGAGTCAATCATATCTCGATCAAGAGGGTGGCTGACTTCCATAAAATTACCGGTATCGGTCATAAGTCCGTAGTAAAAGGCTGTGCCGAGTTTGATATTGTCATCGATGAAAAATCCTTCCTTCATCATCATCGACCATATGAGTGTCGAGCAGCTGCCAAGGTAAGGTGCAACTTCTCTGTAATCACCTACACCGGTTCCCTGATGATGATCGATGATTGCAATTGTCGATGCATTAAGATTACTTACGTTTCCCTCACCGTGCTGACAGTCGACTGTTATTAAAAGCGCATCGCCGAAATCGGTGTCTTTCTCGACATACTCTATCGGAATACCGCATTCGTTAATCATTAAAACCAGATTGGATTTCTGAATCTGACTTCTTCCGCTATAGACAATTCTTACTTTTTTCCCAAAAAGCGAAGAAAAGTATGTGTAGAGTCCGAATGCGGATGCGAGTGCATCGGGGTCCGGATTATCGTGCGGCTGAATAATTATATTGTCGTATACTTCAAGTTCTTTTAATCTCATTTTTTCTCCAATCCAAGTCTTTTCATCATTTCTTCATTCATCTCATCTACAACATTCTGCGGTCCGACGATTTTGGCGCCTTCTCCGAGTCCGAAAATCCAGCCGAAAAACTGTTTGCTGACATTGACATTTTCGATTACGAGGAATTTTTTTGCGCCCGTTTTGACTATATTCACGTCCTTTCCGAACTTGTCGATAACAACACCCGAAAGTTCGTTGTCAAATTCCATTTTTACCCTTTCCGATCTGCCCGAATACATGCCGAAGACTCTGCCCGAATATTCGGAAACATTAATCTTTTTGAATTCCGACATGCCTTCTCTTCTTGCTTCCACAAGACTCATTTTGTTCATCTTGTCGACTCTGAAATGCTTTATTTTTTCATCCGTCGAATCGTAAGCAATCAGATAATAATTTTCGTCGCTCCAGATAAGAGCCCAGGGCGATACATAGTAGAATTCACCATTTCTTCTGTACTCGATTTCTTTTTTGGCATTGTAATTAAAATATCTGAATCTTATCTGGCTGTTTTCGGCAATTGCGGTATGAATCATATCAACGTTGATGTATATGCTTTCATTCATTGTCTTAACTCTGTCGCCGACCACAACCTGTCTTTCAAGCTTACCTGCATTGTACGCACTCGTTAAACTCTCAAGTTTTTTGATGAGCGCTTTGGATTTTTTATCGGTAATAAATTTGGATGCAGAAACCGAATCAACGAGAAGTTTTAATTCTGCGAGTTCGAAGGTTCTTTCTCCTAAAAAATAACCGTAATATCTTCCGGAATCATCGCCGATTACGTCATATCCGAGTTCACGAAGTGCTTCAATATCCGTATAAACGCTTTTTCTTTCTGCAGATACATCGTAGCTTTCAAGCTCACTTATAATCTGAGACATGGTCAGCGTATGATCCTCATCCGTCAGTCTCTCCAAAATCTTAATCAGATAAATCAGTTTGAATTTCTGATTGTTTCCTTTTGCCATAATTATCCCCTCATAAAAGAATTATTCCGTTTTCTTATCTTCACTGCCGCAGTTTTCAAACTGTTTTGAAATCTCGTCGGGAAGTTCGTCCAAAGGTTCGGACTTAGGACGCGCGGTATAAAATCCCTGAATATAATCCACGCCGTATTCCGTTACGGCCTTTAATTCTTCCTCGGTCTCAACGCCTTCGCCGACAACTCGCATATCGTTTAATTTTGCAAACTCGATGATGTTGTTGATAAAGAGCTGCTTGTTTGAATCCCTGCTGATATCCTTGATTAAGAATCTGTCAATCTTAACGATGTTGGGTGTATATCGTAAAAGATTCTGAATGTTACTCTGACCCGAACCGTAATCGTCTACGGCGAGCTGTCCGCTCATATCATCGACGGTTAATGTTTTAATCTTAAAGAGTTCGCCGTCGGAAATCGAGTTCTGCTCGGTGATTTCAAATACGCAGTACTTGATGTAATCCCTGTATTTTTCCGTAAAGAGTTTAAAGTCTTCGTCATTTAGGAAATGTCCGGGAATGCTGTTGATAAACAGTCTCCTGCCTTTGAATTTGTCAAAATGCTCTACGTAATAATCCATTATTCCAAAGAGGGTCATCTTTTCAAGTTCGTAAAGCTTTTTATATTTAGCCGCTGCCTGCAAGAGAACAAGCGGTGAAATATCCACTCCGCCCGATGTTCTCATCAGTGCTTCGTACGCATATATTTCGCCTGTAACCGCATCGACGATGGGCTGGAAATGATATGTCAAAAGCTGTTTGTTTAAAACAAGCATCAGATCGTCGTAATGATCTTTTGAATCCTCGGAAAGTGCATCGTCAAGATAATTCTTTCTCTTGTCATGAAGAATGTTAAGATAGAGTTCGCCATATGCTAGTCTCATCACGGAACGAAGGTCCGAATCCCAGCCTTTGCCTTCGATGGTATATCCTACGTTAAGCTCTAAATCGTAGTCCTTATACTTCGCGGGATTGTGACTTTCAACAGCTTCAAGTAAAGCCTTTACTTCGCTGTTAATAATACTCTTTGCTTCTTCGGGATCGTTTAGATCTCCTGAGTAATCTACCACAGCAAATTCATCATCGGAGATACGTGCGACGAATTTCTTTCTTCCTGTATTTTTCGAAAATGCTCTCGCGATAAGTCCCGCAACTTCTTCTATTTCGCCTACTCCGTAATTCTCGTAAATGTATTTGTATTTATCGAGTTTAAAAATCTCCATGGCAAATGCGGAAAGATGATTATCCGTTTTGCCGGAGAATTCGTTGAACCATTTTTCAAGTCCCTTAAGGTTTGAAATCTGCGTCATCGGATCAAGGAATGCAGCCTGTTCAAGTTCCATCTGCATGCCTTTCTGAATCATTCTGGTATAGATGGTTCCAAACGAAAGGTTTAAGGCTCTCGACATTCTGTTTACACGGTTTGCCATGTATCCGATATCGCTTGTTTTATAAAAATACAGTCCGTACTGATAGTCCTCAACATAAAGTGAATTAACCACAAATACGGTCTCGTCTTTTAACCATTCTTCCGCATCGGGAACAATCAATTTAAGGTCATCTTCCATGAGTCCGAATTCTTCCTTGCTCTCGGATGAAAGGATAATATACTCATTCGAATGATCGATATCAAGATTGCTCTGATACATGATGTTAAGCGATTCGAAAAGCATCGATCTGATGCATAAATACGATTTGTCACCCAAATTGTAATTAACCAGCGCATCGAGCATTTCGGGAAGATTTTCACACATAAGGAATTTATCCGCACCCGCAAATACATAGGATTCATGTGATGAGAAATCTCTGTTTATACGCATGCATTCAGCCATTCTTTCCCTGTAGTCGGAAAAGTCTTCTTCGCTCGGACATCCGCAGGATTCATTGTAGATTACCTTGTACGGAATCTTAACAATTCTCTTCTCTGCTTTGCCTGAAAAAATCTCTCGTAAAATATTCGCACAAGCAAGTGCCTCGCCTTCAATATTTCGTCTGACAGTCGTTATATTGGGTATAAAATATTTACCCTCTTCAATACCGTCATAGCCTGTTACAATAACATCTTCGGGAACTTTATATCCGAGTTTTTTAAGCTTTGTACAAACCGCAATCGCCATAATATCGTTGGCGCAGAAAATCGCTTTGGGCGGTTTCTTTCTTTCACGAATTATTCTGTCGACTTCCTCACATGCCGTCGTATCTTTAAACTCTCCGTATCCGACCATGCTGTCGTCAAAATTGATGTTTTCATCACCGAGAGCTTTTTTATAACACGCAAGTCGATCGAGTGTATCGGGATCCCATCTGTATCCGCCCATAAAGAAAGTATCCTTGACACCGTGATCCCTTATAACATGTCTTATAAGATTTTTGTAAGAGGTTTTGTAATCGTCCGAAACGCAGAAACATCCTTCGTTTTCGGAATTGATTAAAATCACCGGAACATTCTTTTCCCTGGCCTTTGATATAAGCTCACAACCGCTCTGTTTATTCGCAAGTCCCCTGTCAAAAATAATCAGGCAGTCTAAAATATCATAGTTGATGATATTGTATACGCTGGATGCGCCCGAATCATAAATACTGCCGTCGTAAACGCTCAAAAGACTGTTGAAAACAATCAGTTTGAAATTCTCTCTGACTATTTCCTCGTTAAGCATTTTGACAAAATCGGACTTAAATCCCGTATGAACAGCCGATATGCACAAACCGATAATTTTTTTCTTTCCTATCATTGCAAAACCTCAATACAAATACTAATTGCCGTACTCTCCGTATTCGCAACCCACGTTTCTTGCTTCTATAACATCGACGAGCTCAAGGCCCTCCCTCTTTTTCTCGTATAATTTGAGTATCGCTTTTCCTGTGCCGCCGTTCCAGAGACGGTTATGCTTTTTCGAACCATCCGGTGCAACATAGTTTACAAAAAGCATTTCTTTTTTGGGGCAGACAACATTTATCTGCAAAAGGCTCTTTTTGTTTTCAAGCCAAACTTTCCAGATAACCTTGTCCGTAGTTTCGTTGCAGGTGAAACGCTGTCTTGAAAGACTCCAGGGCTTTGAGAAATTGTAATCATATTCTCTGCCTTCGTGGAAAAGACCTCCTAAAAGCTTGCCGTCCAAAGCAATTCCGAATACTCTCGGTCTTCCGCCGCCTACGTCAAAAACACTGTTCTCCAACTGCTGTTTTTTGACTCTTGAGTACAGATTGTTGGATGAAAGCCAAAGCCATGGTGATGTGAAATCCCTGCCCCAGTTTTTGTCTGCGTATCCAAAGCATTTATCGGGTATAACATTGTATTCCCTGCCGTTAAACTTAATACTTCCGCTGTACTTAGTCTTCATGCCTTCCGCATGCCAGTACATATCAAATGCCTGTAGCTCACGCATTATCTTGCCTGCGCCATAGCCGACATTATATGAAATCTGCTTTTCGATATTGATTTTCCATTCGATTTCGCCTGCATCACACATCCATTCGGGATGGCGTGAGGCACCGCCCTTTGATACCTTTACGATACCACAGGTTTCATTTTCGCTTAAAAAGCAGTTGCCCGCTTTGATTATAAAAGGAGTACCGGGTCTGATAATGACCTTTTTGATGCCGTAGAATCTGTGAAGCTGAACATGCTCTTCGCCCCAGCAGCCGGCCTTGATCATGACATATGAGGGCTTTTCGTTTTTGCTTCCCCCACCCTGTGTCTGTCCGAACACGGGATATTTCTTCCCGTACTTAGGATTAATTATAAAAAACTCGATAAAAAATGCCTTCTCTTCTCCAGTAGCCGCATCAAGCGCAGTAAATGAATGCCACCACCAGTCATATCCTTTCTTGCCAAAGGATTTGTTAAGCATAAAGGCATCCCTTTTTTCGTCATGAATATTGAACATATATTAACCTCCCGCACATATCAAAATTATATCATCTTTTTAAGTAAATTTTAACTAAAAAATATAATATATAAGGCATTTTTCAAAATAAAAAAAGACCGGCATTTTCGTTCATTTACGATTGTACCGGTCTTTAAAAGCTTATTATGGCTTAAAGAAAGTTGAATTGTGATTTAACTTTTATCGTGTTTGTTTTAAAACAAGGCTTTTTCCTATTCCATTTCTCCTATGCCTTCTGAGATGCCGAGTATCACGATTCCGACGATAACTGCGATAACGCATGCGTACTGACTTGCCTTTAACTTCTCTTTTAGGAAGATTCTTGAAAGAATAACGGATACGATACAGTACGAAGCTATCATCGGAGCAGCAAGCATGGGTTTTGATGCCATTGCGAATACATAAAAGATCTGTCCGAATTCTTCAAAGCACGCAGCCGAACCCTTGGTTGTTAATTCTGTCAGTGCGAAAGGATTGTATGCTTTTTTTGTTTTGATAAGCATATAGATATAGCAGACAATACCTGCAAGTAGGAATGTGAGCCCGTAAAGGATGAGCACATCTATTTCACCAAGCCCTAAACCTGTTTCCTCATCGAGGATGATTCCGTCGGCAGCGGTTCCGATTGTATCGAACAGGCAGTAAATTATCGGGAATAAAAGTGCCAGTGCTCCGAACTGATATTTTCTCTTCTTTTTCTTTTCATCGTCGGATTTAGCCGTTTCTAATTCTTCTTTTCTTGAAAGCCTGTTTTCAACTATCGCAAGAGCAACCACTCCGGTAACAATAATAACAGTTCCGATAATGTTTAATGCCGAAAAATCACCGAGATCGTCATTGATGGTTCCTGTAATAAGGAAAAATATCATCATTGCAATCATGGAAAAAGCTCCCGAAGCATTCTGTATCGGAGAAATAATAGATACTTCAAGATATCTTAATCCCGCATATCCGACTACCATGGATATGATGTATGCAAGTGATGCGGGTGTGTACTTAATAGCGTTTACAACGAGGCTTTTAACGTTAAAGCCGCTCTCTGAAAACGGAAGCAGTATAAATGCTACTATTCCCATTACAAGTCCAACCCATACCGCAATTTTCAAATGAGAATGCTTGTCTGTTTCATCAGTACCCATTTTGTAAAAAAGGTCTGCGCATCCCCAGCCGATTGTTGCAATTAATGCAAAAATAAACCAACTCATTTCATGTCTCCTGTTCTAGCTTTCTTTATTTTCTCATTTATTCATTTTCCTGTGTTGCCACAAGATTAGAAATCCATATTCCTTTTTTAATCATTATATATCCGACTATAACCTTGATAAAATCAAGCGCCTGCACCGTTATAAAGATTCCGTAGATATGCATGTTGGTATAATGCGATAAAAGAAATGCTGCGCTTGCACAGACGGTCCATGAAAATACCGAATCGAATATAAAGGTAATTACGGTCTTTCCGCCCGAACGAAGCGTAAAATACATCGAGTTTAAAAATCCCTGCAAAGGGAAGAACGATGCATTTATGATAATAAACATCGTCGCCAT
>JAEEGI010008604.1_pt1 | contig 22498 bp, 12 predicted proteins | sample 8958751 | NCBI WGS metagenome assembly JAEEGI01 (sample SAMN16246545, study PRJNA631951) | gut metagenome | biome: gut microbiome; feature: rumen; material: KS-attached | host: Bos | place: Iran: Karaj | collected 2018-10 | reverse complement strand
TGGTACTGTCAATTTTTGCCAGCCGGACGCCGTGGGTGCGGCTTTCGGGCGGCGCAAACAGGGAGTACTCCAATGATCGTCACAACCAAGGAACTTTTCAAGCTCGCCTACGGCAAGTACGCCATCGGCGCCTACAACATCAACAACCTCGAGCAGACCATGGGCCTCTTCGAAGGCAACGTCCGCTCCAAGGCCCCCTTCATCGTCCAGCTCTCCAAGGGCGCCCGCAAGTACACCCACAAGAAGATGCTCGAGGCCATGATGAAGACCGCCGACGAGATCTTCCCTGACGCCATCTTCGCGGTGCACCTGGACCACGGCGACGAAGAGACCTGCATGGACTGCATCAAGTCCGGCGTCTACTCCTCCGTCATGATCGACGCCTCGATGTTCCCGTATGAGGAGAACGTCAAGATCACGAAGCGCGTCGTCGACGCCGCCCATGCCGAAGGACTCGTCGTCGAGGCCGAACTCGGGCAGCTCAAGGGCGTCGAGGAAGACGTCAAGGCCGCCGAGCACGTCTACACCCAGCCCGACGAGGTCGAGGACTTCGTCTCCAAGACGGGATGCGATTCCCTCGCCTGCGCGATTGGCACCTCCCACGGCGCCTTCAAGTTCTCCGGCGACCAGAAGCTCCGCTACGACATCCTCGAGGAAGTCCAGCGCCGCCTTCCCGGCTTCCCGCTCGTCATGCACGGCTCCTCCTCGGTTCCTCCGGGAGAGGTCGCCCGCATCAACGCGGCCGGCGGCGAGATCAAGGGCGCCAAGGGCGTCGACGCCACCCAGTTCCTCGGCGCGGCCAAGCGCGGCGTCACGAAGATCAACATCGACACCGACGGCCGTCTGGTCTGGTGCCGCGTCCACCGCGAGTTCTTCCGCGACCAGCCCGCGAAGTTCGACCTCCGCGACCCCGGCAAGATCTTCATGAAGGAATACGCCGACTTCATCTACGAGAAGAACTGCCTTCTCGGCTCCGCCTACCGCGCTGACGAGGTCCGCGCGGCCCTTGGCAAGTAACCGGACAACCGAAAAGGGGCCGGGCGGATGCCTGGCCCCTTTTTCGTTTTATACCACACTATAGCGACGCAGCCATGGAACAGTCTGAGACAATCCGCCGCGTGAGACGGGCGACAGTGGTCGGCATGGTTCTCAACATCCTCCTCGCCTTGGCGAAGGGGGCGGGCGGACTCGTCTTCATGTCCCACGCGCTTGTCGCGGACGCAATACACTCATTTTCCGATTTGGTCACGGACTTTGCCGTCATCTTCGGCGTCCGCTACTGGTCGGCCCCGCCCGACGAGGAGCATCCCTACGGCCATGGCAAGATTGAGACGATGGTGACGGCCTTCATCGGCCTCGCACTGGCCGCCCTCGCATTCGAGCTGGTGCATGACGCGGTACAGTCGATTGCCGCGGGAGGCCCAAAGGATGTGCCCGGACTCTTCGCCTTCGTCATCGCCGTGCTGTCCGTGATCGTCAAGGAGGCGCTTTTCCGCTGGACGCGCGCCGAGGCGCGACGTCTGAATTCGCCGGGGCTTGAAGCCAACGCCTGGCACCATCGGAGCGACGCCTTCAGCTCGGTTCCCGCTGCGGCGGCCATCGCCCTTGCTCGCTTATTTCCAAACATTGGCTACATCGACCAACTCGGCGCGATTCTCGTCTCCGTGATGATCTTCTACTCCGCCTGGAAGATCATGCGTCCTGCACTTCTTGAACTGACCGAGGGCGGGGGAGAGGACCACGCCGCAGAAATAGAGGCGCAGGCGCTTGCTGTCCCGGGCGTAATCTCGGTTCACGCCGTCCGCGCCCGCCACATCGGTTCGTCAATCCAGGCGGACCTCCATGTCCGCGTCGACGGCAACCTCACCGTGAGGCAGGGCCATGCAATTGCCCACGATGTGAAAAAGGCGGTTCTTGAATCCGTCGCCGACGTCGCGGACGTCATCGTCCACGTCGAGCCGGCGGAGACGGCTACGAAGCGGTGATGATCGCCAGGAACTTGGCGGGCTTGCCGTCGAGGGCGCGCATGCCGTGCATCTTGGTCGCGTCGAAGTAGACGCTGTCGCCTTCGTCGAGAATAACCGTGTGTCCGCCGATGAGGAATTCGAGACGGCCTTCGATTACGCGGTCGAACTCCTCGCCTGGGTGCGAGTTGAGGTTGATGTGCTCGTTGCCGGGATGGGCGTCCAAAGTCACAATGTACGGGAGAATTTTCGCGCCGGTGAAGGAGGCGTTGAGGCTCTCGTAATGGTAGTTGGCGTTGCGCTCGACGACAGGCCCCTTGCCCTTGCGGGTGAGGGCGAAGACGCCGGCGTGTGAGTTGATGCCCGTGAAGATGGCGAAGGGGTCGGTATCGAAGAGCGCGGCGAGCTGGGGGATGTCGCCGAGCGGCACGTCCTTCGTGCCGTTTTCGTAGGCCTTGTATGTCTCCACGTCGATCCCGAGCTTCTGGGCGACTTCGAGGATCGACATGTCGGCGGCGTCGCGCGCGCCGGCGATGCGCTGGGCTATTGCAAGTCTGTCATTCGTCATGGCTTTGCTCTCCTATGTTGTACAGGGAAAAGTATACCAAATCAGCGGAATTTGTGGCGAATTTCTGATATAATCAAGATTCGGCTGGGACGTCGCCAGCTTTGGAGAAATGCACAATGACCGACATCATCATCGAAACTGAGATCTTCCGCCTCGTGCTCGGGAGCGACGGACTGGCGCGCTCGCTCGTCCTCAAGTCCAACGGCGAGGAGATGCTTGAGGCAGGGGAGGGAATCCCGTTCTGCACCACGACGCAGGACCGGCCCTTCAACAACGAGATCAAGCTCTTCCACCCCAACAAGCGCACGACCTATCCAGCCAACAGGATTCGCCGCGAGGGCGACCGCCTGATTGTAGGCTTCGATACCGCTCCGTACGAGGCCGTCGTCGAGGTGGGCACGGGCAAGGGATATGCGGCCTTCACTCTCGTGGACTGGATTGTCAAGCCCGGCGCCGAAGGCTACGGAGGCCTTGCCATGGACCGTCCGCCAGTCGCGGACTTCAGGCTCGTGCAGCTCCCTGTCCGTCACCGCGCGAACCTCGGCGACTGGCTCAACAGCGCCTGGGACGAACGCGGCGGCGTGGCCGTGATTGCCGCCGACCCGTATGTCGACGCCGACCACGAGGAGCGCGCACGCTGCCGCCTCCTCAACGCCGACCTCCACCGCGGGATTGAACTTATAGGCGGCACTGCCGTCATTGCGGCCGGCGTGGGAGGCGAAGGCCTTCTCGCCGCCGTGGAGGAGGTCGAGGAGGCCTTCGACCTCCCGCGTGGCGTCGCCTCGCGTCGCTCGGACAAGCTCAACGCCTCCATCTACTGGACCTACAACGCCAATCCCTCGAACATCGACGAGCACATCGCCATTGCCAAACGCGGCGGTTTCCGCATGATGCTCATCTACTACACCGCGCTCTTCAAGTGTCCTGGCGGCTACGGGGAGCTTGGCGACTACGACTGGCGCGAGGACCAGTTCCCAAACGGCGCCGAGGACCTGCGCCGCATGCTGGACAAGATCAAGGCCGCCGGCATCACCCCCGGCTTCCATACGCTTCAGACGCACATCGGACTGAACAGCCGCTATGTCACCCCAGTCGCCGACCCTCGCCTCAACCTCACGCGGCGCTTCACCCTCATGCGGCCAATCCCGGCCGAGGGCGATGTCGGTGAAATCTTCGTCGCCGAGAACCCGGTCCACGCGATGCGCAATGAACGGGCACGTGTCCTGCGCTTCGGGGGCGAGCTCTTCTCGTACGAGGACTATGTGACGGAGCCTCCCTACCGTTTCACGGGCGTCAAGCGCGGCTTTGCGAAGACGGCTCCGGCCGCGCACGAGGCTGGCGAGGGAGGTGGTACGCTTGATGTCTCGGAGTTCGGCGCCACGAGCTGCTACATCGACCAGTCAACGGACTTGCAGGACGAGGTGGGCGCGAAGATCGCCGAGGTCTTCGACGCCGGCATGGAGTTCTGCTACTTCGACGGATCCGAGGGCGTGAACCCGCCATGCAATATCACAGTATCGCTCTCGCAATGGCGCGTCTGCAGGCAGTTCAAGCGGCCGCCGCTCTTTACGGAAGGCGCGGCAAAGTCGCACTTCGGGTGGCATCTGCAGGCGGGGGCAAATGCATTTGACGTCTTCCGTCCGGAAATCTTCAAGGAGAAGATCATCGAATTCCCGTTCGCCGAGGCGCCGGAAATGCGGAAGGACTTCACCCGCGTCGACTTCGGCTGGTGGGGCATGCGGCTTCCCGGCAAGGACACCGTAGGCATCCAGGCCGACATGTGGGAGTTCGGCACCTCAAAGGCCGCGGCCTGGGATTGTCCGGCGACAATCCAGGTGGAACTCGCATACGTGCGAGCTCATCCGCGAATGGGCGACATTCTGGAGACGATGCGCCGCTGGGAGGATGTCCGCGCGCGGAAGTGGCTGACAGACGAGCAGAAGGAGATGTTGAAGGACCCCCAAGCCGAATACCATCTGTACCTTAACGAAGCCGGCGAATACGAGCTTGTGCGCTGGGAGCAGATACCGGACGTTTGCGGCGGTCAAGTGCGCGCGTTCGTCTTTGAGCGCGGCGGCGAGCGTTATGTGGCCTATTGGCATGTGAGCGGGGATTGTTCTCTCATCCTCCCGGATGGGAGAACAATCCCCGTGGGCAACCGCCGCTATTGGCGCACGGAGCTCACGGTGGACGAAGTAAAAGACCTGTTCTCGCGCGCCGTCATTCCACCCGCGTGAGGCTTATGCTTTCGACGCGGGCCTCTCCTATGCCTGCGAAGTGATACTCAAGACGAAGTGGAAGCCGACCGTCGTGCCGGAACGTGATTGATGCAGATGAATAGGCATCCCCGCTTGTCTCCGGAAGTTTCGTGATGGCAAGTCGTTTGCCGCCATCGCCAATCGTGCTGGCGACAAAGGCGTTGCGTTGTGCGAAGCGGCCGGTGATTGTCGCCGTGTAGCGTCCGGCGGGGAAGGGGAGGTCCGGGCCATAGAGCAGCAGGCCGGCGGGATTGCGCTTCGAGCTGAAGGAAACGGCCCCGTCTTTTGAATAGCCGAAATGGAAGAGATCCGCCGCCCACCAGGTAAAATGGGTGTTTTCCCGGTCGGATGTGAAGTCGGCGCCGGCGGCTATGAGCGCGTGGTGCGCCACGGGATCGCCTTCCACGACGCTGAAACTTTCGCCCATCGGATCGGTGAATGGCACCGAGACCCAGGTGGGCTTTTCGGGGACTTCGACTTCGTGTCCGCAGGTACCCTTGAGCTTGCCCCCGCCCGACAGGAGCAGCTTGTAGCACATGCCGGGTGCGATGGGAACTGGCGCACGCAGGGATGTCCGATAGGTTTGCGCGTGGCCAGGCTCGCGCTTGCGGTCGGTGAGCCGCGACATCGGCCACTGGGAAGCGGCCGGGAAGGTGAAGTCGGGGCAGTTGTCACCGTAGCCACGGTTTGGGTCGGCCTTGTTAACGTCGCTCAGAGCAAAGGCGAAGACCCCGTCACCTGTGGCGATTTCAGCTAGAGCCGGATTGCCGCGGAGAAGACGCAGCGCGACCGCCGACGGGAACGGGCTCACTTTCGAAGGATAGGGCTGCTCGTGGAAGATGACCAGGTTGACGCCGATGGAGAGGAGCAGTTGACGCTGTTCTTCGTCCATGACGCCGTTGTTCAACGAGCTGAGCTTGGAGAAGACCTTGTCGTAGTAGTCCTCCGGAACGGCCGGGGCATAGCCGTTCACGAGGCGGATGCGGCTTGTGAGAGCCCCGTATTCATAGATTGAGGAGAAGTGCGAATCGCCTGGCCAGAGCGGGAGGCAGACGGCGTGTGGCCTTTTCCATCTCTCCCCGTCCGAAACAGAGGCATCTGTCCTTGCGCGGGCATAGGAGGCGGCGGCGGAGTAGGCGGGAAGGTTGCCCGGAAGTTCGCACAGGGCCGGACGCAACCACAGCGCCTGTTCAGTAACGGTCGCCACTGCGAACAGAACGGCCGCGCACTTGAGGATGATGTGCGCGGTCGCGATCCGCCGGAAGAGAATCGCGAGGAGTACACAGAGAATCGGCGGAAGAATGCAGAAAATCTTCATTGGCTGGCGAATCATCGTGTATTTCGGGATGAGTTTGCGGGCCGTGCGGATTGGGAGGGCGTCAAACGGGCCGTATGTGCCGAGGGCCAGCAGGACGACGACGACAACGGCCAGGGTCAGCAGACCGGCGAGGAGGCAGGGCTTCCACTTTTTGGCGGATTTGTCGCCACGGAACCCCAACGCGAACGCGATATACCCGAATCCCAGCAGCACGGCAAGGCCGGTTCCGACGAAAATGTGGTTGGAAGGTCCGAGGCGCTGCCAGCGGAAGAGCGCGCTCTTGACAGGCGAGAAGAGCTTGAGTTCCTTCAGGGTGCGGCCGCCAGCCATGGTCGATTTGTCAAGGTTGCCGCTTGCGACGGACGAAAGAACAACGGCTGCGGCTGCCAGGAGGATGGCGGGAAGAAGGGCCCTGAAGACTGCCCAAAGGCGTTTACGGTCCGGGATGACGGGCGCGTCGTCCGCCAGCCAGGCGAAGATGCACCAGCAGGGTGTCAGGAGCGCGGAGAAGTAAAAGACATGCAGGTCGGAACAGTAGGAGAAGAAGAGGGCGGCGCCGGCGATGGAACCTCCGGATGGGCGCTTGTCGCGAACAGCCTCGTCGAGTCCGAAGAGAAGCCAGGGGACGAGGCATGAAGCGAACCCCGTCGGGCTTCCGCCAAGAACCGTTATCCAGCGGTAGGGAAATGCGGCGGCGACGACAGCCACAATGCCGGCGACGGCATCCGATTTGAGATGGCGCCTGGCAAGGGCGAAAAGGCCGAAGAGTCCGAGCAGGAAGGCGAAAAGGCCCGCCGCGTTCCACCCGGCGGCATGGCCGAATAGTGGGGAAACAAGCGCGTAGACGATGGAGAAGGGAATGTAATAGGGGTCAAAATGCCTTCTGGCGCCGTCATCCCCGGTATTGAACTCGTAGACATTTGAAAATGCCGGGGTCTTTCCGAAGAGCATGTCGCGGCAAAGCCAGAAATGGTAGAGAAGCTGGATATGGTCGCCGGGAACGATTTCGCTGACGACGGGAGTCTCCGGCGGGTGACGTTCATTATAGGGTATCGCGCTGCCGAAATGACAAATCAGCGGCCTTGTCATGCAGGCCCAAAGGAGCATGCCGGCGACGAAGAGGAAAAGGTATGGCTTGCTTTTGGAAATCATGCCAACAATAATAATGCAATCCAGAGCTAAAGACAAGGATAGTCTATAGTTCCCTGTTCCCTGTTCCCTGTTCCCTGTTCCCTGTTCCCCTCCGCACAGCGGGCGATCATTTCGCGGGCGTGCTCAAGCGTGACGGACGTGAAGTCGCTGCCGCCGAGCATGCGGGCGATTTCCTCCGCGCGCATCTTGTCGTCGAGGGGCGTGATGGAGGCGTGAGTGCGGCTGCCCTCGACGCGCTTGGAGACTGAGAAATGCGCCTCGCCGTAGGCCGCGACCTGGGGCAGGTGGGTGATGGAGATAATCTGGTGGGTCTTGGCCAGTGCGCGCAGTTTGCGTCCGACCGCGCGTCCGACCTCGCCGCCGATGTTGGAGTCGATTTCGTCGAAGACGAGAAGCGGTATGCTGTCCTGCTCCGCGAGGACCGATTTCACCGCGAGCATGACGCGGGCGATTTCACCGCTGGAGGCGATTGCGCGCAGCGCCATCGCCGGCTCGCCGGGATTCGGGGCGAAGGAGAAGACGACGTTGTCGAGTCCCGAGGCTACTGGTTCGCGTGGCGTGATTCCGACTTTGAAGAGCGACTGGGCGAAGCCAAGCGGACGGAGTTCGGCCGTGATGGCCTTGGCGAGTTTTGCGGCGGCCTTGGAGCGTGCTGCCGTGAGCGCCTCTCCGGCCTTGCGGGCCGCTGCTTCGGCGGCGGCGATTTCCCCGGCGAGCGCGGCGAGGCGCGCGCCCTTGGAGAGAAGTTTGTCGAGCCGCTCCTTTTTCGCGTCGCGACAGGCGGCGATCTCCTCAAGCGAGGGACCGTATTTGCGCTTGAGCTTCTGGACGAGCGCGAGGCGTTCCTCAAGCTGCGCGAGGAGTTCGGGATCGGCTTCGACACGCTGGAGGCGGTCGGTGATTGTCCGCGACAGTTCCTGGATGCGGACGGCTGTCTCCTCGGCCTCCTCGTGCCATGCGTCGGCCTCGGGGAGTATGCGGGCGAGTTCGCCGATCCGCTGCTGGACTGCCGCGAGCGAGTCGAAGATGGAGGCGTCGTCGTCCGTGAGGCCGTTCACGATGGCGTTGCCAAGCTGGATGATCTCGCCGGCGTTGGCGGCCTCGGCATGGCGTTCGACCAGGGAGTCGCCGTCCTCTTCTGTGAGGGCGGCGTTGTCGATTTCGTCGACGATGAAGCGGAGCCGGTCGATTTCCTCCTCGACGTTCCCGTCGCTTTCGGCCTCAAGCTCCTCGCGTTCGCGGCGGAGGTCCTGCCAGGCGCGGAAGCGCGCGCCGTAGGCAGCGCGTTCGCGTGAGGTGTGGCCGAAGGCGTCCAGCAGCTTGAGCTGGAAGTCGGGCGAGAGGAGCGACTGGTGGTCGTAGGGGCCGTGCATGTCGATCAGGTTCTCGCCGAGGCGGCGCAGTGTCGCGAGCGTAGCCGGTGAGTCATTGATCCAGCAGCGGCCGGTGCCGTTCGCGGAGACGACGCGCCGTACGAGAAGCTGCCCCTCCTCGCATGGCGGCAGACCGGCGTCGGCGAGGACGGTGTCGACGGGCAGGGGATTGGAGATGGAGAAAGCGGCCTCGACCGACAGTTCCGTCGTGCCGGTGCGGATGGCGCCGTGGTCAGCCCGCTCGCCGAGAACGAGACTTAACGCTCCGATGAGCACTGACTTGCCGGAACCAGTTTCGCCCGTGACGATGTTCAGCCCCGGTGCGAAATGGACTTCGGCGTTCTCGACGATGGCGAGATTTTTGACTTTCAGATTCTCAAGCATATGAAATTAACTCGGCATTGGCAAGGATACGCGCCAGCAGAAAAGCACTTCTCCGCTTGAATGGTTGCCCTGCCTTTTAAATCCGCATGAGGAGTAGAGCATTTGGGCGCGGACGTTCGCCTGATGCGTGATAAGTAGGATGCCGCCGCGTCCATGCTCACGGCACCATTCCTGGCTGACGGCTATCAGATCGCGGCCGAGGTGGCGTCCCTTGGCGAATTCGGCGACCGCGATGCCAAGCCATGGGATCCCCGTGTCGCATTGGGTGAGAAAGACATAGCCGGCAACCCTCCCTTCGTCCTCGGCTATCCAGTGGACCGATTGCTCGTCGCAGGTGCCGTCCATATACGACTCCATGAAGCGCCGGTTGCCGTCGCCGTGGTTGAAGAATGCGCGGGCCTCGAAGCCCATCTGGTCGAAGAAGGCCTCCATGAGCGCCTTGTCACCGGCGTCACCTGCGCGAAGCGGACGTATTGTCATTGGTCGTTCCTTCTGGTTCTACATGATTTCCAAAACACGAAAATGGTATCACATCGAAATGGTTTTAGCAAGCAAGTCCTGCGGCTTCGCATAACATCTTGCTTTTATCGTCATTCCTTGCTATAATTCGGCAAACATCCTTTTTCACAATGTATACACGAGGAGTGTCCAGAATGAAGGTTGCGATTCTTGGTTCCGGCAACGGCGCGCTGGCCATGGCTTTTGAGTGGTCAAGGGCGGGCCATGACGTCTACATGTTTGATTTCCCGCAGTTCGACCGCCAGATCAAGGCGATCAATGCCGCGGGGGGCATTTTCAGCGAGGGGCAGATGGAGGGCTTCCAGTCCGTCAAGTACGCCGGTCACGACGTCGCCCTCTGCCTGAAGGGCGCAGACCTCGTCTTCGCCGTCGGCCCCGCCTACGCCACCGAACCTTTCGGCAAGGCGTGCGCGCCTTATGCCGAGAAGGGACAGATCTTCGTCGTCTGCCCGAGTTCCTGCCTGGGCGCAATCCTGTTCAAGAACGCGCTGGGCCTTCGGGTCGAGGACCATTCGGTCATCGTCGCCGACACGGCGACACTGCCGTACGCCGTTCGCATCATCGCCGACGGCAAGGTCGCGGTCTACAACCGTCTAGGCGGCGGTGTCTTTCTCGCCACTCTCCCAAGCGCCAAAAACGACATGGTCTACAACCTCCTGAAACCGGTGCACAAATGCGTTGAAAAGGCGAAAAACATCTTTCAGACATGCCTGCAGAACGCCAACCCCATGCTGCACCCCTGCATCACGACGCTTAACGTCGCGCGAATCGAGGGACCGGACGATTTCTTCTTCTACGAGGACGGCGTCACCCCCGGTGTCGGCAGACTGCTGAAGGCCATCGACGACGAACGCATAAAGCTCGGCGCGGCGCTTGGCCTTGAAATCGAGAGCGACCCCCACCTCAGCATCCGGCAGGGCTATCTGACGGAGGAGAGCTACGACCACGGCTACTCGAAGGCCCCCGGCTTCGCCGGCATCAAGGCGCCCACGCAGCTCGACTACCGCTACTACAACGAGGACGCCGGCTACGGTCTCGTCCTCTGGCTCGACCTCGCCGAGCGGCTGGGGATCGAACTTCCGAACGTCAGCGCCATGCTCCAGATCGTTTCCTCGATCATGGGCAGGGACTACAGGGCGGAGAAGGCGCGGACACTCGACACCCTCGGGCTTTCGGGCTACTCGATCCAGGAACTGCTCCGCATTCTTTGATTCCCATAGTGGTACAACCGTCACCAAAAGCGAGGTAAGCATGAACATGCAGCGACACGCGACACGCGACATTCGGCAGCCCGAGGCCGGGATTCGACATCCTTCATTCTGCATTCTGCATTCTGCATTCTGCATTGCGGCTGTCGCCGCCTTTGCGGCGACAGCCTTCGCCGACCTGGACTGCAGCGCGTTCGCGCATCACGCTACAATCGACTTCGACGGTTATGAGGGGGACTCGATACTTACGAACTTTCCCGCACTCGTGCGCCTCGCCGAGGGGACGGGCGGCTTCTCCCACTCCGACTGCGCCCTTACCGGCGGGCAGGACGTCCGTTTCTCGCTCAGCAACGGCAAGGAGTTGCCGAGCAAGGTCGTCTCGTGGAACGACAACGGCGCGAGCGCGTTCTACGTGCTCGTCCCGAGGCTGACATCCGCGACGCGCATCATGATGTTCTGGGGCAACGCCGCCGCCGGCAAGCGCGACCCTTCCTCGACGCCCTTCTCGACGGATGACTACATTCTGTCGTGGTCGTTCGAGGACGAGGGAGACCTCGCCCTCGACGATTCGCTTTCAAGTTCCTACGGCGTCTCCGCGAATGGCCCAACGAAGGTTGTCGGCGTCGTCGGCAAGGCCATGAGCTTCGATGGCACAGCGTCGCAATACGTTCGCCTCGTGACCGCAGCCCGCTACCCGGTGGAGGTGCGTCAGACCTTTACCTACGAAGGCTGGGTCAAATGGTCCGACCTTCCGACGAAGAACTCCGGCATCTTCGGCCTGTCGTACGATGGCTACCATGCGGGGTCTTTCGTGGCTCTGACGACGTCTGGCAAAATCCTCTTCAAGGATGGAAATGGGCAACTCCAGAAAAGCGCGACGAGCTCGACCACGCCGGCCCCTGACGCATGGCACCATCTGATGCTCGTGCGTAACGATGGGAACGGCGTCGCAACACTCTTCATCGACGGCGTCCAGAACGCTTACACTACGCAGCCATATGTGAGGCCGATGAATGGCTACAGCTTTGGCGCGGGCTATTGCCAGGAGAGACAGAACAACAACCCGTTCACCGGCCTCGTGGACGAACTGCGTGCCTCGACCGTCTTGCGCGGAGTCGACTACGCCGCGGCCGTCTTCAAAAACGTCACGGACACCGCCAACTTCATGACCATCACGGACGCCTCGTCCGACCCCTTCGTGGAGACAATCGGCATGGCCGCCCCCGAGACGGTCTTGATAACTGCCGCCGCCGGGGCGGGCGGCTCCGTCTCGCCCGCGCTTGCCGCGGCCTCCTACGTAAAGGGCGCCACAGTCCAGATCACGGCGACGCCGGCCGACAACACAAAGGCCTTCTACGCCTGGGAGGGCAACTGCCCGACGCTCCAGGTCTTTAGCGCCTCCATCACGCTGCCCGCAGACTGCGACCGCTCCGTGACGGCCGTCTTCGGCAGGGCGTGGTATGTCAGCGCAGCGGACGGCAACGACGCGACCGCCGATGGAACCGCCGCCCATCCCTTCGCCTCGATCGAGGCGGCCGTCACCGCCGTCAACACCGCCGGGGACTGGCCCTCCGTGGTCATTGTCGGTGACGGCGACTACGCGCTCACCTACGCGAACCCGACCCTGAAGGGGACCTACAGCTACGACGGCAAGGTGAATGGATACGCTATCGGGCTGTTGAACCGCGTCGCGCTGCGTTCCGTAAATGGCCCCTCCTCGACCTTTGTCAACTGCATGGCGAAGGGCTCCCACGGCGGCATCTTGCTCGGCAGCATGGGCGCGGTCCTCGATGGTTTCTCCGTCACCAACAACACGGGCGACTACACCCTATTTGACTACAGAGGACTCCTCGTACAGGCCGCCCCCGGCCATGTCCAGAACTGCGTCTTCGGCGATGCCGCGTCGCCCCGCAGCAGCAACTCCGGCGTCCAGCTTCAGGCAGGCTGGATTCGGGACAGTCACTTCAGAGACTTCTCCCTGAATTCCGGCAGCGCATACGGTGGCCCGCTCTTCGCTAAGGGAGGCCTCGTCGAGTCGTGCGTCTTCTCCAACAACGTTCACTCCGCCGGCATCCGCTTCTCCGGCGCGGTCGTGCGCAACTGCCTCTTCGCGCGCAACACCACATCCGCAGGTGGCAACGGTGGCGGCCTCTACAGCGAGGGCGGGACAATCGTCGAGAACTGCACCTTCATGGACAACTTCGCCAGTTACGCGGGCGGCGGTGTCTACGGGGATAAGCCCTTCCCTGTCGTTAACTGCGCTTTCGGGGGCAACTCAGTCACCACCTCGGCCAACGGCACCGACTTCTCCGGCGCCGTTCTCGTCAACTCCCTTTCGGCACAGGTCACGACCGCATACGGCAACGTCATCGGAACGCCGACCGTCGTCGACGCCCCCGGCGGCGACTACGCGCCGACGGGCGTCTCCGCCTCGCGCGACGCCGGCCTCGGCCTCCGTTGGCTCCATGAGCCAGGGCGCACCGATTTCGCGGGCAACCCGCGCGTCGTCGCGCTTCCCGACATCGGCGCCTTCGAATATGTCCCCACGGGCGACGAGTTCGGCGTCTCGGTCTCGGCCAGCGCCTACACCGGCGTCGACACGCTGACCGTCACCTTCACGGCCACGGTCGATGGCGCGGAGAACGTGACCTACGCCTGGGACTTCGGCGACGGCACGACCTCTACGGAGGCCTCGCCCACGCACACCTATGCAGCCCCCGGCTTCTACACCGTGGCGCTCACCGTCACGGACGCCGCCGATGCCACGCGCACCGCGTCATTCGAAGGGGGCGAGGACCTCATCCGCATCATCCCCACCACCTGCTACGTCCGCGCGGCGGGCGAATCGACGCCGACCGCGCCCTACGCCACCCCGGAGACGGCGGCGGACAACCTCTACGACGCATTTCTCATCTCGCCGGCGAAGATCGACGTCGGCGCGGGCGACATCCCGGTTGGAGGAGGCGTCGCCGTCGGCGCGGCGATGGAGATTCGCGGCAAGGGACCGGAGGTGACGCGTCTCGACTCCAGAAACGGCTATGTCTTCCTCAACCACGACCACGCCGTCATGGCCGACCTCACGCTCCACAACCGTAAGGCTTGGCTCTACCACACCGCCATGCTGATGATCGGCGCCGACGCCCTCGTGACGAACTGCGTGATACGCGACGGCGGCTTCGCTAACCGCGGCCTCATCGCCATGTCCTCCGGCCGACTGGTGGATTGCGTGCTGAGAGGCGGCTCCACCAGCGCCGGGTACGCGGGCGGAATCACGATAACGACCGGCAACATCGCCGACGGCAGCGGCAGTGCGTTGCCTTTGTCCAAGACCGGCGGTGTCGTAATCGACCGCTGCGTCATCACCAATTGCGTGTCGACTTCGACCGCGGACATGGTCGGGACCGGCATCTATGTTGAGAATACCACCACCCCGAAGCCGGTGATCCGCAACACCCTCGTCGCCCGCAACAGCGCGACAACCACCAAGGTTGATTCCACCGCCAACTACGGCTCCGGAATATACCTCCGCTACGCCGGCGTCGTCGAGAACTGCACAGTCGTCGGCAACTCCTTCAACAGGGGCGACTACGCGGCGGGAATCTACGCCTCGGCCAGCTCGTGCGTGACCAACACGGTCGTCTGGGGCAACTCTGTCGGCGAAACGCAGCGCGACGTCGGTGGCGCCAACGGTGCGACTTTCTCGCACTGTCTTGCGCCCGAGTTCGCAACGATGCCCGCCGCCTCTTACAACCTTGATGCCTGTCTCTCCGGCAATCCGCGGTTCAAGGACTTCGATGGCGGAGACTACACCTTCGGCAGCGCGTCCCCGCTTCTTAACGCCGGCGTGATGTTGCCGTGGATGGCGAACGCGCGTGACCTCGCCGGAGGGAGGCGCCTCGTCGGCAAGCCAGACATCGGCTGCTACGAATCGCCCGCGCAGCGCGCGACGGTCATACAGGTGCGGTAGCGCTGATTCCTGGTTTGTCCGGCAGTGGCGAAGATGAACATGCGGCGACATCCAACATCCGGCACCCGACAGCCCGCAATCGGGATTCGGCGCCATTCATTCCGCATTCTGCATTCTGCATCCTGCATTGCGCTGGTTGCCGCCTTCGCGGCGACCAGCGCATCGGCGCAGCCCCAGGTCTTCAGCCCGTCCGTTGTGACAAATGCGTTCCGCATTTCCTTCAACCTCTCATGTGCCGAGGGGCGGCAGCCCAACATCGACATGGACTACCGCTATTCACGAACGCCCGACGACCCCGAGGCGAAGTGGAGAAGCGGTACCGTCAACGTGGGCTTCCAGGGTTGGACGCACGTTTGGGACAGTTCCTCCACGGCGCGATCCTCCTGCATCCCCGTGCTGACCGTGCGCAACCTGCCCGGCGGCACGCCCGCGCCCGGCGAGAAGCGCCGCGTCGAGATTGTCCACAAGGGCGGCTTCCTCTCCGTCTACCAGGAGATCGGCGGAAAGATGTGCCTCATCCTGCGTAGTCCCGTCGCCGACTGGATTCTGCTCCGGTCCGTCTCGTTCCGGGATGGGATGGGAACGGTTTCGGAACTGAAGATCTCCGTCGCGGACGACGTGCCGGACTTCGACCCCGTCGAGGAGCGGTTCCGGCTTCCGACGCAATTCGGCTCGTCCGCCCTGTTTACGCTTAGGACGGGCGTCCACCCCGCCGAAGTCCGCTTCTTCGTCCCCGAAGACACGGCGGACAAGCCGCTATTGATCTTCCGCTCGTTCAACCAGGAGTTCTCAAGCAGCGTGAAGGTCGACGGCAAGACGGTCTCCGAAAACCACAGGATCGAAGACACGGGGCTCCAGGCCGACTTCGGCGGAAAGGACATCCGCAGCGTCTATTCCACCACCCGCATCGGCGCACGGTACCGGGGCGAGCAAATCGCGGAGATGGTCAAGCATCTCGGCGACTACGGGGAACCCGCGTCGCGACACGACTTCCTCTACGAAATACGCCGACTGGACGATGGCTGGGGGCTGTGGATGGACGACAACTTCGTCGGCCGGCTCAAGGTCCCGGAGGGCGCCGCCGAAATCGGCGTGGCGGCGCCGGCGGAGGCCACGTTCAAGCGCCTTCCCGACGGCGCGGCCGCCGCGGACCGGATGCGCCTCGCGCTACCTGTCCCCAAGCCGTTTGACACGTCCGTCTGCAAGGTGAACCTGGGCTCCTATTTCCTTGAGTGCGACGGTTACCTGTCGCGCGAGCCTGCCGAAATCCATCCCGACTCCTTCCTGCGCCGCGTGCCGGCCGCCACCTACGCGCAGGCCATCGTGCGCTGCCGCGTCGATCCCGCGCCGACGAACACCTGCGAGCTCACGGCCCGCCTGACGAACTTCCACTGCCCCAGCAACGAGGGGCGCAGCCCCGACATGATGACGTGGCAGACGAAGACGCTCGCGCGCCGCGCGGGCGAGCAGACCGTCATCTTCGATTTTGAGCCGGGCAAGATCCAGGACCTCATCCACGACATGGGCTACGACTACCTCGACTTCGAGCTTCTCGGCGGTCTCGACCACGACCCGGTCGTCTACAGCGAGCTCTCCTACAAGCCGTCCCCGAAGCCCTCGGGCGTCACGGTCCTCGGCGTTGAGCTCGTGCGGGCGCCGGCATCGCTGCGGATGTCGAACGGCGCCTACGGCAACGTGTTCGTCGAAGGCGAAAAAGCGAGCGTGACAGCTGAAGTCGCGGCGGTCGTCTCCGGCGACTACCGGCTCTCGTGGGAGGTGAAGGACCTCGACGGCAAGGTCGTGGAGGCGGCGAAGGAGCAGATGTCCCTTTCCGCAGGGGGAACCTGGCGGAAGACCCTCGTCTTCAGGGCGCAGGGCATCGGCTGGTATTCCTACGCCGCGACCCTTGCGGATGCGTCCGGGCGCAAGATCGTCCGCTTCCCCGGCGCCTACGCCGTCATCGCCCGCGACACGCGCAAGGCAAGCTACGAATCGCCCTACTTCACCTGGAACACGCTGGGCACCCTCGACACAAACGGCTTCCGCCGCGTCGCGGCCTTGCTGAAGAAAATCGGCGTCCGCCGGACGCAGCTCAAGAAATACACCGAGGAGGACGCGAAAGAGTTCGGCCTGACGCTTGGCGAGGCCTATTCGATCCATCCCAAGGGTGCGACGCAGGCTGAGAAGGAGGCCGATTTCGAACGCCAGGCGCGGGAGATCATGGAGAAGTGGCCCCATGTGGACAGCGCGCTCATCCTCCACGAATTCAGCGGCACGGGTTTGTCGCCCCTTGAGATTCAGGGAGGCAAGACGGAGCTGAATCCGGAACAGCTCGCCCGGCAGAAGGCAATCCTGGACGAGGCGATATGGCGGGCGAAGGTCTGGCGCAAGGTCGCGCCGCACGTGCGCCTCAAGGTCGGCAACAGCGGCAATTCGCTTACCGTCATGGGCGACCTCTTCCGCGGGGGGTATCCCAAGGACCTCATCGACTGGATCGGCGAGGAGGGCGTCGGCATGCAGGTGACGCCGGAGCGCTCGACCGGCATGGCGTTCAGGCTGCTCAAGGACCTCGCGGAGTACTACGGCTACACGAACGGCGTGGCGGCGTGTTACGAGTGGAAGGACCGCGTGCGCCGCTTCTGCACGAACGAGCGAAAGAACGCGGCCTGGTACATGCGCGACATCCTGATGGCTCTCGCCTGGGGATCGCCGCAGGTGACGGTGCAGACGGATTCGGAGATCGGCAACAGCTACTTCAACACGATTTGGGGAGGTGGCGCCTTCACGCACGGCCCCGTCATGCAGCCGCTGCCGGAGATCGCGGCCGTGGCGAATCTCACGCGGATGCTCGACCGCTGCAAATTCTCGCGCCTCGTCCCGACCGGCTCCCAGACGGTCTACCTCGTCGAGTTCCGCGACCCGGACGGGAAATACGTCTACGCCGCATGGACGGCGCGCGGCATCGTCGAGGCGAAGTTCCGCGCGAAGGCGGGGAAGCTGACCGTCTTCGACCTCTACGGGCGCGAGGACAGGCGTTTCCTCGCCGCGAAGTTCAAGGCCGCGCTGTCGGAGGAGCCGGTCTACTTCTGGATGGACGGGCCGATTGTCTCCGCCGACGCCAGCGGGGAGAGGTCGTATCCCTGGGAGCAGTACCCGGGACTCGCCGGACGCAAGACGCTCGCGCCGCTCCGGTCGCTTGACGGCTGGACGGTCGACACGAACGTCTGGCTTCAGGCGGAACGCCGTTCGTGGATGGCGGCCCGCGCAGGTTCGTTCGCCGCTGAAAACGGCACGGAGGGCGTTGTCGCGAAGACGACGCGCGCCGTCGCGCACCACGACGCCGAGAACGACTACGGCTTCATCCGCCCGCGGGAACCGATTCCCGTGCCGGAGGCGGCGACGACGTTGGCGCTCGACGTCAAAGGCAACTCGACCTGGGGCAAGCTCCTCTTCGAGATTGAGGACGCGAAGGGCCACCGCTACCTGACCGCGCCGTCCTACTACGACTCGTCCGACACGGTGGCGTTCAACTTCGACGGCTGGCATACGCTGCAGTTCATGATCCGCATCGAGTCGCCCGCCAAGTGCAATGCGGTCTGGGGTCGGAACATGAGGCAGTGGCGCGGACAGAATGTCCCCGGCGACACCCCGATCGAGTATCCGGTCAAGGTGACCGCCATCGGCTTCGAGTTTGTCCGCCGCGGGTTCAACCTCCTTGAGTGGACCCCGCCCGATTCCGATTCCGTCACCATCCGCAACCTCTCCTGCTACTAGTGTTAATTTTGAGAAGCAAACATGAACAACCTGAACAAAGCACCCGTGGTACCTGCCCCGCCATCGCCACTTCCCTACAACCGCTATCGCTTCCCTGCATCGCCGGGCGTTCCGCCGGTCTACTATGACGCGTACAGCCCAATCGAGGATGGTTGCCGCGCCGATGTCGCCGTTGTGCTGATCCATGGATGGGGTGGACGCGTCAAGGCCCCTCTGCCTCCCCTCATGGAGGCGCTCGGAAAGCGTGCCGGCGCACCTGAACGAACGCCCTTCGTGATTGCGCCGATGTTTCCCCGGCGCGAGACGCTGGCGCTGAACAACGAACCCGACGACGGGCGCGCCGTCTGGGGCGACTCCTGGGCTGACGAGGACAAACATCCCGACAAGATGGGGCAGGCCGCCGACGATTGGCGCGGCGGCGGAGACGCCAATGGCACGTCGTTCAGCTCGTACGACTACATCGACCTGATCTTCGCGCGCTTCGCGGACCGGTCCCGCTTCCCCAACCTGAGGCGCGTGGTGCTTGCAGGCTTCTCGGCCGGGGGGCAGTTCGCCGGCCGTTACGCCGCCATCGGGAAAGGCGTCGTCCGGGAAGGCGTGAAGGTCGACTACATCGCCATGTCGCCGTCGACCGAATTCCGCTTCGAGAAAGACATCCCCTGGCTCTACGGGCTGAAGGGGCGTCCGCGCTATGCGTCAGGGCTGACCGACGAGGACATCATGCGGAACCTGTGCAGCCGGCGCGTGTGGCGCGGCTGCGGGTCGCTCGACATCGAGGGGCGTCCGCACACCTCGCTTGACATGACTCCGCCCGCCGTCGCCCAGGGCGCGAACCGGTTCGAGCGCTTCAAGAGCTTCGAGCGCTACCTTGATTCATATCCGGAATGGAGAAAGCAGGTTTCCTTCCATGTTTTCGAGGGCATTTCCCACAAGGAGGCCCTCTGCTATCCGGATCCCGCCGTCATCGACTTCATCTTCAAGGGCGACGCGCCTTGAAGTGACAATTTCTTTCTCATCAGTTTCGATGGAAACCACCACCAACAACAAGTCCTGAGGAGTTAACTCCAGAATGCAAAAGTCAGACGTCAAACTCAACCGCGCAACCTACCTCGACAAGGTCCTCGGATGCTGGGCCGGCAAGAACATCGGTGGCACCCTTGGCGCCCCGATGGAGGGGCGGCGCGAAATCTTCCACTGCGACTTCTACACGAAGCCGATGGGCGGCGAGCCCGAGCCAAACGACGACCTCGACCTCCAGCTCGTGTGGCTCAAGGCGATGGAGGACTTCGGCCCGATGAACGTCAACGAGCGCATCCTCGGCGAGTACTGGATGCGCCACATCTGCGGGCCATGGAACGAATACGGCGTCGCGCGCAACAACATGACCAACGGATTCCTCCCGCCGCTCTCCGGCAGCACCGGCAACGACGTCTGGAAGAACAGCAACGGCGCCTGGATACGCTCCGAGGTCTGGGCCTGCGTCTTCGCCGGCTCCCCCGACTGGGCCTCCTGGTTCGCCTGGTGCGACGCCTGCGTGGACCACGCGGACGACGGCATCGCCGCCGAGATCTTCACCGCCTCGCTGGAGGCCGCCGCCTTCGTCGAGAGCGACCTCCGCAAGCTCATCGAGTACGCCTTCGCGCGCATCCCCGCCGACAGCCGCGTGGCGCGGTCGGTCAAGGTCGCGATGGAGGCCCATGACGCCGGCAAGACCTGGGAGGAGGCCCGCGAGGCCGTCGTCGCGGACTCCAGGGACCTCGGCTGGTTCCAGGCGCCTGCCAACGTCGCCTTCGCCGTGATCGGCCTCCTCTACGGCGACGGCGACTTCGGCAAGACCGTCTGCACGGCGGTCAACTGCGGCGACGACACCGACTGCACGGGCGCCACGGCCGGCGCGGTCCTCGGCATCATCAAGGGCTACAAGGCGATTCCCGAGAAGTGGATCGCCCCGATTGGCCACACGATCCGCTCCGTGGCCGTCAACGCCTGGAACCTCTGCGCGCCGCGCACTATCGAGGCGCTGACGGACCGCGTCGCCGCCATGAAGGAGCTCGCCTGCGCCGAGTTTCCGGCCCTGCCGTCGCTAACGGACGGCCCGGACGAATTCCCGGCCGATTTGTCAAAGCGCCTCGCCGACGGGAAGTGGTTCAAGGACCATTCCGTCGTGCGCGCCCCGAACCGCCTTTACTTCGACCTGCCGTGGTGCGACTTCTCCATCGAGTTCATCGACGGCGCCATCGTCGAGCCGGGCAAGCCCGTCCGTCTCCGCATGCACGCCGACCGCGGCCACGCCGAGACCTCGAGCCTCGTCCTCAAGTGGCACCTCCCCGAAGGCTGGACGATGACGCCCTGTCCGGAGCAGGTGCTGATGTTCCGCCACTACACGAGCTCCTTCGTCGATGCCACTCTCGTCCCCGGCCCGATGCCAGGCGCCTTCGCGTACATCCCGCTGGAGACGCACCTCTCCGGACGACTGGCCCCCACCTACCTTACGGTTCCGTTCCGGCTGAAGGACTCCGTCGGCGTCAACGACAGCAAGACCACCAGCATGCTCTTCAGCATCGCCGACGCCCGAAGTTGCAGCTTGCGCCTTTAGCCTTGACTGACACAAGCGGCAATGATAAACTTCATTGCCGAACCAATCTAACTGGCGAGACGCCAAGCCAATGGCGTTTCGCCAAACGAGCCAAGGAGAGCCCATGAACCTGCCGAAGACCACCTCCGTCGTCACAGCATTCGCCCTCGTTCTGGCGGCCATGCTGGCTTGCACCGCCAACGCCACCACCTATGTCTGGACCGGCGCCGGCGAAGATGGCAACTGGACGACTTCCGAAAACTGGGAGCCGGCAACCGGTTATCCCTCAGCCACGGCCGACACTGCGCTCTTCACCAATGGCACCACCGCGGCGGTCAGCTTTGACGAGTCCGTCACCTTCGGCACGCTCAACGTCTCCAACAAAAACATGCGCCTGACCTTCACCGGCGGGGATGGCGTTACGGCGACCTGCTCAACGCTCATGGTGGGCGTCCAGAAGAGTGGCGATCGCGCCGCCACCGAGACGACGCTCGACGGCGTCGACATGTACGTCAAGACATCGAATGTCGACTTCGACTCGGGCATGACACTCCGGCTGCGGAACGGCGCGACCCTCTCCGTCCCGAAGCTCTACCTTTACCCCGCCGCCCCCTACGCCACGGCCACGCGCCTCGAAATCCTCTCCGGCTCGCAGCTCACCTCGCGCGGAAACGCCTATCTCACGGGCGAAAGCCACATCGTCATTTCGAACGGCACCTTTCTCTGCTCCGGGTCGTTCTACATCGACTGCTGCGCCAGTGGCGTGTCCACGTTCGGCTACCTTCGTTTCCAGGGAACGCACCCCGTGATGCGCGTGGCGGGCGCGGACTTCGCGACTCCGGGGAGAGGCTACCTGAACGCGGCCGGAGGGGACGTCATCTTCGAGATTCCCGAAGGCGGCTACGTCGAGCCACCCCTTCAGCACAACGGCACGGGCGTGTTCATGAGGAAATCATCGGACAGCCTTTCGAAGACCCGCTTCCAGGTGCTGCCCGAGTCCCCGGCGCTTCTCTCGCGCGAGGCGATGCGCCAGCCTCTCGTCTCGATCTCGCAGGCCAGCGCGGCCATGACCTCCGCCTCGCTCATCTTGCTTGAGAAAACCCTCGATCCCGCCGCCTGCTGGCTTGAGAAGTCGGCCGACGGCAGGACAATCTTCTACGTCCACCTTGATGACGACGGCCTCGTCACCGTGACCGGCTCGCCCTGGCCGCTCGCCGGCCCCGACTACTCGTCGCTCACCGGCATGGCCGCCGGCGCCACGGCGACGCTCACCGCCCCTGCCGTCTCGACGGCCTTCTCCGGCGCATCCTGCACCGGCTACCGCGTCTACGACGTCGACCCCGCGACCCTCGCCCGGACGGAGATCGCCGGCAGCCCCTTCGCCGGCACGACCTGCAACTACGTCCATGCGGGCGGCCGCCGCGAAATCGAGTGGCAG